>Ga0209542_10000157_pt1 | contig 167383 bp, 170 predicted proteins | sample RifCSPhighO2_01_FD_184028 | JGI IMG/M metagenome (GOLD analysis project Ga0209542, IMG submission 184028) | Soil microbial communities from Rifle, Colorado - Rifle CSP2_plank highO2_0.1 (SPAdes) (version 2) | ecosystem: Environmental > Terrestrial > Deep subsurface > Rock core/Sediment ... | reverse complement strand
TCGGAGGACTTCATAGAAGGAAGCCGGGCGCTCCTCAGGGACGACGTCCCTGCCTTCAACGAGAAGCTTGTGGACTGGCTTCTTTGGTACAATCTGAAGCGACCCCATGAGTCCTTGGGACAAGTGTCACCTTTGCGGTATATTGTGTCTGGATTAACAACAAGGGAGTGCCAAATGTACTGGACTCGTACACACCGTTGACGATTCCTTGCTTCCACCGTAAGATTCTTGCACTTTCGCAATGGTACCATCACTTTCAGCCATGGAAGTTCTCCTCCTTCAAGATGTGAAAACCGTGGGCAAAAAAAACGACCTCCTCTTGGTGGGGGACGGTTTCGCGCTCAATTTTCTCCTTCCAAAGAGGCAGGCCATCGTCGCAACGCCCGCAGTGCGCAAGATCTACGCCGAAGCGATCAAAATGCGTTTGGAAGAACGCGAGCGCGAGAAAAAAGCCCAGGCAGGAAAGATTGCTGCTCTTGCGGGGATAGCACTCACCTTTAGCAGAAAAACCACGAAGACCGGAAAACTCTATGCTGCCATTTCCGAAAAAGTTATTGCCGATGCTCTGAAAAAAGAGCACAACGTTGTCGTACCGCAAAGTGCGATCATCGTCACCGAACCCATTAAAGAAACAGGAACATTCACCGCCGCCGCAAAAATCAGCGGACAGGAACAACAGATAAAAATCATCGTGGAGGCAGCAAATCCCTCATCATGACACCGGCTGATCGTCACGAATCATACACGCGAGGGCATCGAAAGTGGGGTGATGAGTAAAAAACTGATAGTGTATTGATATCGGGTCAGTAGCTCAGTTGGTTAGAGCCCCGGACTTATAAACCGGAGGTCGGTGGTTCAAGTCCACCCTGGCCCACCACACTTCGCTCGCTGCGGCGAGCTTCGCGTGGCAGGCCACGAGCCTGTCATTATTTCCAATGCGAAGTGGGGCTACAATCCTTACTCTCGCTCAATAAATATTCTCGCTTCTTTCTTGGAACGCACCTCTCCCCGTATTTGGGCTTCGTGCAGGGCTTTGATGACTTCGCCAACCTTCTCTCCCGGAGAAATGCCGAGAATATTCATAATTTCCTCACCGGTCAATAATAGTTTTATGGGAAGCGGATGAGCATCGAGAAAAGCATTTCTATCGGCAACGATTCTCTCATACAACGAAAAATCTGCCGGATCTGTTCCTGCAATATCCAACCAAAAAAGCTGGAGAAGTTCCAAAAACAACGGATGGTGATACCAATGCGCTTTTCGCTCATCGGGCATATCAAAAAAAGAACCCATCATCATATGATGCTCGATCAACCAGCAGATTTTCTCGCGCCGCTTTGCCGGACATTGCAGACGCTGCAACGCGTGGCGTGTGAGATTCGCAGACACACTCGCATGATGATCAAACCGAATGCGATCTTTGAGAGAAAACGTTTTCGCCTTGCCACAATCATGAAAGAGCGTTGCAAGACGCACATCAATGCCATGTTCATCGGTAAACGCTTTTGTACAAAGCAACAGATGTTCCCACACATCTCCTTCATGATGATAATCCGCCGGCTGCGGCACGCCTTTGCACACGGCAAGCTCCGGCAACATATATTCCAGGAGCCTTAGATCCCACAAATCTTCAAGCGCCCGTGCGGGATTATCTAAAAGCAATATCTTCTCCAGTTCCAAAAGTCGTCGCGTGCCGGAGAGCACTTCGATGTATGACGCGAGTTCTTGAAGCGCGATATACGTCTCCGGATGATATTGACCATCCAGCATCGCACGAAATCGCACGGCACGCAGCATACGCAGTGCATCATGCTTGATGCGCAACGCCGGATCGCCGATAAAGCGAATGAGCCGTTCCAGAAGATCTGCTTCGCCTCCATACGGATCATAGAATTTGCGAGTAATCGGATGAAAGTACATCGCATTCACCGTGAAGTCCCTTCGGGCAGCATCCTGTTCCCGCGTTCCAAAGAGAACAGACTTTGGATGACGGCCATCCGATGCGGCATCGTCTTCACGAAACGTTGTGATATGAAATGTCTCTTTGCCGACTGTAACGTGCAGACTCCCCCACTCTTTTCCTCGTTCATCAACGTGAGAAAAAGTCTTCACGATATCTTCAGGAAGCGCAGACGTCGCAATATCAATATCATCCGGCGTCTTTTTAAGAAGCATATCCCGCACACACCCGCCAACCCACCATGCGTCAAAACCGGCATCGTTGAGTTTTTCAACAATGAGATAGGCATGTTCCCCGTGGGACGTGCGCAGAGTGGAATCGATAATAGATTGATCAAGTGGCAAGGTATGTTGGGAATTCAATGTACTCACTATACTCAAAATACTCATGCTTCGCTTTGCTGTTGCCGGCACACCTCATTCTACTCCCGGATCAGGCGGTACCATCGCCGGTCTCAAACGTACGGCAGAACTTGGGCTGAATGCAATGGAAATAGAATGGGTACAGCGCGTTCCTGACAATACGGAACACATCGAACAGATTGGCAAACTCGCATACGATCTTGGAATCACACTCACCGTCCATGCCCCCTATTATGTCAATCTCAATTCACGCGAAGACGACAAACTGCTCGCAAGCAAAAAACGCATTCTGCATGCACTCACGATGGCGGAAATCATGGGAGCCATATCCGTCTGTGTCCATGCGGCATTCTATCTTGGGCATGATGCGAAAGATGTGTTTGAACAGGTACGCAAAGCGACAAGTAGCATACTGAAACATAAATCGAAATACTTTCCCACTGTGAATCTCGCCTACGAAACCATGGGAAAACCGACACAATTCGGCACCCTTGAAGAGGTATTACGTATCAGTAAAGAATTCGATATGTATCCTTGCATCGATCCTGCACACCTGCATGCGCGCAGCAATGGTGCATTGAACTCGACGAAAGAATGGGAAGAGATGTTTGATACCTATGCAGATAGTCTTGGAAAGTCTGCATTACAGCACATGCATCTTCATTTCTCCGGCATTGCCTACGGACCGAAGGGAGAAAAACATCATCTCCCTTTACAAAAAAGCGATGCGAAGTGGAAAGATTTTATTGCAGTTTTACACAAAAAAAACATCGGCGGCATATGCGTCTGTGAGTCGCCACTCATGGAAGATGACACGCTACGTATGCAAAAACAGTATAACCATTTTTAATGAGCATTTTATTACTATAAAATATTTTTAATATATAAGCAATAGTAGTATTTTTACTTTTAAATGGATGCTCTTTAGCATGCGAGGTCATGGTGATTTTCTAAAAAGAAAAGCCATCATGTGATCCTTGACAGGATTGGCAGAGTACAAAAAAACGAAAAGGAGAAATTTCATGAAGACTCTTCGCTACGCTTTTGCGGCGGCCTTCGCGGTCGCACTGCTGATTCCCATGACCGACGTCGCGTTGGCTCAAGAAAAGGCTGACGCGAAGAAGCCCGCGGACCAACTCGTGCAGAAGCTGCCCACCAAGGCGGAACTGCCACAGTACTTCCAGAGCATCAGCTACACCGTCCATTCCCGTTCCGGCTGGTACGGAGCCCAGGGATCGTCCACCGCGTTCACCCGCGGTGATACCACGCTTCTCTGGACAGCAGGCCACGTCATCGAAAACCTGCGCTCGACCCGTGAAGTTCTTCACAAGGGCAGCAAGAAAACGGTTGTCGAGTGGCAGGATGCGCAGGTCGTCCGCGAGTATAATCAGGACGGTCGAAGGGTCGGCCAGGTGGAGATGGACTGCGAAGTCCTCGCCTACAGTGATGCTGACCACGGCGAAGACCTCGCGATCCTCCGGGTTCGTGCAAAGAACTTCGGCAAGGACGGTGTCCACTTCTACCTCGACGACGAGATTCCCGGCGTGAGCACGCGTGTCATTCACGTGGGTTCGCTGCTCGGTCAGATCGGATCCAATTCCGTCACGGATGGTGTGGTGTCGCAAACCGGCCGTATCTTCACCTGGAGTAACGGCAAGGTCTACGATCAGACTTCTGCCCCGTCTTTCCCCGGCTCGTCCGGTGGCGGCATCTTCTTGGAAGATGGCCGCTACATCGGCATGTTGGTGCGTGGTGCGGGCGAGTCCTTCGGACTCTACGTGCCCGTTCGACGCATCCGGAGCTGGACCAAGGAGGTCGAGATGGAATGGGCCATGGACCCGCGTGTTCCGATGCCTCCGGAAAAGGAGTTGAAGAAACTGGTCCAAGACAACCTTGGAACCGGTCTCTCGGTCGACTCCAGGTCGGATCCGCATGCAAAGGCCGCCAAGTCCCGCGTCGGGTACTACCTGACCGGGCAACCCATTCCATCGAGTGTCTCCGATGACACTCTCCGTTCCATGGGCCTCTACGAGGCGGCCCTCAAGCAAGGCTTGAGAAAGTAAACCGATACTCTGCTCCACTCCTGTCATTCCCCCTAGCTCGTGCTAGGGGGGAAATTTTATGTTCATGGTACAATGACACATATGAATATCGCCATCAATGGATTCGGGAGAATCGGCCGACAAATTCTGCGTATTATTCAACAAAATCACACTAAAGATGTGGATGTCGTTCTCATCAATGATCTCACTGATGCCGAAACGCTCGCGCACCTCTTTGAATTCGATTCCACCTACGGACATTTCGATTGCGGAGGAGCATGTTTCAAGGATGGCATGCTTACGACCAAGTATGGAAGTATCCGCTGCACGGCTCAGGAAGATCCCCACACTCTTCCCTACAAAGAACTCGGCGTGGATATCGTCCTTGAATGCACAGGGCATTTTTGCACGCGCGAGAAAGCTGCTTTGCATCTCCAAGCCGGCGCGAAGAAAGTACTTCTTTCCGCTCCTGCCAAAGGAGACATCGATGGTATCTTTTGTCTCGGCGTCAACGAAGACACGTATGACCCCAAAACAATGGACAGTATTTCCAATGCGTCGTGCACGACAAATTCTCTCGCTCCAGTCGCAAAAGTTCTCAACGATGCTTTCGGCATCGAATATGGTTTTATGACAACCATCCACAGTTACACAAATGATCAGCGCATCCTCGATTTTCCGCACAAAGATTGGCGCCGCGCGCGCAGTGCCGCAGAAAATATCATCCCAACAACCACCGGCGCCGCACAGGCTGTCGGTCTCGTTATTCCAGAATTGCATGGCAAATTGAATGGCATTGCCGTGCGCATCCCCTCTCCTACGGTCAGCCTAACGGACTTCGTCGCATTACTGAAAAAACCGGCGAATATTGATGAAATTCACGATGCATTCCGCAAAGCGGAATCGGGACGAATGAAAGGAATTCTCGGCGTCGAAGATCGTCCGCTTGTCAGCATGGATTATCGAGGTGATTCGCGATCAAGCATTGTCGACACCCAAAGCACGCAAAGTATCGGTGATCATTTTATTAAAATCCTCGCCTGGTACGACAATGAATGGGGCTACGCGAATAGGATGGTGGATTTGGCGCAGTACGTGGGAGAACGAATCTGAAAAGCTCTACAAATCTACTTCTTCTTATCCTCTACCACCTCTCCCTCCACTACATTCTCCTCTTTTTTATCCTTGGTTTCTTTCGCCGCCTCCTCATAGATGATCTTTCCGATCTCCTGCGATGACTCTACCAATGCCTTTGTCTTCTTCGACAATTCCTCCACTGACGCATCTTCTTTCTTGAGAAGCTCTTGAAGATCAGCGATTTTCGTATTCACATCCTTCTTCACATCATCGGAAATTTTTGCATCATGCTCACGCATCTGCTTTTCAACACTGAAGACAAGCGCATCGGCGGTATTTCGCGCATTCACCAATTCTTTCTTCTTTTTGTCCTCCTCTGCATGCTCCTGCGCATCCTTTTTCATGCGTTCCACTTCTTCTTCAGAGAGTCCTGTTGATCCCTGAATCGTAATATGCTGCTCTTTTGCCGTGCCTTTGTCTTTTGCCGTGACATTCAGAATCCCGTTGGTATCGATATCAAATATCACCTCAATCTGCGGCATGCCGCGCGGAGCAGAAGCAATGCCATCAAGAACGAAACGCCCAAGAGACTTGTTGTCCGACGCCATCTCGCGTTCCCCCTGCACTACATGTACTTCAACGGAAGGCTGATTATCGGCAGCCGTCGAGAAGACCTGACTCTTCGTCGTCGGGATTTTGGTATTACGCTCAATGAGTTTTGTTGCAACACCACCAAGCGTCTCAATACCGAGAGATAACGGCGTTACATCAACCAATACAATATCTTTATCAATATCCCCGACAAGCACGCCAGCTTGTATTGCCGCACCAATTGCCACTACTTCATCCGGATTCACTCCCTTGTGAGGTTCTCTTCCAAAGAGTTCTTTTACCTTCGCCTGAACAGCAGGCATGCGCGTCATTCCCCCGACAAGCACCACTTCATCAATATCACTTTTCTTCAGTTTAGCGTCCTTCAAAGCCTTCATGCAGGGTTCTGCTGTCCGTCCAATAAGATCGGAAACCAACGATTCCACTTTTGCACGCGACAGCTTGATGAGCAAATGTTTGGGACCGGATGCGTCCGCGGTAATAAACGGAAGATTGATCTCCGTTTCCAAAGCAGAGGAGAGTTCAATTTTCGCTTTCTCCGCAGCTTCCTTGAGCCGTTGCAATGCAATGGGATCACCCGAAAGATCCACTCCCTGATCTTTTTTGAATTCTGAAACAAGCCAATCGGTGATCATTTGATCAAAATCATCTCCACCCAAATGCGTATCACCATTCGTGGACATCACTTCAAAAACCCCATCCCCCATATCCAGAATGGAAATATCGAATGTTCCTCCACCAAGATCGTAGACGGCAATTTTGTGCTCCTTCCCTTTATCAAGACCATACGCCAATGCCGCTGCCGTGGGTTCGTTGATGATGCGCAAAACATCAAGACCGGCAATTTTTCCCGCATCTTTTGTCGCCTGCCTCTGGGAATCGTCAAAGTATGCCGGAACGGTGATCACTGCCTGGTTTACTGTCGTTCCCAGATACGCTTCCGCGTCTTTCTTCAATTTCTGAAGCACCTTGGCACTGATTTCCTGCGGAAGCATATCTTTGCCGAAGACTTCAATGACCGATCGACCTTCTTTGCCTTCCTTCACCGTATACGGCATTTGTTTTGCTTCCTTCTTCACTTCATCAAAACGACGACCGATGAATCGCTTCGCCGAGAAAATCGTATTTTTCGAATTCGTCACAGCCTGTCGCTTCGCCGAAACGCCAACGAGAACCTCATGATCTTTATCTTTGAAAGCCACAACAGACGGCATGGTTCTGTTCCCTTCACCATTCAAGACGACTACGGGCTCTCCCCCTTCAATCACAGCCATACAAGAATTGGTTGTTCCAAGATCGATACCGAGTACTTTGGACATAGAATAAATGGTTAAATTATAAAGAATGAACTGGCACTCGCCAGTGTAGAGTGCCAGTTTCTACTAGTCAAGCCCCTATAACCTATTCCCTATCCCCTATATCCTATTCATATGTTTCTCGACGAAGTCACCATCACCGTTCTCGGCGGTAATGGCGGAAATGGTTGCGTTTCCTGGAGACGGGAAAAATATGTGCCAAAAGGGGGTCCCGACGGAGGAGATGGCGGTAATGGCGGAAATGTCATTCTCTCTGCAAATTCCAACACCGATACGTTAAGCAACTTCCTTTCCAAAAAACGTTTCGAGGCAGAAAGCGGAAAGGTGGGCATGGGACAGCGTGCTCATGGAAAACGCGGCGAAGACCTTATAGTCCATGTGCCACTCGGTACTCTCATATATGACGTAACGAATACTATGCAACGAGAGAAATGCACTATCATCAAAGATGTACAACAATCAGGAGAATCGGCAATTGTTGCCAAAGGAGGAAAAGGAGGGTTCGGGAATGCGCACTTCACAAGCAGTACCCGGCAACGGCCGGACTTTGCAGAACTCGGAGCGCAGGGAGAAGAGAAACAAATTTACCTTCAACTCAAACTCATTGCAGATGTCGGCATCATCGGCTTCCCCAATGCAGGAAAATCCACACTGATCTCGCGTATAAGCGCCGCTAAGCCAAAAATAGCATCGTATCCCTTTACTACATTGATTCCCAATCTTGGCGTCGTGCACGTCGACAACCGGTCTTTTGTCGCATGCGATATCCCCGGTCTCATCGAAGGAGCAAGCACCGGTAAAGGTTTGGGGGATTTCTTTCTCAAACACATCGAACGCTGCAGTATTCTCCTTCATCTTCTTGATGCATCAAATGCACGCATAGACGACACCTTTGAACCGCAGCGCTTGATTGAAAATTATCGAAAACTGCGGCACGAACTCGAAAACTACAGTACCGTTCTTGCTCACAAACGTGAATATGTCGTCCTGAATAAAATTGATCTCCTCTCTCCCGATGAGCTTCGTCTTCTGGAAGACACATGCAAAAACGAAGACCTCCCCTTTTTTTATAGCATCTCTGCCGCAACAAAAAAGGGAGTGGATGAACTCACAAAAGCATTGATGCCACGTATTATACAAGAACGAGAAAAATCGAAAATGGAAAGCCTGCAACCTGCAACTTCATTCATGCCGATACTCAAACCACATGAAGAGTCGCATCGCATGGATGCCTACGAAATCAAACAAACGCTTGACGGCATATTCATTACCGGAGAGCGCATTGAACAATTCGCACAGATGACCGATTTTCAGAGTCGAGGAGGTCTGCAACGATTCCGTGACGTCCTGAAGCGCACACATCTTTTTCAACAGATCCACACGCTGCGAAAAGATTCCTCCATACCGGTCTATATCGGCAATACGCGCATAGATGACTATATATGAGGCTATATGATACACTTCTCTCTATGCGATATTTCTCTCCCCTTTTTGCCGGTGTGCTTATGAGTGCACTACTTCAGACGACTGCATTCGCGGAAAAAACCGGAACCTCCATCATCATCGAACAGCAGAATCTCTCGGGAAGCATCGGAAAATGGACGCTGCTCTCACCGCATGAAATGCAATTCAAAGAATCAGAAGCAACGAAGACATTCTACAATCTTCCCGAAGGGATTTTTACGTTGTTTGTCACGCCGCCTCAAGGTGCAAATACAACGATACGCGTGCACAAGGGAGATGAATTACTTACAACAGTCAAAACTCCACAAGTGACATTCAGTATGCAGAAAGGAGATGACATACGAATCAGCATCAGCTATATCTTTACGCGCGTCGGAACCGTCGGCGTCCAGAGCGATCCAGCCGGCCTTCATTTCGAAATGATCGGTCCCGGAAGCATCAGGATAGCTGATGACACACCGCAATCTTATCTTCATAGTCCCGAAGGGCAATATGCCGTGACCTATGAAACATTGGAAGGATGCCGCGTTCCTGCGACGCAATCTCTTCTTCTGGAAAAAGATAAACGGATTACATTTTCCCTATCGCTCGTTTGTGACAGTGCGGACGCACAGCGCGCGCTTCTGAAGAATCAACAAACCGGCGACGACAAGTATGTCACCGTTTCCATTCAGGGACAGAATGTCACTTTTACCGACGTTCCACAGTCAAGTTGGTTCGCTTCATCGGTCTTCCGCGCGGCAAAACATGGCGTCATTTCCGGATATAAAGATACGACCGGAAATCTTACCGGCGTCTTCGGACCCGAAAACCTCGTCACGCGAGGAGAGCTTGCAAAAATCGCACATAAAATCATTGGCATTGCCCCATTGGATGCGAACCTTCCTCAAAATTCCAGTGCACGCAATGAATGGTTTGCATCCTACATAGCTTCTGCAGAAAATAACGGTTGGGAAGTATTTCTCGACGCCACGATAGATATGCATGCTCCCGCGCTGCGCGCTGAAGTGGTCATCACACTTCTGCAAATCCTCAATATTCCTCTTCAGTGGCAAAAGGGCGACCTTTTTTCCGATGTCTACCTCTTTACGCCATTTGCAAATGCCATCGAAACAGCGGCGCGTGAAGGAATAATAGACGACACGCAACTTTTCTTTCGTCCGCAGGATCCGATCAACAGAGCGGAAATGGCAAAATTGATTACGATCGCAATGGACAAGCTGGTTCTGAAATAATTGCCGTCAGACTTGAAGAAAGATTCGTGATGTCTCCGGCACCCATACAGAGGACGACATCTTGCGGTTGGAGGATTTTGTCTAATTCTACTTGCAGATTGGTATGTGAACCAACATAGCGACAATCTGTTCCACTTCCATTGGAAATATCACGTGCGAATGTTTCCATAAAATCCTGCGTCTGTTTTCCTTGTTCTCCGCGAGCTTCGTAGATATCTGCAAGAAGAACACATGTACCAAGAAATGCCTTTGTGAAATCAACATAAAAATGCACGATTCTGTCAAACATATGGGGCTGAAAGACACATATCAACCGCCGATCCGGATATTTTTCGCGCATGGTCACGACTGTCGCCATAATTTCTTTCGGATGATGCGCATAATCATCAATGACAAGCGCACCGTGTTTTGTCTGCCCTTTCTCTTCCATGCGGCGCCAGCATCCCTGAAAATCATCCAATAATCCCGCAGGGGATATATCCATTGCATGACAAAGAGCAATGACCAACCGGGAATTGTCACGCATATGTTTTCCCCAAAGTTTAGGTTCTTGTAAGCGTGATATGCCGTCCGCATCAATGAAATTTTCACATCCAGCCTTTAGAAGAACGTCCGCGCACTCCTGCATATGCGTGATCACATGCCCATGAGACGGAAGTTTTTGTACAAACTGCACGAAAGCATCCTCATATTCTTCTCGCAGAGGAAATGCATCAACGTGATCCCAATCCACATTCGTCAAGAGAATCATCGTTGGATGCAGATGTAAAAATGAACAGCGGTATTCGCACGCCTCAACCAGAAGAATTTTCTTTCCGCCTTTTCTCCAATTCTTTCCATCGAGAACCGGAACCTTTGTACCGACAATCACGGTCGGATCTTTGCCGGCAGCCAGAAGAGCATGAGCAGCCATCGCCGTTGTCGTAGATTTTCCATGCGTTCCACATACGGCAATCACCGTTTCATATTCCAGACTGACATTTCCAAGAGCTTGGAAGTAACTCTGTTGCAGCATGCCATATTCCTTTGCCAAAATCCGCTCGGGGCAGTCAGAGGGAATCGCTTCAGAATACACAAAGAGATCGGCATCTTTTGGAATGGCTGATCCATCCTGTTGCAACGATACAAAAATCCCCTGCTCCCGTAAGTTCAGAGTAAGCGGCGTTTCCGCCCGATCACTCCCCGATACGATATGACCGGATGATTTTTGGAGCGCCGCATATGCGCTTAATCCGATCCCGCCGATACCGCTACAATGAATCTTCATAAGAGTATGAGTATACTGAAAACAGATGGGCAATTGTCAACGAACCTTCATCGAACCAATTCGCAAAAAACTGACGATGATCGTCGGTCTCGGTATGGTGGCACTTATGACATTTTCCCTCTCTATATCGTTTTACAGTAATGTGCTCTTCGAAGAAACTCTCAAAGAGATACAAGACAAAAATTCTCATCTTGTGGAAGAAATTGAGCAAGGATATCAAGACCTCGAACATTTTCGATCAGAACAGTATCGGGATAAGTACGCGAAAGAGAACTTGGAATTGGTGAATCCCGGAGAACGCGTACTCATTATTGCAAAAACGGAGAAAATCGATTCACTTCCCAAAAGTACATTGTCTCTCGAAGAACAACAAAGTGCGCTCTTTGAGGAATTTTTGCGTCAAACCCCCGTTATCCAGCACTGGAAACTTTTTCTCTTTGATAAACAAAAACTAAAGCAATTGCAACATTCGCTGTAATATATGGTTGCGGGGGCAAGAATTGAACTTGCGACCTCCAGGTTATGAGCCTGGCGAGCTACCACTGCTCCACCCCGCTATAAGAAAGCCTACCATATCATTTGAAATGCAGAAATGCTCAAAATCAGGCATTTTCTTGCACAAAAAAGAGTGAACTGCGTATACTGCCGGACTATGGCACATAAAAAAGCAGGTGGCTCTACAGAAAACGGCAGAGACAGTCGAGCGAAACGGCGAGGCGTCAAGCGCTTTGGGAGTCAGCAGGTACGAGCGGGCGAAGTACTCATTCGTCAAAAGGGTCTGCAATTTCGTCCGGGAGAAAACACGTATTGTGGCAAGGATTGGACAATTCACGCATCCATGGATGGAACGGTAGCGTTCGCCCAAAAAAACATACGGAAATTTCATGGAAACAAGTGCACCTGCACCGTGATTCGCGTGGTTCCCACATCAAAAAAAGATCTGTAACATACACGTATGTCTGAAAATGACGGATTCGAATCATTTGCACCCGGTGAAGGTCCCGGCAGGTCGCCGGAGCAATTATCCGAAGAAGCGAAGCAGCGTTTTGCCGCTGCCGGCGCTGCCTTGCAGCAGATCGCCAAAGAAGAAAAGAACATACAAAAGAAGGATGACGGTATTGTTGATGCCATCCTGCAATTCCTCAATGACGACCAAAAAACACATCTCTCTGTTCTCATATCACGTCTGTGCGCGCGAAATTGCCCGTCTATTTTTCTGCTCTGTATTCTTTCTCTGATCAATCAACATGCCCTCGCTGCCGTTCAGCAGTACCTGCAGGAAAAACAGGATGAAGTGCAGATTGCAAAAGAACATGCGAAAGGAGCCGAGCTCCTTTTGCCCGGCACGCTGGATTCGAAGACCAATCTCGCTCTTGTGGAATGGATCAATCACCTTCAGGTGATTCTTTCAAGAGAGACGGCAACCATAACGCTCGATCACACGCTTCTGCAGCTCTCCACATTCGTTCTTCAGGAATTTTTAAGAGAACACGACATGCAGATCGAGTATGAAAAAGCAGCGCCTTTGTCTGCAAGCATTCTCCAGATCATCTTTGAACCGTTTTTAAAACAGGAAAAAGGGGAGGTGTTGGAATAAAAAAAGGGTGCCGTCACTCTCGCTTTAAAATAGCCATGAATGCCTCCTGATTGAGAAGAACTTTCCCCATTTGTTTCAGACGCTTCTTTCCTTTTTTCTGCTTTTCCAGCAACTTTCGTTTGCGTGTGACATCACCGCCGTATAAATGCCCGGTCACATCCTTTCGTAATGCAGGAACGGTTTCCCGTGCAACAATTTTTCCGCCGATAGCCGCCTGAATCGGGATTGCAAATTGGGCTTTCGGGATGACCTTCTTCAAGGTATGACACAATCTGCTTCCAACATCATGCGCTTCACTACGGTGAACGATCGCACTTAATGCGTCTGCAGGTTCTCCTAAAAGGAGAACATTGAGTTTCACAAGATCGCCTTCTTTATACATCAACGGGTCATAGTGCATTGACCCAAACCCTTCCGTTGCGGATTTCAATGCATCAAAGAAATCGAGCATGATTCCCTGCAGAGGAACCTCAAAGACCAGAAGTACTCTCTTTGCTTCGAGATACTGAAGTGATACATATTTTCCACGCCGGTCCTGCACAAGCGTCATTACAGAGCCGATGTCCTCTGCACGACAGACAACCTCAAGCCGAACCCACGGCTCTCGAATGGAATCAATCAATGCCGCATCGGGAAAATCCGCTGGATTACTCATGATTGCCGTCTGACCCTCCCTCTCTTTCAGCACACTCGATCGCATAACGACTTCATAACTGACTGTCGGCGCAGTGACGATAAGATCACAATCATACTGGCGCTCCAGGCGTTCCTGAACAATATCAAGATGGAGAAGTCCCAAAAATCCGCAGCGAAATCCGTTTCCGAGAGCAGTGTTCCTTTCTGGCTCAAAGGTCAATGCCGCATCATTGAGCGCAAGCTTTTCCAGTGCCTCACGCAACTTGGGGTATCCATCCGCTTCGGTTGGGTATAAACCCGCAAAAACCATCGGCTGCACATGTTTGTAGCCCGGAAGCTGTTTCTGATCCGGCTGCGATGCAATCGTATCGCCGGTCTGCACAGAGCGGACATCTTTCATTCCCGTGACAATGTAACCGATTTCTCCCTCCAGCAATCGATCGCAAGCATGAAGCTCTGGCGTAAAATATCCCACCTCCTGGGTAATAAGCTGCTCTGCAGCCTCAAGAAGATGCACAGACTGACCAGCCCAAATCTCTCCTTCCATCACACGAACATAGGCAATGACACCACGATAGGTATCCGCAACAGCATCAAAAACAAGTGCGCGCATTCCTGCTCCACTTCCAGAAGGTTTCGGTGAAGGAATGCGATCTATAACCACATCCAGCACTTTCTCAACACCCGTTCCCTCTTTTGCAGATATATGAAGGATTTCTTCTGATCTACACCCCAAAAGAGCGCAAACTTCCTGACTCACACGAATTGGATCCGCTGCCGGCAAATCGATCTTGTTGATAACAGGAATAATAGTGAGATCGTGTTCGAGCGCCATCATCAAAACCGCAATGGTCTGTGCCTGTATACCCTGTGATGCATCTACGAGCAGGATTGCCCCTTCACATGCCGCAAGCGAACGACTCACCTCATAGCGAAAATCCGTATGTCCCGGCGTATCAATCAAATTCAATTGATATTCCTTCCAGCGCATCCTCACCGGTTGCAGTTTTATTGTAATCCCCCTCTCACGCTCCAGATCCATCATATCGAGCATCTGCTGCTTGATATCCCGACCTTGAACGGTCTTTGTGATCTGTAAAAACCGATCGGCAAGAGTCGATTTTCCGTGATCAATATGGGCAATAATGCAGAAGTTTCGAATATTCATTCACCGCCAGTGTAAACCTAAGAAGTGAAGAAGCACATTCCTTGGCGCAATAACTTCTCTCCCCTTTCTATCCGTCGGAGTACTTCTTCCCGTCCCACCCTCTGTTCCCGTATGAGCGCCTCCAACTTATCACCTGTAGACTGGGGTAATACGGAAAACGGTACCCCAAGTGCAAGGGCTACAAGCGCTCCATGATAACGCTGTGCAAAGACAAAGGATGATTCCTCTATTCGTCGCGAGAGATCATCAAGTGAATCCACGCAAAAAACCGTGACATCACGAAAAGGGCAATGTTCTTCTTGTACATACACAACACGCACATCGTCCCATGTTTGACTTTCTCGATACTCGTTTGCCATATTCCAAAAGGCTTTCGGGGAATTTTTACGGGGAATAATAGTGAATACATTCTGTGATCGTTCGGTTTCTTTCAGTAAAATTTCTTTGTAAATAGGATCAAATGAAAGAACAATTTCTGTATTCAATTGAAAAGACAGTACGCGTTCTTCGCTCAAGATATCCCGTACAGATACCGTCATCACCCGACGAAGTATCCATCGCGCACACCATGTTCCAAGCATTGTGTGAAATGGCCCGATTCCCTGAAAAGCAAGATGGATGGGTTTATGAAAAAATCTCACAATGCATGCATGAATCCACCACAGAACACACGCGCGTACGGATTCACTATCGGTAAAAAGCGATCCTCCGCCAAAGACGACTCCATCACATCGCCACAGTACTCCAAGAGTCTTCCACCATGACGTAGAAAAAAACGAACGTACACCGCATGGAAGCCTGTGATATTCATTATCAGATGGATGTGCCGAAAGCACCTGCCACTGCACCTCTGGAAATGTTCGCAAAAAATACTCCTTTAATGCTTCATCTCCGAGATTGCCCACACCATAATTTCCAATCAAAATATATTTTTTCATGAAAGCTGGGACTCCTCTCCTGCTGCTTTCAGATCTTCTTTCGCCTCCTCTCTCACATTCATCGCCTCCACTTCTTCTTGTCGTCCGAAGCGCTCGGTGAGCTTGGCACGCTTTCCGAATGCACTGCGCAAAAAGAAAAGCTTGGCACGACGCACCTTCGCAACCTTCTTCACCTCGATACTTTCGATCAACGCTGAATGCAACGGATAGACCTTCTCCACCCATACCCCGGATACGAAACGTCGCAGGGTCATCGTCGCATCTGTGGAAACATGACCTCTGTGGATTTGGATGATAAGCCCATCAAACGTTTGTATGCGTTCTTTGCCTCCTTCCAAAATGCGCTCACGCACACGCACCGTATATCCGGCTTTCAGCTCCGCAATGCGCCGTGGATTACCCTTTGTTTGTGCTTGAAGCAGCTGATTGGTCATGGAGGAAATAGTAGGAAAAGAGGGTATTGGAGTCAAATATTTATACCCTTTTCTACCCTTCCATTCTTCCATCACCGTTTCGCTTCTTCTATCTCCTTTTGTATCGTATTCACAATTAAAAGATGTCGGGGATCATTGAGGATGTCGGTCACAAAGCGATCTTTCAGGCTCAATCGATAGAGAAAGTCTGCTTTGGAGAAGATGGAATACTTACTGTCTTTCAGATTCCTGTCTTGCAGCAGCAGCACCTCGATAAGTTCCCTCTGCACATCTCCCACAATCAAAAGATCAACTTTACTCTCCGTCCCGCAAAACGCACCTGCCAAAAGAACCAGTTCGACATTCGCAAGATTCCGTACACTATTGACGAGAGGACTCTCTCCCTGAACAACTTTTGAGAACAATGAACGAAGATCAACATACAGAAAAAAATCCTGATCGATGCGATAATACTTCTTGCGATTGCGATGACGCGCTTTGACGAGTCCGATCTTCCGAAGGTTTTCGAGCTCGCGACGAATGGAATTGATTTGCTCATTGAGCACGCGTGTCAGCTCTCGAATGAAGTATTCACGTTCCGGATTCAGCAGGAATGTGGAGAGAAGTTTCACTCGTGTCTGACTGGAGAAGAGTGCTTTGAGAATGACAACAGAGGACATGTGCAAAAAGAGTATTCAGTACAAGGAGTATTGTGCAAGAAAAGTGAACAACGATAAAGCAATTGAATAAAAAATCTACTCAACAAAAATTTTATGTATTGTCTAATACTATTTGAAAGAACGCAAATAGACTGCAAATGATAAAAAATGTATAATGAAAAGATTTTTATGACACAGAAAACGCACATTCAATCACAGCAACAAGAGAATGACAAACGCTCTCAAAGCGGGGGAAAAAAGGGAAAATTCGGCTATTTTGCTATCGCCTACTTTTTCTCCGTTGCCGCTTTCTACGATGCTGTTGGTCTTGTACTCCTCTTCTTTGGACTGGATGACTTTTGGATTGGCGATACGCTGTACGGATTCCTCTTTACGGCGCCGTTCCTCTTTTATTGTCATCACAAGCGCATCCGCGCTGCAAACTGGGCTGTCTTCGGTTTACTCTTTGAACTCGTTCCCTATCTTTCCATTCTTCTTTTGCAGTCTGTGTATTTCCTCTTCAAGGTATGGACAACGAATGCGAAATCCGCATCACTTGTACAAATAGCGGGAAAAATGAAAAAACCTGCTCCTGTCTTAAAAGGGCAATAATGGAAGAAGCATCGCATACGCGTTCGGATTAATCAGACTCAAAATCACTGCGGCAAAAATCAACATCAATATCCCCACAATCGAATAAAGAATATGTTGCATCGCCTGTTGACGCAGTCCCGGGTTTCCTCCGGAGAGCATCAATTCATATCCTGCGATAATTGTTCGTACAACAGCAACACCCACGCCCATTGCAATAAGCCATGGCCAGATGGCATCAAGATAATCGATCAAGACCTGAACTCCGGTGTTTTTACTTACGGTCCTGGCTCCACCAAAAGGCCGAAGTAAGACAATATCCGTGGAAGGAAGACCGCTCGCAGGTGCCGACGGCAGCAATGCAGCAGCGCAAAACCCCTCAATACAAAATGGAGCATCAGAGCAACAATTACCGTCAAAACCGCATGCAGTACCTTTCTGACGACAGCATGTGCCATTATTGGCACCTGAACAAACCAATACTAGGTGTGGTTCCACACCATCTTGCTCTCCACAACAACGCTTGTCCGATTTCTGTGGATCGCACGACTTACCCAGTTCGATGCAAGCAGGAATTTCACTGCATGTATTTGTCTTTTCGTTACATTCGCCGGAACAACATTCACCACTGTTCGTACAACCTACACCATTCCGCTTACAACAAAGACCTGCCTTTGGAGCGGGGGGGGAAGGACGGCTGCCATCCGAACAAGCGACTTCTTCCGATACACAACATTTCGTTTGTCCACCACACTGTATGGGCGGATTTTCTATAAGCTGTTTTCCTATAAATAGACATTCTTGACACAATCCTGTCAACAAATTGCATGATAAACCCGTACAGCAATCCGAATCCCTACCGCAACCGCCCTTGGCTCTGCAGCAGATCTGTTTCTCTTTATTTTTACTATCACATTCTAAACCTTTTTGACACGTTCCTTGATTTTTTCCCTCACAGGGGTCACCAAAAGTTCCACCCTCCACAGGAGCAACTCCTCCCTGTCCACCTTGACCATCTGGTGCTCTTTGTTGTGCCATAACAGAAGAGAATCCTGCAAAATACGCCATGCAGAGAACAAGAGAGACAATGACCGTAGAAAGGTGTTTTTGCGTTTTCAGCATACTGCTTACAGCGTAACTTTTTTTGCGAAAGGAACCCAATTTTCCAGGAACATTGCATTGCCAAAACACCCAATAAAGTAGTATAATTTATAGAATGCCTAAAAATACAAACAACACTCATCCTGCATATACAAAAACATGCGTCATTATAACAATATTGGTATGTTTCTTTCTCCTACCGGAGCACGTGCATGCATCATATATCGGTGAGGCTGCGGTCAATGCTGTTGCTTTGGCATTCAAAGAGATATTTAATGGTCTACTAAAACCTCTCCTCATCATACTCATCGGAACTGGATCTCTTGTGGGAAGTCTTCTGGTATGGATCATATATCACGTGTCCATCTTCGTTCTCACACTTTTTGTGTTATTGGCAATTCAACTGGTCGAATCTACGCTTGTACCGACTGTCGGTTCTCTTGCCTACGATTATTTCTATTCACCAGTTATCCAAAATGGAATTTATGATGGACTCTGGGTTCCGTCGCGTGATCTCGTTCATGTATTTCTCGCCCTGATACTTCTCATCGGAGCGATCATGGTCATTATACAAGCAAACAAGGAATTCCTGCAGCAGCATGCGACAAAATTCATCCTCGCAATCATCGCCGTGAACTTCTCATGGTTTATTCCCGGCGTCATTCTCGATATCTCTAACGTCGCGACAAAAACTGTTGCAGGTCTTGCTTCTCTGCCTCCATGCCAAAACTGTAGAGTGATAACAAAAGTCTCTTCTCTACCCACACCGGAGTCGGAAGAAGTCGCATTTGAGACATATATCACAGAAGAGCTTGTAGGACCGAATAGCAGCGATGGAAGACTGATTGCAGGAGGACTGACAGCATATTACGGACAACTCCTAAAACAAGGGGCAAACATTATTCCGATGAATATCGAAAAAGTACTAGTAGAGCCTTTTAAGAACATTCTAAGTGCATTAAAAACAGGCGATCTTAATATAGTTATTGCAGGAAACGTCAGGTCTATTCCTGGTCCCATCTTGATTATCACAATGGCAATACTCTATGTTTTTGCCCTTTTGGCTCTTGCAGTCGTATTTTTAATACGCATACCGATCCTCTGGCTCACTATGGGATTCATGCCTTTTATCATCTTGGGATATCTGGTGCCTACTCTCAAACCCTACACATCAAAAATAGGAACGGCATTTCTTGGAGCAGCATTCATACCTGTCTTGGCAAGCGTTCCATTGACAGCAGGCTCTATCGTTTTGCGTCTCATACGAGTACCGATACAGCCAGGTATACAAGGTCTGATGCTCTTCTTCATCCCTATTACACTTTCCATTGGTATTGTTTGGCTTGGCATTTTCGCCGCTCTCCAGAGTTTTGACTTTGCGGGAGGAGCTGTTACAAAAACAACTGGTTGGTTTAAGGGTGTCGGCCAAGGCAGCGCACTATCCTTCGGTGCATGGGCAGCTCAACGTGCTCCTGGTACCCAATTTGCCATCCCTCTCCTAAAAAAATTCCCCGGCGCAGCTAAATTTGCACAGTTACAGCCACTAGCGAAATTGCGAGAACGGATGGGTGTAAAGACTCCAGAAGAGCGCAAGAAGCGGGCACAAGAAGTTGCTCAAAAAATAGCGGGATTACAGAACCAAGAGTTGAATCCGGTACAAAAACAGCAATTAACAGAATTACAGAAGGAACAGAGAAATCTGGAATTAGGAAAAGCAACTTCAAAGAGTGAAGCTATATATAAAGGCGTGGCAGCAACACGTGGAGCAATCGGTAAAGCCTGGCAACAATTCAATACACCGACATCAACAGGAAAATTCATTCTTGGTGGCATCGGTTTGGCAGCAAGAGCACCCGAAGCACTCCAAAGGGCACCAGGACGAGTGGTGGCAGCTACTCTGCGCGGAGAAAATATGTCCGTCGGTGAAGCAGTTCGTGAGGGAATTGGCGCGCATGTCAGCAATCAGGATACGACAAGAATGCATGAAGCATTACAGAAGAATCCACAGAAACTCGAAGACATTAAACAAAAAATTATAGCTCTAGGAAACACCGCTGACAAAGATAAAAACCAAATACTGGATGGGATTATCGGTGCTCTCAATGACATGGGCACGGGAATCTCTGTCACTCGTGATACACTCCCCAATTTGCTTGGTAAAATCCAAAAAATTTCTCTCAAAATTCCTGGGGAAAAAATGTTTGACAACACAACGGCTGAAGAACTCGAAGGTGATTTGGATCTCCACGTGCGAAAAGCGCGCGAGGCGACAGCTGCACCTCCCCCAGCTGCACCTGCATCTGCAGCCTCCTCTAAATCAGAGGCTCCATATAATTATTCTCCCAGTATTACTCCACCCCCACCTGAATCAGAAGAAAAAATTCCACTTTCAGATAGTGAGGGATCAAGCCCGTGATGGTTCGTGACGATATCTCCTTGTGTCATATTGAGGGATTTTGCATCAGCAAAATCGTCACGAAATACGACACAAGGAATTGTGTGACGCTCTCGGAGAAACGTAGAATGCATTGCTCCGCACAATGCATAGGGACCCCCTCCCCTAGCCCCTCCCCTTTGGGAGGGGAACTCCTCCTTCTCCCTATGGGATGGGTGATCTGCGAGGGATTCGCAGTAACTGAATTCCCCACTCCCCCCTACAGGGACGTGTTTTCTATCATTGTGTCATCAGGAACGCTTCTATGATGTCCCCTTCTTCAATCGCAAAAGTTGCATCGACGCGCATACCGCACTCGGAGCCTTCCTTGGCTTCTTTGATATCTTTATCCACCTTGCGCAGTGACGTAATGCGACCGGTCCCGACTTCCTCTTTTCCACGCTGAATGCGAAATGGCACGCGCTTGATGATGCCATCGAGCACACGCCCGCCAATAAGTTGTTCGCTTCCTTTTTTCAGGAAAATGCCTTTCACTTCCAAATGTCCCAGAATTTTCTCCGTCTCCTCCGGTTCAAGCAGTCCCTTCAGAAGGTCGTTCACTTCATCAAGCAAGGTATAGATCACATCGTATTCCCGAATTTCCACTCCCTGTGACTGTGCAACCTTGCGCACGGAAACCGACACGGGAACATGGAATGCCATCACGACGGCATCACCGGCGGATGCAAGCATCACATCGCTTTCAGAAACTGCGCCAACCGCACCATGAATCACCTTCACACTGACCTTCTCTATTCCCTGCTTATGCAACGCTTCACTGATCGCCTCCAGAGAGCCGTGTGCATCCGCCTTCAGAACGATTTTGAGCTGCGTAAGTTTCCCTTCAGAGAGCCTTGCCACTAAATCGCTAAATCCCCGTTTTTGCAGATGCTCTGCCGTACGCAGAAGCTGCTCATGAACACCGCGTGCTTCTTTTTCCGATGACATCACCTGAAGAATATCGCCGGTATCTGGAACATTCTGAATGCCGGATATCTGTACCGCCGCCGATGGGGCCGCTTCAAAAAGCCTTTCTCCGTGCGCATCCATCATGGAACGCACCTTCCCGAAGGTCTTTCCGCAAATGAAGGAATCACCAATATGCAACGTCCCTGTGTTGACAATGACCGTTGCAAGAGACCCAAGAGAAGGATTCAGATGGCTTTCAATCACTGTTGCAATACCGGGACGTGCGGGATTTGCTTTGAATTCCTCCATTTCGGCAATAAGGAGAATATGCTCAAGAAGCTCATTTAGTCCTTGTTTTTTCAGTGCACTACATGCGATAACCGGTGTGGAACCTCCCCATTCTTCCGGCTGCAACTCATATCCCGCAAGTTCGCCCTTGATGCGATCAAGATCCGCTTCCGGCTTGTCCACCTTGGTAATCGCAACGATAATCGGCACACCGGCGTCACGAATGTGAGCAAGAGCTTCATGCGTGGTCTCTTTCATCCCCTCATCGGCCGCAACAACGAGAACCGCAATATCCGTTATTTGCGCTCCGCGTGCGCGCATTGCCGTAAACGCCTCATGTCCGGGTGTGTCCAGAAACGTGATTGCCTTTTCGTTGTGGATGATCTGATATGCCCCGATATGTTGGGTAATACCTCCGGATTCCGTGGCAACCACGTCCGTATGGCGAATAGCGTCCAGAAGCGACGTCTTTCCATGATCCACATGACCCATAATCACAACGATGGGAGGCCGGCTCACCAGAACGTCTGGATCGTCTTTCAAAAGTTCCTTGAGATTGCGATGGAAAAGATCTTCCACATTCGCTTTTTCCTGTTCCCGCTGCACATCAACACCAAGATCTGCCGCAATGATCGCAGCGGTATCAAAATCAATCGTCTGGTTGATCGTTGCAAGAACGCCATTTTTCATAAGGGCCTGAATGACATCGGGTACCTGCACACCGGCTTTCTCTGCGAATTCCTTTACGGAAATTTGCTGCGGGATGACCACGACTCCCTCTTTCCGTTTGATCTGTTCCTGAAGAACCGTGCCAGACATTCTTTTTTGTCTTGGCATGATCCGCACTTTATTCTTCTCCTCCGTGCTCTCTCCAGTTTGTCCCTTTTGTGCTTCCTGTTGAAGGCTGTGCAGAGAAACTCCGTCCAAAGATAATTTCCGAAGCACAGGCAACGAATCCTGCTTTCTGTCTTGTTTCTGCTCTTTTGGAATACGTTCGTCGACGATTTCTTGTTCCCCGGATCCATCAGAGGGAAGAACATCATTCTCCTGTTGTTCCTGAAGCTGACTCCCCTCTTCCTCTTCCCCAAAAAATGCAGGAGGAACAGTAATATGATGTTTTTTAGCAAGAAATCGAACAATCCCCTGTGCAAGATTATCGGGAACTTCACGATCTGTGGGTTTTATGCCGAAATCTACTTCCATAAGTTCATGCCGGAGCTGTTGCCCCGTCATATTGAGCGCCTTTGCCAATTGCACAAGCCGCATACCGGAGCAAGAATAACAGAATGACAGGAATATCCCAAGAAGAAGCCATCACTCCTCTTTTTCATCTGTCAGTATCTGGAGCACGTCTTTGCCGGATTCAGACTTCATCTGTTCCGTGTATTCGCGCACAGGGAATTCCTGCCGTGGTGCTTCACGTTGTCTCTGTAAACATTCTTTCAATTTCTGTATGCAATGAAGTACCTGAAGATCGAAATTTTCAAAAGATCGTATGCGGAATCCTGCCGCACGCGGATGCCCGCCTCCTTTGAATGCTTCCGATGCCAGAGCACTGACATCCACTGCCGCAGATGAACGCACACTTGCCTTGAGTCCCCCATCTTCCAGTTCCGTAAAGAGCACGAAGACCTCCGCATCAGGAATCGTGGAAATAAGTTCGTCGAGAATACCGTGTGTCTCTTCGCTCGAGGCCGCCATCTCCGTGAGATCATCACGACTGACCGACGACCACACGATCCGCGCAGAACGATCAATTTGTAAACGATTGAGAGCACGACCCCAAATGCGCAGTGTGCTTAACGGTTTGGTTTTATAGATGTGCTGAATAATCTCCTGTTGCCGTGCGCCCAAATCCAATAACTCTGCAGCAATCTCGAGTGCGTGCGGCGTCGTATTGGGATTCTGAAAACTGCGTGTATCGGTAACGAGTCCGGTGAAAAGCAGTGTCGCGATGTCGGGATTCAGATGTTCACGAAAAGCGGGAGTACGGGAAAACCACGAAAAAAGCACCTCCGTCGCACTCGACGCAGTGGGATCTATCATCTGAATCTGACCAAAAGAGGAATTACTGATGTGATGGTCAATATTCAGAATGGGAACTTTTGAAAAGAGATCAATATGATTGGTGTACAGAGAACCAAGAAGTGAGAGATCAGCGGTATCCACGACAACAATCAGATCATAGTTCTGATCACCATTGGAAAGGGAAACCTGCTCTCTGCGAATACTCCCCTTCTTCGGAACGACAATAATATTGACCTTGTTATCCTCGACAGTGTATCGCATGGTATCGATATCCATATCTTCTTTGAGGTCTATCGTAATGACAAAATCCTGTTGATCGTCAATATCCCGCTCCAGAGCATCGAAACCCGGTAGAAACTGGAGGACGTCGGGAAGCGTGTCCGGGCAAATCACGGTCACCTCCTTTCCGAGTGCCCGAAACATATAAAAGCAGGCCAATGCACTCGAGATGCCATCCGGATCAACATTGGCATGAGGCACAACGAGTATGCGATGCGCGCGCTGGATCGCGTGGAATGCCGTAGTCATTGTTGACGCAGAGATCGACATAGTTTCTTATATTCTATATAACAGTATATTATAACATAATTTTAATTATTAAACAAATATCATTTTCAAAAGAAAGAAGTGAAGCACACTTCTCTAGTCCGATCAAGAAACAATGGCCGTATCTCCAGAAGAGCGAAGGCTGGTCGGGATGACAGGACTCGAACCTGCGACCTCATGCACCCCATGCATGCGTTCTAGCCAACTGAACTACATCCCGACTATCTCATAGTATACAGACACTATTTTTGTCTACATTCGTCTTCTCGCTCTCTCGTGCAAAAGTGTGGGATAACTCGCAAACAGCAACAACATGACCATTCCCAACGACGGCCCCGATGACGACAGTACAGGCGGACGAGAAGAGAAGGATGCTGAAGAAGAAACAGACTGAACGGGAACTTCCCGCATCGAATCGTGCTCTTTCAGACGGCTCTGTCGGCGCTCCATGCGACGCAGGCGCTTGCGCCATGATTCCTCGTCTGGATCATCTGAATATTCAAGATGAACAAGACTCTCCTGTTCGTGGCTCACAGCCAATTTTTCGAAAGAGGATACTTCCCATCCAATCGCATTCGCCGCAAATACGAAAAAGAGCATGCTTATGGCCATGACACGTATGATGCGCTGACGCAGTACATGTAGACTAAAGGCACAAATACACAAGAGACCAAAAAGAACAGGTGCCGCAGAAAATCCCCATACATACCATCGAAACGCCACTTCCCATGATGGAATAGCGAATGCGATCAGGGCAAATAGTAACCACAGCACGACAAGCGTTGCCGGAAGAAAGTGAAGAATACGAAATAGGTAATCCGCGCGATGATAACGTAGATAGGGATACAGGAGGAGTGGATAGAGAAGAGTGAGTATCCACAAACCTCCCCACAAAATCGCCCCTTCGGGAAGAGGCGGAAGAAGATGCGCAGAAATACCAGTCACCCCGAAGAGTACACCAAGAAGAAGTAAAAGGAACGTCTCTTTCGTATGTTTAAGAGGCATAGCAAATCATTATAGCCACTTTTTCCACAAAAAATACCCGAAAAATCCGGACATAATGAGAAACATGGCAGCAAGAATAAGAGAAAAAGCCGATGGATTCTGTTGTAAAGGAAGCACGACATTCATACCATATAAACTGGCGATGAGTGTAAGCGGCAAAAGCGTTACCGAAAACACTGTAAGGATGCGCATGATGGAGTTTGTTTTGTGACTCAACCATGATTCGTGTGTCGCCTGCAGTGCTTCGCTCATTTCTTTTGCCGTTTCCAGAAGAGACCACTGTCTCTCAAGCGCATCGAGGATATTATCAAAATAGATGTCGATATCTTCTGAACTGAATAATCGGCTTTTGTGTTCCAAAAGCGCAATAATGGAACGTTGCGGGAAGAGAATGGATCGCATGACGATGATGTTCCGTCGCAACTTCAAAATCGTAGCCAGCACCCCGCGCTGTTCCTCGCTCTGAAAGAGTGTCTCTTCCATCCGGCGCAGATCTCTCATCATTTCTTCCAGAAGTGGGAATCCGGTGAAAAAAAGATCGTGCATGAGTTTGTAAAGAAAAAATGCAGTTCCCTGTCCCAGATATTCTTCCTGTTTTTTCTTCGAAGATTTCAATTGCTTTTGAAGGTTCTGCATCAGAGGAACCTGTCCGTCGTGGATGGTAACAATGAAGTTTTGACCGAAGAAAATATTCAATTCCTCTTTTACCAATCTCCCCGAAGTTTCCATATAAGGAATATGGAAAACAAGAAAGATATACGAAGCATATTCTTCAATTTTTGGACGCTCGTGAACGCTCAAGCAATCCTCTATATCCAACATGTGAAAGCGATACTTTTTTTGCAGCTCAAGGAGTTCGTCTTTCGTCGGACTCACACAGTTGTACCACACCGATTGTTGAAATTGGAGCATGTTCATGATGGATGGCGATTATGAGAAGAACTCGGAAGATACTTGTCCCGAGCACTGTTCTCCCGGGATACGCGCTCAATGCGATAATGTTGAGTGCGATATAGTTTCCACTGCAAAAAAATGATAAAAGCTAATGCTGCAATCCATATCACCCATAAAAATCGCATGGAAAGATACTGGACCCCTTCGACGCGGGATATGACGAACGCACACCCTGTGGCACCAAATACGATGCAGAAGATCGGCCACGATCGCGTGAGTTTCCGAGTGACAGTATCCATGCGCACACGCAACCAACGCAGTGTCATCCCTGCGGCAATCAGCGAAATGCAAAAAATAAGAAGAAGCAACAGCGCGGGATGCGCATACGATGCGACACCGGGGTTAGGCCAGAAAAGATAGGTGAGGTACTTCATATTACGCTTTCTGCTTCCGGGGTTGCGAATATTTTTTTAACAATGTTTGTACCGCCTCTTCCATATTCCGCTCTGCAACGGTCATTGAGGGACGAATAAGAAGATAGAGAAAAAATCCAACAATTGGCAGACAAAACACCATTGCAATACTAATAAGCTGATACCAGATGGATGTTGTGCGAAGTAAAATGTCCCGCGTCACAAAAAAGAGAAGATAGATGATGAAAACACTGATAAAAAGAAGCCCTCCTTGTACGGTCCGTGTCATGGGATCTTCAGAAAGGAAGAACAGAAGCGAATCGAGCAGAACGGAAGATGTCATGGAAACTAGAGGTACGGATATTTTCTCCGATGTGCAACAACGTACACGATCGTCCCGAGGAGTGCCAGCACTGCGAGAAACTGACTGAAACGCAATTCGAAAGTGTCAAACGCAAAAGTGGAACGCAAGAGGAGATACCCGATACATGCACATGCCACAATCCCGCTATAGACAAAAAATCCCACACGCCCAAGCCGCAATTCCAGAGCAACAAAGATGCCAAGACTGATAAAGAGTAGTAGTAATACAAGAAAATCCAATCGTGTTGCAAACACCGGAATACCAAAGTCTCCACGAAACCATTCAAGGAAAAATACACTCACAGACGCAAGAATGATCCCGACCAATGTTTCCGCACCGGCACGTTTTGATGCTTTACGCACAATGAGAAGAACGAATGTTAATAGAAGAAAAATACACGCATAATAGAGTTGTACCGGATGAATGGGAACGGTATATCGCACATTCATGGCATCATAGGTAACACCCCAAATGACATCTGTTGGCTTACCATACGCTTTGCCGGCAGCAAATCGCCCAAACCAGTCAAATGCCAATGCAAACATTGTCGCCGGAAAAAGAACATCGAGCCATTGCAAAAATGTCGCACGGGATGCACGCGTAAAACTATAGAGGACGCATCCGACTCCGATTGCGCCACCAAGCAAACTGAATCCACCATCCCAGACAATAAAAACGCGCAACGGATCACGAATATAGACACGATAATCGGCTACAATAGCCGCCAGTCTGCCACTCAAAAGAAAAGCAGTAACATACCAGAATCCTTGAGTACGGAAATGCATAAGGGACAAATTGGCGCTCTGTGCCAATCGAAGAAAAAATTCCGTGCTTAAAAGCACCCCAAGAATGAGGAATACCGCATGAGTCCAGATAAGAAATGGGCCGATCGCAAACGCTTCAAACACGAAGAAAGTATATACATTTTATTCAAAACTCGCATCCAATCTCCTTTCCTTTACATCTGCAATCGTCTTCTTCAAAAATTCTTTTGCAGACACGGTGATCTGCTTCTTTGTTTTGACACTGCGCACTGTGACAGCATCCGATTCCATTTCTCTGTCTCCGATCACGAGCATGTAGGGAATACGCTGCTTTTCTCCTGCCCGAATACGTTTGCCAAGAGATTGCGATACGTCCTCCGTATACGCACGCAATCCGGACTTTCTTAATGTTTCCTCAAGTGAATGCGCATACTTTTCATGTATGTCCGCTATAGGAAGAATCATCATCTGTATCGGTGAGAGCCAGAGCGGAAAAAGTCCCGCGAAATGTTCAATAAGAAAGCCGATTGTGCGCTCATGTGTACCGAGTGGTGCGCGATGAATGCAGAGAGGGATTTTTTCTTCACCATTCTTGTCTGTATAATGCAAACCGACTTTTCTCGGCACATCAAAGTCCACCTGATTCGTCGCAATCGTAAATTCCCGGCCAATGGCAGATCGGATTTCTACATCGATCTTCGGACCGTAGAATGCGGCTTCGTTCGCAACTTCAACACACTCCACGTTACGACTCTGTATGGCACGACGCACGAGATCTTCCGTCTTGATCCACAGTTCCGGCTCATTGACATACTTCTTTCCCAATTCCTTCGGATCATGAAGTGAGAGACGCATCTGATATTTGTCGATACCAAAGAGCGTGAAATACGTCATATATAAAGCGACAACGGCGAGGAATTCTTGCTCGAATTGCTCCTCCGTACAGTAAATATGTGCATCATTCATAGAAAGGGAACGCACGCGCATAAGGCCGAAAAGTGCACCGCTGTCTTCATGCCGATAACAGTGACCGTATTCCGCCAGACGCATCGGGATATCCCTGTAACTACGGGGACGAGATGCAAAAATCTCATGATGATGCGGACAGTTCATCGGTTTGAGATAATATTCTTCTTCCCCCGCAAGTTGCATGGGAGGAAACATCGATTCGCGGTAATGGGCAAGATGCCCCGTACGTTCATACAGTTTGCTCTTCGCAATATGCGGCGTACGCACACGCAGATATCCTGCGTTTTCTTCCATCTCTCGAGCGAGTTTTTCCAGTTCATCCGCAATAATCGTTCCCTTGTGCGTCCAGAGCGGCAATCCCGGCCCCACCCAATCACTGAATGTAAATAAATCCAGTTCCTTTCCCAGTTTCCGGTGATCGCGTTTTTTCGCTTCCTCCAGCATGTTCAGATATTCCTTCAACTCTTTTTTTGATGGGAAAGCCGCAACGTAGATGCGCGTCAGTTGCTCGCGATTTTCATCTCCGCGCCAGTACGCCCCGGCAAGACTCGTGATCATAAATCCATCAGATGGGATTTCTTGCACATTTTCCACATGCCCTCCCTTGCAAAGATCAACGAAGGTCTCATTTCCTTTTCTGTCAAGATTACGATAATGCGTTACCTCTTTCACATCTTCCTTCTGAAGATCTTCAATGAGTTCCACCTTGAATGGCTGTTTCTTCTTTTTCCAATAGGCAATAGCATCCTTGGCATTCAGTGTTTCCACCGCAAATGTCTGACCTTGATTCAGGATTTTCCGCATTTCCTTCTCGATTTTCGGAAAATCCGCATCATGAATCGGCTCTGTAAAAAGAAAATCGTAGTAACAGCCGTAGTCAATCGGGGGACCAATACTGATCTTCGTATCCGGCCAGAGTTGCAAAACCGCTTGTGCAAGAACATGCGCAAGGGAATGACGGAGTCGATAGAGATCGTCAATAACGGATTCTCTCATGCGACAAGAGTAGCTCACCTTGCACTTCACACAAAATCCAGCTCCTTCTCCAGTGCCCGCACTTCCCGAAGGAGCTGCGGATCGTTATGAAGCATTTTCTCGATCTTTCCGAACGAATTCATTACCGTCGTGTGATCTCTCCCCGAAAACCGTTCACCGATATTTGCATAACTGATTCGAAGATATTTCTTGAGAAAATACATCGCAATCTGCCGCGGCAGAAGAATCTCGCGCACGCGCGATGCGCCAATCATATCCTGCACAGATACCGAATAGTATCGACTGATCGCTTCCATGACATCCTGAAATGTCGCCATGCGTTTTGGTTGTACAGAAAAACCAATCACATCGTCTTTGGCATACGGATCTTTGGACAGTTTGCACATAATTTCGGCCATACTCTTCACCGTCGGCACACGCTGTTCCAATTCGTATTGCGCAACAACCTGCATCAGAATTCCTTCCAGTTCGCGCACATTCTTTTTGGCATGTTCCGCGATAAATTCCAGTACAATGCGGTCAATGAACAATTCATATTCTTGCGCTTTCTCGACAAGGATCGCCAATCGTGTTTCATAATCCGGCGGACCGATATCCGCAATCATTCCTTTCTCGAAGCGCGATGTCAGACGGTCTTCCATCTGCAATTCCTGCGGCGGACGATCTGCGGACAGGATGATTTGCTTCCGTTCTTCATACAGTGCATTGAATGTGTGAAAGAATTCCTCCTGCGTGCGTTCTTTATTGGCGAGAAACTGTACATCATCAATGATAAGAACATCCACCACCCGATACCGGCGCCGAAACTGTTCCATCTTCTGCCTCTGAATAGCCTCGATAACCTGATTCGTAAAATCTTCCGATGTGACATACACAACCGTTGCACCGGGAATGAGTTTTAAGAGAGCGTTGCCCGTCGCCTGCAAAAGATGTGTCTTCCCCAATCCCACGCCACCGTAGAGAAATAACGGATTATAGCGACCACCCGGATGCAGCGACACTGACTGGCATGCCGCATAGGCAAGACGATTGTCTGAACCAACAATAAAATTTTCCAACATGTAGCGCGGATTGAGAATTTTACTCACAAGCCCCTCCGCCAGACGCACTTCCTGTTTATTGGGCAGCTTCCTCCGTTTTTGTTCGGGAAAATGTTTGAGGAGATCCACTGTGCGCGTTGGATTATCTCGCAATCCTGTATCCACGGTATACACCACCTGCTGAATGTCCGGATCAACCCCTTGCGCCACCTCTCGCGTTAAGCTGCTGTAATGCTCCATGTGCCACCCCAGTGATACCGGAAGCGGCAAACCGATAACAAGTTTTCCTCCTTCATGCCCGAGAATCGCCGTATCTTTAAACCATGTAATGAATTGACCACGCGGTACCTTGGATGCGATTACAGAAAGAATATCCAGCCAAAGCGATTGCAAATCTTTCGTCGCAACCTTATTACGATGTGATAAAGAGGCGCAGCACGTCATAAAATGTCACAAGAAAGATAAGACCCAGAAGCGCAATGAAACCGAGATTGTTGATCAGTAACTCGATACGTCGATCTGTCGGCTTTCCTCGCACAAGTTCAAGAAGTACAAACAGAAAACGCCCGCCATCAAGCGCCGGAAAAGGCAAAACATTGAAAGCGGCAAGGCTCAAACTCAAAAGCGCTACAAATCGCAGATACATGCCAATCCCCTGCTGCACGGAAGAATACGTGAGCTTTGCAATACCCACAGGACCGGAGATTTCCGGAGGAACAGTGCCACTTTGAAGCAGTGTAGAAAACAGATATCCGATACCGCGGATTGTCTGATCCAGAACAACAACGGATTCGCGCAGCGCAAGTTTGCTTGCATCGAGAACGTTATGACGAGGGGCACTCAATTTTCGTGGCATTGTCCGGAGAAGTACACCTGTTTTTCCCTCACGAACAGCAACACGAAAATTCTGTTCTTCTTTTTCCTGTGTCAGGACAGTGTACATGACATATCGCTTTTCCTCCTGTAATGCCACTACATCCTCCGATCGTGATACGGACTTTCCGTCCACAGTAAGAAGAAGGCTTTGTGGAGGAACTCCACTCTCAAAAGCCATACCGCCTTCAAGAATGTCATCAATCATCACACCAAGTTGCATAGTAATCTCGCCTCGCGCTGCCGCAGCTTCCATTTCATTAAACGAACGGTAGGAGGGGATCCATTTCCCGAAGGAAAATCCGAAGAAGAAAATTACGAATGCCAGAAGGACATTCATAGCCACTCCTGCAAGCAGAATACTGCAGCGCGCAAGAATGCTCGCCTGCGCGAAACTTCCAGATATTTGCCGCTCTTCGAGATCGAGAGCACCTTCACCTTTCAGTCGCACGAATCCGCCAAATGGAATCCAATTCAGCGTGAACATCGTGTCCTTCCACCAAAAACACTTCTTTGCTCTTGGTGGTAAACCGAAGCCAAATTCTTCAACCACAACCCCGGAAAATTTAGCAACAATAAAATGACCGAATTCGTGAATGAGAATGAGACCGGTAAGAAGAAGAATGAATGCAAAAATGGAAATCACAACAAGCATAGAATTCCTAGAGTAGCCCTACTGTGGATTTCAGAAAAGTTTTCCACACCCATTCTGGGTTGCGCTCTCTTTCTTATCCTTGCGCTAACACCAATCCATCGATGCGTCGCACGCCCGCATGACGCAGTACAGCTGCACATGCATTCAATGTTGCTCCCGTCGTGCAGACATCATCAATGAGAATCACATGTTCACCCGGAAACGCGCTGCACGAAAACGCATTATGCATTGCATTCTTTCTCTCGCTGCGACTACGACGAGTTTGCTGACCGGTCATTCTCACACGATGGAGCACTTTCTGTAATGGAATGGATGATGTCGCGGAAACAGCGACTGCCAACAGTTCCGCCTGATTACATCCACGCATCAATCGGCGACTCCAATGCAGAGGAACAGGACAGAGTACTGTCTCCTCGTTACACGAAAGAAGCCGAAGTGCTTGCAGCAAAAGATTTGCCAAGTCAGGAACGAGAAAATATCCTTGTCGAAATTTCAGCGCATGAATTTCTTCCCGAAGCAGCGCATACGGCGCCGCTGCGATCAAATGATCCATCGTCCCAATCCCCTTCTTTTTCAGTGAAGACACTCCCAGACGAATGGGTTGGAACTTTGAGAGAAAAGGCCCAGTGGGAATTTTGGTGGGAAACAGAAGATCGAGCATACTGTGGTGGAAAAAGGCCTGCCAACCGTAGCCAAGAGGTGATTCCCCGGGCAGTCCACCTCCGCTCGCTCTGGCGAGGCTACGGTGGACAACCTCCTGCGGAGGTTGGTGGGCAGTACTGGATTCGAACCAGTGACCTCCGCGATGTCAACGCGACGCTCTAACCAACTGAGCTAACTGCCCGAGAAAAGCATAATACCAAAGAACATCATGCCCACTTCCATAGCTCGATCCAACTGCCCGTCCGCCGAAGCTCTTTGAGCGTAGGTGGAAGCTAACTGCCCTATAAATACACAAAATGGTATCACACTCTCAAAAAGAGAAATTACGATATTTACACTATATATAAATTGCATAAGCAAGTTTTGCACATAGCCGAAAAATCGGATATATGCTACAATTATGAGATTTCCCCGAACTCGGGAAAAACTTGACAAATTAACCTTCTTATATAAGTATGATATCCAAGGTGATTACACGACTTTGGTGTCACCACGCCCCTCGGTTTGCCCACGAGAGAGAGGGCAGAGAGATGTACTTCTCTCACATTCCTGCTGCACCAGCATCGGGAGAAAACCCGGAACCGCAAGAAAAACGTGCGGAAACGCTTGAAAGCGCAGAAGAAACACCGGAACCGCAAGAAATTCCACTTTCGGTAATTGCCACACAAGGGAGAGTTGAAGAACTCATGTCACACACCGACAAGCCGGAAAAACAACAGGAAGGTCATGAAACTGTCGAAAGACCTTCGGTGTCACAACATCTTTTACGTATTGAGGAACTGATTAAGATAGTCAATATCATTATTAATACATATCCCGAAGTAAAAGAAAAGCTCGACAGGATGACGAAATCTTTTGAAAAAGAACACAAGCAGAATATCCAACGAGCAGAAAATGCTGGCAAGGCAGAAGAGAAAGCAAAAAAGAATATGGAAAAGGCACGAAAGGCACGAGAGCAAGCGGAAAAAAAACGTGATCTCGATAGCGCCAGGGCAGTTTTTGCGAAAAAAAAAGCAGACGAAGCTCAACGTGAAGCCGACGCAGATCCCGATGATAAGATACAACAACAACGAGCGGCCTCCATTCGCGATCGGGCTGGGGAAATCGAGAAAAAGGCGCGTGTATCACAGAAGCGGGTAAAAGAAGCAGGACATGCTGAAACGTCCGCAAAGAAAGAGATGGATACAGTCATGGCGACAATCAATCAGAAGCAAGCGCGCGAAGCAGGACAGGCACAATCACGATTGTCACATCTTGAAGCAAAGCGCAAACAATGGGAGGACAATATTAGAGTCTGCAAAAATCAACTTCCCGAATTGAAACACTGGAGAGACGAACTCAACAAATTTCAACAATGGGAGCAAAAAAAACTTCCGCCGTCAGAATTTTATCCTCTTATTCGCAATAACAATGCTATTTCTCAAAAAGAAGATCGAGATATGCCCGAAAAGTTCATCTGGAAGAGAAAGGGTGTCTCGTACGATGCTTCTGAAGAAATGAAAAAACGGGCAGTTCAAGAATGGAACAAAAAGCAAGATGAAATGCGTGCAAGGCGTCTTTTAGCATCAGCATCCACAGTGGAGGATTCACAGTGGGAGACACTTTCAAACGAACAAAAGAACGACATTATTCAGAGGATGAATACGGCGGTGGATCTTGATGCCATCCTCAATGAATGGGATGCGCGCATCAATGCATGGGAAGGACCAATGAATGCTTTCTTGAAAGAAATCAATGAAGTGGAATCGGCAGAAGAAAATGAAAAAGAAGGAGGAATAACTTTCTGGTATGGATCAGTGTACCTCATGGATTTTGTGAAGGTCTTCATGGCACTCAAAAAATGGGGCGAAGCCCAGAAGAAAGGCTTTCAGGAAGAGATGGAATCCAGCGCCATCGATATGGCAAGCTGGTTTGCCGGACATATTGGCAGTGATCGGGCAAAACAAATTCTTGAACGAGGGCGAGAATCAGAATTGAAAAAACAAGTCAATGAGTACAAAGAGACATTGCAAAATACGACATTTGATCAACTTTTTCCCGATGGAATATTGTCAGCTGAACATCCGGCGCGCAATATGGCAAAGTTGGAGCTTGCAGCAAGTAAAGGCTGGTTGCATGATCTGGATCCTCAATCACAATCGGTTTTCGGAACCCCGATTCATGAATTACTTCCAAAGGCGTGGTCTGAATTTCAGAAAACGGAATATGTAGAATCTCTTATTATACAAAATATAGATGGGTATGAAAAACAGAAAAAAAATGGACTCGAGAAAACAAAAAGCACATGTACACACATCTTCGAAGCAATGCCTCTCATCGAGAGGTACATACGTTCCAAAAACTACGGATCGGCCATAGGAGCCATACAATGGATCGCACAAGAAAAAGTAGATGTCGGAGAATCATCCGCATGGTGCATGACAACGCTTCTGCGCATGCTCGATGAAAACGAAGATTTTAGAAAATACGCATCCGAATCACTATTCAGTGATATAGGAAAGATTATTCAGGGATTTCCAGAAAAAACATTGCTGACATTTCACTTAAAACGATCTCTGCTGGAAAAGTATGCCAAGGATCAAAATAAAGAGTATTTAGAAGCAAACTTCCCTCCTGCAAAAGTAATAACAACAATTCGTGATATAATCAACACATACGGTGTCAATGAAGATTCTGTATTAAAAGGAAATAATTTGGTAAAACTTGAAGAAGGAATACGCAGATTGACAGATGAAAAAGGAAAGTCACTATCCGAACATGAACATGAGGAACTGCGAAGAACAATGATTCTAGATGCTGCCGTAGCAAAAGTACTCGCGGGTCAGGTCATTCTCTTGAAAAATGGTAAGGCTCTCGACATTAACAATGACGAAGATCCGCTATATGGGAGCCATATATTCAAGGAATACCGAACATACATGGGCGAAACCGATAAAGAATATGGATTATCCATAGAAAAAGCTGCGGAAGAACACTTCAGTACAATGAATGAAGGAAAATGGATGCCGAGGATTCTTATGACAAAATTATTTGCTGTGGGAGGAGTAGGAACAAGTACAGAATTACGCTATCAAGCTGCTGCACTAAACTTTCTGAAGTCGATAGCAGAAGAATACTGGGAAAAGAAAAAGTATGTAGAGAATGGATCGTTAGATTCTCGTGCTCTACAAACATACGAGAATGAAATTGGTGAACGTATAGAATATGCAACAATGGCACTCCGACGGACTAATCAAACACATCTCATCGACCAATTGCTCACTAAAAGTGATCCACAAAAACCAAATATTCCCCATTTTTTCGTTCAAAGAATCAAAGAAAGTAGTCGACATGACGCAAATAAATTCAACTAAAATCTTTGCGTGTTTCTCTCTACACTGTTCCACATGTTCTGCGTCCCCATCCACCGCCTCGACCAAACACTCCCTCTTCCACTTTATTCAAGCAAAGGCGCGGTGGCCTTTGATCTGTACGCACGGGAGGAAACCATCATTGAACCGCAGGAAATCGGCCTTGTTCCGGGCAATATCATCGTCGAAATTCCGGAAGGATACGCGCTTTTTCTTGCTCCCCGTTCCTCCCTCCCGAGAAAAAAAGCACTGATCTTCCCTCATAGTATTGGCATTGTTGATCAGGACTTTTGCGGACCGGAGGATGAAATAATGATGCAGGTCTATAACATCGGCAAAGATCCCGTTACCATCGAGCGCGGCGAGCGCATTGCCCAAGGCGTGTTTGTCAAAATGGAACGGGCGCAGTGGAAAGAGGTTGCACAGGTCAATGCAGCAACACGAGGAGGATTTGGATCTACAGGATAATACAAAGATCGATTCCTCTTCACTTTCCAAGTTTTTTGCGCATAAATGCCGGAACCTCCAGTTCCTCTTCACGTGATTGTGAACGGGAAGAATCGTCTTTTGGTAGCGACTGTTGTCTCCCTTGTCGTTCCTGATATTGTAATTCTGCCAATTTACTCTGCATACCTCCTTCAGCACCATTCTTCAAATGTCGTTGTATAGGTGTGGAAAGCATGGGTGACGATGATGTTTCCTGTGCATCGAATCCCGTTGCGATCACCGTACACTTCACCTGTCCCGTGTAATTATCGTCAATCACCGCTCCAAAGATGACGTTGGCCTCTGGTGCTGCGGTTTCCGTGACAATACGCGCCGCTTCATCCACCTCAAACATCGAGAGATCCGTTCCGCCGGTAACATTGAAAAGAATGCCCTGCGCGCCATTGATGGAGAGCTCGAGGAGCGGACTGTCAATTGCGGCACGCGCCGCCTCCGCTGCCCGGCTGTCGCCCGTTCCGTAGCCGATTCCCATAAGCGCCGTACCGGCATCCTGCATCACCGATTTGACATCCGCAAAGTCTACGTTCACGAGTCCGTGCTGGGTAATCAAGCTCGAAATACCTTCGATGGCATGTTGCAAGACTTCATCCACCACTTCAAATGCTTCTGTAAGTGGTGTTGTTTTGTCTATTAATGAGAGAATTCTGTCGTTCGGGATCGTAATAAGCGTATCCACTTTTCCTTTCAGATTTTCCAATGCATCCTCCGCGTTCTTCTTGCGCTTAAAACCTTCAAAACTGAATGGCTTCGTCACAACACCCACGGTCAATATGCCCATACTGCGTGCAAGCTCTGCAATGATGGGAAGACTTCCGCTTCCTGTTCCCCCGCCAAGACCGGCAGTAATAAAGAGCATATCGGTTCCTTCAAGCTCGGCTTTGATCTGTTCCGTGCTCTCTTCTGCCGCACGTTTGCCAATATCCGGATTCGATCCGGCACCCAGTCCGCGCGTTGTTCCCCGACCGATGGTGATCTTATGACTTGCAGGATTGTGGTAGAGCGACTGCACATCGGTATTGGCAACCACAAAATCCACACCGTGTATTTTGGCACTCACCATTCGGGCAACTGCATTACACCCGCCACCACCTGCACCAAGAACACGAATTGTCGCTCCTGCGAACATATCCGGACGCACCTCACGGGAAGAATCTTGTGCATCATCCCCGGAAGCAGAGGAAGATGACTTTTGCTGTTGACCAGAGAAGAGAGAACGAAATGTATCAGACATAGGTAAAAAGAGAATAAAGACTCAAGGTAAAAGGCTGCGAAACCACGTACCAACTTGTTGCGCGACTTTCTTCATGCGTACTCCGCCTGCCATCGAAAAATACTGACCTTCCCGTGCTCCCCACACAAGCGCTCCCAATGCCGTCGCATACGCAGGATCATCAACTTTTTCAATGACACCGCCCACCTCGACAGGAAAACCTATTTGTACAGGCAAACCAAGGGTATCACGCGCGAGTTCAAGCACTCCCGGCGCTTTCACTGCTGCTCCGGTAAGCACCATTCCCGCCGGCAACATGCCACTGCAGCCAATGCGGTTGAGCTCATCTTTTATGAGAGAAAAGATTTCAAAGTATCGCGCCTGCATGATCTCCGCCATGTAGCGCTTGCTCACGGTTTGAGTGTCGGTGCGACTCACTGATGAGAGATCGATCATCTCCCTCTCCCCGATCTCTTGGGGAAGTACGGAACCATGCTCCAGCTTCATACGTTCAGCAGTATCCACAGAGGTACGAAGACCGATGGCAATATCATTCGTGACACTCTCGCCGCCGACAGGCAAACACATGGAATGTAAAATCGTCCCCTCTTCAAAGATCGCCATACTCGTACACCCGGCACCGATATCCACCACAACCACACCAAGTTCTTTCTGACGTTTCGTGAGAACTGCTTCACCAACAGCAATAGCCGCCGGCACGATGCCATCGACATCCACGCCGGTTTGATCGATGCACTTTTCCAGATTTTTCACATGCTGCACATGCCCCGTGATAATATGTGCCTCAACTTCCAGACGAATCCCTGTCATTCCCACCGGATTTTTGATGCCACGTTGTTCATCGACAGCATACGATTTCGGCTCGATATGAAGAATGCGACGATTGGCAGGAATACTTACCGCCTGCGATGCTTCCAGTACTCTCGCAACATCATCAACACCGACTTCTCCTCCGGATACGGCAATAACTCCACGACTATCGAATGCTTCGATATACGAACCATTCATGCCGACAAACACTCGATTCACGGGCACTCCGGCCATACGCTCCGCATCTTCTAAGGAAGACACGATGTTATGAACAAGTTCTTCGACATCGATAACCTGTCCTCTGCGCATACCAAGAGATGGAGAAATACCCACCCCAATGACACTGGGAACAATGCGGTCACGTTCCCCGTCAGCAACGGCAACAATAGTGCGTATTTTGGCGCTTCCTACATCAAGGCTGGCCAACACGCGTTCTTTTGGCATACAAAATAAAGAAGAAGAGAATAATGAGATGGTGATCAGTCTACGTTTTTTAAAGGAAATACCGCAAGAGGAAAATGTTCATCTTTAGTACTCAACATCTATGCTTCTGAATAGTTTTTCTATTCAGAATATAGAAGAAGAGAAAGCGTGGAACCCATCATGGAAGCATAGTTATTTTCTTCATAAAAACACATGTTCACAAAATATACTCATTAGGAGAAAAGCATCATTTGTCCCGGATGTTCTTCCTGCAATTGCGATGTTTCAAAAGAAAATACGCTCTTCCCAAAGGGAGTTTTGAGAAGTTCCTGAAAACGTTTCGAAAGAAGTGTGAATTCGCATGCGCGAAAGAAACTCAATACGTTCTCTGCATGAAGATGATGTAAGGACAGCGAATCCAACGAGTGTTCCGGAGGAATATCATCAACGAGTCTTGCCATGCGTTGACAAAAAAAAGCTTGTTCTTTTCCGTTTTGCAGCTTCTCGCGTTCTGTCGGTCGCAGATCATTCAGATGCGCATACACCTCTTCAAGCGAGCCGTACTTCTGTAAAAGTTTTACAGCAGTCTTCTGGCCAATACCACGCACTCCCGGCAAGTTATCCGATGAATCACCGGCGAGTCCCTTCCATGCCGGCACCTGATCAGGGGTGATGCCAAATTTATGCTTCACCTCGTCAGGACCCAATCGCTCTACTTGTTGATATCCTTTGTGAGGAATAACGATACATACCGTATCGCTTGCAAGCTGAAGAACGTCCCGGTCTCCACTGATAATGCTCACACGCATGCCGCCTTTGACCCCCGTCCGCGCGTAACTTGCAAGTAAATCGTCAGCCTCATATTTCTTATGCGATGTATGTATAAAAGAAAACGCATCAATGCATTCCATGATCAAGGGAATTTGTGCATAAAAATCATCCGGCGTTTCGGCACGCCCTTTCTTATATTCGACATACTCTTTGTGACGGAATGTTTCTTCTCCCAGATCGAAGCAAAAAAGAAGCGCATCCGGTTCTTCTTGTTTCAGTAGCGAAATAATTATCGAAGCAAAGCCAAAAACCGCATTCACTTGCGTACCATCCCTTTTTGAGAGTGTTCGTGGAATCGCCCAGTAAGCTCTATACATAAGGTGATGGCCATCAACGAGAACAAGGTGTTTCATGCGTGGGATAGAGATTATACGATATAGGGTATAGGAGCTTCCAAAAATAGGTATTTTCCTGTATAATGAGGAGATACATGAAAAATCCACTCATGCTAGAAACGAAGGTGCAGAAGAAGATAGAGCTCCAATCTGGGCTCGGCTGGCCCATCGAACCGCGACTTCCTCTTCTCTGTATTCCCACCGAACTCACCGAGGATAAAGGAGCTTCCCTTTTTCAGAGTGTTCTTCCCGGTCTTCTTTCTCTTCCCCTTCAAATTCTTGTCCGTGGCTGTGGACGTGAGTCCTATGGCAATTATATTTCGAAAGTACAGAAAGAATACGAGCACAAAATCGCGATTATTCCTAATACAGAAGAGGCTCTGCAAAACATGCATGCGGCGGCGGATATGGCATTGTTCTGTTCTGATCCTGATGGACTTCCGGAACTTTCCGCATGCTTAAAAGCAGGCATCGTTCCCATCACTTCAGAGACACAGGCGCTTGATGACTACAATCCTCTCCAGGAAAGCGGTACCGCTTTCTTCTTTACAGAAAAAACTCCTTGGCACTGCTTTGCTGCCATTACCCGCGCAACAGAAACATATCGCTTCCCTTTCGATTGGAAGACGATTCAGAAGGAGTGTATGCGAAATACATGGCAGAATTAGAGTAATTTATTACGAGAGAGTGTACGGATGTGCTCACGAAGAGTCATGATGACACGTTCTTTTTGTTTCTCTGCAACATGTTCCGGTTTCGCCCTGTCGATAATGAAAAGCAATGCGGCATGGACATCTTTTTGGAGAGCCTTTGTCCATGAGAGATCATGACCTTGCCGCTCGGTGAGAAACATTCGCAGCGCATCTTGGGGGCAAGATGTACGAAAAAAGAGCAGTGCACGTTTATAGAATGCCTCACGATCGAAAGGAAGACGCTCTTTGTAACAAAGTTCACCAATCAGTCTATATGTATCCTGCATTTCATCGAGGATATGCAACGATTCAAAATATTCTGTTTTTTCTTTGCGTCCTTGCGGGGACATCATTGTCCCAGGATCGTAATACGATTCCCACTCTCTCTTTTTGCATGTTAAACATTCCAAAATATCGCGCACTGCGCCCGATGGCAGGTTTTCTCCACGCATGCCTGTGGAATGAATGGTCATCAAACGAATAAGAGCATGAGGAGGATAATTCCATGCCCATGCATGAAAATCATCATGACGCTCAATACGCACATTCGACAGATTTTGCTTTTTTGGAGATCCTCCACGTGAACTGGGGATATTATGATGCATATTTGTTTTTTGCTTCATAAAAAATTCATGTATGGAGAAAGGTTATGCAATATACTTGGTCGGATGATATTTGTACAAGTTCTACAAAAAGCTCTCTCACAGAGACATCCCCTTCGCATCCTTTGGCACAGAGGAAAAACATGCTGCGCTGCACTGGCATATAGATTTCCGGCACGAAAGCTTGTCATCATCGGCATCACCGGTACGGATGGCAAAACAACAACAGTCGGCATGCTGTCTCATATTCTTAAAGAAGCACACATCAGACATGGAGCACTCTCTACGGCATTCTTTCTTATAGGAGATACTATGGAATGGAACACGACACAAAAAACTTCTCCTTCCCCGTTCACCGTGCAACGGTTTCTCCGCCAATGCGTTACGGCGAAGTGCACGCACGCCATTCTCGAATGTTCGTCACACGGACTTGTGCAAGGGCGCCTGAACTTCATCTGGCCTACAGTCGCTGCCATCACAAACACCTCTCCCGAACATCTCGATTATCACGGCACCTTTGAACAATACAAAAAAGACAAAGCCATCCTCTTTTATATGCTTAACGGCAAAGGTACAAAAGTCCTCAATAAAGATGATTGTAGTGATCCTCTTCTGAAGAACATCCCCTCTGCTCACATTCAAGAGTACTCCTATCACCTACAACCTATAACCTCTAACCTTACACTCAACATTCCCGGTTCCTTCAACATCGAAAATGCGATGTGCGCCATCGCATGCGCCGAAGCCATCGGTGTCAATCGAGATGCAGCCATCGAGGCACTCAAAACCTTTCCCACAATCCCCGGTCGCATGGAAAAAATCGAAGAGGGTCAGCCATTCGATGTCATCATCGACTTTACAGTGACACCGGTAGCCTATCAGAAAACTCTTTCGGCATTGTGCGCATCCCTGCCACCCGACAAACGGCTTCTTGTCCTCACAGGAAGCTGCGGCGATCGCATGAAAGAGAAGCGACCGATTATTGGAAGAATCTGCAGTACGCTTGCCGATATCGTTGTGGTCTCCAATGAGGACCCCTACACCGAAGACCCTGAAAAGATTATTGATGACGTGATATCTGGAACCAGGGATGGCAAGGCCTCTGTCCACCGCATCATCGATCGCACAGAAGCGATTCGCTTTCTCTTCAAAAAAGCACAGCCCGGCGATACGGTTCTCCTCTGTGGAAAAGGAAGTGACACCACCATGTGGACAAAAGAAGGACAGATTCCCTGGAATGAAAGAGAGATTGCTCGAGAACTGCTTCACCCGACTCCATGATCATCATCGGCATTGACGAAGCCGGTCGCGGGGCACTGGCCGGACCCGTCGTCGCAGCTGCATGCTGCTTACAGCTTTCTGGCTTGTCCGCCCCCGGCTCGAAATCACCACTGATTCGCGATTCCAAAAAACTACATGTGAAACAGCGCGAGGAGGCCTATACGTGGATCACCAAAAACTGTCCGTATGGCATCGGTATCGTCGACGCCGAAGAAATCGATGCCATTCGCATTCTTTCCGCCACCGAAAAAGCCATGAATCTCGCCGTAGAACAGCTCATTCGTTCCCTATCCCCTCTCCCATCTCATCTCTATCTTCTCATCGACGGCCGCGACAAATTCTGGTTCGATTATTCGCACAGTTCCATCATTGATGGCGACGCCAAAGAGCCTTGTATTTCTGCCGCATCAATCATTGCCAAAGTGAAACGAGATCATCTGATGTGCGAATACGATCGAAAATATCCCTCGTACCAATTTGCTCAACATAAGGGGTATGGAACCGCAAAACATCTTGCCTGTATTGAAAAGCACGGCATCAGCTCTCTGCATCGCAAGACCTTTTGCCACGTGCAATCCACCAGAGAATACTCCCTCCCAAAAAGAGAAAAAGTGTCAGCACCTGCCCCCGAGTCAAAAAAACAGAACCAAAAGAAATAACCGAATGCGATGGCTCGCGAACAAACTCGATGAAAAAACGGGATATGCTATAGAGAATCAGAAACAAAACCGTTGTCATACCGGACTTTTCTGTCTTTCGAAGATGCATATAACAAAGTCCTGCAATCAGAATATTTGCCAGAGAAGAATAGATCGGCGTCGGATGACGGAGTCCCTCCACGCCGGGAATGACAATCCCCCACGGAAAAAGAGTCTCCCGTCCATAAAGCTCTTGATTGATCAGATTTCCGATGCGACCAAGTCCGAGACCCAATGCTGCCGGAATTACGGCAATATCGGCGAGGGCGAGGAGAGGATATTTGCGACGAACTGCAAAAAGAATAATCGCAGTCCCTACGCCAATAAACCCGCCATGAGAAGACATTCCCCCCTTCCACACAGCAAATATTTCCAAAGGGAATGCACCGTAATATGCCGGTTCATAGAAAAGGACAAATCCCAATCGTCCGCCAACGATGACGCCGATCACGATCCAAAAAAACAGATCATTCCATTCATCTTTTTGGAGAGAAAGTTCGCGGTAGTGCTGTAATCTCGGAAGCACGATCGTCATCAATACAAAACCAATAAGATAGAGAAGGCCATACCAATGCACAGAAAACCCAAATATCTCGATTGCGACGATTCTGGAAGGAAACAATGTGATCATAATGAAAGAGAAGAACAGAGAGACCGAAAGAGACGAGCCTCTTCCGTAGGTGCAAAACAGGGATCTTGCAAGAATTGATCCGCGCTCTCACCATAAAATTCATGGAAGAACGGAGTGTCAATCAGATACACCGGACCATCGAGTGTCTGAAGAAGCTGACGACGTTCTTCATGATTACCATAAACAAATGTCCGCCACATCTCAACCGTCCATGGGAAATCAAAAAGACCCGGGGCACCGACCTGGTGATCTGGAAAGAGTCCACGCACCCATGGCGCATAGCGATTCTCAATGGCAAGAACAAAGGCATCATCCGGCAAGACCGATGCGATATGCGCGATAGTCGCAAGCGTATCCGCATCATGCATGGGACTGCGCAGTCGCATCCCCTCAATTGAGAAAAATCCCTGTACCAAAAGGAACAGAACACAACCGAAGCGGATCACGGGATAGCGCCATCGGATACACGCCTCACGAATGGCAAGAGCGACAAAAGGGAGAAGAAAGAAATCAAACTGAAGAAAAAAACGTCGATAAAAAACAAGTCTGAAGATAATGAAGACGGCAGACCAGAAAACGGCAAATTGCCAAAGACTTCCCCACTCCCGACGAAAGCTGATGATCCATCCGGCAATACCGAATCCGAGGAGTATTCCCATAAGACGCAGATAAAAAATAGATTCCGGAAAAGAACCACCCGGCGCCGCATCGCCCCGAAGTGTCAGAACGCCGTATAGGGGAGACCAAATCGCACGATCCCACAGGGGAATATAGAAAAGGAGTCCAATAAGAGGAATCAGTAGAAGAAGAACAGTCATACGACGCAAGACGGGATCGCGCCAAGATCGTGGAAGCTGAAACAGCCACCAGGATGCAACGCTCAAACCGAAGAGCAAGCCAGTCTGATGATGCGTAATGATCGTGAGTATGCCAAAAAAGAAAAAAAACATGGATTGTCTCTCAAGAAAGTGGAATGCGAAAATCATGAAGAAAAGAGCCAGCTCCGTCTTCCAATACATCAGAACAAATCCATCATAATACGCCTGTGAAATCAGTGCTGCAAAAAGCACGAGCAGTCCGATGATCTTCCCTTCGCGCTGTGCCATCACCCATGCCAGCACCCCTGCAAGAGCCACTGGCATCACATGCCAGATCCATCCGATCAACCAATCGACCGGAAGGCCGAGTTTGAGAAAGATCGTCGAGAAGAGGAAGAGGCCGACAGGATGTTCGCGGGCCCAGGGAGCGAGATCCGGCCATACAAATGGAGGAAACGCTTCGCTATAGCTCAAAAACAGATAGCGATATAAACCGGCGTCGTAGCCCATCGGAACGTCGAAAAGAAAAAACGGCAGCAGAAATTTTCCAAGAAGTGCCAAAAGCAAAACAGAAAGTACGATCGTCATGCTCCATTATGATATCCCATATCCACAATATCAGGGTACAGCATGTAATGAAGCGGCAGAACAAAGAATCTCCGCATGTGCCTCATTATCGGCAACGAGAACACGCGCACCGCATGAGAGCATTTGAAATGTTTTCCCTGCAATGACCCTCCGCGCTTTCGCCCGATCAGAGAAATGCCCGCCAATACAAAGATCGACATTCCGAATCTCTTCCGGAAGTGCGTCATAAGGCACCCACGAAAGAAATTCGGCATTCTGTAACTGGAAAAGTTCCTTGTGTTTCCCATATCGTTCCCGAACCGGACCGATAAATCGAAAACGGATATCACGGCGGCCATTGAGAGACTTTACCCATCGAAGAATATTCTCCACTCCTTGCAGAGGAAGACAGTTCCCGTACCACAATACCTTTCGCACCTCATCACTCTCCCATGTACGACATCCAGAAAACAGAGCACGATTACAATCCACATAAAGAGGAAAGACATTGCGACAATGAAACTCCTTCTCAAAATATCGCCGGTGTGTTTGTGTATCCACAAGAACGACGTCGGAAAGATCCGAGAGCCAACGATCGTACCAATGAAAAAATCTCCCCATGGTTGAGTGCGGCGCGACGATCTGACGATCACAGCACAGCGTATCGAACACCGAAACGAACGCATCAAAGATAATGCGTTTCTCTTTCCCAAGAGTCGCGCGAACGAACGGGAGAATATGGTGCCCCCGAAACCCGACAACAAAACAGCGAAATTCTCTGCGAAGACGAAAGAGATCCCCTATACATCGAACAGTGGCCCCACTGTAGAAAAAATATTCTACTGGCACACTGTTACGCGCAAAAAGATCACGCAATGCTTCTGTTCGCGTATACGTCGGATCATATGTAGAGATAAAGGCGATACGTTCGCCTTCGTGCCAGCCAATTCTTTTTAGAATATCTTTGAGTGTCGCATCGTTATATTCCCTATAGGGAAAAACGATGTCTTTCTTAGAAATAACTTTCACCGGTCCGAGGAACGTCTGTGCAGAAGCTATTACATCAAATAGATTCATCGCGCATTGGAAAAACAGAACCATCATCCTATCACCTATACCCTATCACCTATACCCTATCACCTATCTATATCCTCGGAATCGAAACATCGTGCGATGAGACAACGGCAGCTATTGTCGAAAACGGTACAAAAGTGCTCTGCAATGTTATTGCAAGCTCCCGTAAAGACTTTGCCGACTCCGGAGGAGTGATCCCGGAACTTGCCGCACGCAAGCAAGTGCAATGCATGATTCCAGTTTTGGAAAAAGCACTCTTTGAAACAGGAATGCATTCGGACAATCTTGATGCAATTGCAGTCACCAAAGGACCCGGACTTCTTGGTTCTCTCTTGGTCGGAGTAACGGCTGCACGAGTTCTTTCCGCCGTCTGGAAAAAACCGCTCATCGGCATTCACCACCATCTCGGTCACTTGAGTTCCATCTGGCTCGCTTCTACAACCTCTCCCCCTTGCTTCCCCTGCATCACTCTCTCTGTCTCCGGCGGCCACACAGAGCTCTGGTACAGAGAATCACATACGAAAAATACCCTTCTTGGCCGCACACGGGATGATGCCGCAGGCGAAGCATTTGATAAAGGAGCGGCTCTCCTTGGACTCCCCTACCCTGGCGGACCGGCAATTGCCGACATTGCAGAGCACGGCGATCCTTTTGCTTACGCATTCCCTCTTCCTCTTAAAAACGAAGACACATTGGATTTCAGTTTTTCAGGACTCAAAACATCCCTCAAATACCTTTTACGCGAATTACAACACAATGAGAAACTCCTAACAAGAAATACACAAAAAAATCTTGCGTCATCCTATCAACACGCCATCTGCATGCATCTTCTTGATAAACTCCACAAAGCCGTCAAAAAACATCCGACAATAAAAGAAATCCATATCGTCGGCGGCGTCTCTGCCAACCAGTACCTCCGTCAATTATCAATTTCCAATTCTCAATTCTTCATTCGCTGGCCACAAGCCAGCTCTTACTGCACCGACAATGCGGCTATGATCGCCGCCGCCGCTTTCTTTCTCACACAAGAAAACAAAGAAGAAGTCTATGAAAATTTCATCACAGAAGCATGTCCGGCTCCTTTAGAAGGGTAAAAAGAGGTACACTTCTCTCCATGCAAGTCACACTGACATGGGATCTGCTTATCATCATCTTTTTTGCAGTCGTCATGACCTACAGTTTTATCATTGGACGAAATGAATCCATCAAAGTGATTGCAGCAAGTTATATTGCGACCATTACAGCACATGGTATTGGTGGCTATATCGAACAAATGTCACAGCAATCACACATTGTTCTCACAACTCTCGGTTTCGACATCGATACCACCGTCATTCTTGGGACAAAGCTCCTCATTTTTGTGGCTACAATCGTCATTGTCGCCGTGCAGGGAGGGCTGGAAGCAGATTATGAAGATGGAAACACCAGCGACACGTTTATTGCCGGCATCTTGGGATTTGCCACAGCAGCATTACTGCTTATTAATCTCTTCACGATTCTCGGCCAGCTTCCTCTCCTCGATCCGCGTATCGCCACCATTCCTCCTCTCCTTCCCGTTGCAAAACAAAGCCTGCTTGCGGCAACCATGATTTCATACCAACATTTTTGGTTCACGCTGCCCGCACTTTTGCTCATTGTCACAAGCTTTATCGGACGAAAAGAATAAATACATCTGTATGAAGAGCTGTTTTGTCAACAAAATATCCCTTCCAAAATTACCCAAAAATCTGTACAAGATGCTTAACACTTCTTTCTTTTGAACCTATGAAGCATTTCATTCGCAAGTTCACCATCTTCGCAACTCTTGCCGCAAGCAACCTCGCCATAGCCACCGCCTCTGCTCAAGGATTCGGAGGCCCCATTCCGCCAGCTCTTCCCGGTTCGCCGGATCTTCGGGCAACAGTGACAAGTATTCTCAGTCAGGTGCTGAATTTTCTGGCGCTTCTTGCCGCAGTCGTCATCGTTATTGCCGGCATCCGTCTCATTATTTCTCAAGGAGAGGAGGAACAGAAAGAAAAAGCAAAAAAGACCATTACTTATGCAATCATCGGTCTCCTCGTCATTCTCTTTGCAAAAGCCATCGTGCTCTTTATAACGTCACTAGGGTGAACCTCGTGCCGGGGGCTTTTTTAAGCAGGTTCGATTTGTGATGCCGGAAGGACAACCTCTTTTGTTACGGAAAGAGATTTTTCTTCCGTATACTTGCGAACAACAATGGACTGTTGTGTGATGATCGTCACTGCATTCATAGGAATCGGCGTTCCCCACCAGAGGAATCTGCGCGGGAATAACCATTGCACCAAAAAGAATTGCGTATGAAATTGCACATCACGACACACACCGAGCATTCGGCCTTCTTCTGTGACAATCGGCTGGCCGAGCACATGCCGTCCTTCGTCGAAAAGCATTTGCAAACGGATAATATCTCGCAGAGGCCCAAGCGCTTCGCCATCACGCACCCACACGTATTTTCCCCATCGCACAATATGCGAAGTGGGAAGAAAAATATCAGGTGAAAACCATCCACCTGTTGTGATAAAAAATCCTTCGATTTTCCCGGTATCCGGATGGATAAGGGGTTCTTCCACTGTTCCCAAAACTTCGGATGAATGTTCATCGAGTACGGGAATGCTCTTTTGCATCGTGAATCGCACTTGCATCTGATAACATCATATCATGCATCTGTTTTCTGGATCTTCTCACCCAAAACTTGCACAGCATATCGCAGATGAACTTGGTATTTCTTTGGGGAATATGCAGCGTAAACGCTTCAGTTGTGGCGAGCATTACGTAAAGTACGACGAATCAGTGCGCGGAAAAGACGTCTATCTCTTCCAAACGGCAACGACATCTCCGAATGATGATCTCATTGAACTCTGCCTGATGTGCCAGGCGGCAAAATTAAGCTTCGCGCAAAAAGTGCACGTGATTCTCCCCCACTTCCCCTATGCCAGACAGGATCGTGTGACCGAACCGCGCGAACCCATTTCGGCCAAACTCATCGCACACCTTCTTGAAACGGCAGGCGCGGATCATATGATTCTTCTCGATATTCATTCCGATCAAATTCAGGGATTTTTCTCGATTCCCACAGACGTGCTCTACGCACGACCGATTTTTACGGAATACCTGCTCGCAAAAAATCTCACAGAATGCGTCATCGTGGCGCCGGACGTCGGCGGCGCAAAGCGTGCAAAGAAATTTGCCGAGACATTGGATGCCGATATCGCCATTCTCCATAAGAGCCGACCGGAACATCATATAAGTGAAATTCACAACATCATCGGATCCGTGGAAGGAAAATCCTGCATCATCTTCGATGACATGATTGATACCGCAGGAACGCTCATCGCTGCCAAAAGCGCTCTTCTCAATGCAGGAGCAAGCGACATCTACGCAATGGCCACTCACGGTATCTTCTCCGACCGCGCCATCGAACGTCTGTCGCAAGCAAACTTTAAGGAAGTCATCATCACCAACAGCATTCCCCACCCCGAAAATCTCTTCCAGAACCTCACTGTCCTCTCCATCGCTCCCCTCCTCGCCGAAGTCATCCGCCATGTGGAAAGAGGAGAAAGTGTGACGAATATTTATTCGGACGAAATGAGATTGCCACAGCGAACATGAGACCTCGACATTATCAGGCTCCCGAAATCGAACGCTAGCGCCGCCTCGTGGCCTGCCACGCGAAGCTCGCCGCAGCGAGCGAAGTGTGGTGGGCGATTCAGGACTTGAACCTGAGACCTCGACATTATCAGTGTCGCGCTCTAACCAGCTGAGCTAATCGCCCTACGAGTACACGAGTTTTGAAAGAATATTCTAGCGCTGATCTGGTTAGAGCGCGACACGTCGCGTTCTTTTTATGGCTCGTACCGCTATCGCGGATACTCGACCCAGCTGAGCTAATCGCCCACGAGTACATGAGTTTTGAAACAATATGGGCAGCACCGCTTTGAGGCAAGTCCAAGACCGATCCTTCGCTTATCGTTTTACCCAATCCACAAACTGCTCCCAGGAAACAGTATGAGGATATGATTTTCCATCACGGATGATATCAGATACTTCGTGACGAGCGGCATCGTAGGTGAAATCCACCACAGAATCCCCTGCTCCAGATGCAAAGGCGATGGAATGCACTTCAAAGGAATGCGCAGCATTCGCGACGAAGCGTGTTGATGTGAGAAACATCCCTCCTGCATCACGAAGAAGTATTCGCAAACGCGTATCCAATTCCTGCGACGACAGTGTCGGACGTGTTTCTGTTTCGACAAAAACATCATCAGACACTCTCTGTTGTACTTCCTTTCGGATTCCAATCGCATCGAGAGACGAGAGAATAACGGGCGCATGCGTATGTGCAAGTTCCTTTAGGGCAGCCGAATACCACTGTGTTCGTTCAACATATCCGCGATCGGCAAACTGCTCTAAAAACGGTAAAAGGATCGCGACGTACTCTGTAAAAAACTCTTCTCGATTGTCTTGAGACCATATCTCCTGATCAAGACGTCTAGCCCAAACATCGATAAATAGAGCAGACGGAACAGAAGGATGCCCACTATCGGCAAACGGAAGCAGTGTTGTTTGTAAAAACTGTACTACATCAGATGCAGAAGAATCAGATATCCACACATGCGCAAGTGTCTGTGGATGATAGGACGCAAGCAGCCACAAAATAGGATTTATACGAAGCTCCTCCAGAAGAGCAATGCGCTGTTCTATAGCTGAAAAGCGGTGAACAAAGACAGGATCAACAGGGACCGCTTGCTCCCGGAAAAACCGAGGAGGCAGTCTCTTCAGTTTTTCCAAAAATCCCAAAGAATCTGGTGCGAATGCATCTGTATATGTCCACTGCATCCCAGCCGGAATAAGACCCACCACCTGACCGGATTTTTCGACCACAACAGGAGTTGTGAAACCGGCGATGAAGAGTTTTTCGGAAGAAGGTTCTACAAAAAAAGACCCATCAAGACCGGAAAGCGTAAGATCTCCGACGCGTATAGATACAAACCCCTGTGCCACAATCGTCCCTTCCGGATCTTTCAAGATGCTCTTTTCCGTAAGATGTGCAGCAAAAAGTGCGTGTGTCGCATAGACCGTCATGCTTGCAAGCAAACACAGTAGAATATGAGATCGATACAAGGAGAATGGGGCAGTAGGTTCCATATTGATTTTTCCTATCATTATAGCAAAAAAGTACAAAATTTTCAAGAAATAGACCTATACTACAGTTCATGCATATACTCGGTATCGACCCCGGAGTCGCCACTATCGGCATTGGCATCATTGAAATAACATCACCATATGACATCAAAGCTAAAGACTGGCTTACAATCCGTACAAAAGCCTCGACACTCTTTGCAGACCGTCTGCAGGAAATTCAGGATGACATCATGGGCATCCTCAAGGAGCATCACCCGGACATCGCCGTGATCGAACGGCTCTTTTTTGCAAAAAATAAACAAACGGCCCTGGAGGTTGCTCACGCACGAGGAGTGATCCTCTGCACGATATCACGCACTGTTCATCAGATTCTCGAACCATCACCTCCCCAGTGGAAACTAGCCATCACCGGAGATGGCAGCGCATCGAAAGAGCAAATTCAGCGCATGATACAAAGACAGCTTCATCTCTCACAGATTCCACGACCGGATGATGCCGCGGATGCACTGGCACTCGCTCTTTATGGAGCAACACACTCTTCACTTTTTAGGCAAAACCTCTGCCTGAATACGTCCTTCTGAAACACTCCATATACATCCACCAAAAATATCGCGTGAGTGTACTGTACTCAAGAACACCTGATAACCTTCAAGCATCCGAAGAACGCATTCCTGATGAATACAGTCGAGTTCAGAAAATACATCATCCAGAAGAACGATCGGTTTTTGTAAGCAGCGAAGTTCCACATAGGATAACTGCAAAAATAGCAATGCAAGAAAACAGAGCCGCTGCTGACCGCGGGAAGCGAATGTCGCGATGTTTCTTCCATTGACCTCACAGGACCAATCGTCGCGGTGCGGCCCGACACTCGTATAAAGAAGCGCACGATCGCGCGCACGATGATGGAGCAGGCATTGTACAAACTCTTTCTTCAGCAAATCGAAAGACCGCTCCGACGTCGATCGTTTCCATGAAAGTGTTATATTCTCCCATTCCACGCCAAAGCCAAGGAGCTCCTCTCGGACGGTCACATTCAATGTTTCAAGAAGTTCCAGTCGCGCCAGTATCAGAACACTCCCCGCCTTTGCAAGCTCCTCGTCCCAAAAATCGAGCTCGATTTCCTTAAGCATTCCTTGCGCAATTCTACGTAGAAGAGCATTGCGTTGTTTGAGAACTTTGCTGTACTGCAAAAACTCACGAAAATATTCCGGCAAGACCTGGCAGAGCACACGATCGAAAAACTGTCGCCGAATAGCTGGCGGACCGGAAAAGAGGGAAAGATCCTGTGGAAGAAAAATAATGACCGGAAAAGAACCGATAAATTGCGTGGAACTCACACGCACACCATTAATAAAAAACGCTTTGCGACGTGGAAAGCGCTGAAAAACACATTCGAGCATTTTCATAGTGGAGTCGACATATTCCACCATCCCTTGCACGCGAAAGTGCGTCGCATCCCACAAAATCATATCTTCATCATTCGTAGAGCGGCAGGATTTTGTAAGAGCCAGAAGAGCAATCGCTTCAAGAAGATTTGTTTTCCCGGATCCATTCTCCCCATGAAAAAGGTGCAATTTCTGCTCTGGAGCAAAAAGCAATTCTGTCGAAGAATAATTGCGAAACTGCTCAAGAGTAAGAGAGCGCAGCCGCATACTTCACAATGCAGAGGATAGAAGCACTCGTACTTCTGCGAAGAGTAATCGAATAATCTGCAAATAATTTTCCCGATGAATATATGATAAAAGTTGGTCTTCTGTCACCCACGCATACTGATTCACTTCGTGTTCGTCTACACAAATAGCCGCGTTTTTGTCTGCAAGCGCGAAAAAGAAATGGATCTTTTGACCACACACATTATCTGCACGAAAACGCCGGTACGACTCCGGAAAGTCGTAGGAGTATGCATGCGTACTTTCTCCAAGAACACGCACTGGGGCAATTCCTGCTTCTTCCTGAAGTTCACGCAGTCCTGCTTCTTGTATTGTTTCTCCTTTTTCCACCCCTCCTTGCGGCAACTGCCATGCATCATTTTTCCGAGGTTTATGTAAAAGAAGAATACTGTACAGTTTCTCATCACATCCCGCAGACGAACACACCGATTGTTCCCGAAGCAGAAACACCGAAGCCGCCTGTCTATACACTTCTTCAACCATGAAAAGATAGTCTATCACCTATTACCTACAACCTATCACCTAATTTGAGTGCTTCTCTTCTTTCAGTTTCATTTTTGTTTGCTTACGGCACTCTGAACAATATTTCTCTACGGAAAAATCCTTTGGGGATTTGCCCTTGTTATTCTGTTTATGCAGACGCACGGTTCCCACTCGCCGCCGACATTCGGCGGATGAGCAGATCATGGCGTAGACGGTGCGCTTTCCTCTGGGCATAGGGCCAGCTTAACGCTGGAAATTCCAAATTCCAAGCACCAAATTTCAAAAGTCGCACGTATTCTTGTTTTTTAGAGGAAATTGCAGCTTAATTCTCTTCAAGATAGTGAAAAAGACTGTTTGCGGCAACGGAGCCCTCTCCGGCAGCGGTTGTGAATTGGGCAAAATGATTGGAGCCGGAACTTAAGTCTCCAGCGGCAAATATTCCGGGGATACTCGTGCGCATGCCCTCATCAACCTTCACATGCCCTCGCTCATCAATGTCACACCCAAGTTTCTTTGCCAGAACCGTATCTGCATCGGCGCCAATCTCCATGAAGACGCCCTGTACATTGATCATGTCCGATCGCTCAAAATCTTTATCCAAACGAACGCCCGTGACCACCTGATCTCCCAAAACTTCCACGACGTTTCGCTCCAAAACGAACACGACATTATCGCGTGCCTTTACGCGATCCACCCAGTACGGCTCTGCGCGAAATTCCTTGCGACGATGAATGAGATACACCTTATTTGCCACCTGCGCAGCGATTGCCGCACCTTCTACAGCCGCGTCCCCTCCTCCGACGACTGCCACATCTTTTCCTTTGTAGAAGTATGCATCGCATGTTGCGCAGTACGTTACACCTTTGCCCGAAAAATCCTCTTCCCCTGGAACACCGAGTTTTCTGTTCTTTGTTCCCGTCGCAAGAATCACTGTTTTTGCCTCCGCGGTCTCGCCGCTCTGCAATGTCACACGAAAGCCCTTATCCATCTTTTCTACAGTCTCCACACGTGCATTTTTATGTTCCACTCCATCAAAACTCAACGCATGCTCCTTAAATTTCTCCATCAGATCAGGCCCTGCAATATGAATAATGCCAGGCCAGTCCCCCACCTCCGCAGCCGCCATCCCCGTTCCTCCCTCTTTATCACCAATAATCAATGTGGAGAGCTTATATCGCGCCGTATAAATCGCCGCCGTATACCCGGCGCACCCCAAGCCGATAATAATGACATCGTACATGTCGCTCAGCTTACTGGAGTCTGCTTACAGAAAAAAGATACACCATAATACACGCACAAAAATGATCAAAAAGTCGCGAAGCGGAAGCTTGCTTCCGCTGGAGCGACACTAAGTTATACCCATCCTCTTTTTCGCATCGTTTCCAACATACGCTGCACGCCAACGGAAAATGCTGCCTGACGATAGGAAATGCGATGACGTTGTGCCTCATGCCGAACCGCGGTAAAAGCGGCGAGCATGATGCGTCTAAGATCCTCTTTAACCTGTTCTGTCGTCCATTGCCTGCCAGAACGGCCTTGCGCCCACTCAAAGTAACTCACGACCACACCGCCCGCATTCGCCAGAACATCTGGAATGACCATGACGCCGCGCACATCTAAAAGAGCATCCGCTTCTGGAGTCGTGGGACCATTGGCAAGCTCCAGAACATACTTCGCCTCAATACGCGCCGCGTTTTCTTCCGTAATGACATTATCAAGCGCGGCCGGAATAAGAATATCGCACGGTAATTCCAAAAGTTCCTCGTTCGTCACGCGCTGTACATGATCCAATTTCATCTTTTCAATATCACATACCGACCCTTTGCAATACTCCCCTGTTACAGAACCCGTATGCTTCTTGTATTTCTGAATCCGGAATGGATCAATGCCATCGGGCGAATAGATTCCTCCTTGAGAATCCGACACCGCAACGACATTGTATCCCGCACGATGCAAAAAGAGCGCCATATGAGCGCCGGCATTTCCAAATCCCTGAATCACCACGCGCAATTCTGTGGGATTAAGCGCGCTGAAGTTCACAAGTTCTTCGAGAATGAAGAATCCCCCGCGCGCCGTAGCCGTATCACGACCTGGAATTCCGCCATACGACAGAGGTTTTCCTGTGATAAATCCGGGCGCATAGACATCTTGCTTCCGCTCATATTCATCGCGCATCCACGCCATGATATCGGGATTCGTATTCACATCAGGCGCAGCACAATCGCGATATGGACCGAGAATATTGATGAATGCGCGTACATACGCTCGCGAGAGTTCTTCTAATTCCCGACGAGTGAGCTTTTTCGGGTCGCACTGCACTCCGCCTTTTGCTCCTCCAAAGGGAATATCGGCAAGAGCCGTCTTGATGCCCATAAGAGCCGCAAGAGCCTTTACTTCTTCCTCATTCGCATCGGGATGGAAACGAATGCCCCCTTTATACGGCCCGCGCGCATTGTTGAACTGCACACGGAATGCGGGAAAAATAGCTTCCGATCCATCATCTTTTACAAGAGTCAATTCACATCTATGCACATGCTGCGGCTGCGACAGGAAGGCAATTTCCTCCGAGCATAAACCCAAACGTTCAATCGTCTGATCCAGCGTCGTACGAAACCGGGTGTAGGGGGTGACAGGTAATGTGATTGAAGAAGTATTCATAGGGCAAGTATAGAGGTTGAATGGTGCCGGGGGAGAGACTCGAACTCTCATTCCTTGTGGGAACGCGATTTTGAGTCGCGCGCGTCTACCGGTTCCGCCACCCCGGCTAATTCTGATAAATACTAACGTTTTCCGCCTGTAGATAAAAGCAAAAAGCGGTAAAATGGAATCCTCCCTTATGAATCAGTACTCCACTTTCGTCTTCGAATCCACCGCTTTTGACGAGCGTTCGGGAAAAGTGCATTTGCATTATAGTATAGATGGAAAAATACACTTCGATGAAGTTGTGCAACTTCCGCGAAAAGGCATGCGGAAAAAGAACATTGATCCAGAGCTCTTCGATCGAGCACTCTTCAACCTGCACCTGATTGGCGGCATCAGTTACTACAAAACCTTCTGCCCGAAGGAAATCATTATCAAATCAGGAACGCTTTCTAAAAGCCAGGCTCTGTTCTGGAATGAGCTCTATGAAAACGGCCTCGGGGAATTCTTCTACTGTAATAATATTGATTTTCAGGATCTTATTCATTTTCCATATACAGAAAAGGATGCACCGTCTTACATTCCTTTTGCGCCAGAAAACACAGAAATTATTGTTCCCATCGGGGGCGGAAAAGATTCTCTCGTGAGCATAGAACTCCTGAAAGCCTCTGGGCATGCGTGCCTCGGACTGCGTATGGGAAAGCATCCGCTGATTACTGTGCTTGCGGAGAAAGCAGGAATTCCTCTCCTCGAAATTTCCCGCACACTCGCGCCGGAACTTTTTACGCTTCATGAAAAAGGCGCCTTAAACGGCCACGTTCCGATCACCGCTTACGTTTCATTTCTCTCTATTCTCACGGCCCTGCTCTACGGCCACTCCACCGTTGTTATGAGCAACGAGCGCAGCGCAAACGTCGGTTCTCTCATATACAAAGGAAAAGAGATCAATCATCAATGGAGCAAAGGGTTCTCCTTCGAAAAAGCATTGCAGCAGTACTGCAAAGAATTCATCACGCCCGATATCCGCTATTTCAGCCTTCTTCGTCCTCTAAGCGAACTCTCGATCGTCAAACAATTCACACGCTACCCGCAGTATTTCCCCTATTTCACAAGCTGTAATACCAATTGGAAAATTTCAGGAAATTATCAAGAAAAACGGTGGTGCAATATGTGTTCCAAATGCGCATGTATGTTTGCACTCTTTTCCGCATCTATGAGCAAAGAACATGTTCTCGAAATATTCGGGAAAAATCTCTACGAGCATGAAGAAACTCTTCCCCTCTTTCGTAAACTCCTCGGCAGCGAAGGATGGAAACCTTTTGAATGCGTTGCACTTCCACAAGAGATGCAGGCGGCATTTATTCTCGCCAGAGAGCGAAACGATTGGAACGATACATTGGTCATGCAACGGTTCTTTACAGAAGAACTTCCACATCTCTGTCAAACAAAAGAACTCGTCCAGGATGTTCTCAAGCCCGTCTGTGACCACAGCATACCGAATGAATTCTCCACTATCCTTTCCTCCATCATATGATCTTGAAAGATCTCTATGGAAAGAGGGTATGCATTGTGGGATTTGGTAGAGAAGGACGGAGTGCTCTGAATGCTTTAAAAGAGAAATGTGAAGTAACTATTGCGGATAAAAATGAAAAATGTGAAACAAATCTGAAATGCCAAACAGGAGAAAATTATCTGAAACACTTGGAGCAATTTGATGTAATTGTAAAGTCGCCTGGAGTGCCACCCTGTACCGAATTGGATGCTGTCAAAGATAAGATCACATCGGGAACGGCATTATTTTTAGAAGAAGCACAACATACGAATCATATCGTGATCGCAGTAACAGGATCGAAAGGAAAGAGTACAACCGCCTCACTCATTCATCACATACTGAAAACAGCAGAGAAAAGATCCGTTCTTCTTGGCAATATCGGCACACCGGCACTGGAACATTTGGATGATTTGAAAAATTCTGAACCAATGTACTTCGTCATGGAGCTTTCCAGTTATCAACTCATGAATATCACTTGCAGCCCACACATTGCCGTCATCACCAGCTTCTTCCCGGAGCATCTCGATTATCATGGATCACTGGAAGCCTATAAAGAAGCAAAGAAGAATATCGCTCGCTTTCAGAAAGACGGGGATGTAATTTTTTACGCAGACACTCCCAAAGAAACTCAAGACATTGCAAAGATGTCACGAGGAAAACACATGCCGTATGACAAAAAAGATGTTGTTTCAGTGATAGAAGACTTCGGATGTCAGCTTCTTGGAGAACACAATATTCATAATATCGCCGGTGCATGGAAAGTTGCTCACCATCTTGAACTTCCAGAGGAAACGACGATACAGGCCATTCAATCTTTCGCGCCACTCCCTCATCGTCTGGAAGAAATTGAAACATATGATGGAATTCGATGGATCAATGACAGCATGTCCACAACCCCAGAGTCCACCATCGTCGCAATCGAAGCATTCGATGGAAACATCGATACCCTCATTCTCGGCGGCCAAGATCGTGGACTGGATTTTACCCACCTCATCGAACACATTGCTTCATCTGCTATTCAAACAGTAATCTGCCTCCCGGGCTCTGGCCACCGTATTGCCAATGATCTCAAAAAAGCCAATATCCATACGATCATTGTCGCTTCACTGAAAGAAGCTATCCGGCATGTGCTACAAAAACCCCTACAACCCATAACCCATAACCTACAACCTATTTGCCTCCTCTCTCCAGCATCACCAAGCTACAATCAATTCAAAAATTTCGAAGAGAAAGGAGCGGCGTTTAAGAAGTATATTACGAAATACTCGCCTTCACTCGCATCGTCGAAATAATCGCGGCACGTTCAGCCTCGTCGAGTTTCATCGTGATGTACTTCACGGTATCTTTGAAATTGGGAATGACAGTATATTCCAATGCATTCACGCGACGGCGTGTTGTCTCAAGCTCCACAGCCATGTTCTCCACCTGCTTCTCAATCTCCGCAAGTTGCAAAAGCAACTCAAACACCTGCTCAAAGGTATCGATGGCATTATCCAAAAGTGCATTCGTTGTAGGCGCCCCATAGGTTCTGATTTTCCCCTCTCGTCGAAGAGTAAAGATGGGAATTCGTACACTCATGACGCTTTTTGTCTCGACATGAAGCTCCATCGTTGCATTTGGACTGGAAAGTGCATTTGTCATCGCATTTTCCGGCATCCAGGAAGAGGCCAGAAGAAACTGACGAAATGCTCTGCCAAGATCTTCTTCCACTTTCTGTCGCAGCTCTTTTGCCCGGCGCACTGTGCTTAAAAAAGCCTGCATAAGTCCATCCTGTTTATCTTTCAGCAGCTTATGACCTCTCTGCGCCGATTTGGAACGGCGCTTGAGATCCATAAGAGCCATTCGTGTGGGATTAACTGCGAGAATTGCCATGCATGTACTTCTTAATATGTTCGGACTTCACACGCTTGAGCTCGCTCTCCGGAAGCTCTCTCAAAAGACTCCAACCCAAATTCAGTGCATCAAAGATGGATCGATTTTCCTGATCTCCCTGTCGAATGAATTCATCCTCAAATCGCTTCGCAAATTTCAGATACGCTTTATCCGTATCACCTAAAGACGATTCTCCCAAAATCACCGCCAGTTCGCGCACTTCGACTCCTCGCGCATATGCGGCCGTCAGCTGATTATCCAAGCCTTTGTGATCCTCACGAGTACTTTTTTCGTTCTGCACGCCGGGCTTTAAGCGTGATAATGATCCCATCGGAATCACTGGAGGATAAATCCCCTTCTGATTTAAGTCGCGATCAAGACGGATTTGCCCCTCGGTAATGTATCCGGTCAAGTCCGGAATAGGATGTGTCACATCATCTTCCGGCATCGTGAGAATCGGAATTTGCGTCACACTCCCTTTTCCTCCTTTTATTCGACCGGCACGCTCGTAGAGCGTCGCAAGATTTGTGTAGAGATATCCCGGATATCCACGACGGCCTGGAACTTCCTTTCGTGCAGCAGATACTTCACGCAATGCCTCACAGTAATTCGTCATATCGGTGAGAATCACCGTTACGTGATACTCCTTCTGAAACGCAAGATATTCCGCAATGGTCAAAGCAATACGCGGAGTCGCAATACGTTCCACAACCGGATGATCCGCTGTATTAAGCAGAAGAACAGCACGCGACAGGGCGCCGCTGCGCTCAAATTCGTTACGGAAATATTCCGCTTCCTCAAACGTCACACCCATTGCACCAAAAACCACGGCAAATTTCTCCTCGTTTGCTCCCTCCCTCTCGCTTTCCATTTCCTGATCACACATCTTCCCCTGCTCCACTTCTTCATCCTTGAGCACACGCGCCTGTCGTGCAATCTGCGCTGCAAGCTGGTTATGCGGAAGCCCTGCACCGGAGAAAATAGGCAATTTCTGACCGCGAACCAATGTATTCATCACATCAATGGTGGCAATACCCGTTTGAATAAAATCGTCCGGGAATGCGCGCGAATAGGGATTGATCGGCGCACCATTGATATCGAGTTTCATCTCCGGCACAATTTCCGGCCCATCATCCACAGGCTTTCCTGAACCGGAGAAGACGCGACCAAGAAGATCTTCGGATACTCCAAACTGGAACGTGCGACCAAGAAAACGAACTTTTGTTCCTTCGATGGTTGTTCCTTGAGCAGATTCAAACAGCTGCACTACTGCCATCCCTTCTCGTGCCTCCAGAACATTTCCCAACCGCACACTTCCGTCAGGCAGTTCTATTTCACAGAGTTCATCGTATACAACATTTTCCACGCCTTCGACAATCAGGAGAGGACCTGCGATATCCGTAACGGTTTTATAAGCGGTAGACATAGATGAGGGATTAGGAAGTTTTGAGGGCAGTGATTTGGCTAATAATCGTCTTCTCCAGAGCAGAAAATGCGTCGTCGATCTCCTCTTCCGGAATGAAGCTGGCTTTTGCAATATCTTCCTTTACAGGTAATTTCTGTAATTTTGAGAAATCAAACTCTTCCTGTTCCATCAAAGGGAGCGCCGTATCTAAGAAGAGCAGAATGCATTTAAGAAGAAGATATTGTTTTCGCAAAGAGCTTCGCGCATCAATCGGATCAAATCCATTCTGGAAAAGGAAATCCTCGCGAATCATGCGTGCAACCTCCAATGTCAGCTGTTCCTTTAAAGACAGCGCATCCATTCCCACGAGACGAACAATTTCTTCAAGTTTGCTTTCTTCTTGCAAGAGTATCTGTGTACGGGTGCGATTACTCGTAAAATCTTCCGCAACTTTGCTTCTGTAATACTCTTCCAGATTATCCAGATAGAGCGAATAGCTTTGCAGCCAGTTGATCGCAGGGAAATGCCGCTTATAAGCAAGCTTTGCATCGAGCGCCCAGAAGACTTTTGTCACGCGCAATGTATTTTGCGTTACCGGCTCGGAGAAATCTCCTCCCGGCGGAGAAACCGCTCCAATGACAGAGAGCGATCCGCTGCGGTTATCGGAACCGAGACAATTCACAATGCCGGCGCGTTCATAGAATCCTGCCGTTCTTGAACCCAAGTAGGCCGGATATCCTTCTTCACCCGGCATTTCCTGCAATCGTCCAGACATTTCTCGCATCGCCTCTGCCCAACGGGAGGTACTGTCCGCCATGAGCGCAACATCGTATCCCATATCACGGTAATACTCTGCAATCGTAATACCGGTGTACACACTCGCTTCCCTGGCAGCAACCGGCATGTTACTGGTATTGGCGATCATTACCGTTCGTTTCATTAAAGGCTCACCGGTATTAGGGTCTGTAAGATGTGGAAACTCGACCAGAACGTCTGTCATCTCATTTCCCCGCTCCCCGCAACCGATATACACAATCACCTGCGCATCAGAATACTTGGCCAAACTTTGCTGTGTCACCGTCTTTCCGGAACCGAATGGACCCGGAATCGCTCCAGCTCCTCCTTTTGCAACAGGAAATAACGTGTCAAGAATACGCATACCGGTAACAAGAGGTGTATTAGGGAATGTTTTCTTCTTCACAGGACGTGGAATACGAATCGGCCATTTCTGCATCAATAAAACTTTCTCTTCTCCATTCTCTGTTTTGATGACAGCAATTGTGTCTTCTACGGTAAAGGAGCCCGATTTGATAGACAGGATTTTTCCATGCACATGTGGCGGGACCATCACACGATGCTCAATAAGTGTCGTCTCCTGTACAACACCAAGAATATCCCCGCCTTGTATGATCTCTCCTTCCTTCTTTCGTACTTCAAAATCCCATTTTTTGGAACGATCCAAACCTTTCGTCTCAATGCCGCGCGTGATAAACGGACTCTTCGCCTGTTCCTCGATCACCTGTAAAGGTCTTTGAATACCATCGTAAATCGATGTCAGAAGTCCCGGTCCAAGTTCTGCGGACATAGTGAGCCCCGTACGTTCCACAGGTTCACCAGGGCCAATGCCTCCCGTCTCTTCGTAAACTTGAATGGATGCTTCTTCGCCGTGCATTTCAATCACCTCACCCACGAGTCGTTCTTTTGAAACACGCACAACTTCGTACATTTTGGCATCGCGCATGCCCTTGGCAACAACAAGTGGACCGGAGACTTTAGTAATAATGGGAGTAGACATAGGAGAGAATTGGACGGCTGAATAATGAAGAATTAGGTAAGAATGTCGGAACCGACCGCCCGTTCCACAAGACGTTTGAGACGAGCCAAACCATATCCGGATGACCCCTTGTGAGATGGGAGCGGAATAATAGCAGGAAGTGCACCTTTCACGAGATACTTTTCATCATCGGGAGTTATGGATGTCATCAGGTCTTCAGTCACAAATACCACCGCATACTGATTGCGTTCCACGCCGTCACCCCCTGTTATCATCTCTTTTTTCAAACGAAAAACCTCTTCACGTGCTCTTGCCGTATCGGATACCGCAACAACCTGCACGCCGAGTAGTGCAAATCCGGACACTGCTTCGGTAGAACCGACGATGGCGATGCCATATCTATGGGACATTATGCAGAAACGTAATGAGATCCGGATAGAAATCTTGGCAACATCTCTCGCAGTTCTTCTGCAGGCAAATTATTGCGCTTGGCAATGAAGAGCGATCGCAGAAAATTGAGTTGAGAAAGTACCGTCACGGCAAAGGCAAAAAGCGGCTCGATCGAGAGCGCTTTATTCCACATTGGAGCAATATATCCGGCAATCACATGCGATATATCCTGCTCGAAAAGTAATGGATTTTCTACAAGAAAATCCAGAGAATGCGGCATGTGATAACCGAATGCCGATCGATCCACGGCCCCCTGAAGAGATGCGATAGCATTTGTCTCCAAAGCAGATTCCTCCAGCGTTCCTCCAAAAAGGAAAGAAAACGGCGGAGTAATCGTTCCCTGAAGCACACGCAGTGCTGTGCGCAGATTTGTCAAATCAATGCGAAGTCGTGTGTATGCGAGAATGTCCTTTGATCCGCTCTCTTCAGCAAGACGCACCTGAATACGTGCCACCGCATCGGCAACGGCCGCATCTATTTCTGCGGGCGTGCAGGAATCCTGTACACGAAGAGCAGCCATGCACGATGCCAATTCCTTCGGAAATGTGTCACGGCGTTCTCCATGCATAACGGCACGCAGTTCTTCTTCAGAGAAGACCGATATGCCAGAAAGAAGTTTTCGACCGGTATCCTTCACCCATCCCCGTTCTTGTTTATACAAAAACGACAGAAGTACCTTATCTCCTTCAAGCCATACAATGTCGAATATATGCTTTTTTTGTTGTAAGGCTGCGATCTGCACTTCATGTTGTACCCACTGTTCGAGCGCGGATAGGATGTCTTCAAAGTGTGAAAGCCCTTGATCAATCACACCAGTACACGAAAGTTCCATCAAAATATGTTCCGCCTCTTCGATAGTCCGACTTCCGAGCAAGCGATCCTTATCCGTCTCATCGAGAAGATACCGCTGCAGCACACCTAATCTCCCGTAAGAGAAAGCGAAATGTTGTGCAATAAGAGGATGAGAAATCGTTATCATACTGTAGAAGAAAAGAGTCGCCCCCCTGTCTCCACTTCTGTTGCCGGACGAAGATAGGCAAAAACAAGGTGTTCAAATGTAAAATCTCTTTCTTGATCTCCCGTAATAAAGAGAAAACCGCCACGCGCAGTAATAGATTCCCCTACTACGATGCCACTCTTTCCCACGAGAAGCGTCTGAAGAATCCGCGCATGATCGGCGGCAGGACGTACCATGCCATTCTCCGGGCACTGCTGTATGCAATGAAAAAGAAATTGTTTCAGCGTGTCCGCAGTAAGAGCACAGAGGCGATCTATAACCTGATTATAGACAGAAGAGAGAATTTCCTGCTTCTTTTGAAGAAGTATATTGCGCTTCTGAAGCGAAAGTTGCATGGAGCGATGTATACGCTCCTGTGTCACATCTTTTTTAAAACGCTCTCTGAACACCCGTTTTTTTTCTGCAATTTCTCGTTCATTTTCCTCCGAATGCCGCCGCAGCGTATGCTGATATTCACGCTGCAACGTAGCAATCTCTTCGTCTGCCTGCGCTTTAATCGCCTCATGGATATCCTGTAAAGACATAAGAGAAGATAAAAATGAAAAACTAACCCAGGAGGCCAGCTTTAAAAGAATTAAGCATGAAGAAAGAGATAAGGAACCCAAGAAGAGCATAGGTCTCCACAAGAGCCGCCATCGTAATCACGCGACCCGCCAGCTTGTCATCCTTCGCAAGCATATGCATACCGGCCGCACAGACTTTTGCCTGATACGGAGCAGACGTCAAACACGTGAATGCCACAGGAAGACTTACAACAAAAAGTGTGATTCCCTGACTCAAGCTGATTACAACATCACCGTTAATCACTGCGCCATAATTAAAAATGAATAGCAGAGAGATCACCATGCCGTAGAGTCCTTGTGAACCCGGAAGCACCATGAGTGTAATGACCTTTCCGGCAAGTTCCGGCTTTTCTGTAAGCAAACCCGCACCGGCCTGACCAGTCAGACTCACTCCTATGATCGAACCGATACAGGAAAGGAATGTCGCCGTGGCGACGCCGAGAAACGCAAAAGCAAGACCCCATTGGATGCTACCGGCCATAGTCGTGCCCGCATTTTGTGCAAAAGCGGTAAGCGGAGCGAGCAGACCGAGAGTAAGAGCAAGAGATGTAGACGTTCTCATAGAAAAGAAAGGGAAAGAAGGTAGAAATGAAAAAATAAACTAGTGTAACGTTCGACGAAATGGAGAAAAGGCGCGACCGCCCCCTTCAAAGAATTGTGAGAAAAATTCAATGAACTGCAACCTGCCTGAATGAATAAAACTCCCCAAGGTATTGAGCGCAATACTCACCAGATGACCGCCGAGCAAAATGACAACAATAACCGGAATCGCGATAAACAGCGGAAAGAGTTTCCCGAGTTCGATGGCCAATTGATTCACCGCAAGTGCCAGTGCGCCCGTGACAAGCCCGAGTGCAAGGATGCGCAGGTAACTCAAGACATTACTCAACATGCTCACGGCAAAATTTAGGACGCCAAGCAGCCCTATAAACGGACGCAGATACCACACGGCTCCATATCCCTTCCCCCACACAAGAAGCGCAATGGCGGCATACAACGTGTATTGTGCCACATCTGTGAGAGACTCGGGTGCAAATACGAAGAAAAGCACAGTCCCCAAAAGAACATGGCTCGTGAAATCCTGCCACAAAGCCGCGGCACGCTTGCCATGAATCCACTTATGGAGCCCTGCAAGAAAGATACCAAAAAAGAGGTGTGTGATCCCAAGAACGAGCGATAAATTCTGCAGGAATGTAATGCCGGACTCCACACCCAGATTCCAGATTTGTCCCCGAAAGAGCACCGTTCCATCTATTGTCTGTTTGGTGAACACAGAAGGAACCTGTTCGGGAAGAAGTCCGAACCATCCGCCAAAGAGAATGCCTATCAAAAACGTGACGATGCCACCAAGAAACAGCAACCACAAAAGAGGAATTTCTTCAGGTGATTTGCGTAGTTTCAAAAGAACGCCGCCAAAAAGAAGCGCGAGAACGAGGCCGTATCCCGCATCCGTCAGACAAAGTGCGAAGTATAGCGCAAAAAACGGTGCAAGCATCGCTGTCGGATCAAATTCAGACGATAAAGGAAGTCCGTACAAATTCGTCACACTCTGAAATGGCGTGATCCATCGGGGATTTTTAAGAAGCACCGGCGGCTCTTCATCCTTTACGATGGGCAGCCGCAAAATTGCCGTCGCAGGAGCACTGGCTTGGATTGTGCGTTCGAGAAATGCAACTCGCGAACGGGGAACCCAGCCCGTAAGGACGACCGATCCCCATCCTTCATCCAAAGAAGAACGCGCCCGATGACGCTCATCAATCCACCGCATATACATTTGAGCCAGAAGAAGGTTAGGAAGTTCCGAGGCCAATTGTCTGCGTTCTTCGTTATGTGTTTCTTTTTTACGCAAGAAAAGTTTTTCTTTCAGTATTGTCTCTTGTACAAGAGCACGCGGATTTCCCGGCAATTGTGGCAATTCCACAGAAGTCCACCCCCATTTCTTTGTGTGCTCTTCAAAAAGCGCGTGATCTGCTTTCCAAATAATAACATAAACATACGCAACACCGGCGTACTCGTGAACGATATGTATATCGCTCTGCGGACAGTGTGTATCGATGTCTTTTCTCCATGACAGAATGTGCTTCAGTGGAATCATTCCAAAGAGAAGAATTGTGGTTTCCGTCTCGCGAGGTTCATCGAGAGAATATGATAATGATTGCCAAAGCTGAAGAAGTGACCGCAAGTGATGCTGCTGCTGTATTTCCCTCTCCGCCTGCGCATCTTCTTCTCCAAGCACATGCAAACGATCAATGATACCACACACATCCGTGTGAAATGCCGCATGCGTTACTTGTTCCACAGTGAAAGGTGGACGAAGAGCGTGAAGCGCATCCTGCGACGCGAATTTTTTGAGAAGAGTGATCGCAAAATCGAGTTCCGCCTTTCGAAAATTTACTTCAACAGACGGCTCCCCCACACCTTCGATAATCTCCATAACTCCCTCCTCATGCAGGATATCAATAAGTTGCTCTCTTTGAGAGATATGTGTGAGGATTGCCACTTTCTGCATCGCAAGGACAGCCATAGATCACAATGATGAAAGAAAAGCAGGATCCTGTATGTGTGTCACAAGAGATGCCACCACTCCTTCTATCTTTCCTGCACAAGACTTTTCGAAATTCGCTGTCGTAGCGAATGCCTCCCGTACTCGTGCATCCAACTCCTGCTGCAATAGGTGTTTTTCCTCTGAAATACGCACGGAAAGCGCCTCCTCCTCTTCGGTAATTGCCGTCTGTTTTTTCTTCAAAAGAAGGCGTGTGTGTTCCTCCTCTTTCCGAAGAAACGCCTTTCTCTGCTCTTCGATACGTCCCTTCTGTTGCTCTTCGAGCATACGGACGGCAGAAATATCGGGATGCACAGTTCGGGAGATCTTTTTGGTTCCTGTACCGGACATACTGTAGATATGGGGAAAAACGCGCGGACTCTACTGACTTTAGTCAAAAAAATCAAGACTCCATACGCCCAACTTTCACTTTTGCCGGCCGAAGAACTCTTTCACCAAACAGATATCCTTCTTCGAGAATTTCGAGGACGATATTTTCCTCTCCCGGCCCCACAGCGAGAACCTCACAACATGTCGGATCGAGCGGTTTTCCAAGAACATCAATCGTTTTTACATCAAGCGTGGACAGCCATTGCTCTTGTCCATGAATAGCACTACACACTCCCTTCACCCATTCGTTATCTGCCAAATCTTGTGGAAGATGCGCTTTTGCCCGCTGAAAAGAGTTCAAGACAGGAAGCATCTTTATGAGAGCATCCTGAAGCGCGTAGCGCCGATGTTCTTCTGCCTCCCGTTCCAGTCGCGCACGAATATTCTGCACATCCGCTTGGGCACGCGCCGCCAGATTTTTAAAACGTTCGAGTTCCGCACGTAGATGCGTAGACTCATGATCTTTTTGCTTGCCAACCGCCGCTTTCTTCGGTTGCTGTTTCCCGGACATAAAAAGAGTATAACAGGAAATGTGTTATCCGCGCACCCTGCGGTACACTGCTCTCTATGCTTATCACAATCGGTGCCACTGTCGCCGGTCTTACCCTCATCATTAAAGGAGCCGACTGGCTTGTTCGTGGTGCGACAAATTTCGCACGTCATCTTCGCGTTTCCGAATTGACGATCGGTCTTACGGTTGTTGCCTTCGGAACATCCCTTCCCGAACTCGTGGTTAATGTCTTTAGCAGCATGAACGGTGCAAATGATCTTGCCATCGGAAATATTCTCGGAAGTAATATCAGCAATATTTTCCTTATCATCGCCATAGCCGCAATCATTGCCCCGTTGCATGTGCACACATCGACTGTATGGAAAGAGCTTCCACTTTCCCTGCTTGCGGCATGTGTCCTTCTTGTCATGGTAAATGATCACATCATCGATGACTTTTCTGTGGCACAATTGAGTCGGACGGACGGCATCACATTCCTCGGTTTCTTCCTCATTTTTCTTTGGTATACCTTTGGCATGCAAAAAGTGGAAGACGAGCATGAAAGTGAACAGCAAAATATCTTCATTTCTCTTGGCCTTATTCTTCTCGGCGTCATCATGCTTACCGGTGGTGGAAAGCTTACCGTCTATGGTGCAATGCTCTTTACGAAAACTCTTGGCATCTCACAGGCATTTGTGGGACTCACTGTCCTTGCCATCGGAACATCGCTCCCCGAACTTGCCACCTCCATTAATGCGGCAATGAAACAAAAAGCCGATATTGCTGTGGGAAACATCATCGGAAGCAACATCTTCAATATTTTCTGGATTCTCGGGATCTCTGCAACAATTAAACCACTGATATTTGAACCGGCTCTGAACATTGATCTCCTCACTATGATTCTCGCAACAATCGTTCTCTTTCTCACCGTTCACACCGGTCATATTCACCGACGCCTCCTATTTTGGAAACAAAAAGAGGGACATGTCATCGATCGCAAAGAAGGTATCCTCATGCTCTTTTTGTACGCAGGATATCTGGCATACGTAGGGTGGAGAGGATGATCACCTTATTATGGTGCCACGCATGGAACCGCGGGGTCTGCGATACAATTCTCCGCAGGCGGCTTTCCTTTCCACAGACAGGTTTGTGAATAGCGACAGGCATCGTCGGTCATTTGTTCCAATTCATACAGTACCTGTGCACTCGCAGAGGACGTTGTAAGAAAAATTTGATCCATGTCTTCAAATACGTAATCCAGGTCAAATTCCATCTCTTCACCGTTCACGAACATGCGCCATTCCCGATCTCGCTGGAATGTGAAATCCAATGAATCAAAAAAATCTCGCAGAATCAGGCCGGGTTTATGCTGGTGAATGATACGATCGATGTGATCATGAAGATGCAAATACGGATGGAGATGATCATGATCATCCTCTAAGCCGGACATATGTTCTTTTCCTGAAAAATCCACCTTCTCCCCATCCACCCACACCGCAAAATCCGCATGCGTGTGATTTGGATCCGGATTCTCTGTATACTGCCTCTCGCAGGCAAAAAATAGAATAGATAGACAAAAGAGGAGAGAAAAGCGTTTCATAAGAGAATTCATCATCTTAAAAAACTTTCCGTAAGTCAACATCATAGTCCATAATTTCTATCACTGCCACGGTAGCTCAGTTGGTTAGAGCGCGGGACTCATAAGCCCGAGGTCGGAGGTTCGATCCCTCCCCGTGGCACCACGTAAAATATACTTGCCAATCTTGGAACTACTTCTACCCGAACGTCAGCACCTTGTCCGATTCCTCAACGAGACGCAGGAGGTCGGTCATGGTTGAGACTGGGCAAGCCGCGCTTTCGGGCTGTGATCGGTTCTTGAGACAGCTTCCGCAGGCAAGGAGCTGACCTCCGAGAGCGGTGAACTCTTCGACCTTCTTGGAAACGCCAAAGCGTTCCGTGTCGGGGATGCGCTCGAGTTCCACTCCCTCGCTCAAAAGAAAGATACGCACGTCGTGCTTTGCTTTCCGCGCCGTGATCGCGAGCCGCAGCGCGTTCCAGACGCGCTCGGGTTCGTTCGATTGCAGGATGATGCCCAGCTTCATGAAGTGTCAGGAGAGATCCTTTTTGCGCTCATCAAACTCTTTCTTGTCGATTTCTCCTTTGGCGTATCGCTCCTTCAGGATGTCGAGCGCGGAGTTTCCTCCCGCCGTACCGGAGCTGCGCGAGAGCCATTTCACGAGCGCGACGATCCCGGCGATGATGAGTACCCACCAGAGGATCATGAAGATCATGCCGAAGGGCGCGAAGCCACTGAACCCGTATCCCATCATGGACGACATCGTATCAGGAGTAGCGCCGTTTGACCAGCTTCCCATCATCGGAGAGTTGTTGTTCCAGCCTCCCCCCATCTTGCCGCCACCCATCATCCCCATCATGGGCATCATCATCCCCGCGTTCCCCATAGGGAGCGTTCCGTCTCCTCCGCACCCGCTCATTCGCTTGCCCATGACAACGTGCATCTGTTCTTCGCCTTCCTCGCCCATCATCCGTGTCATCATGGCGTTCATCGCCTCGTGCGCGTCGCCCGTCATCTCCCCCATGAAGTATTCACCGAGAGCGGCGAACTGCTCATCGGTAAGATCCTTGCACTCCACTTCTTCCCGCCCCATCTTCTGCCAGACTTCTTTCCCCTCCGCTTCCTCCTGCGCGGTATGATCGCCGGAGGGTGCCATCATCGCTTCCTGTGCGGAGGCGATGGGCGAGAGGAGGAGTGTGCCGGTGATGAGAGCGACGGAGAGGCGGTGGAGCATGGTGTGAGGAAGGAATGTCCCGTAGTATACACGCATGGACTTCGATTACACAGTCATCACAGGCAAAGACTTCGCTTCCGCGTTCGTAAGCGTGCAGGAGGAGATCTCGAAGGCGGGGATGCGCGTCCTTCACGTTCATGACGTGCAGGCGACACTCGCGGAGAAAGGTATCAACCGTGATTCGTACAAGATCGTGGAGTTCTGTAACGCAAAGTACGCGAGCGAGTTTCTCCGAACCGATCCCAAGATCGGTCTTTGTATGCCGTGCAAGATCAACGTGTATGTCCATGAGGGGAAAGTCTGGATCGTTGGGATGCGCCCCATTGTCCTCCCGCAGTTCTTCCCGCATGTCGATCTGGGAAATATGCCGCAGGAAGTTGATGCCATCGTGCGGTCGATCATCGACAAGGCGAAGTGAGTGCCGAATCCCTATGCGCCTTTGGTCATGTGCGGCTCTAACAGTGGTTTTACCAAAGAAGTGCGAATGTGTGGGTTGATCCTGATAGATCCTATGTCCAGTTCGACCACCAAAAGATATGATCTCTGATGACCCATCCCACCATTCGACTCGACAAGCAATCCTTACTTCTCTTTAGAGAAAAACCCGTGCTCACCCGTCTTCATATCCATAACGAAATTCTCCTGTGGGAACAGAAAATAGATAAAATCATTGGGAATATGATACTGATCTTCAATTTCCTGCGGCTGCCAGTCAAAAACTTGATAGATGCCAAGGACATCGATGCCACCCACGTAAATGGTATGAATCTTCGTTTCCTCTGGAAGCGTCTTTCGATACTCCGTCTCCCGATACGTATCGATAATATATTTTGGCTGAAAGTTATCCCACAAAATGAGCAACAAACGCGATCTCTCTTCAGGAGTAAACATATGAAATGCCGCATATCCGGGGCTGCTGATGGGATAATAAGGAATAAGATCCGTATCATCATGCTCTAAAATGTATTCGAGAGCTTCTCTGTACGCGAGTCCCCAATAATCCAGTTCGAATTTTCCTTCCACAAAGCGGTTTGGAATCGAGAAATAGATATATTCCAGTGGATGATTACGGATCATGAAGATGCCAGTCATGAAAAAACTTATGATGAAAAGACTGGAAACCGTAAGCGGCAAGCCGTAAGCGGCAAGCCCATTGCTTCCTGCTTTCAGTTTTTGCATAAGCCAGCGCACGCCAATAACACCAATGAGTAAAAAGGCGGGATAAATAAAGAAGAGATGGCGCCACGTATCAAAGATGCCGGCGCGAAGAATAATGACGGCGGCAATAGGACCAAAAAACCAGACAAGAAAAAGAAATTCTTCCTGTTTTTTGAGAATGAGCGTTGAAAGAGAACGTGCATAACGCATGAAAAAAGACGCACACCCAAGAAGAAAACACGCCGTATAAAGCAGTGGCGTCGAAATGAAGATCCAGACCGGAATCCAGTGCCACGGGTTGTAACCCAATTTCTCTCCCATATAGAAACCTCCCGGTCCTTTTGTGCTCATATAGCGGAACGCTTCGAGAAAATGTACAAAAGGATGCGTCCAGAGAAGAGGCCATAAACAAATCGTGAGAACAAACCACAGAACGCAATAAAAAAAGGACCATCGAAACGCATGGAGAAGACGCACACTTCTTCCTCCGGATTTCCCAACCCATGCCTGCAGAAAAAGAAACAAGACTGTCAGAACAGGGAGAAGAACGCCGGTCATGCGCAAACTCACAAGGAGCGCGCATGCAAGCGCGTGCGCAAACACGGTCAAAAGACGCCTGCGTTCGGAAAAACACAAGAGCGTATACATCGATAGAATAAAAAGTGACATCGTCGGAATATCACGCGAGTTGAAGAACGCATGACCAAAGAGCCGCGGGCTCAAAACAAGCATCACTGCGGGAAGAAGGCCCCAGAACCAACTCTTGAAATGTTTTCTTCCCAAAAGATAGAGAAAAAACACACCGAGATAAAACACCAAAAAACTTACAAAATGCCGCATGAAAAATACCTGCTGTGCATTCTTCACCGAAAGAACCTTTTCGAGTGTGTAAAGAAACAATTCAAAAACCGTACCGTGATACCGTCGCCCGGGATCCGTCGTCCATTCCTTCCCATAAAATACCGTCTCGTATGCTTCCATTCCCATCACATACTGCGTCTTTTCATCCCAAGAAATTCCATAATTATCGTGCACCAAAACACCGATCACCAATACCACGAGAAAAAACACTCCCACAACCATGGTTCCGTATTTTTCAGAGAACATACGCAGCGCTTGATACATCGCACTTCATTGTACGCGAGGAACTTTTCCATGCTACTCTTCTTGTATGCAGCAACAGAAAGCCATTCTCTTGTGTTTACACGGATGGGGAGGATCGAAAGAATCATTTACAGAATTACGGGAAGCATTGAAGGATGCGGATATCACCATCCTCACACCCGATCTCCCCGGCTTTGGAGAAGAATCAGAACCCCCACGACCCTGGAACACAGATGATTATGCCCTTTGGGCTGAAGAGTGGCTGGCTCGTCACCTGCAACCTACAACCTGCAACCTACAACCTCTTTACATACTTGGACATTCTCATGGCGGCCGCATCGCCCTAAAAATCGCGCACAATCAATCCCTACAACCTATCACGCATCTCTTCCTCTGTGCTGCGGCAGGCATTCGCCGTCCAAAACACACCAAGCGTATCATTGGCCTTACACTTGCAAAAACAGGGAAATTCGTGCTCTCTATCCCAGGATTCCATCTTCTTGCGCCTTTAGGAAAGAAATTTCTCTACAAGCTCTTCCGTGTCCACAATTATGAACGCGCAAGCCCGATCATGCGCCAAACGCTTATCAACGTCACTAAAGAAGATATCCTACCATATTTGGCACAGATCAATTGTCCGACAGACATCTTCTGGGGAGAAGACGACCGAATGACGCCGCTTGCAGACGGCATTCTGATGCACAAATCCATAAAAAACAGTGAATTCCACCATTTTTCCCACACCAGCCACCGTGTGCATCGGGATCGCGCAGAGGAGATTGCCAAGGTGATTCGCGCTAGAATAAGTCAGAAATGACCTCTGCTCTCCTCACCCTTCTCGTTCTCACCGCCTCTCTCTCTCCTCTCCTCACGTTTGCCGCACTCTGGCAAATGAAGGAATGGCGATGGGATCGATTGCGCGAGCATGTACGAGAAACAGGATGGGGACAACTGGTGGGAAAAGTACGACCGGCTCTGTTGCTACTTTTAGTCCTCCACATATTCGTTTCCAATGATGGATCTATCATTCTACTCATCCTCTTCGCATTCACAGGATTGAACATCCTGCAGATTTTTCTCAAAAAACAACGCTATCCCGTATGGACGAAGAAAGCCATCATGCTCATGGGAACATCCGTCATTATTACTGCAATAATCGGATATATAGTAGTCGAAAGGTTACTCGTTATTTTTGTTCCAATTTTTCAGCCTCTCATCCTCACTCTGGCCCTAACCCTTTTCCTTCCTCTAGATCGATTTCTCAAAAATCGAATACTGCAAAAAGCAAAAACTCTTCGCTCGCGGTTTCCTAAACTCGTTGTCATCGGCATCACGGGAAGTGTTGGAAAGACAACCACAAAAGAACTTCTCGCACATCTTCTGCAGGACAAAAAACCTCTCGTTACCCCGGAGCACGTCAATACCGAACTTGGTGTCGCAAACTGGATAATAGAAAAATTATGCGATGTACAACAATTGTCCGAACAAGTCGTGATTATCGAGATGGGTGCCTACTGCAAAGGGGAAATCGCCACTCTTTGCTCCATGACTCAACCAACAATCGGTATCATCACCATGATCGGTTCTCAACACCTCGGCCTCTTCGGATCACAGAAACATATCGTTGATGCAAAAGGAGAGCTCTTCGATGCTCTCCCCCATTCCGGCCGTGCATTCATCAATGCAGAGTCGCCTTTTCTCGATGTTCTCCGAAAAAAATGCCAATGTCCATGCAATGTCATCGAAAAAAAAACAATTCTAAAAAATCCCCGCTTTAATGCAGATATTGCAATAGTGGTGGCAAAATTCTTGGGTGTAAACGAGCAACAAGTGAACGAGAAACTCGCGACGTTCTCTCTGCCGAAACATACATTCTCTATTCGTAAGCAATCGAATATCACGATCCTCGACGATACGCATAACAGCAGTCCCGAGAGTTTTCGCGTCGCCATCGAATGGGCACGAATCCAGCCCCAGAAAGAAAAAATCCTCCTCGCCTCCGGCATCATCGAACTGGGAAAAGAATCTGATCGCATCCATGAAGAACTTGGCACTCTTGCCACCTCCGTCTTCTCCAAAGCTCTTATTGTCAACTCCTCTGCTGCCAAAGCCTTTGCAAAAGGATTTCAAAAACCCTTGTCGCCTATCCCCTGTCACCTATCCTCTCATTCTCTTCTCTGCTGCATCGGGCGCATTCCTCCATCTTTAATAAAAAAATTCCTTTCATAAGTTTCAATTTTCAATGCTCAATTTATCTTCTCCTATCAATCACACTTTCGCTCCTCACGTCGATACGTGTTATGTATTCCATGCTCTTTGGTTGGCAATGCAGCCATGGAAGTGGAGAAAGGGAAAAGAACAGGAGAAGCTTCGTGAAGCGCTTGAGCAGTACTTCGATGCAGACGTGACGCTCTTCGCCTCCGGACGCGAAGCACTTCTCGCACTTTTACAATCCCTCAAGGTCAAAGAAGGCGATGAAGTTATCGTACAAGGTTATACCTGTACCGTCATCCCGAATGCCATTCATGCCACAGGGGCACAACCTGTGTATGCTGACATTGATCCGGAAACGTTGAATCTCACAAAAGAAACTGTGGAGCCCCTCATCTCCAATCGCACACGTGCAATCATTTGTCAGCACACTTTCGGTATTCCCGCAGATACAGAAAAACTCCGGACACTCTGTGATGAGTACGCGATTCCCCTTATCGAAGACTGCGCTCACATCATTCCCGATGTCAAAGGACCCAAAGAAATCGGAAAATATGGAGACTATCTCTTCTTAAGTTTTGGAAGAGATAAGGCGATTTCTGGGATTGCCGGTGGAGCACTTGTGAGAAAGGGGCCACGGATGGCAGGCAAATTCCACATGCCAAATACATTCCAAATGCCACATTCCAAAACGATCCGTCTCCTGCTTTATCCTCTTATATATTCCTTTGCGCGGCCGCTGTATGGGATTGGAATTGGAAAAATGTTTCTATGGCTTTGCGGAAAACTCGGTCTTCTTGTCCCCATTATGACAAACAACGAAAAAAAGGGGCACATGGTCATGACTTTTCACGAAATCCCCAATGCCATTGCCGGAATCGCCGTTGCACAATTCCAAAAACTTCAGCTAATCAATGACCATCGTCGAATATTGACACAGTTATATTTGCAAGCATGCAAAGACAACAACTGGAAAACGCTTGATGGCATCACCGAAGATCTTCCCCTGCAAAAATTCCCCCTGTTCATTCAAAACGCAGATTCCATTCGCAATCAATTCAAAAAATATAATATCCATCTCCATGACGGTTGGACCGGCTGTACGATCATCACAGAAAGTGTTCATGCCAAGACCATCGAAAAACACATTTTGAATCTCCCGACTCATCCCACAATGACCAACAAACAAGCACAGAAGCTTATACGTTCTCTTAAAAACATTCATCAATGATCGCCATTCAACCAGCAACGGATTTGCAGACGTGGAATTCCTTTCTCGCATCTCAACCCTTTTCTCCTTTCTTGCAAAGTTTTGAAATGGGAGAAGTCTATCGGGATCTTGGTCAAGAGCCTATTCGACTGGAAATATGGGAAGATGGCAAAATCGTGGGAACGTGTTTTGGACATGTGGTACCGGCGAGGAGAGGAAGGCATTTGGCTATACCGTATGGACCAGTAATAGCAGCAAGCTGCAGACAGGAAACTGTACGCTTGCTCATGGAAGCATTAAAAGACAGTGCATCAACTCACCATTGTTCATTTATTCGTATAAGTCCCTTCTGGAAAAACAATTCTCCATACCAAATTCCCTATGCAAAATCTGCCCCTCTGCACCTCTTGGCAGAACACATTTGGCTCCTCGATCTGAAAGAAAAAACAGGGGAGGATATCTTGAAAGACATGCGAAAAACGACGCGGAACCTTATTCGTCGCGCCGAGAAAGAAGGGGTCCAAGTTCGCGCATCCGATGACCCGCTTCGCGATCTTCCCATCTTCCTCAAACTCCACGAAGAAACACGCAAACGCCACTCCTTCACTCCCTACACCAATGCATTCTTCGAAGCTCAAGTCAGAAATTTTCATAAAAAATCACGCACAGATGTAACCTGCACATTATATATAGCAACCTACAATTTAGAACCCATCGCCTCCTCCATCCACATGCACTTCGGAGGCGAAACGAGCTACCATCACGGTGCAAGCACGCACAAATATCCCAAAATTCCCGCCAGTTACCTGCTCCAATGGACTGCCATTCAAGATGCCCTCACGCATGGCGATCATCTCTACAACTTTTGGGGTGTTGCTCCAAGAGGTCTACAACCTAAAAAACATCCTTTCGCCGGAGTAACCACATTCAAAATCGGCTTCGGCGGCTATCCTCTTGAGCTCATGCATTGTATCGACATCCCACTGAAGAGCAGTTATTACCTCACACGAGGATTTGAAACACTTCGAAAGTGGAAACGTGGTTTCTAAAAACGTATACTTCATTCCATGAGCAAGGAGCAGAAAAAAACCATCACAGAGATGACCATTGATGAAAAACTCACCGTCATCGCCGATTGTATAGAACATATGAACAGGCGTGATCGGTGGCGCGCCATCGGCAACATCATCCGCACAATAATTATTCTTCTTCCCATCCTCATCGCTTTGGGAAGCATTTGGTATCTTTACGAGAATATTGGAATACTCCTGCAGCAATCACTGGAAACAGTCACGAATCGTTTTGGAGGCGGTACAGAGCAGCTTCTCCTGCAAATTCGCTCAATAATGGAACAGAATACTCATCAGTAATTGGAGAGACGCTCCATGAGCGAATCTGCACTCATGGTCTTCTGTACAAGGATACTCGGCAGACGCAGTAATTGTTCTCGCGTAAAACTCATATCGGAAGCAACGCCGATACCAAAGAGATACCCTGCATCTTCCGCCTGATTGGCCACGCGGTTATTCACTCCCCCGCTTGGGTACGCAATAGCGACTGGCATGCGATTCGTAAATTTCTCAAGAATATGACGACTTTGCAACATCTCGGTGGAAAGCTGCGCATTCGTGAGTGAACGGAAATCCTCACCACTCCATCCTCCGGATTGCACATCAAATCCATTCGCAAGGAGCATGCGCACATCCTGCTCGGTTATATACGACTTGCCCATGTCCTTTAAGAGAGGAAAGAACGTTGCAAGCACACCCTGCTTCTGTAAGAGATTCGCTGCGGCATGCACCGTTTCTGTCGTGCCATTTGTCAATGCAAGTATAACGCTCTTGGGCGGAAGACGCACATCCTGTTTTTCTTGTTGCAAAAGCAAATCATACAATTGTCGCATTGTCATAAATCGCATTCCTTCGGACTGCAAACGTTTTATATGTGTTGACAGATAATCGGTAATCTCTGTATCGGATAAATCGAATCGCAAAATCGGGAGACGATAGTGATCCTGGCGAACGACGATAGCTGGTAGAAAAGGTGAAAGATATTGCACGGCAACATATCCTTCTTTCCCTTCAAACGGCACACGTGCCCATGTGTCATCCATACTGATGGGACGTACCAAAGCTTGTCCGGCAAGCTCACCGAGCTTTCCACTATTTGCATCAGGTTCCTTGCGTACATTCAAAAATGCAAAATCTACAAAATATACACCGGAGAATTTTTCTTTTTCTTCTTGTAGATTCTGATCACTCGCGATACGTGCAATATAACGCTGTGCTACATATCCTTCACGATCGAGGGATGATACAAGAACACGCGCCCATGCTGCATCGACAAATTCTATTACCTGAAGGGTGTCTCCCCGAACAAGACGCGCCACAGATTCTGATGTTATCGAAGGATTCGCACGAACATTGAGAAATGCATTGTTCACTTTATAGAGATCATTTTGAGTCTCCGTACCCGATCGCAATACCCCATACGCATCAAGAAGAGACAAGTCTACAACGCCATCTTCCGGTTCCATCTGCGGACCAAGGGGTTTCAAAAACGGTACTCCTTCCTCTTGTTCTTTTTCCTCTTCATAAAAAGGGGCAGTAGATCCATCATCATTTTCTACCGTACTCGTCCACTCCCGAAAACGCGCGATATCTTCCGCGGTAAATGCAAATTCATCATTTTCACGTCCTGCATTCGAGGCACTACACCCGATAAGGAGTACACTGATACAAAGAGTAATATGCCGATACGAATGAATATGTATCATACAAACAAAGCGTTACATGGATTCCGGAAAACGAAGACAGAGGAGCTCTCCTCCTGTTTTAAGAAGAGATGCAGTGGAAGACGTAAGGAACAGACGACGCTCACGTTCTATAGGAGATGAGCGCAGAATAGCATCACTATTGTAAAACGCATTGAACCGCTGACACAACAGAAAGAGATATTGTGCAAGAATATGGGGCATATATTCCATTCTCGCTTCCTCAAGCACACGGGGAAACTGAATCAGAGTATTGACAAGATCGCGCTCATGACCGGTAAAATTTTCCGTTTCAAGAGCATCTGTCGGCGATCCATTCCATTCTCCTTTACGCACAACGGATCGCGCACGGGCGTATGTATATTGCAAATAGGGAGCACTGTTGCCATCAAAATGCAAAAATTTTTCCCAATCGAAGGTGATATCCGCATTGCGATTTTGGCTGACAATTCCATAGACCACTGACCCTACTCCCATCATCTCTGCAAGCGCTTTCGGATCATCTGTCTGGATTAAATCCCCGCGATCTTTAATGATGGACATGGCACGCCCTACTGCTTCATCCAATATTCTTTCCAGTCGAATGATAGTGCCCTTGCGCGTGCTCATCGTTGCATCCGCGAAACGCATGCGCCCAACGAGAACATTGCAGAAATGAGGCAATACCCATTGTAATTTTTGACATGTCGCAATGAGCTGACGAAAGTGCAATTCTTGTGCACGGTCTGTACAAATCAGAATAGATTCCGGATGATAGATATCGATGCGATAGCGCATCTGCGCCAGATCACGTGTCGCATAGAGCGTTGCTCCGTCACTTTTACGAACCATGTACGGCGGAAGATGCGTGTCCTCGGGAAATTCTACAATGAGAGCACCCTCTTCTCCTTCCGTAAATACACCTTTCTTCACTCCTTCCTCAAGAATTGGTTGCATCTTTCCTTCATAGAAGCTTTCACTGATGTCCGTATCAAAATGAACATGCAAGCGATCGTATAGCGCGGAAAGAGAAGATTTTGTGATCGATACCACATCTCGCCAGAACGCCCGCAGCTCTGCATCACCTTCTTCCAGTTTTCGAAATGCCGCACGTCCTTCGCCCTCGAGAGAAATGTCTTTTTCCGTCTCCTTATGAAATCGCACATAGAGATTCAAAAGTTCATCAATGGAATATTCTTTCACAGGACGATCATCTCCCCACCGCCTATAGGAAACAGCCAACTTTCCAAATTGTGTTCCCCAATCACCCGTATAGTTCCATGTAAGAACATGATAGCCGGCGTGGCGGTGCATGTTAGCGATTGCCTGACCGATGATCGTGGAGAGAAGGTGGTGTGCACCAAGGGGCTTGGCAATATTTGGCTGCGAGTATTCCACGATAACCGGTGCTTCCTTTGTACGTACAGTCATCGGTTCACTATACGAAACGCTGATCTGCGCTTGTCGAAGAAGCTCCTTTACGGTAAACCACACATTCACAAATCCCGGCCCGGCAAGCTCTGATCGTTCTACGAAAGGAAGCATACCAATCGCAGTACAGATAACCTGTGCAATATCGCGTGGCGATTTCCCTATCTTTGTAGCCAGACGAAGCGCAATCGATGTGGAGACATCTCCATGCTCAACACTACCGGAAACATCCCATTCCACAGAAATATCCGTCATCGAATACGTGTCTGCGAGCACACGCGTGGTACACTGTGATAATTCATCAAACATACGTGGCCAAAGAATACCATTCAAACCATATTCACGGTATACTCTCTTTCGTGCACATACGTCATCTCCTTGCCATCATTCTGTGCGCTGTACTCTTTAGTGGATGCTCTTTTACAGAAGAGCCACCCATGCAGACCGTCAAAAATGCAAAAAATGCCACGATTTTTGCGGAATACATTTTGCAAATTTTCCGCAGATCTTCGATGCCGCAACGACCTGCGGCCAGCTTAGGCGTCCACGTGGGTCGTTCTATAGGTCACTATCCAAATCCCACCATACATGGAGCTCTCTATGCCATTGATATTCTCACTCTCTTCTTCACCGAAGAGAGCACGACTGATAAAGATATTGCCATCCTGCAGCAGCTGGGAAACCAATTACAGATCAATGTAATCGATATGCTTAATCGAAGTACTGATCGTGCGCAAGCTCTCAATCAATACACGGAACATCTACGATCTCTTGCAGAAGAAGTACAAAATACCCTTACACGCGTACGATCGCAGGAAAAGGATCTTTCTTCAGAGATACGTATGCAAAAAACGCGTGTAAACCAACTTCAGAGGGACATAAACAAACAGTTGATTGAACAGCAGTTTTCGGTTGTAGGAATCCTACAGGAAGAGCTTGTCCGTATGCGAATCGAGTTGGCAGAAGCAGAGGCGCATGCGCAGCGAATGGAAAGTATTGCCGATACTCTCGAAGATCTCCTCTCTGTCGCTGCAAAGCGTTTGGAAGCCATTGCAAAGAATCGAGAAGCGCTTATCACGGGGATCAAAATCACCGAACTCCCCGGTACGGCGGAACTTGGAATCATTGAAAAAAGCAATGGGAAAATAAATAGCTTTAGAAAGCCAAAAAGTGGTCTTCTGGACTTCTCGGATCTTTAAGGAGCTTGCGAAATAGCGCTTTTTCTGGCAAAATAGTGAGATTATGCTATCAGAAAATATACACAAAAAAGAGAAGGCACTACGTGCTCTACTAGATGATGTACTTGGATTGGAAGCCAAAACGAGTGCTGTACAGACAGAAAAAGGAGAGGTCAAACTCACCAATGAGGAACGAGAGGCATTGAAATACTACGAAGAAGGCATTCAGAAAATGCTTGATCTTATTGCGCCTGCCGCCATGCAGATCAAACACAACGATCTCGTGCTGAATGACAAATATGCGCGCACACTCTATGTATATAACTGGCCGAATTTCATCTATCCCAACTGGCTCTCGCAACTGGTGAATTTTGATGCTGAACTTGAAATAGCGCACTTTATTCATCCCAGCAACAATAAAGCGATCATGAGAATGTTGCGTAAAAAAGTGACGGAACTGCACTCATCCATTCGCATGCTGGAACAGCGTGGTATCGTGCGCGATCCCACATTGGAAGCCGCTCTTCAAGATGCGGAAGAACTTCGCGATCTCCTCGCACGCGGTCAGGAAAAACTTTTTCAATTCGGCATGTACATAACGATATATGGAGAAGATGAATTGCATCTAAAAAAACTGCAGACGGAAGTTGAAGCAGTCCTCGGTGGAAAACTCGTTCTCACAAAACCGGCGTTCTTCCAGATGGAACACGGCTGGACGAGTACACTCCCCTTATGTCTTGATGAGCTTGAAATTAATCGCAACATGAACACCCAGTCCGTGGCAACGAGTTTTCCATTCAGCAGCAGCGACTTTACGCAGGATCGCGGCATTCTCTACGGCGTGAATCGTCACAATAACAGTCTTGTCATCTTCGATCGTTTCACACTTCCCAATGCAAACTCCAATATTTTTGCCATTTCCGGTGCAGGAAAATCCTTCATGGCAAAAATGGAAATGCTTCGATATTTGATGTTGGGAATCGATATTCTTGTCATCGATCCGGAGAATGAATATACCAATCTCTGTGAAGCTGTCGGCGGATCGTTTATTCCTCTTTCGATCCAGAGCCAATTCCGCATCAATCCTTTTGATCTCCCCAAAGCGGTACGCGGGGAACAGGCTGCAGTTGGTGAAACATTGCGTGCATCAGTGATCAATTTGCATGGACTCTTTAAATTGATGTTGGGCACACTTTCTCCCACCGAAGACGGTGTTCTCGACAAAGCCATTCTTGATACATACGCATTAAAGAATATCGCCTTTACCACAGAGAACCCCGGAGAAATGGAACCACCGACTATGCACGACCTTGTCGATGTACTCATGACAACGGATGGTGGTGAAAACATGGCAAGAACGCTGCAGAAATATACAGAAGGGAGCTTCGCGGGAATCTTTGATCAACCTACAAACGTCGAACTCGACAACACAATGATTGTGTTCCAGATCCGCGATCTGGAAGAACAACTGCGTCCCATTGCAATTTACATCGCACTGAATTTTTTGTGGAATCGCATTCGTTCAGAATTTAAGCAACGACTTCTGATTATTGATGAAGCATGGAATCTCATGCAATATGAAGACTCCGCACGGTTCCTCTACGGAATCGTGAAACGCGCACGAAAATACTATCTCGGCATTACCACAATTACACAGGATGTGGATGATTTCGTGGAATCACCGTATGGACGACCTATTATCACAAACTCCTCATTGCAAATTCTTATGAAACAATCTCCGGCAACGGTCGATAATTTGCAAAAACTTTTCTATCTTACCGAGGGAGAAAAATACCTTCTTATGAACTCTGACGTAGGACAGGGAATTCTTTTTGCAGACTACAAGCATGTTGCGACTCAATTTATCGCCGGTCCGGAAGAAACGGCACTGATTACAACAAAACCTGGGGAAGTTGCTGCACAAAAACAGCGAAAGAGAGAAGAGACGGCGAATCAGGAAAAAGAAGTTTCTGAACCGAAACCTCTGCCACCGGAAGAATCTACTTCGTCTTTAGAAGAACGTGGTAAAGAATCTTCTTCGGCAGAAACCTGATCGGTCGACATCACTTTCCAGCGCATTTCGCTCTGCAGCCGGCCGGAAACGGCGAAGCCTGCCGCTTTCTTGTGTCCCCCGCCATGAAAACGACCAGCCATCGTGTTGACATCAACATCATCATGAAGAGTACGCAGTGATCCTTTCACTTTTCCATCCCGCTCCGACAATACAAGAGAAAAGCGCATGCCCGGAACGGCATTCACATAATCGATCACGCCGGCAAGATCGGAATACTTCGCGCCCGTCGCCCGAAAATCCCCTTCCGTCACCGCAGAAATAGCTGCCCCTTCATCACTGACCGTCACTTTTTCCAACACTCTCCCCCACAGTTTTAGCATGGACATATTCGCCATCCGAAAAAGTGAATTCACGATCAGCTGATGTCGCGCACCCGAGCGCAAAAGCGCCGATACCGTCCGATAGACATTTGCTGTAGTATTGCTGTGCAGTAATCCGCCGGTATCCGTATACACACCCGTAAGCAAATCGGTTGCAATTTCACAGGTCAAAGGCCAGTTATACACTGCTGCCAATGCCAACACAATTTCACATGTTGATGCAGATTCTTCGATGACGATATTTACTTTTCCGAAACGTGTGTTTGATACGTGATGATCAATATTGATCACATTCCACGACTGATCGAAGCAATGCGGATACTGATGATGAATGCCCGTAAGGCTCGGTTCGGCGCAATCGAGAAAAAGAATCACATCTTCAGACGTCAGATGTACCGATTGTTCGATGGACATGGACGATAACAAAAAACAGAGTGATTCGGGAACCGGATCAATACACAAGAGTCGTACATCGCGATTGGAAAACTCTTGCCGAAGAAGCAAACCACATCCCAAAAGCGAACCAATCGCATCACCATCGGGATTGCGATGACAAACACAAACAATACGTTTTCCATTATCTAGAAGTGTACGAGTCTGCCGTGCAATACGCTCTGAAAGAATCATGAAAAGAGATCATGATACGTGCACACAACCGCATGCACACATATCTCATGTTGCTGTTCAAAAGAATATATGTGGATTACTCGATGAGTATTTTAGAGGTACACTGTTCATGAATATTGCTACAACATATGCATCCATTTTCTCTCGTCTTCTGTGGCACACCGGCATTTGCTCTCCCATCACTGCACATTCTGTGCAGTGATCCCGCATTTGATGTAAAACTTGTCATCACACAACCCGACAAACCCATCGGACGTGATAAAAATCTTCACTCACCACCGGTGAAGCACGTTGCAGAAAAATATGGCATCAAAGTCTTGCAACCAAAAAATATGAATAAGGAGCTATCATCTATCAATGATCAGTTGTCATCTCGTCCAGACTTTCTTGTTGTTGTCGCCTATGGACAAATCCTCTCGCAGGAGATTCTCGATATTCCTGCTATTGCTCCTGTAAATATCCACGCCTCTCTTCTTCCACGATGGAGAGGAGCATCTCCTCTTCAACACACCATTCTGCACGGAGACACGGTCGGCGGCGTCACTATCCAGCGCATGGAATATGCACTCGATGCCGGTCCGATCCTCGCACAGAAATCTCTTTTTCTCGATCCGCGGGAAACCACAGTCACTCTGCGCGACAAACTTTCCACGCTTGGGGCAGAACTTCTTCAGAAAACTCTGAAAGAGCCTTTACATCCTGAATCACAAGACCCGACTAAGGTGACCATGTGTCATAAATTGACACGTGCAGACGGTCACGTACAGACGGAAACCATGACGGCAGAAGAAATTGATCGCAGCGTGCGCGCGCTTGTCCCCTGGCCGGGCGTCACACTCTTCAATCAGACAGTAAAAATTCTCGAAACTGCGCTTGAACCAATGGAACATGCATATCCGATTCCCTGTGCAGAAAATACAATCCTCTATCTCGTCACTGTGCAACCGCCCGGGAAAAAACCGATGACCGGTGCAGCATGGGCACGGGGACGACCTACTCCATCCTGATATGCAACGTGTCATCTTTCTTCTCTGTTTGTTTGCAATCACATCAATAACATACGCGGCACCTTTGCTGTCTGGCGATACAGATGGAGACGGTCTTCTTGATACGGAAGAAGACATCAATGGAAATGGCATACTCGATGCGGGAGAAACCAATCCGTTCGATGCCGATACTGATGGTGGAGGCGAAGCGGATGGAGCAGAGGTCCGTTCGGGTCGTGATCCGCTCGATCCCAAAGACGATCAAACCGCAGACCCTGATGAAGACGGCCTCATCAATGCTCGTGAACTTTTGCTTGGCACCAATCCTCTAAAGAAGGATACGGACGGCGATGGCATTCCCGATGGACAGGAGATTGCCATGGGCCTTCATCCTCTCAATCCAGACACTGATGGCGATGGACTTTCTGATGGGCAAGAAATTGCTCTTGGAACGGATCCTAAAAATCCCGACTCCGACGGAGACGGTCTCTCCGATGGAGACGACCCTTTTCCTCTCGAAAAAGCCTTTACAAAAGACACCAACAACAATGGCACTCCCGACGAGTGGGAACAGCATTATCACTTCTCATCGAATGAACAAAACGACGGAAACCTCGATACGGACAATGATGGACTCCGTAACACCGAAGAATTCATCTATGGAACTGATCCGAGACAAATAGATACCGATCATGATGGTATTTCTGATGGTCAGGAAGTACTCGATGGTACAGATCCCAATTTATATGAATGTCTCATATATGAAGAAGATGCGCCGACGTTCGATGATCTTACAGGACATTGGTCTCTCCCCTACGTGAGGCACTTACAACACACATACGTATTTTCTCATAAAACTCCCATTATCGAGGGATATAAGCATGGGACATCCGATTCACGCATCTTTCTTCCGGATCGCAACATTTCCCGTTTCGAACTCTTGAAAATCGCCCTCTTTTCCACATGCACGCAACCCAAAACGGATGATGCGACTGCACCACTCCCCTTCTCCGATGTGCCGAAAAATCCCCAAACCGATGATGGGAAATTTCGACAGAGTATCCTTGCTGCAGCATACCGACTAGATATTGTCCATGGATATCCCGATAACACATTCCGTATGGATGATCCTATAAATCGTGCAGAGGCGCTAAAGATCTTTCTTCGTGCAGCACGATTTATCGTGTGGATGAATGAAGAACGCGCTGCAACACCCTTTTCCGATATTTCATCGGACGCATGGTTTACGCCATACGTAGAACAAGCATATGGACTCCATTTTATTGAAGGCTACCCCGATAACACATTCCGCCCTGATCAATCGATCACTCGCGCCGAAGCGGCAAAACTCGTTTATTTGCTTCTCATCAGCAATCCGGCAGTGAATAGCGACGTCATACCAACAGAAAACATGGGACAATAATTGTCCAAAAACCGTTGGGTCCTTCATACCCAACGGTTGTGCAGAATTTTTTCTTTATGCATGTTGTTTCATTTCTTGCAAAGCCTCGATGAACTTGTCAAGGTCCTCCGCATCAAACATGATCGTCGTTTTCTGGCCGCCACGGGACTTTTCTGAAATTTTGAAGAACTTGCCATTCGACGACTGTTTAAGATCGATGTAAAATGTGCGCTGGCGTGCGTGGATCGTGACTGAATGTATATCCTGTGCAAAACCTCGTCCGCCACCGTGAGAATATGATGATGATGGAGACGCACCTTCTTCCATAGAAGAATTTCTAACATCGTTCTGTAAATCTGCCATGGGATCGAACATAGAAAATATGGTGAAAAAAATAGAAACGCCCCCGATCTCCTTGTACCTTCAAAGCAGTTACTCCTTGGCTTCGATGATGAGAGCAGAGGTATAATAAAAACATTGGAGCGAAAAAACAAGCCGGTATTTTCATCATACTATTCGACCTGCGGAAACAGAATCTCCGGCTTTCCGACGGTTTTCCAATCTATGCACACTCCCCATGCTTTCAGATCACCAATGACGAAATCCCTCTGAAGCATTCGCTCTGCATAGGGAACATTCAACTGTCTGGATATCTTCTGTGCGGTTTCGGGAATGAATGGCAAAAGCGTAAGAGAAAGGTATCGTAGAGCCTCTGCAAGTTGCGACAGAACATTCGCTTTCTCTTTTCCCTTTAATTCCCACGGCTTCTTTTCGTCGATGTATCGATTACTGTCCACGGCAATCTGTACCGCCTCATGAAGTGCCACACTGCAATCAAATGCATCCATTGCTTTCTTATACATATCATACTTCATCGTAATGAAATCCGGCTTTCCAAAATCCACCAGTACACCATTTTCTTTCTGAAAAAGCACGAGAACACGATTGAGGAGATTCCCAATATCATTGCGCAACTTCGCATCGTAAAGCTTCCCAAAACGATCCCATGAGAAATCCCCGTCCCGTCCAACGGGGACCTCGTGGAGAAGATAGAACCGCAAGGGGTCAACGCCATAGTGTTTTATTACATCTTCCGGCTTCACCACATTGCCTAAGCTCTTGCTCATTTTTTGACCTTCATTCGTGAGAAAGCCATGAATCAACAATTTTTGCGGCGGTGGCACGGGGAGACCGGCATTTTTGAGCATAGCCGGCCAGCAGAGCGCATGAAAACGGGCAATATCTTTGCCTATCACATGCATCACTTTCGCATTTTCCCAAAAATTTTTGTCTTCATGATCTGTGAAATATCCCAGAGTCGAAATGTAATTCGTCAATGCATCACACCACACATACATCGTCTGCTCTTCATCACCCGGAACGGGAATTCCCCATGACAAACTCTTCTTTGGACGAGAGAAAGACACATCTTCAAGCCCCTGTTCTATCAGAGAAAGTGTTTCGGCTGCACGAAATTCCGGTTCAAGAACGTACCCGTTTTTTCGGTCTTTCAGAAGCGCTTTCAACCACGAAGTATCTCTACTCAAGAGAAAAAACCAGTTCTCTTCCATCACCTCTTCCGGTGCAATTTTATGGTTCTCGCACATGCCATCAACCAAATCACGCCGTGTCATAAATCGCTCACATCCGCTGCAATAGAGTCCTGTGTAGCTGCGTTTCTGAAGAACACCGGCCTCTTGCAAGCGTTTCCAGAGTGCGATCACCGTCGGCCAGTGGTGCTCTTTATCGGTCGTGCACACAAAATCGTCGTATGAAATCTGCAACCGATCAAAGAGATCACGAAACAACGGCGTGTTGCGATCAACAAGTTCCTTTGGAGTAATCCCTTCTTTCTCCGCTGTTCGCTGTATCTTCACGCCGTGTTCATCAGTCCCCACCTGAAACCGCACTTCATCTCCTTGAAGACGCATCCATCGCGCGCACACATCCGCAAGAACCTTTTCCAGCACATGCCCCATATGAGGAGCTGCATTTGGATAATCAATGGCAGTGGTGATGTACTGTCGAGCCACGTGGGCAGTCTACAGCACATATCTCATTCACTCTATGATCTGTATCACGGTCGAAATAGTGGTTCGAGCAGTTTATTCATACCCCTCACAATTGGTTCGGCAGCAAGAACCAGCATAACACCAACAAGTGTGATAATGAAAAACGTTCGTGCTTTGCTTAACTTCTCCTCGCTCCCCTGCGCCGTAATCATCTGAATGGATGCGTAAATGAGCATACAAATCGCAATTCCAGTCGCGATGGATACAATAAGTCCCGTAAAACTCGTTGTCAGTTTCGCTAGTAATCCTTCTCCCGCATCACAAAATATCTGTACAGGACCAGGACACGCCGCCGATTTAATGGCGCCTATTCCAGGTATTGTTGCATTATCTAATCTCGCTGCAAGCACAGAAGCAGGAAGTATAATAACTCCACAGAGGAGACCAAGAAGGACAACAACAATACGCATAGAATTCTAGAAAATACCGACAACGGCTCGTACGAGAACACGAGCGACATTCAGAATAATGGCACCGCCGATCACCCATGCTATCATATGCCGCGCTTTATTAAATTCGTCGGGCTTCCCGCGAGCGAGAAGCATGCGAATACCTCCAACAATAATAAAGAAAATAAAGAAGACGTTGAAAATCGTAAGGAGAATATCCGCAGCGCGTGCCATCAGTGACACGTCAATCTTGATCTTGTCTCCTTCCAGCGGAGGCAAAGTCGCGATACCGGCAACAAATGTTTGGGAGGCAAATGCCAGAAGCAAGCCCGCCAACACATAAACAATGGAGAGCCGCGCCTGTGAAAGCCTTGATTCATCTCCCATACTCAAGACCATGAGGTATCCTGCCCAGATGATGAAGATCACGGCCAAACCTGCAGCAACACGAAGCATAATGGTTCCCACTCCTTGTATCACTTGTCTATATGGCGGCGCATGGATATCGATTTTGCATCCACCAGGCACACCCGTACAAAATGCAGAAAAATCAGCTGCAGATGCGATTTCTGTTACCATTCCGATCGAAAAACAGATGCCAAGAAGCACAAAAAACAAATGGAGAGGCCGCAAACAAGAACAAAAAGACATCTGATCATTATAGCAAATTTTGCTTGTTTTTACAATAAACACGCGACGTTGCCAGAGAACCGTCTTTCGTCGTAGGATGCAGGCTCGCTCTTCTCATCATCGTTATCATGCGGACAGAGCTTCCACCTTCGTCCGCCTGCGGCGGATCTACGGTGGACAAGCAGTTGGGTCGAGTCCGCCTCTTCTCATCATCGTCATCATGCGGATGTAGCTCAGTTGGGTCGAGTCCGTCTCGGACGAGCCATGTAAGAATGGCGTCTGATGCGCTCTAGCCAACTGATTGATATACTGCTCTTCTCATCATCGTCATCATGCGGATGTAGCTCAGTTGGCTAGAGCGTCGCCTTGCCAAGGCGAAGGTCGCGGGTTCGAATCCCGTCATCCGCTCCACCTTCTGAGGGAAACCTACAGTTTCCCCCAGTATCCCTTTCCCTTACAATAAGTCTTGCGGTTCGGACGTTTTTTTAGCGGGATTAGTACAGTGGCAGTATGCGAGCTTCCCAAGCTCGAGATGCGGGTTCGATTCCCGTATCCCGCTCCACGTAAAATTGCGCGCAGCGAAAGCGAGCAGCAAATTTTACGTGCCACGTGACGGCGAAGCCGTTTTACGTGGCTGCGCGCAATCACGTGGTGCGGCCACCCACAGTTCTAACCAAACATCTGAGTTCTAACTTCCTTTAGTTCAGAGCTCCAAATAGGAATGACTTTTTCAAGGACCCTCTTTTTGACAGAGACGAGGTGCACAGCGAGACGGAACCGTAATCCCGGCTACAAGAGCGATGCACAGATGCAGTGTATCAAAAAGAACCCCCGCGAAAAAATATCGCGGAGGTTCAAGGCATCAAGAAGGCGCAAGCCCTCAAGACTTCAAGGTGTCGGACTTCCGGGCGGCCCCGAGGAAGACGTAGCCGTCCGGGCCGTCATCCCAGTAGCGGTCGACGAGCACGCGACCCTCGTAGACGTTGAGTGCGGCGTGGTTGCCATCCGGGAGCGCTTCAGCGCAACGGCAGAAGTTCCCCTTGAGGAGGTCTTCGCCGGTGACGCCGAGATGCGCTGCCAGCGCGGTCGCGCCGACGGGCGTGGGCAGGGCCTGAAATGCGGCGTACAGCCGGGCGAGGAGACTCTGCTTTTCATCTCCCGCCTGCTCGTCCCACGTCAGCCGGTTGGATGCCGGCACGGGGATGCGGGTGTGGTAGTAGCCCGCCGGAGCCTTCCAGGCTTCCCGTTCCTTGGAGAGATAGTTGACGACCTTGCCGGTCGCCACCAACTCTCCGAGTGTCCAGCCGCCGTACCATACGACGACCTCGCCGTCGGCAGCCTTGGGTGTCTCCTCCTTGCAGTTGTTGGGGAGGCCCAAGATACCGCAGACGGTCTTGGCGTCGTGGACGAACGACGAGAGGCGGACGGGCCACACGGACACGAGACGTTGCATCGTGGTGGGGTCGGCATCGCACATGGCGAGCCACCGCTCCACGTCGATTCCGGCATCCGACAACTTGTTGATGCCGAGATCGAGCTTCTTCTTCTCCAGTCGCTTGAGACTGATACCCATGAGACAACTCCTTTCGGGAGCTTGAGGAAACCAGTATTGCCGCTGGCTCGGACCTGCTCGGAATGAGACAAGCAGCCTATGCCCTCTAAAAGGGCGCAGAATGCTTGTCTCTGATCCAAAAACCTTGACGATGCTCTGAAAGAACACCTTGGTGTAATTTATAACTAAAGGAGGTTTCTGTCAATGGAGCAAAGACAGCGAACATGGCTCAACGACACGGGTAAAATGCAACAATGCAGGTACACCGACACCTCTTCGAGCGCATTTGGCTTGCCAACAAACCTTCGCACTCCCCACTTCGTTCTCCGAGCTACGAGGGGCAGGTCGTGACTTCGGTCTGCAAGCCGTCAGCCAGGAGGGCTTGATTGAAAAGTCCACCTCCGCTCGCTCTGGCGAGGCTATGGTGGACAACCTGAGAGGTTGGTGGGTCGGGAGGGGCTCGAACCCTCGACCAATGCCTTAAAAGGGCACTGCTCTACCAACTGAGCTACCGACCCATGTACAAACGTTCTGTGAAGCAATGAAAGAACAACCGAGCATCATCCTTTTGTATAACGGCTTTGCAGGCAAAGCCTGGGCAACTGAGCTACCGACCCATATAACCTGTACTATAAGCACTTCGGCTAGTAGGGAACAGAGCTTTTGCTAATCTATCGATGAATGATCGATTCCCACTGCCATCTTGCAGACAAACAGTTTTTACATGATCTCGAGGAGATCATTATACACGCGCGTGATGCGGGCGTTGATCACATAATCACGATTGCCGATACGCTGGAGGAAGGAGAGAGGTGCATCGAGATTGCCATGAAGTATTCTTCGAGACTTCATGATGCCACCAAAAAATATCCGAATATTTTTGCAACCGTTGGTGTTCATCCGCATAACGCCACGCAATGGCGAATGACCAATGGTCAAGCTCCAACCATCAAGCTTCGATCACTTCTTGAATCTTCCACAAAAGTAGTTGCTGTCGGAGAAATCGGGTTGGACTACCATTATATGAATTCACCAAAGGTGATTCAGCAAAATGCGTTCAAAGAACAATTACAACTCGCAAAAGAACTTGGCCTTCCTGCAGTCATTCACTCCCGTGAAGCGCTTGAAGACACGTGGAATATCATTCGGGAAACATGTCCAGAAAAATGCGTTCTTCATTGCTGTACGGAACAGTGGAAAAACGTGAAAAGATTTATTGATGCAGGATATTTCCTCTCATTCACCGGCATCGCCACCTATCCAAAGTCCGACGAGATCCGCCACACTATCCGCGAATGTCCACTCAATCAGATAATGATCGAGACGGATGCTCCGTATCTGCCCCCCGAAGCTCTCCGAGTACAGAAAGGTACACGGGTGCGCAATGAACCCGCAAACGTCCTCGAAATCGCGAAATGTATCGCGGAAACGAAAGGAATTTCTCTGGAGGAAGTGGATCGAATAACGACACGCAATGCGATAAAGTTCTTTACACTGCCCTCGTAGGTTAACGGATAGACCGCCAGCCTCCGAAGCTGGAGATATAGGTTCGATTCCTGTCGAGGGCACCACTACGACTCTACAATCCCCGATTCGCCGGGGAATATGCGATAGACGTACCCATCTCGTATGTCCCTGCGACATCTTTCGAGAGCACGATTAATGGGAAGGTTGCGCGTGAACTCATCTTGCGAAGATACAAGCGCTTCTCCAAATGCTTGCATATGTTGAGGTATATAGACCTCCTGTGATTCAGGCATAGAAAGAAAGAAAGAAAAACACGAAAAGGTACAGTCAGTATTCCACAAGGATCTCTTGACGCGACCTTCAGAGAAAGTGAAGAAGTATGATAGATATTTTATATCTACCACAAGCCAAAAAATCGAATTGCATGATGTGAGAAGAACAGAAGTGAACGTATAATGAACGTGTATCGAAAAACATAAAAATCTCTTCTCGCAATATTTAATGAACAAAAATTGTTTACAATGAAACACATATTTATTTCTTCCCTTACTATCAGTATGTGCGGTAATTCGCCAATCGGCAAAGTCGCCGGCGTCCTTATGCTCGTAGGAGGCCTAAACTGGGGCCTCGTGGGCCTCGGAGGCTATATGGGCCAGAACTGGAATGTCGTGAATATGATTCTCGGCAACTGGCCACAGGTGGAATGGCTCGTCTACCTCCTTGTGGGGTTGAGTGCCGTCTACATGCTCATCAATTGTTCAAAGTGCTGCAAAAGATAGCAATCTGACGTTCAGATCGCTCTACAAAAGGCCGATCATTCCATCGGCCTTTTGCGTATACTCCCTGGCATGCGTATCGCTCTTGTTCATGAGCTCCTCACGATGAAAGGCGGTGCCGAGCGAGTTCTGCGCGTTCTTGCCGCCATGTTCCCCGATGCCCCGATCTATACGCTTCTTTATGATGAAAAGAAGCTTGGAAATTGGTTTCCCAAGGAGCGTATGGCTCAACTTCCTACAACGTATCGCAATAATCACCACCTCCATCTTTCCCGTTTCCCCACTGCAGTTGAAACGTGGAATTTCTCCGAATTCGATTTCGTCATTTCCTCCTCCTCCGCATTCGTCCATGGAATCATCACCAATAGCCAACCAAAGCATTTGTGTTATGTACATTCGCCCGCACGATACTTATGGGATCGAACGCATGATATTCTGGAACGCAGTCATACGGGACTCTTCGGTTCGCTCAAACATGCCTATGCTTCACGCCTCTTTCATAGACTTCGCACATGGGACAGCGAAGTTGCAGACCGACCGGACAAACTTCTTGCCGCCTCCAAAGAAGTTCAGAAGCGTATAGAGAAATATTGGAGACGAGAAAGCTCCGTCGTCTATCCGCCCATCGACGATTTTTGGTTTAACAGACCCACAACGTATCTGCCTACAATCTCTTCATACTTCCTCATCGTCTCATCACTTGTTCCCTACAAACGTATTGAGCTTGCCATCGAAGCCTGTAATCAATTGCAGTTCCCATTGAAAATTGCCGGCAGCGGCTCACATCGCACATACCTCGAAAAAATTGCGGGGCAGACAGTAGAGTTTCTTGGGTTTCAAACCGATGAAAAACTTCGTGAACTGTATACGCATGCAACTGCAACACTCTTTCCCGGCGAAGAAGACTTCGGCCTCGTTCCGCTCGAATCCATGGCCTGTGGAACACCGGTCATTGCATACAAAAGCGGTGGCGCATTAGAAACAATCATCAACGGACAAACCGGAATATTCTTCGAAGAGCCCACATCAGAATCTCTTGCCGAAACACTGCAAACATTCACTCCTCTTTCCTTTGATCCGAAAACCTGTTGTGAACAGGCCGAACAATTCTCACGCAAACGATTTGAAGAAAAAATCACACAGACTATCGATGCATTTTTCGTAACAGGCTAAGAGCCTACCATTCCAATTTTCTCATACGCTTTTCTCGTTGCAATGCGTCCCTTTGGTGTACGTTGGATGAAGCCTTGTTGAATCAGATACGGCTCATATACATCCTCAATTGTTCCCTGCTCTTCGGCCAGTATCGCTGCAAGCGTTGAGAGTCCAACAGGATTCCCGTTAAAATCGGTCACAAGCACGCGCAGCAGGGCACGATCGGTAGCATCTAATCCTTCATCATCAATCTCCAGTGACTGGAGTGCATCTTTCACACACGATATCGTTACGACATCTTGTTTTTGTACTAACGCAAAATCACGGACGGCACGCACAAGACGATTGGCAATGCGCGGCGTGGCTCGACTCGCCTGTGCAAGAAGATGCGTGGCTTGATTCTCAATCCGCACCTCCAGAATGCGTGCAGAGCGATTGATGATCTGCCGCACTTCGGGGAGTTCATAAAATCCCAATTTAAAATGATGGAGGAATCGATCACGAAGCGGTGCGGACATCGCCCCGGCCTTCGTCGTCGCACCAACGAGAGTGAATGGCTGTAATTGCAAACGGACCGGACGCGCACTCGGCCCTTTGCCAATCATAATATCGAGAACGCTGTCCTCCATCGCTCCATAGAGCACCTCCTCCAGATGTGGTCGCAGACGATGTATTTCATCTACAAAAAGAACATCTCCTTTCTGCAAACTCGTGAGGAGCGATGCGAGATCTCCCGGTTTCTCGATGACGGGTCCGCTCGTGATGCGAATCTGCGCGCGCATTTCCTGTGCAATAATATAAGCAAGCGTTGTCTTCCCAAGACCAGGAGGACCATGAAGCAAAGTATGACCCAAAGGTTCTTTGCGTGTACATGCAGCTTGAATATGCACCATAAGATGTCGCTTGAGGCGCGTCTGTCCGATGTATTCATGCAAGGATGTCGGTCGCAAGCTATTTTCCGCATTTTCATAATCCAGAGGTGCTTGCTTCGCATCCGTAAGTTCGGCTTGCCGCTTTGCGCGTTGAACTGCCACGGAGCTATGGTACTGTCTTTCCTTAAAAAGACGCAAAGTATCCGTAGACAGTATGCGCTACACTGCACTCGAAAGATGTCACGCTATAGTCGTACCCTTCTCACCGGCATCATTCTCACAAGCCTCATCGGTGCGGCAGCAGCCGATCATCTATTTCAGGGTTCTCTTCTTCTTCAATCGGATTCTTCTTTCGAAAATCTGGAAGAGGCGTCTGTACACATACAAAAACTGCTCACACAAAACAATATCGCCTTTCACAGTACGGAGGAGGCACACATGCTTGATCAACTCCTTCCACAAGAAGAAATTCACAAATTCACTCTTCTTCAAGAGCACGATCGCATCGGTTCAATTTCATTCGTCCGGACAGAAGATGCATTTGATCTCTTTCTTGCACTGAAGCAGACGCTCTCTCTCTCCTTCTCACCGGATGTACGGAATCTGAAAGATGAACAGAAAACCAGCAACAAAGGCCAATCTCTTCTTCTTCAATTCTATGATCCGGCTTTGAATTCTGAAAGCATGATTTTGGGAGCATCGGTAGATTTTCTCTACGAATTTCATAGTGTAGAAGAACATACAGAAACTATGCAGGACCTCATAAAGAACCTTTTAGGGATCCAAGATTGACATTCGGAAGAAAATTCTTAAAAATATCGTCACTCTCTTATGGCAAAACAGATTCAAAAACTTATCAAAGTACAAGTACGCGGAGGGCAGGCAAACCCAGCTCCTCCACTCGGGCCTGCACTCGGACAGGCCGGTGTTGATATTGGCGGTTTTTGTAATCAATTTAATAATAAGACAAAAGACCGCATGGGTCAGCTTATTCCCGTCGTTATCACGGTCTACGATGATCGCAGCTTTTCTTTCATTCTCAAGCAACCACCTGCATCCGCTCTCATCAAGGAAAAAGCAAAACTCTCCAAAGGAAGTGGCGAACCGAATAAAATCAAAGTAGGCAAACTCACCAAAGCACAAGTGAAGGAAATCGCAGAAATCAAAATGCCTGATCTCAACGCGGGAAATCTCGCTGCAGCAATAAAAATTATCGAAGGTTCTGCATGCAGTATGGGTGTCACCATCGAATAAAGTTCTACGAAACGCAACGTGATTCTCATGCAAAATGCATGCAATCTGATTAATCTAGAGAACATTCTTTCCTTTTCTACGTATGTTCCAAGAGTTTATCACCGTAATCTGGGGACCCGCCGGTATTGTTGCTCTTATCTCCAGTCTTCTTCTCCTCTTCGCGCTCTTTGCATTGATATTGATTCCGAGTCTCGCGCGCGACGCTGCAAAGCCACAAGATATCGGTGAAGCGATGTACTGCTATTTTGCACAGAGCACGGGTATTATTCTTATGAGCGTTGGGGGATTGCCGATCCTGTATTCCGTTCTCACACGTGTTCCTTTAGCCAGCCTCACATATTCCGCCCTGCTCTTCATTTTTGCGATCGGTGGTCTTGTCTTTCTGTGGCATGATCACATCTCACACCACCTCCCGGAATCTGCGGTATTGGTCATACGTACTGTCTATCTCTTCGCATGGAAATTTATTGGCTTCATTATTTTTCTCTTCACACTGATCTCATTTGTCCTGCACATTCTCCTCAATGGTACGGTAACAACGGACATACTGCTTATCCATCTCATTGTTGCACTCTACGGACTCGTACTCTGGTGGACCACTCGTGAATTTTCTCTTTCCATACCTCCCTTCTTTCATCATAAAAAGATACGTTTAGCAATGCTGACGCCCTCAAAACCCGAAAAAGCAAAAGCACCCAAGAAGAAGAAAATAAGGAGAAAAAGGAAAAAAGAAGCCTAGTCCTTGCTTTTTTTGGACAAAACCGGAAAAATCGACGCTCGCAACACATTCTCTTTTCTTTTATGACACGAGGAAAAACATACCGTGAAAAACGCACGCTGATTGAGAAAGAATCGTATCCTATTTCACAGGCAATGGATCTTTTAACAAAGGTCAGTAGGGTAAAATTTGATGCCACAGCCGAAGCGCATATTCGCATCAAGGCAGATACGACAGAGGCAAATCAACTTGTACGCACAACTGTCAATCTTCCGCACGGCACCGGAAAGACTGTACGTATTGCCGCCTTTGTTCCGGACGAACTCGCAAAAGACGCAAAAGCAGCGGGAGCAGATATTGTCGGCAATGAAGATCTGATTGCGCAGATAGAAAAAGGGAAAATCGAATTCGATGCTGCTGTCGCCGTACCGGCAGTGATGAAAAAGCTTGGAAAAGTCGCCAAAATACTCGGTCAGAAAGGCCTTATGCCCAATCCTAAGGCTGGAACAGTGACAGACAACATCACCAAAACCATCGGGGAGCTTAAAAAAGGACGCATAGAATGTAAGATGGATACATTCGGAATCATTCACGTTCCTTTTGGCAAAATCTCTTTTGGAAAAGAGAAGCTCGAAGAAAACTTCACTACCCTCATGCAAGCTATAACAGATGCCCGTCCTGCCGGCATCAAAGGAATCTATATTTCCTCCGTCACCGTATGCCCGACAATGGGACCGGGAATCAAGATTCAGATATAAGCTGATCACACACGCAAGAGTTGCCGTACTTCTTCCAACTTCTCCACTTTTACAAGTTTAGCCCGAAGCTCTGCCGCACCGGGGAATCCTTTTATATAACTACTTAAGTGTTTTCGCATTTCCCGCATCCCACGCCCCTCCCCCTTCAATCGTACCGCTAATTCACAGTGCTGGAGGATAAAAGGAACCTTTTCTGTAAATGAAATAGCAGTATATTCGTGACTACTCGTTCGCTCGTTATATGTTGCTCGTTGTAAAGCGTCACAAATCTCTCGCATAACCCACGGGTTCCCAAACGTTCCCCGTCCCACCATAACCCCATCAAGGTTGCCGATCTTTTTGACGGCATCTTCCGCCGTGTGAATATCACCATTCCCGATTACCGGTACAGATATTTGTCGTTTGAGTTCATAGATCGGTTCCCAGTCTGCGGCCCCTGAAAATTTTTGATGATATGTCCGACCGTGAATCGCAAACGCATCGGCACCGGCCTCGACGAGTTTTTTACAAAAGGGAATAAGTGTTTCAGATGTATTCCATCCAAGGCGCGTCTTGACGCTGACAGGAATGGATACGGCTTTCTTGGTGGCATAGACCAGTTCTTGCGCAAGTTCCGGTTTCTGAATCAATGCGGAACCGTGGCAGGACGATACGACTTTTGCCGCAGGGCATCCCATGTTGATATCGATACCATCCGCTCCAAGTTCTTCAATAATTTTGGCTGCAGAGAGAAAGTGATCTGCATCTTTTCCAAATATCTGCACAATGAACGGACGTTCTCTGTCAACATCGAAGTGCAGCATCTGCATCGTCCGTTTCGCGCCGTAATGGATCGCATCCGTACTCAAAAACTCCGTATAGACAATCGTCTCTGGTGCGATACCTTTAATAAATTGCCGGTACGACGCGTCCGTCACTCCTGCCATTGGAGCAAGGGCAACAAGCGGCCGGGGAGCATCTTTCCAAGAAAATGGACCCATTGTGTGTATATTCTGCAATTTTTTGTAAAAAAGCAACGAGAACACACTCGAAAAAAACCATGAAATGCCCCAATATGCAGATATGCGTCGCTTGCTCATTGTCGGAGGACTGTTTCTCTGTTTTTTTGTATGGAATGCAAACGTCCTTGAAGCAGCGTCAATCGTTCCCCAAAATATTCCAGGTTGTAATTTTTTTGAAGGATTAAAAGATCAGGATGGTTTTACCTGCGTGCTCGTTTTTCTAGGAAATATCGCACGTTTTCTCCTTGGTTTCACAGGCGTTATCTGCCTCATCATGATCATGATCGGTGGATATCAAATTGCCATCGGATCAGTAATCGGCGACAAGGAGCAAGGGAAAAGTCGTATTATCTGGTCGCTTGTTGGTCTTCTTGTGTGTATTCTTGCATACGCGATCGTCAATACTGTTGTTGTCATTCTCACCGGTTAATCCTATGTCACACAAGAAAAAAAACACGTTTACATCACTGCGCATTATCGGAAAAAAAGCACAAGACTTGCTGAAAAAAGCAAAAGCAGATGTGGAGCAACAGAAGCATGTCCCACTCCCAGACGATGGAGAAGAACTTCCGGAACTCGTCATGCATCTCTCTACATGGAGTGTGATGCGTGCGGCATTCATTATCCTCGCCATTACCTTCGGTGTGTGGTTTGTTTTTCAGGTACACGACAAAATCCTTCTGCTTTTTCTCGCTTTCTTCGTTGCTGCAATCATCGATCCCGGCGTTCGCTATCTGGAGTACAAAGGAGTGCCTCGTGGTCTCGCCGTCCTACTTCAGTATTTTCTCGCACTTATTCTCTTTGTTTTTCTCCTTCTGTCACTCATCCCGATCATCGCTTCGCAGTTGCAACAACTTGCGCTCTTCATCACCGTTGAAGTGGATCAGTTTATTGTAAATCCTCAAATTTCCCTCCCCTTTCTTTCGGAAGCAGTCAATATTCGGATGACAAATCTTTTTCAAGGGATGCTGCAAAATATTTCCGTTTACCAGATTGCCGACGCTCTGCAGACTCTCGGTCAGAATCTCTCCATCACTGCGCAAGGCTCTGTTCTTTTTGCTACACGACTTGCCGGTTCCGTTCTGAATTTCCTTATTAAGACCATTATTGTTCTGGTGCTCGCGTTTTTCATCCAAAACGAAAAAGAGCGAATTCATGCCTGGCTGCGCAGCTTCTTTCCACATCACTATCGACAGTACATCGATGGAAAAACCGAGGCGGTGCATATCAAAATCGGACAGTGGGCACGCGGGCAACTCCTGCTGGGACTCTCTATCGGTCTACTTGTCTTTATTGCTCTCATCATTCTACGCATGCCCTATGCGCTTACTCTTGCGGTTCTTGCGGGTTTTACAGAATTTATTCCATACGTTGGACCATTTATTGCCGCTGTTCCCGCAGTACTGATCGGACTCACACAAGAAGGACCCCTTTGGGCGTTGATCATCGCGTGTGTGTATTATGTGATTCAGTGGTGTGAAAACAATCTCCTGGTTCCACTCATCATGAAACGCGCCGTCGGGCTCTCACCTATCGCCATCATCTTCGCCATGCTTATCGGTGTCAGTTTCGCTCAATTTATCCATCCCGTTCTCGGTCTCCTTCTTGCAATTCCCACAACGACAATCATTGCTATTTTTCTTGAAGATTGGCGCATCTTTCGAGAAAGAATGTCAAAATAAGTAGACATCATAAGACACCTTGCAAACTTCATCAAAATCCATTCAGAGAACTCCTCATGAATGCCAAGTTGTGGTAGAATGATTTGAAGACTTTGACAGATTGGCACTCGCTCTGTTAGAGTGCCAATTCCTTCCTCCCTCTTCCATGCATCCTTTCGATCGATTCACACCGAATGCAAAACTCGCACTCCAGATTGCAGAGCAAGAAGCAAAGACAATAAAAAGTCAGTATATCGGTACGGAACACTTGTTTCTTGGGCTTTTAAGTATCCCTAAATCTTTGGGCTTTTCCATATTCACAGGAGCGGGAGTCACACTGGAAAACGCACGAATTCTCCTGAAAGCAACGAAATCAAATGATATTGAAGGACAAAATATCAAACATGGTCTCTCTGTTTTTTTGCATAATGTCATCGAACAAGCAGTAATCACCGCACATAAATATCGCCATACGAACGTGGGAACGGAACACCTTGTTCATGCATTGGTTTCAACCGAAAAGAATGCCGCAACTGTGCTTTTGGAAAACATGCAGGTGGATGTAGAAGAATTGCGTACACGCGTCGAAGAAATGTTTGGACAAATCAGCCAATTCCGTCAACAGAGTAAAAATATCGAGCAATCACTCGAAGCCTTCTTCCACGGATTGCAGGGTGCCATTGCCGGTATGCCGGGAGCTGGTGGATCACACGAATCGGAAGGACTAAAAAAGAAGAAGGGCAAAAGTAAAACTCCCGTTCTCGATTATTTTACGGATGATCTTATTGTCAAAGCAAAAGAGAATAAGATCGATCCGGTCATCGGACGAGATCGGGAGATCGAACGCGTCATTCATATTCTTAGCCGAAAAACGAAGAATAACCCCATCCTTATTGGTGAACCCGGAGTCGGAAAAACCGCCATCGTAGAAGGTCTAGCACAACGCATTGCATCAGGTATCGTTCCTCCTTCCTTGAAAGGAAAACGCGTCTTACTTCTTAATATGGGAGCTCTTGTTGCCGGTACCAAGTACCGTGGAGAATTTGAACAACGATTCGAGGATATCATTAAAGAAGCCACACAGGACGACAGTAATATCATTCTTTTCATAGACGAAATGCATACGGTGATCGGCGCCGGCTCTGCAGAAGGATCACTCGATGCGGCAAATATTTTGAAACCCACATTGAGCAGAGGCATTCTGCAAGTCATCGGCGCTACCACAACCGATGAATTTCGCACGATTGAAAAGGACCGTGCACTTGCCAGGCGCCTGCAATCCATCTTTGTAGAGGAACCCAGCGTCGAAGACGCCCTCCAGATCCTCAAAGGTATAAGGGAGTCATTCGAAAAATTTCACATGATTACGATCACGGATGATGCTCTCGAGGCAGCAGTGAATTTAAGCAAACGATATATCAATGAACGATTTCTCCCGGATAAAGCGATTGATGTTCTTGATGAAGCTGCAGCCGGAAAGAAAATTATGCACATCACAGAGGAACCGGACATTCAACGTATTGATGAAAAAATGGAAGAACTTATACAGAAACAACAGAAGGCGGTGCGTGCGCAGAAGTATCATCTAGCATTGAAACTCAAGCAAGAACAACAACTTTTGAAAGAAAAGAAAGAGCGTCTTCTTGATATTCGCGACGGAGACCGTCGAACTCCCATCAGTATTACCGGCGACGACATTGCCGATGTTGTCAGTCGTACAACGAATATTCCCGTGACACGACTCCTGCGCTCCGAAGCAAAACGATTGACCAATCTGGAACAGCAGCTACGAAAATATGTCATTGGTCAGGATGACGCAATTAAAAAAGTGGCACGAGCCATCCGGCGCAGTCGCGTAGGTATCGGTGATATCAAACGCCCTATCGGATCCTTCCTTTTCCTTGGACCTACAGGAGTCGGAAAAACGGAACTTGTGCGTACTGTCGCTCGTGAAGTCTTTAATCGGGAAGATGCGCTCATCAAAATCGACATGTCTGAATTCATGGAACGACATAATATTTCTCGTCTTATCGGAGCAACGGCAGGATATGTGGGATACGAAGAAGGAGGACAGCTGACCGAAGCCGTTCGCCGCAAACCCTATTCCGTTGTGCTCTTTGATGAAATTGAGAAAGCACATCCCGAATTCTTCAATCTCCTCTTACAGATACTCGAAGATGGTATCCTGACTGACGGTCAGGGAACGACAGTGGATTTCACAAATACAATCATTGTGATGACGAGCAATATCGGTGCCGAGAAACTGACCAAGCAGGCAGGAAAAATCGGCTTCAAGCTAGAGGATGAAGCAAGAGCAGAAGAACAGCAGTATGAACAGAAATGCCAGGAGGTTCTCACAGAACTCAAAAATCAGCTTCGACCGGAATTCCTCAACCGTATTGATCATATTGTGATCTTCAATGCACTTAATCAGGAACATATTCGAAAAATTGTCAAGAATCAGCTTCATTGTCTCCAAGAACGCCTGCGGGGTCAGGGATTCGAAATGGAAGTGGATCAGAAAGTTATCAATTTTCTTGCAGAAGAAGGATTTGATCCGGAATACGGCGCACGACCGGTGCGACGAGTGATTCAGCAGCGTATGGAAGATGAAATCGCAGAACATATCCTGAAAGGCGTTTTTCAGCCAGGAGATTGCATTTCTGTGGTGAAGAAACGTGATAATCAACTGGATTTCCTTCCAAAAGAGAAACAAGGAAACAAAACCACTAAAAAGAAAAGTACGGTACTCGCGGCAAAGAATGACGAGTAACGCATGGAAAACAGACTGATTTTCTGGTATAATAAAGAGATTATGCCCATCGAAGCAGTCAAAATTCCACAGAACGTGTACATTGAAGACCGCATCATCGGTCCCATTACACTCAAACAACTTGTTCTCTGCGTCATCGGAGGAGGAATCAGCTACGCTCTGTGGACAGGCTTAAGCAAAGCATATGGTGACCAAGGATTAAGTATCTTCCTTATCGTCATCAGCCTGATTCCTGCCGTCATTTTCATTGCCTTCGCATTCATCAAAATATACGGACTCTCTCTTATGCGCATCTGTCTTCTTTCTCTAGAGAAAATGATCAAACCGACAATACGCGTGTGGACTCCGCGCACGGGAGTGAAGATTTCTTATGACATGTATACGAAAGCCAAAAAGAAGACAGAGGACGACGGTCTGGAGAAAAAGAAAAAACCAACAGCAGAAGAATTGAGTTCACTGCTCGATGTTCCCACTTCTCCCTCTTCACCTGTTCAATCATGAACAATACCAAGAAAGACACTAAACAGGCAGAAAAAAAGGTATCGAGTACTGTCCGCAAGCGCAAATCACAACAGGCAAACGCAACACAGAGGTACCTTCCCATTGCCGAAATCCGCAATGATACCGTCCTTTTAAAAAACGGCGGTCTGCGAGCAATACTGAATGTTGAGGCAACAAATTTCAATCTAAAAAGTGAGACGGAACAGGAAGCTATTATCGCCGGATACGGTGCATTCATGAATACATTGACCTTCCCTTTACAAATCACCATTCGTTCCTCGCACATCAATGTCGATCCTTATCTAAATTTTTTGGGAGAAAAGGCGCAAGGACAGACAAATACACTCTTAAAAGAGCAAACTATTGCGTATATTTCATTCATCAAACGGCTTCTGGAAGTATCCGATATTATGAAAAAACAGTTTCTCGTGATCGTGCCCTATGACAAAAGCACGCGAAAAAAGACATTACTCGAAAAATTCTTCGATTGGCTGCACCCGTATGATACCGCAGGACATGCTGCAGCACGTTTTCAGGAATTCAATACCATCAAGAAAAAACTCAATGAACGCATGGAACTCGTCGAAGTGGGTTTGAATAATATGGGCCTTCATACCAATCGCCTTTCCACAAGACAACTCATCGAGTTATATTATCAGATTTATAATCCTAAAACCAGCCAATACGAGAAAATTCCCGAGAATCTCGAAGATCTTGCAATCGACAATACAGTTTTGTAGAATATTTTGACAAGAAGTGGCGGAGGTGCCAAAATAACAACTACATATGCTGCTTGTGCAAGGGTGTATGTCAATTATTTCTTTGTATTTTCTTCCGCTTGCACCGTCTATTTTCATATTTATGCAAATATTGCAGAAAAATACAGTCATGGAACAGCTTCTTCAAGAGTCTCCTCCCATCCTTCGTCCGCATCCCGGAGAACTTCTTGAGGGAACTATCGTGTTTAAGGGTAAGAATAAAATTCTTCTCGATCTCCAAGGAGTCGCAACGGGCATTATATCCGGACGGGAGCTGCGTGACTCTTTTAATATATTTCGTACTATCACTCCCGGTGATACCATCAATGCACTCGTACTCGAAGAAGAAAATGATGAAGGATTGGTGGTGATGAGCTTGCGAATGGCCAGCCAAAAAAAAGCGTGGGATCGTTTTTATACCCTTATTGGAAGCGATCACACGATGCCTTTTACTGCCCAAGAGGCAAATAAAGGAGGGCTCCTCGCCAATGTCGATGGCATTCGTACATTTCTTCCTGTCAGTCAATTAGCCCCCGTTCACTATCCACGTGTCAGTAATGCGGATTCTGTGGAGATTCTCCAAAGGTTACAGAGATATGTCGGACATACATTCACGGTGAAAATCATCACTATGGATGAAGAAGCGGGAAAAATTGTCGTTTCTGAACGGGAAGCCATGGCCGAGGAGCGGGCAAAATCCCTTGAAAGTCTACGTCCGGGTGATATCAAGGAAGGTATTGTCAGTGGAATAGCAAAATTCGGACTCTTCGTGACATTCGAAGGACTGGAAGGACTGGTACATATTTCCGAAATTGCCTGGGGGCATGTGAAAAATCCTACCGAGCATGCGAAATCCGGAGACAAGGTGCAAGTGAAAGTCATTGGCATCGATGGAGATAAATTGAGCTTAAGTATGAAGCAACTTACCAAAGATCCATGGGAGGAAGTGGCGGAGCGCTATCCCGTTGGCAAACGCATGCAGGGAACGATTGTTCGTTTTGCCGATTATGGCGCATTCGTGCGACTGGAAAAAGATATCAATGGACTTATCCATCTTTCCGAACTCGCTCATCATAAAGTTACCGATCCATCCGATGTCCTCACGATCGGTCAAAAAATCGAGGCACAAGTGATTAATATCGATATCGATGAACGCCGCATCGGCCTCTCAATTAAGGCACTTCAGCCGATTGATAAGGAGACTTTACAGAAGCTGAAAGAGGAAATGGCAGCAGCGAATTCGAAAGACTTGAAAGATTCGTCCTCCTTCCCTAAAGCTTCGAACGACAAAAAGGAAGCAAAAAAAGAAATACCAGTCATTCAGGAGGCTTTTGCTCTGGAAGAGGCGGAATTTGTGGCGTCGAAAACGGGGAAGAAGTATTACGTAATAGATTCCACACAAGGAAAGAAAATAAAACAAGAGAATCGCGTGTACTTTAAAACCGCAAAAGAAGCGGAGAAGAGTGGATACGGAAAATAGTGTATGATTCATTTCTATGAAGGCTGTGATCTTCGATTTCGACGGCGTCATCGTGGATAGCGAGAAATATTGGGATGAAGCAATGAATGCATTTGGACAGGCACATATAAACGGATGGCAACAAGGAGATAATAGTCGCCTCTTTTCAGGTATGACATTGGAAGGATGTTTTGCAAAACTCTGTGAGCATTTTGGAGTGCATATGACACTGGACGAATTCAAAAATCACATGTGTCACATTTCAGAAAATATTTATCACTCGCAAGCATCATTGCTGCCAAACGTGCATGCATTGATCACAGATCTCCATGAAAAAAATATTCCGCTTGCCATTGCCTCTTCCTCGAAACGAGTCTGGATCGATATTGCAACCCAACGGTTGAACATTCACCATTTCTTCTATACATCGACAACAGGAGACGAGATTCCTCATGGTGAGGGCAAACCAAAACCAACCATCTATCTTCGGACTGCAGAACGTCTCAATATGGATCCACGAGATTGCATCGCTATTGAAGATGCACGGCATGGCATTTATGCCGCAAAAAATGCAGGTATGACCTGTGTCGGTCTCCGCAATGGATTTAATGTTACACAAGACCTTTCTTTTGCAGATCATATTCTTGAGGGATTTTTGGACGTTACAACAGAAACTTTGCGCGCTATCCACCGCACATGCTGCGCCGCCATTTAATCTTTTAGACTCTGATTCGATAAAAAATGCAGGTGGAGATAGAACACTTCCTGTCCCCCGCCCTTCCCGACATGAAAGGTAAGCCTGTATCCATCAATCCCCTTTTCTTTGGCAAAATTCCGGGCTTTATCGATCAGCATTCCAGGTACATGTTCCGTCGATTTTGTGATATCGGCAATGGATGCGACAACATCCCCTTCTTTCTTCGGGATCAATAAGAGATGCAAAGCGGCTTGTGGACGAATATCTTTGAATACCAACACCAGATCATCTTCGTAAACAATATCTGCAGGAAGTTCTTTATCCCGAATTTTGTGGAAAATAGTCCGTTCAGTCATGCAGAGATTATTCAGGAAAAAGGGGAAAAAGGGAAAGTCCGTAGAAAGCTGTATTTTAGCCTATTGAGCATAAAATATTGCAATTTATATGAAAAAAAGGGAAAATAGTAAAGAATGAGTCCAGAGAACCTCCCCAAAAAAGGACTGGCCAAATCGCTTCCTTCAAAGGAGCCAGAGGAAGTTCGTGTATCGCAACCGGGTCAACAGGCAAAGCTGGAACAGCTTCTTACAGCGATCAACTCCATTACCCTGCCATCAGAAACTGTCAGTGAAGATATCTCGAGTGATCTTGGCAGTGGCAACAGTAGTCAGGTAAGCCAAAGCAAAACAGATGACGCGCAAAAATTCATCAATCGGGAGGAGGCCATTGCTCATATCCCTTCACAGGAACTGATGCAAATGCAGCTCAAAAAACATATCGAGAAAGAGGTAAAAGAGCTGCGCAGAGAGGCACACCATCTTGTCATCAGCCGAAAGCCCGGTGCTGCAGACAAACTGAACAAACTCTATGCACGCATTCGTAATCTCAACGGACTCCTCGCCCAGCTCCTCATATCATCCTACGAAATGGTCAAACGCTTTTTCATCAAAGTCTTCATAGACAAACAACCCATCCTTTAAGATCCTTCTCCCTACGGGGTGAGAGTACTATTTCTTTCCCTTTTTCCCTCTTTCCAAAACACTCGTTTTTTCGATTTGCCCCATAACCCACTCCAAGATGACATCCACCATGCTTAAAGGCTTTAGAATCACTGCCTCTACTTCTGCCGTAAGACCCTCAATGCGTCGCATCACCTTACGTAAGTTCACCACAACAAATAAGACATGATACAAGATCACGATAATAAGAATCCCCACAACGACATACACACTCATTAATAAATCAGAAACTTCCATCATGATGGAATGAGCGTATCTTTTATCTTCTCCATGCGCAATCTCCTACGCCATATCTCAACCCTTTCTCGCAACCTCATTGTATGCGGGATTTTACTGTACCAAAAAACACTGTCACCCGACCATGGGCCGCTTCGCATACTCTATCCTTACGGATATTGCCGCCATCATCCCACATGCTCGCAGTATGGTAAATACATGCTGCAAGAACACGGTTGTATAACCGGCACTTTCTTCATCTTGTGCCGCATCCTTTCTTGTCATCCATGGCAGAAAATATCGAAAGAAAAAATGCTCCATGCATCCAATAGATGAAATGGTACACGGAGATCTCTGTTGAGTTGCACTTCAAGCAACGATAAACTGGTGAGACCATGTAAGCGGGTATAGTACAATGGCTAGTACGCCAGCCTTCCAAGCTGGATATACGGGTTCGATCCCCGTTACCCGCTCCACGAAGTACATGTCCATCATCTAGTAAGCGTTCGGTTTTGGGCGCCTTTTTTCTTATGTCTGAAAAAGGTTTGGCAATTTCACTTTTCCTCTGCGGGTATGTTCAAGAGAATATGTTCCATTTAATTTCTGAAAAGGTTTTCTGCAATCGGTAAACGGTGTGAATCTCTTACGGAGAATCCACGCAGAAAGCCAGCGTTCTGCTGTGTGGAACGACTCAAAACCTTGAATGGTTTTGAGTCTGCCTTCCAGTTGGCTATTGAAACTTTCGATGATGTTCGTGGTTTTGGGACAGGGAACTTTGTACCAGTTTCTGGCATCAACATATGCAGTAAGTTCTGCTGCGTGGGCAAAAATATGGTTCAATGTCGCAATCTTGATTGGATCATCGTAGTGCCGTGGTGCTCTCCAGCGAATATGACGTTCGAGATTAGCTTTCCCAAGAACAGGAACATGAAAGATGTGTTTCTCGAGATCAGAGACGAAACTCTTAAACGTTTCGTCGCTGCGCACCTGAAGTTGTTTCCTGATGTTTTCTAAAAAATGTACATGGCAAAGCTGTGTAACGATATTGGGAAACACATAGCGTGCAGCCATGCGAATGGCTTCGTTGTCATCGCAGGTCACAGCAACAAGCGGATAATCCATGTTCTTGAGTTTCGTGAAGAACTGTATCCATACCTCAAAGCTTTCTGAGTTGGTAAGAAGGCAGCAGGGAAGATCATGTGTGGTGTAATCCATGCCATACAAAAATGGAATCTTTCTCTCGTACCCTTTGACCTTCACGTACTTTCCATCCACAACCAAAGCGCCACAGAAGCGTTTTCTGTTGCAGTAGTCATGCGTCACATCGTTGTTATGCGGAAGAAGCTGCAACTCTTCTACGATCCTTGTGTATGTTCGATCAAGACTTTTGCCAATACGATGAGCAATGGATCGAATACTCAATCCTTTCAGATGAAGACTGAGAAGAGATTCCGTATCTTTTCTACGAAAATCTACATTGAAACGTGTATGGCAATCCTGACAATGAAATCGGTTTATTCCTCTGCGTGTACCCTTTTTCCAGACATGATTGGAGGAACAGGCAGGACAATGTGGACGACGGCTTTGCGAAGCCCTTTTTTGAACTTTGACATGTTAAATGGGGAGAATGTAGCTAAGACAAGCTACAAAGTACCATTTTTAAGCGCCAAAAACCGAACGCTCTCCATCATCTATATGTGAATGGGTTTTCCATTTTTATACACGCGCATGCCGCGCTTATAAAGCTCCCGGAAGAAGATTTCAGAAGGAACACACTCTTCGGGAGCGGTAACGCCGGTCATCGTAATCTCTCCTCTATGCAACATCGCTGCCATAACGGCAGCCGTACGTCCGGTATCGACGTTCGATCCTGCACTCCCCCATCCCGGAGTGGTTTTGACCAAACAATCCATCTCCACCCGTTTCGGCTTTCCTTGGGATGTTCCGTAGATCTTCGCCCATATATCCTCCGTTTCCTTGTACTGTTTTGAACGTGGGATGCGGCGTAAGACATCACTCGTCCAATCGAGCGGAATAATCTTACTTCCCGAAAGGCAAAGCGGTTCCTTGGAAGCAAATCCCAAATCCAGAAGTGTCTTGATCACCGTATACGAATGTAAAGGAAAGCCGGCTTTGTAATGAACACTCTTCAGACCTTTGCTCACAAAATATCGGTGGAACGTGAAAACTTCCGAATGTACGATGCAATAAAGCGATTGACGGCCTACCCCGAGAAAAGACGTCATTCCTTCCAAAGAACAAGCCTGAACTTCTTCGAAACGACCGTTTTCCAAAACAATCGCCGGCACCGTAAGTTCGTGAATGATGCTCTCGAATGAATACGGGAGTACGAACGTTTTCATATTCGAATCCCACGCAAAACCAAGATCAATATGATCCACGAGATCGAAGTCCATCACGGCATACGCCACCATCACATTGGCAATTCCGGGCGTGGATCCGCAACCAAGAAGTGCCGTCAACTTCTTCCTGCGAAACCGGGCGTCGAATGCAAATTGTTTCTTCGTCATTTCATGGAGCCCTCCCAAGTCCAGATAATGCGCATTCGCTCTCAAGCAGGATTCCATCGCATGGCAATTCCATGTCAGTTCTGCGCAATTGAGGACTATCGCGCTCCCAGACGCACGAATGATTTTTGCTGTCGCCGCAATATTCCGTAAATCGACGGTCGCAAAACGCGCACATTTGTTTTTCAGAAATTTTTTGATCGTGCGGGGTCGGCGGCCACAGAGAAGCACACGATATCCCGCTTCCAAAAGGTCGCGGGATGCAATGGATCCCTGTTCTCCCGTGGCGCCGATGACAACAAAATCGAATGTCATATTCAATGATTAGAATATTTTCCGCCCATTTTTCCGTACGGACATTCCCCGATGGGCAAGTTCCTGAAAAAACAGTTCAATCGGCACAATTAATTCCGGAGGAAAGACTCCGGATGTTATCCATTCTCCTCGTACGACCATCTGCGCCACAATTGACGCAGGCGCCGCCGTATCCTTCTCAATCATCTCTCCCAACGTCGGCACATGGACTTCGAGACGAACAGACGACTTCTTTCGATGACGCATTCCTCGCACGATCACTTGAATGATTTCATATTGTTCAAAGGTCTCCGGTATTGATGGAGGCAGTTTTTTGAGGATTGCCATTGTCGTCTTGAGATTCTTCTCATCGAGCAAACCCACGGAACGAAGAATCTGTATGTTCTCCACCAGAATATCGGGGAATGCGATTTTGAAGAACACGTTCTTTGCATGCAGAGTCTTTGGAAGCGTCGCCAGCTCCGAGTGGATCGTGTACTGCGGTTTTTGCCAACCGACAGGTGCGGGAAACTTATAAGACTCACGACCGGACATCGGATCCACAAATGTCATTGTATTATTTTTCCATACCGCAGACGGCCATGAACATTCTTCAAGAAGAGTCTGCAGAGAATAGGAAACAGCGAGAGGCGATATCTTCCGATACACCGACTGATCAAAAACACCGATGCGGATTTCCACATGATCCACTCTATCGAATTCGCAGGCTCCATACGATGCCAGAATATTCGTGATTCCCGGAGCAGCACCCATACCCAACACGGCAACAAGATTGGCGCGACGAAATCGCGCATGAAATGCAAATTGTTTGAGCGTGTAATGATAGAGACCTCCCAAATCGAGATAGTGTGTTTTGGTCTTAAGGCATGCTCTCATGACTGCTTCATTATATTCGTGATGCACGGCATGGATAACAAGGTCAATGCCGCGCAATGCTTTGGCGAGCGTTTCTGTTTTTTGCACATCCGCGCGGCGGAAATGCAAATTCTTCGATGCCGGAAATTTCTTCTTCATTGTAGAAAGATGGCGTCCCATCACCACGATGGAACCATCGAAGGTTTGCAGAAGGTCCGTGACAATCAATTGTCCGATCGCACCGGCCCCAAGAACTCCGATACAGGGCTTCTTCATCAGGCTTTATGGTAAATCGTGGCATGCCATGGTTTTTTGGCAAGACCCGTTTGGTCTACGTAGATGTGTTTGATCTGTGTGCACTCTTCCAATGCATACAGCGACAAATCTTTTCCAAAACCACTCTGTTTAAATCCACCATGAGGCATTTCTGATACCAACGCTCCATGTTCGTTTATCCAGACGGTGCCAAATTGGAGCATATTTGCGCTGCGTATAAGAGTCGTCATGTCTTTTCCCCATACGGATGCAGCAAGTCCATATATGGTGTCATTGGCTTTTTGAAGCGCGTCATCCACCTTTTTGTAACGGAAGATGCTCAATACGGGCCCGAATATTTCTTTTTGGCAAAGATCGGATGTGTGCGGAACATCGGTGAAGATTGTCGGCTCCACAAAAAATCCTTTTGCGCCAAGCCGATTCCCTCCGCACACCAATCGAGCCTTCTTTTTTCCTTCACGAATGAAACGTTCCACACGGTCACGATGAGCAGCCGAAACGAGCGGCCCCAGATCCGTTGTATCTTTGGACGGATCACCCATAACCATTTTCTTCACTTCACGAAGAAGAAGTTTGAGGAATGCATCATGCATATCCTCATGCACATACACGCGCGTGATCGCCGTACAATCCTGTCCAGTATTCCAAAATGCTCCCGCGGTAGCGGCGCGAGCGGCGGCCTCAATATCCGCATCCGGCAAAATCACCTGCGGCGCTTTCCCCCCAAGTTCCAGATGCACACGTTTCATATTTTTTGTCGCCCGATTCATGAGGATTTTCCCCGTTTCGATGTTTCCGGTCAGATAAATCATGTTCACATCCCCATGAGAAGCAAGCGCTTCTCCCACTTCCTTGCCGGGTCCCGTCACCACGTTCAGAACTCCTTTTGGAAATCCCGCCTTCTCTGCAAGTTTTGCGAGTTCCAGCAAAGTTATTGGTGTCAGGGAAGCGGGCTTGATCACTAACGTATTGCCTGCAGCGAGCACGGGGCCGATTTTCCAGACGGCAATAAGAAGAGGATAATTCCACGGTACGATCGCCCCAATGACTCCGAGCGGTTCGCGGCGAATCCAGCTGGACCCAAGAGGCATGCGACGGTTCTTCTCCATATAATTCGCATATTCTCCGAATGGCTTTCCTTCGAGGCATCGGGTGGCGCCAGCAAAAAAACGAAGATTATCGATTGCCATCGGAAGATCGGACTCCGTCGCATACCGAATAGTTTTTCCGGTGTTGCGCGACTCCAACTCTGCAAAATGCTTCGCATTCTCTTCCAGAAGATCAGCGAGTTTCCAGAGGAGTGCGCCGCGCTCTCCTCCCGTTGTGAAGCGCCAATCATTCTCAAAAGCCTTACGCGCCGCCTTTACGGCATGATCCACATCTTTTTTTGTGCCGCGCGGCACTCGTGCAATAACCGATTCATCCGCAGGATTGATGATCGGATCGGTTTTCTTGCTCATGGAAGAAACCCACCGTCCGTCAATGAACATTTGAAGAGAAAGAGGTTTCATACCATGTACGTTAGCAACGACACGGAAAACATGCCACTATCGGCAGATCTCTTCTACTCCTCAATTACGATCTGTCCTTTCATATCCTTGTGTCCTGAACCGCAGGGGATGGAACAGAAAAGGTTATGTGCGCCAACGTCATCCGTCGGAACATCGATCATCACCGTCTGACCCGGTGCGACAGGAACATTGATCCCGAGACCAGGGACTGTGAAGCCGTGGGTGCCGCTGACACCCGTCACCTGCAACTGCACTTTCTCGCCTTTTTTCACCATGATCACATTCGGACTGAACTTCCAGTTTTCAGAGGTGACTTGGATGATACGCGCGTTTTTTTCGACTGTCTGTGGTTGTTGCTCTGGCGGTATTGTGCTCTGCTGACTCGTAGGACTGCAGGCGGCAAGAGCGACTGCGACAGTGAACGGGAGAAGGAATGTAAGATACTTCACCACCACATTCTGTGCCCGACGACTGAACAGATCAAGTTCTTCTGGTGAACATTCCACCTGATCTCCATAGAACCGTTCGACGACCGTGGCACAAACGGCAGTTGCGCGGATGCCTGCACGATGACAAAACGCAGCCATTGCAGACGTTTCCATCTCGATATTGCGCACGCCGCTCTGATACAACATTCGCACATATTCCTCCTGCTCCACATGACCGAATGATGGAATAAGTGCGCCATCAAGGCGTCCCTGTTGCTCGTAAAAATCATCCACACTCATTGTTTTTCCGGTGACGACGGGGATATCACCCGCGCTTTTCAATAGCGCATCAACCAAACGTTGATCGAACTGCGTTGGTGTGCGCTGCATCTGTCCAAGAACGACTTCTTCGTACCACGGTTCCAGATTCGCATTCAGCGCTTCTTCAGAAATCACAACCGTTCCCAATTTCACTCCTACTCCTCCCGATGTCCCAATACGGATATACTCGGTGTTTTCACATCCTGCATAGTGCAGAAGTTTCGTGATTTCATGGAGCATGATAAGAATGGATGGCATACCCATGCCATGAGAAACCGAAATGATCGGCCCTGTTTTGTAGAGAGAAAATCGTTCCGTCTTCCCTATCGCCTCCACGGAAGAATCAAGAAATAGGCTCTTCGCTGTGATCCGCGCAAAGTTTTCTGCGCGAACAGGACTACCCATCATACAAACAACCTGAACATCACCGAACATCTTCTGCAAATCCATCGTCGTATCCAACCCAAAATGGTATAGCACATCTTTTTGAAGATTCTTCAGGTGCGGATTGACCTTCCACTGCATCATAGGCTTTCGATAATAAGCTCTCTTGCGATTCTTTCGCAATCTCTTCATAGATTATTTTCTTCCCAATTTCTTCAGAGCCAGTGCGTATCCCGGATGGACAGTGAGCGCATTTTCGTAGGAAGCACGGGCATCGGATGCACGGCCAAGTCGTTCATAGGCAACACCGAGGTTATAGTGGAGTTCCGGAATGCCGAAATCCAGCTCGAGCCCACGTTCAAGGAGCTCTGTCGCTCGCCGCATATCACCCTGTATGAGCACAAGGGCTCCCAATTGCGAATACCCATGCCCATCACGGGGTTGAAGCTCAATATAACGCTCAAAAAACGGAATGGCATCGCCGAATTTCTCCCGTACGACAAGCACGCGGCCAAGGTTAAAGAGCGCCCGCGGATTCTCTTTCACGGCAAGAGATTTTCGATAGAGATCCTCTGCTTCAGAAAGTCTTTTCTCCTTCGCTCGAAATCCCGCAAGATTATTGTATGCAAGATGTGAATTACCATAATTGTCAATCACATTCTGAAAAAGTTTCTCGCTCGTCTGCCAAACGAGAGATTGCTGATATGTGAGCCACATAAAAAATGGAAGAATCGGCAACATCACAAAGAAAAGATATCGCCATCGCTCTATGGCAACTCCTACAAGAATCAAAAGCGCAATGATCGCAAGATATGCATACCGATCAGATGCAAAATAGATATCAAACGACCCGCTGTCGCTCCCTTTAAGCACATTGGCAAATGAAGGAAGAAGGAGAAGCAAAAAGAGCAACCATACGAACATCCACAATCGATTTTTTTTTCTCTGCATCCATGCCCATACCGTGATACCTCCCATCAGCAATACGCCGAGGAGCACGCGCACATTCAAAAGCTCTACGCCATCCGTAAACGGATAGAGAATGGCAAGTTTTATGGGAATCAGAAATTTCTGCAGATAAAACGGAACAGAGACAAACGGCAAAAGGGCGATGATCCCGATATCTGTCACCTGTGCCCGTTTTCCAAAAAGTGCGATGAGAATGAAGATCGTGGAAAGCGCAAAGTAAGGCCATTTCTCTTTTATCATTTTCCGATCAATATAACCGGAAAAGAGCCAATCGGTCAGAAGAAGAACAATAGGCAAAAGAACAACGGAAACTTTGGAGAGCAGGCCGAGAGTGAAAGCGAGGAGACTGAATATGTGGAGGTTGTCATTTTCCCTCCATTTGAGATAACTGCATATACTCACTAAAAAGAAGAAGCTTGATAAAAGATCTTTTCTCGCCGCTCCCCACACCACAGTCTCCACAACTAATGGATGAATTGCGAAGAGAAGACCGCAGAAAACAGGGAACAGGTGAGTTGATCTTCGCATCAGTAACTGCACAAATACTGTCACCAGCAGCGCATTGACTATATGCAAAATCAGATTCGTCGCGTGCACAACAAATGGTTTGAATTCGCCAAATAACAAATACTCAATCTGGTAGGTCAGCAATGTCAGTGGTATGTAGAGCTCCGGATCGTATGTCGTAAATGCCCGCTTTACATTCTCCATCGTCAATCCCTTGGCCGTTGGATTATCAATAATCAGAAGCTCGTCATCAAGCGCAACAAAGTCATTCGATAATGATGGGAAAAAGACAAGGAACGGCAGAAGAATAATGCATACCTTTATGAGCCATATCTGCCAATGATCTGATCGCAGCATAGACACACAATAATCCTATCGTTCCCTATCCCCTATTCCCTGTCACGAAAGAACACATTGCAATGGAAAAAATTTAGCATGTCCATAAAAATACTTGTACGATTCTTTATGTTGATCCTTCTTTTTGAAAGGAGATGACATATGTTCTTTCTGCGTGTGATCGTCGCATCATGCAAGTTTCCTTTGCTCTATCTTGTGTTTGGCGTGTTCTGCGTCACTCTCATCGGATGTACATCCGAACACAAGAAACCGGAAGACGGAAAAGAGCTAAAAAAGGACTGCTGAAACAAAAAGAAGTAGTCACCAGGTGGTGACTCTCTATGCGGGAGGATTATTTTCTCCCGCATATTTTTGGATGTGCTATACTAAAACTTATGCACCGAGACGTGGTCCTCGTTGATCATCAAGGAAGCGCAATCGGTGTCATGGAAATTTTTGCCGCCCATGCAGCGCCCGGACATCTGCATCGTGCATTTTCCATCTGTGTGTTTCAAAAGAACAAGCAAGAGATTCTCATTCAAAAGCGTGCAGATAAAAAACCTCTCTTTTGTTGTCTTTGGAGCAACACATGCTGCAGTCATCCATTTCCCGACGAAGACGTTATTCAAGCCGGAGAAAGGCGTTTACAAGAAGAACTCGGGTTCACCTGTCCTCTTCATCAAAAAGGATCATTCGTCTACTACGCAGAGGATCCGAAGAGTGGCAGAGTGGAATACGAGCATGACACCGTACTTATTGGAGAGGGAACAGGCATCAGAGTCATGCCAAACCCTCAAGAAGTCGAAAACTGCAAATGGGTGCCTATTGATAGGCTCCAGAAAGATATTCTGCAGAATCCCAAAAACTACACTCCGTGGTTTGCGAAGGTTTTAAATATAGCTCTACAGTACGCGCATGCCTGACGAAAAACTGCATCTCGCCATCATTCCCGATGGCAACCGACGCTGGGCCCGCGCACAGGGGTGGCATCCATGGGACGGTCATGCGCAGGCTATGGAAAATTTTCGCGTTATTTCGGATTGGTGCAGAGAACAGGAAAATATAGAAACACTTACTATCTGGTGCTTCTCTACGGAAAATTGGAAACGTGATCATCAAGAAATCAATAAACTCATGACTCTTCTCGAAAATTATCTTCAGAAGAACCGTGACGATATGCTCAAAAAACAAACACGCCTTCTGCATTCCGGCAGGAAAGAGCGCATTCCTGCATCACTCACTCAAATAATAACGGATATTGAAAAAGAAACTAAACATAATAATAAGTTTACTTTACATCTTGCACTGGATTATGGAGGGAAAGACGAGTTATTACGTGCAATTCAGAAAACAAATGACTGCAAAACAATAACTGAAGAGAAGCTTCGCTCCTCCCTTGATCATCCAGAATTATCTGATATCGACATCATCATCCGTACCTCTGGTGAATATCGCACCAGTAATTTTTTTCTCTGGCAAAGCGTGTATGCGGAATGGTTTTTCCTCGAGAAACACTTTCCTGATTTTGGTATCCCGGATCTTGAGCAGATACTTGACAAGTATCATCAAAGGCGGCGACGATTTGGCGGATGAATTCTGTTGGAGTCGCTACCGGAAAAATCATCCTCTCCGGTGAGTATGCAGTGGTTTTCGGGTATCCCGCAATAGCAATTCCCGCTGAAATTGGAATGCGTGCTGTACGTTCAAAAGAAGTAGTGTGGGAAAAAGCTCCTACAGAATGGTTCTCTTCCCTCTGCCACATAATTGCTCTCTGCCAAGAACACGGTTCAATAGCATCTGGTGTGACAATTGAAAACCAACTCCCTCTCGGCTGCGGCATGGGCGCTTCCACTTCCCTCGTCATCGCAGTAACACGCTGTCTCTTTCAAGATTCCCCTCTTCCACACATAAAAAAAATTGCTTCTTCCATCGAAGACACTCTCAACCCCGGCCACAGTGGCCTGGATTTTGAAGTGATCTGGACCGAAAAACCAATTCTCTTCCAAAAAGGTTCACCACCAAAATCTATCAATATATCATTGAATCAATTCATTGATACTTCTCATCATTTTTGTCTTATCGATACCGGAAACCCTGGTGAAACGACACCCGAGCTCGTCTCATGGGTTCGTTCTCGCATGAGTGATCCCGCTATCTCGGCCGCTCTTCAAACCATCGGCCACTGCACCGAACGACTGTTAAAAGGAGAAGACATCACAGATGTGTTCAAAGTTCATCACCGCGCACAAATGATTCTTGGCGTCGTTCCGCAAAAGATTCAAAATTTCATCGCAGATATAGAAGAATCCGGCGGCGCTGCGAAAGTCATTGGTGCGGGAAGTACATCGGGTGGAGGTGGCGTTGTTCTTGCAATAGCCCAGAACACAATTAAAATTGTCTCTTCTTATGATTTCCGTCATCTCCACTCCCAACATCGCCTTCACGAAGTACTGGGGAAATCGTAATGAAAATCTACGCCTTCCGGCAAACGATTCCCTCTCCATGACACTCGATTCACCCACTGTCAGAATCTCCATCGAACCCGCAGAAACATTCTCTGTACGATCCTGGAACGTCGATGGGTCAGAAAAAACACTTTCTGAAAAAAATATTGCTCGTTTTCATTGCCACCGTGAACTTGTAAACCGCTACCTTGCAACTCTTCAGACTGAAGTATCAATTATTCAGCCGTCTCCAAGGCTTTCCAAGAAGAGTCTGCGGGGGGCAGGGTGGTCGATAAGCAATTATCAATTATCAATTCGATCCCAGATTCCCTCTGCCATTGGTCTTGCTTCCTCCGCCGCCGTCTTTAGTGGTGTTGCAAAAGCATACGGGGAGCTTCTCCGAAGAGAAGGGCTGGAACTCACTGATGAGCAAATCTCTATTATCGCCCGCCTTGGGTCCGGTTCCGCCTGTCGCAGCATTCAGGGAGGATTTGTCGCAATAGACGCAGGAATTGGTGACACAATTGACAGCGCAAAAGCAGTGCAGATTGCCGATAATGACCATTGGCCGCTCCACGATATTGTCATTGCGCCAAGCCTTGAGGAAAAGAAAGTAGGGTCAACAGAGGGACATCGTTTCGCACACACAAGCCCCTGCTACGCCGAACGCTTGCGCCAAATGTCTCGCAGGCAACGAGAATGTATCAATGCCATCCGTACGCGGGATTTTGAAAAGCTCCAGAGAGTCTCTGAAAAAGATGCCCTTGATCTCCATAAAGTCGCCGAAACCAGCAATCCCCCTCTCCAATACCTGAACCAAGAAACTCATCGCATCATCGGAGAAATCGAAACATTGCGAAAAGAAGAGCATCTCGCCGTCCTCTTCACCATGGACGCCGGACCTACGGTTCATCTGGTTTGTACCGAAGAGTCCCGCGATCGCATTGCACGGTACGCACACAATCAGCCGCATTGCACGGTATTTGAGACAAAGGTGGGAAGTGGTGCACACTGTCAGCATGCATCTACGTCAACTCTCTCCTGAAGAACGACGAAAATATCTGGAAAAAGAATTGTGCGCAGATCTTTCGGCAGTATCTATTGATCCCATGAAGCTCGGTGATGCCGATCAAAAAAACTGCGAACAGATGTTCGGTCATGTGCCAATTCCCATCGGATATGCCGGGCCGCTTCCTGTCACATTGAGTTCAGGAGAATGCATTGAAGCACATTTGCCACTGGCAACAACGGAAGGGGCACTCATTGCAAGTATTAATAGGGGTTGCAAGGCAGTACGTCTTTCTGGAGCAGTGAAAACGGAAGCGAAGTATCATGGAATAACAAGATCCATTGCAATGAAAATAAGAAATCAGACATTAGAAAGCAGAAACACATCTGAAATGAAAACAGTAGAAATACAAAAACACGCAAACGAGTGGCAGGGTGTAGGGGAAGCGACGAGTAGTCATCTGAAGATTGTGAAGTACGATATTGATACGCATGAGGATCTGCTTTTTCTCACCATCTATGCCGATACGGACGAAGCGATGGGCATGAACATGGTTACGATTGCGGCGGAGGCGATTGGCAAATGGATGGAGGAACATTTTGATCTGCAATTCATCACTGTCGCCGGAAACGTGGATAGCGATAAGAAGCCGAGTGTGCGAACACGGGATAGAGGACGTGGATATGAAGTTACCGCCACAGCGACTATTTCCGAAGCAATTATTCGATCTGTACTCAAGACCACGCCAGAAGTACTTTTGGAAGTTGCGCATGCAAAACTGGAAGTAGGATCAGAAATCGCCGGAGCTCTCGGAAAAAACTGCCACGCCGCCAATATCATCGCCGCTCTATATCTTGCAACAGGACAGGACATCGCACATGTAGTTGAAGGCTCTTTGACAAACACAATTTTCAGTCTTCACTCTTCATCTGTCAGCATAGCAGTACGCATTCCGGCACTGCTCGTCGGCATTCGTGGCGGCGGTACAGGACTCCCCGCCCAATCTCAAGCACTCCGTCTCCTCCTTTCTTCTCTATCCTATAATCTATCACCTGCAAAACGTCTCGCCGAAATCATCGGCGCGGCGGTCCTCGCCGGTGAACTTTCATTGCTAGCCGCTCAAGCAAGCCATACATTGGCCCGATCCCATCAAGATCTCGCACGTACTCGTATCTAAATCTATACTTCTCTCATGCCTGCCAAAACACATTCAGCGATTATTGGATTCGGCCAGTATCTCCCCAAATATCGTATAAAAACCAAAGACATCGCTCTACATTGGCAACAGGATCCAAAACACATCGTAGAATCTCTTGGCATACACGAAAAAACTGTACCGGCAGATCATGAAGACAGTTTCACATTTGCTTTTGAAGCAGCGAAGCAAGCTATCGAGATCGCCGATATTTCTTCATCAGATATTTCCGCGTGTTTTGTGGGATCGGAAAGTCATCCGTATGCTGTGAAACCAACGAGCGGGATGCTTGTTTCTGCTCTTGAGCTCCATCCCTTCTCTCATGCAGCCGATTTGGAATTCGCCTGCAAAGCGGGAACGGCTGCGATGCAGATCGTGGACAGTTTCGTGCGAAGCAAACAAATTGAATATGGACTCGCAATCGGCACCGATCGTGCGCAAGCAAAGCCGGGTGATGTACTGGAATACTCCGCCGCCGCCGGTGCTGCAGCCATCGTCCTTGGAGCCGAAAAACATAAGAAAGCTCTCTGTCGTATCGATCACACACTCTCTTTTACAACAGATACTCCGGACTTCTGGCGCAATGAAGGATCACCCCACCCCCAACATGCCGGCCGTTTTACCGGAGAACCCGGATATTTTGCTCATGTGCGCGAGACTATCAAAGGCATGCTTACAACACACACTATGCAGCTTGCCGCTATCGATCACGTCATTCTTCACATGCCCAACACCAAATTCCCCATGAAGATCGTAAAAGAATTCGGACTCACAGAGAAACAAATCGAACATGGTTTCATTGTCCCCGCTATCGGCAATACGTACAGCGCTTGTTCGCTCCTCGGACTCGTACATGTGCTGCAAAAGGCAAAGAAAAATGAGACGATCCTCCTTGTCTCCTATGGATCCGGCGCCGGATCGGATGCTTTTCTTATGACTATGGTCCGTGATGGATTGAAATTACCGGGAGAAGAACGTCAACCGGAATATGTCTCGTACAGTCAATATGCAAAAATGACAAACATCTATTAAAATCCCCATCACCCGTATGCAAAGAGACATTTTCCTCATCGGTTCCGGTCAAACACGCTTTGGTGAATGGTGGGATAAAAGTTTGCGTTCTCTTGCAGAGGAGGCCGTAAACATCGCATTGAAGAATGCACCATGTACGGCACTCGACATCGACATGGTGATCGTGGCAAATATGCTCGGGGAAGTTATAAATAATCAAGCCCATCTCGGCGCACTCGTCTCCAATTTCCTCCCCCATACACCACCCGCATTGCGTGTCGAAGCAGCCTGTGCATCCGGTTCTATTGCCATTCATACCGCATGCGCGCTTCTCGAAAGCGGACGCGCGGATACGATCCTCATCGTTGGAGCAGAAAAAATGACCGACATCAATGCCGAAATCATTTCTCAAGCCCTCATGAGCGCGGCAGATAGTGAACAGGATCAACCCTGCGGTCTGACATTCCCGGGAATATTCGGTCTCATCGCAAAACGTTACATGCATGAATATGGCCTCACGCGCAAAGAGCTGAATGCCGTAAGTTTCATGCATCACCACTACTCTGCAAAAAATCCCCACGCCCAATTTCAAAATGCCATATCACCGGAAGAAGTTGAAAAAAGTCCGCTGATTGCCGACCCTCTCCATATGCTCGACTGTTCACCGGTCAGTGACGGCGCAGCCGCGTGTATTTTGAGCACAAAAAAGAAAAGTTCGTATCGCATTGCCGCATCAAAACTCGCGAATGACACAGTAAGTATCACTGATCGCGTGTCTCTCACCAGTTTCTCTGCAACACAAAAAGCGGCAAAAAACGCATATGAAGAAGCAGGAATTACTATAAAAAATATTTCGTGCATCGAACATCACGACTGTTTTTCCATTGCCGCAATCATCAACCTTGAGGATCTCGGATTTGCAGAAAAAGGCAAAGGCATCGAATGGTATACAAAACCCATCACCTCTTCCCTGTCATCTGTCACCTCCATTAATGCGAGCGGCGGCCTCAAAGCCTGCGGCCATCCCGTCGGAGCAACAGGTGTAAAACAACTCATAGAAATCGGAAAACAATTAGAAAGCACGAATACCCGCTACGGACTCGCACACAACTTTGGCGGCGCCTGTGCCACATGCTGCGTGCATATTTTAGAAAATATTTCCGCTCCATCTATAACCTAAATGTTCTCTCCTCCCTCCATTCATCGCGCCATCAAAACTCGTAATAGAAAACTTCAATCCGGAACGATCATTTCCATAACCACAATCGCCCACCCACCTCATCCTTTCCCAAAAAAACCACGCACCATCGCCCTCATCGAATTAGAAGACGGCTCTCGAGTTCTCGGCCAGCTTGCCACTTGCTACCCTGCCGGTCATTGCCTTTTTATCGGCTACCGCGTCCTTCCCCGTATGATCCTCTCTCATGTCACTCCTCAAGGTCTGCGCGTCTATGAAATCGCCTACGAACTCGCTGTGGAAAAACACGCAGAAACATTCGACGAAAGTGTCTTCCCCCGCTATATCCTGGCCATTACCGGTCCCTCGGGCGTTGGTAAATCCACTGTCAGCACACTCCTTGAAAAAGTCTGCAGCCGCTCGATGCAACGCGTACCCATTCTCACGACACGTGAACCGAAACACGGAGATGATGGTGAATATTATTATGTTTCCAACAAAGAATTTATGTTGCTCGGCAAACAAGGAAAGCTCGCAACCTGCGCCAAAATCCTCTCAAAAAACGAAGACCGCCATTACGGATACCGAAGAAGTGACATCGAAGCAATCTGGAAAAATGGCCGCATTCCCGTCGTCGTCACCGAAATGCACCTTCTTGAAGGGCTTGCGAAGAGTTTCGGTCGCCGAGCGATCCTCTCCTTTGGCCTTCTCCCCCCCGGAAAAAGCCGTCGCGCCATGTTGAGCAATCTCCTCTTTCGACTCCGCAAACGTGGCCGTGAGACCGATATTCAAATCCACGAACGGCTGAAAAATGCCGTCAAAGAGCTCAAATTCTTCAAAGAACGCGCCGAACTCTTCGATCATATTCTCGTCAATGAGGACATAGATATACTGCACAAGAAGATTGCATTCTTTGCTAGACGCAATGCCTAAGAATTTTTATGAATTCATTCCGAGAATAGATTTACAATATAAAGAGTTCTAAAGCGCAATACCTCCCCACCTCTTGCTTATGGATAATGGGCAACCTCGATGAACGATCCCCGTATCCGCCATCGCATCGAAAAAACGCGAAATAAGTATTCTCGCGCCATTTTACGTGAAAATACCATCATCATTCGCCTCGCCAAAAATCTATCGGAGCGCGAACGCCGTGAACATATTCAAAACCTCCTCGACCGCATGATGGATCAGGTTCGCAAGGAGCGCCACAAAAAGCTTATTCATCCTTTCAGACATCTCTTAAACGGTGGTCAGAATCAAACAGTGAAAATCGCAACCGGGAAGCGATATACTTTTACACTCCTTCCGGGAAAACGAACGAAAACTGTAAAAAAAGGAGATGGCTGGCAGATTACAGTGAGTCCACATGTTCGTCGCGAAGCCCTCCATCGCCTTCTTTGGTCGCTGCTTTCCAAAGCGGAACAGGAACGCGTGGAACGACTTGTCGAACAAATAAATCTCGAAAAAACAAGCGTCCGATATAAAAATGTACGACTCTCTTTTGCACAATCCCAGTGGGGAAGCTGTTCACCGTGCGGCACCATTATGGTTAATGCCGCCCTCCTTTTTGTTCCTCCGTCACTCTTGCACTATGTCATCGTTCACGAACTCGTACACTGTCGTATTCCCAATCATTCTGTTCGCTATTGGAATCTTGTCGAGCAAGCTCTCCCACACTACAAAAACGTCTACCACAAATTGCAACAATATCGATTGCCGACTCTCTAGGCTCTACGGAACTCTTTGTGATTCCAGAATCGCCCGAATACGTGCTCGTGCTGCACGGTCTTGTGCTATACGACGGGGACGTTGAACGCCTTCGTTTATCATTCGTTGGCAGAGCATGTGAAAGCCAGACAGGAATTTATCCATACCTTCCGGACAGATCTGCCCACGAAGATATTGACGCAGTAATGTACGAAAATCCGCATTCAAATCACCATAGGTAAGTTCCGGATCCGGTGCGGCACCGTGAAGTTTCTCTTCTATCTCTTTAGGGAGCGATTGCGATTCCTCTTTCGATTCATCTGAAGAGGAGACGAAAAAATCCTTTTTTAGAAATTCTTGAATCGCGTTCACATCATTGATATCCGGACACTCTACAGCTAAACCCGCCGCATTGACATCACGGCATTTGTCGCGCATATCCGCATAATCTCGACGCCGCTCCACGCGTGTCGTCGTATGATAATTGCGAACACGATTGTAAAAAGCTTCTCCATCAAAATCCTCGATATTCCGTCCATAGTAGTCTTGTGATCGATATTGCGCTCCAAGATCAACACCCGCTCCGCCGAATGTTCCCACAAATACGGAAAATGCAACGATGAAAGCACATGCACCTAGAGAAGACCGCCACAGATGATATTGTTGTTTCTTCTTCATAAGAATCTCATTATTATATCAAAATATGCCTTCTAACACAATCCTACGGCGTGCCTCACTCGCTCTAAGGTGCCTTTTGCAAGAGATTGTGCTTTTTTGGCGCCCTCCGCCATTATTATCTTCATATCCACATCCTTCTGTTTCCTCCGCTTCTCACGCATCGGGCCAAAATAGTCCATAAATGCCTCCAGGAGACGTTTTTTAGCATCACCATACGAAACACCCTCTCTGTAATCATCGGCTAATACAGAGGCCTCTTTTTCGAGAAGGAAGAGTTTGTGAAGCTGATAGATCGTACAACTTTCCGGTTCTTTTGGATCATTCGCATCCTTTGAATCCGTCACAATCCCGGAAATCGCCTTTTTTATCATAGTTTCGTCGGCAAAAAGCGGGATCGTGTTTCCATAGCTTTTGCTCATCTTTTGACCATCTGTTCCCGGAACAATGGCAACCTCTTTGTGAATCTGAACATCGGGAATTTTCAAAATGTTTTCGCCATACCGATGATTGAATTTCTGCGCGATATCGCGCGTCATTTCCACATGTTGTTTCTGATCCTGCCCCACAGGAACAGTATCCGCATCATAGAGCAAAATATCCGCTGCCTGCAGAACGGGATAGGTAAAGAGTCCTACACTCGCATCAATTCCTTTTTGCACCTTATCTTTGTAACTGACGGCACGCTCAAGCAGACCCACGGGAGTGATGCAGCTTAATATCCATTGGAGTTCTGCATGTTCATGCACAGCGGATTGAAAAAACAGAATGCCTTTTTCCGGATCAAATCCACATGCGAGAAGATCGTGCACGAGATTTTGGCGATAAAGCCGCGATGTATCCGCATCATGCACCGAGGTCAGCGCATGGAGATCCGCAATAATGAAAATGTTCTCCTCTTCTCCAAGAAGATCGATATTTGGCTTGATCGAACCAAAATAATTTCCAATATGTGCCTCACCCGACGGCTGCATTCCGGATAAAATTCTCATACGACTGCATCGTACAACCTCTGTAACATCTGCTCAAATGCCTTCGGCAGGAGTGCCTCGATATGAATCTTTTTTCCTGTCATCGGATGCGGAAATTCGAGAGCTTTGGCATGCAGAAAAAATTTGCGAAAGCCGTATTCCCGCACAAAGAGTCGATTGAATTTTCGATCACCATACTCTTCATCAAGCACTAATGGATGTCCAAGCATCGCAAAATGTCGACGAATTTGATGATGCCGCCCTGTCTCGATTTCACACTCCACCAGTGAAACATCCCCAAAACTTTCGATCACCGAGTATTTGGTCACAGCCTCAACAAAAATCTGTTTTGAATTTTTTGACTTCGGATTTCGTCTTGTCGGAAGCGGCAGACGTATGACTCCTTTCTTCTTCGGCATCCCTTTTACCAATGTCAGATAATTCTTCTGCCAACCCGTAAATCGTGATTCTCTGATCTTCTGTGCAACAATTTTGTTCCTCGCAAAAGAAACAGTGCCGGATGTTTCAAAATCCAAGCGGTGAATCGTCTGCAAACCCGGATACTCCTTCTTCAAAAAATCCAGAAGCGGTAATTTTCCCACCTTTCCTTTTCCTTTTACCACAAGTTCGCCACTCAACTTACTCACCACAAGAAGATGATTGTCAGAAAAAAGAATTCGATGTGGATCAATAGACATTGATATCAATCTACAGGAAAACCCAATTCCTGCAGTTCCTCACGTACGAAAAACAGCCGAATTTCTTCCACTGCATTCTCGGTGCTATCCGAACCGTGAATAACATTACGCGTTCGACTTTTCGCAAAACGACCGCGGATCGTCTTTGGTTCATCAATACTCCCGATACGATCGCGCACAGACCGAATTACCTCCTCTCCCTCAAGGATCAAAGCCATGCTCGGACCGGAGAGCATATACTCTTCAAATTCTGCATAGAATGGCTGACCAAGGATATGCGCATAGTGTTTCCGCATTTGTTCATGCGTGATCTGGATCATCTTCATGGCACGAATCCGTCCTTCCATTTCAAGATCACTAATAATCTCGCCGCAAATACGACGCTGAATCGTGTCTGGCCGGAGGAGAATCAACGTACATTCCATATCTTGATAGAAAAGATATTATAATGTAATATATAATAAGATGCAAGAAAAATTTGTGCAAAACCTGGAGGAAGACCTCCTGTTGGGATGGAAAGAAATACAATCATTTCCGCAATTTTCAAACACTGAAATCCATATTCATCAGTGCAGCATGCATGTATCACAACAGGCAAAGAGTGTGTTGAAATTGGATACTCATGTGTCCGAATTTATGGAAAATGAAGCTGAAACCTATAAAAAATGTTTTTTAGAAAAAGGAACCTATCTTTTACACATCACTCTTCAACCATACGAACAGCTCGGAAGTGAAGGATGGATAGAGCAGGACATTGTCTTTCTCCGTGATCATAAGGGCAATACTCTTCATATCCCCGTGTTCAAAAAAGCAGTAACAGCGGGCGCGCCCCGATGTCATGAAAAAGCATTGGAACACGTGCAAAGACTCGAAGATCTTCAATCACTAGGTGTGCCAGTCATTGAAATATTCATTGTCGATACAGCAACAATCTACTCAAGGCTGTATCCAAACAATCTTTATGAGACATTGCAGATCATCGAGCATGAAAAAGAAGGCTGGACATCACTTCTTGAACAACTGATACGCATCGGAAAAACCATCGATGAAAACGGATACCATGCACAAAATTTCATCAATGATCTTCTCTATGACGGAACCACATTTCGTTATGCCGATGCCGGAAGCGACTTAGGAGGAACATGTACAGAACATTCAAAAAACTGTCTCACAACGCTTCTTCGAAAATTTCATCATCAGAAAATACCTATTCGACACATATACGAATCACTGTCCGTCCCTCATAGAAAAAGCAAAAAGATTGCCTAATGAAATAGTGTGGCTTGCCACGCGAAGCTCGCCGCAGCGAGCGAAGTGTGGTGGACATGATACGTAAAAGTTCAAACCGCTTTGCCGATCTTGTCAAGGAGTGGTGCAACCATCTAAAACCCTCCAGAAGGGTAGCATAATAGCAAATTGAAGGAACAGAGATCATCGCGTACAGGATGCTCGCACCTTCAGCCTATACCCTATCTCCTCCTCGCAAATCGCCATACGAACTGCGCTCACGAATCCTGCCGTCGCGTCCATGGATAAAAAGCTCAGTACGCTCACGCCTAGCCGTCCGCTTTGCGGCGTCAACTGCTTCAGCCTGTGTGTTTGCGCCATTCTGACAAGAGGAGTACAATTATAGTACATTCTCCCCAATCCCTATGGCTGCCGAACGCATTCAACAACGCATCGACCCCGATCTCCGCCAGGAGGCCGAGGCCATTCTTGCCACACAAGGCATCAAGCCATCCCAGGCAATTATTCTCTTCTACACCGAAGTGAAACGATCCCGAGGTTTGCCGTTCAAGCCATCGCCCGTCTCGTCGTCCGAAATCCCCAATGTCCGTTTGCAAAAAGAACTGCGGGATGCTGCCAAGGGAAAGGGAGTGAAGACTTATAGGAATGCAAAAGAGCTGTTTGATTCGCTGCATTCTTAGAAATCATGAGAATCCCCAAGACAACAAAGCAGTTTCGCCGTCAGTACGTCAAAATGAGTCGATCAGGCAACAACATTGCGAAACTGGAAGCAGTGATGAAACTATTGATCCGCGGTGATACCCTTCCCGCCAGATACAAAGATCATGCACTCAAAGGTGTGTACCACAACCTCCGCGATTGCCATATCGAAGGAGATTGGCTGCTGCTCTACGAACTCGGCACAGATCACGATGGCAGGAAGATGGTCATCTTTCACGCAACGGATACGCATGAGAATCTGTTTGGGTGACGACAATCAGCAAAGGGGGGAATCGATAAAAGGCTACTCCGGTGAAGGAACAGCCTTGCGTTCTTTTCCATGAACATCACCGTACCGGTTCTGTGATGATGATGAACGGTGGATACCGGAGGTCGAGCATATAGGAGACTCCGACAATCCGAAATTCCTTCCGGTGCGCTTCCCGCCAGCACGCAATGATTTTTGCGATGGTGCGAGTCGTATCCAGCTCCTTTCTCTCCTCCTTCCCCTCCTCATTGAAGAACTCGTCGAGTTCCAGGTGGTAGACCCCACCACCCTGATTCTCGAAGTACTCTTCGTAAGGACAGGCTCGTTTCTCTTCATTTTCACGAATGCGATCTGTTTGTCTTAGTGCCATGACGGTAAAGATCACAAGACTCCCGAAAAACAGAAAGAGAAGAAGGGCGATTACAGGATTCCAGATGTTCTTTCTCATTTTCATACCTCCGTTGTAAAAAGAACACAATCGATGCTTTCCTCCTGGCACAGTGCTAGAAGGAACGTATCATATATGCTTTTGAAAAAGAATCAAATATGGCATGCACCCCATATCTTGGACATACTTTTGATACACTTCTGGCATGTACCCCTCCCTTGCTTTCCGGCCATCTTGTCCCTGGTAGCCTTGGCGAAGTGGGAAGCTTTAGCGACGGCTGGAGGGAGGGGTGAAGGGGAGGGTTTTTGAAGAATATGTTCCACAACACGCTTGTTCGCGCGTAGAACTCCTGTTAGGAAGCCAGTTCCAGACTGCTGCTTGTGCTTCGTCAAAGACGAGTTTATCCTGATGAGCTTGTCTATGCCGAAGGCAAATCTTGAACCGCGAACATACCCTGGCCTTGTGGAATACGTGGAAGTTCAGCCGCTTCTGAAGGAATTGGAATATCTCGAACTCTCCTATGGGCGTCCTCCGCTCTCCCATAGACGCATTTCTACGCTCCGTGCGGATACCGTGGCAAAAGTGGGCATGCTGGATCCGGAAATGTTTGTAGAGTTCTCAAAGCAGTCGGTTCTGCCACGACCAAGGCACAAAACGACGGTGTGGCTGAAGCATCCCGGGGAATTGGACATGCGCTTTCCGACCGATCTGCAACGCTTCCTTTCCGTCGCGAAACTGCTTACGGGGTTTGAACGGTCTCATCCATTGTGGCTCCACATGCGCATCCGTATGGCTATTGATGCGTGCCTGGTGAGAAAAGGATACTACCACAGGTTCGGCGGTCAGCCGCATCAGGATGTGCCGCGAATTCCGAAAGACAGTTTATCCACGACGATTTATACCATCTATGACAGCTGCCCAACCATGTTCATGCGCCGGAAACCGCTTGGAAATCTCTTTGTGGAGCCCGTAACATTTGCGCCGGGCAGCATCGTGAAGTACAGTGGACTGACATGGCACGTGCCGCAGAAGATGGAGGAAACGCGGATACGAAACTTCGTTGCTCTGCAATGCAATGTGTCTACGAAGGATGTGGAGATTGCCGAATAGAAGTTTTTCAGTGGATCGCGAGCCCATTCTCCATCGAACATCATTCAGTTAGACCTCGTGTCGAGGTCCTTGAGTTCTTCGTGGAATTCACGCTGCAACACAATAGTAATAAGCGGCCATCGAGGCCATACAATGTATTGCATATGTATTACATTTGATATACAATAGAACTGTGCCCAAACACCCCACTACCATTCGGATCGAGCAGAATCTCTATCGGGAGACCGTTCGGGAAGCCGAGAAGATTGGTCTCAATTTCACGAGCGTCGTTCATCTTCTTCTGTACGCCTTTATGGAAGGGACGGTTCAGATCGGAGTAACACAACACCCGCCCGAATACCTGGCTGCCCTTGGCAAGGAGGCCGATAGTCTGCGACATCAGCATAGGAAAGGCAAAGCAAAAAGATATGCCTCTTCAAAGGCGCTGTTCGATGATATTCTTGATCGGTGAAATTCACCATCGTCCCATCGAAACGTTTCCTCAAGAAAGCCAAGAAGTATCTGCCTCGACGCGCTCGACGATTATTTCGAGAACGAAGGCGTCACCGGAAAAGGTAGAGCCCGAGAGTTAAACCGGAATGACAAGAAAAATAGCTACAGATGCACATCATCCGAGGGTAATGATCCTAGATGGTGTGCATCTGCATGCCAAAAAGTTGACAAACACGTTGAAAACGCCCGTTTTGAGGCGTGGTGGACATGATACGTAAAAGTTCAAACCGCTTGGAGCAGCTTATTTTTGTGTGGGCTGTACACATCAGCCAGCTTTCCGCTTAGCGTTTTCTTCATTTTCCAATCCTTTCTCGATTACTATGAGCAGTGATGGAAGATCAACCTGGCATGTATCCCATACCACCTTTGAATCCACACCGAAGTACTCATGGATAAGGATATTCCGCATACTGATAGCATCGGCAAACGGGAAGTCCGCGTGCTTCTTCCGGAATTCCTCGGACAATTGTGCCATCGCCTCGCCCATGATTTCGAGCTGTCGCTGTACCGCAGCAGTCGTCTTCTTGTCTGCCTTAAAAGTGTTATACGTCATCCCATCCGTGAACTCCTGAATATTCTGGATTGCCTCACGAATATGCCGAAGGTAGACAGCATCATGACGCGGCATACAGCGACTGCGCTTCGGCAAGGACTTCGTCTCGGAAGTAGGGACTGAGTTGCTTTGTGGTGACGAGATCCACCTTTTCTCCAAGACATTTTTCCAAGAAGTGGATCATATGGGACATATCGAAAAGAGTAACTGTTCCCTGGAACTCCACCAGAAGATCGATGTCACTATCCCTACCACTATCCCCATGTAGCCGGGAACCGAAGAGCGCGAGACTCTTCACGCAATCTCCCTTGGGCATGTGTGGGATTGCCTTCTGTACCTTCTGTCGCAGTTCTCGAGTACTCATAAGGAGATTGTAGCACAGTGAAACTGTGGGCAACAAAAATGAATGAATGCATACTTGACTTGGAGAGCATGGATGCGACTTAATCGTCGCATCATGCTACACTCGCCCGACAGCAAATTCTCAACGAAGGAAGGCCTCAAGGAGAATCTTGCGATTGGTTCGCCAACATCGAATCTTGCATGGTGGAAAAATCTCTGTTCCAATTGGGAGAATGCAGCTAAGACAAGCTACAAATTACCATTTTTAGGCGCCCAAAATAAAACGCTCTCTGTCACAACTCGACAAGAAGGAGGTGGTGGACGATAGTGGAGTCGAACCACTGACCTTGCGAATGTGAGTCGCACGCTCTAACCAACTGAGCTAATCGTCCAGACTCTTATCATTACAAAAATATAAGCAATAGAAAAGCCGCGGTGCAAGATGCACTGCGGCAAAGTGGTCTTATGCTTCATCATCAACGTGCGCACGCCACAGCCGCTGAATATCCATACATTCAAAACAGACAATGGCTCCAACAATTCCAATCAGAAGCTGGATGCTGATAATTGGTGCGAAACCGTAGACTATCAGCGTCGACATTCCAAGCGTCCATACCAGAAGATATGGGCCGAATGCCGCTGCTTCTCTGAACCAGATGACAAAAACTTCTTTTGATGTGGTCTGTTTCAGTGCCACGAGAATGATCAGAAACAACGTGATCTGGGGGCCATTTCCCAATGGAGAGAGGCCGCCATACACAACACTATTAAACAGATTGAACCATGTTTGATAGACCTGATCCATCTGTTCATACATGGGATACGCAGCTGCGAATGCTGCCGCATTGTCAGCTCCCAATGTCATGCCAATCACCGGAATAATCATTCCTTGATCGCTGATATGCACATCGTGTAGTCCCGTATGTGCAAGACAAACCACCGCAAAGAACGCGATGAAAATCGCTGCACATTCGATACACCAATGTATCGTGTCATGACGAGCTGCATGTCCAAAAAAGAATGAGGACATGACGCCAATAGCACACACTCCTCCGAGGAACATCGTTACCTCGTATCCTCGAAGCTTTGTGAGTGCGATAGCGAGACAGGCAGCAATGAGCAACCCATACGCCGCCTTCAGCCAGTTGGCCGGAAGAATCGCAAAGAGATTTTGTGGTGAACCGAATCGCACTCCAAAGCGTCGCAGTGCGACGTAATATACCATCCACGTCACCATCATGAACGGCCAGAATTGGGTCAGTGGAAAGAAAAAGCTAAGAGGTTCTCCTTTCACTGCAGCTTTCACCGCCCACATGGCTTGCGGCGGATCTGCAGCAAGCGTTCCCAATGCCAACATGTTCATTGAAAAGATGCATGTTGCCACAAGAATGCGACACCACCGATTGGGATATTGTCGTTTGAGTACCGGCATCAAGCTTAATCCAATCGGCACCATTGCCCACGTCGTCGCGAAATTCGCGGCAATAGGACAAGCGACGAGAAGAAACCATCCCAATCCCGCACCGTCCTTTGCTCGCACGATAAACAGTCCGAGACTCGCAATAATCACTGTCGCAAGCGGAATGAAGATGAACTGTGGGTAATCCACCACATAGACATGATGGATCACGTGATGCGCGCTGTCTCCACCGAATGCCCAAAGTCCACCCGCAGTCAGAGCGCCGACTCCCAAAAAAATCAGAACTTTTTTCCAGAGCTGTTCGATGAACAGCGACGTCGAGACGATGACTCCCAACACCACCACAGCCAGAAACAACCACAACATGTGTACGACTCCTTTTATTCAAAAACCGATCATGAAAAAGACCACAGCCCCCTCCAAGGCAGACCTTAGAAAGGCCAGCCTTTTTAACAGAAAAATGGATAAAAATCAAGGGTCTTCGTCCTTTTACGCCGGTGGAGACGCGAATTCCATATCCATTGCCAAACGGCTCTCTTCCGGAAGTACCTGACCTTGATATTTACTGCCCGGTTTCTTGTGGTACGGCATTTCTGCAGGACTGCTCATTTGTTCAAAAGCAATCTGACAAATACGCATTCCTGAATACAATAAAACGGGCATGCGATTCAGGTTACTGATCTCGAGCGTGATTGTGCCCGAGAACCCCGGATCCACGAATCCCGCCGTTGAATGCACGATAATTCCAAGTCTCCCCAGAGAACTCCTTCCTTCGACGCGCACGACCAGATCATCGGGAACGGAAATTGTTTCCCGAGTGACACCGAGGATAAATTCTCCCGGTTGTACAATAAAAGGATCACCGTTCTCCACAACAATCGTTCGCATATTCCCGATAAATGTCTCCGGTTTTTTGGGATCGAGTACCGCAAAACGGCTATGCTCATAGAGCTTGAATGTGTTCCCCATGTGCAAATCCATAGAACTTGCATGAATATGCCACTGCTCCTTTGGAAGTTCGCTTTCGATGCGCACCCGTCCATCGGCAATGGCGCGACGGATATCTCGATCAGAAAGAATCATGAAGAGGAGACTAGCAGACCGATCCCTTGTATCCAACGTACAAAAAGTTCACCATGAGACACCCATGCCAAAAAAGGAAACCACACCGGAACACAAGAAGCAGGAACGGGATTTTTCTGTGGAAAAGCAGCAATATCTACGAAAGATACAACGGGAACTTATTGAAGAATTTCGTAGGTACATGCACGTGACGCATGACGTGCTGCGCCTTGCTTCTAAGGAAGAAACCGAGGCGCTGCGTATACCGCTTCTTGCAATGGAGCTCAAAGAAGAAGTGATTGCACAGTGGGAACACTTCCGGCGACTCGTTCCCACACTCCTCTACTCTGCACGGGAACTTAAACGAGATATCACTCTTCTCCTGAATAAAACACAGATTTGGACTCATACGGAACATCATGCAATGCACACATTTTTTGATGACACCGATATTTCATTCGAAAAAAAGAAAACAGAGCTTGAGGCACTGCAGAAAAAAACTCTGCTGTATGAAGCACTCGAAAAACAGCGTTTACGTCTCTCTCAAGAAGCAGAACAGTATCCATCCTCATCTGTACCAAAACTTCTCGAATGGAAAAAATTCCGGGAACTTCCAGTTCATCAACGCCGCACGCAACTGCATAAAGCAGAGCAGCTTCTTCACACGGAAAAACGCACGTATGAGAAAGACCATATGGAGAAGAAGAGACAGGAAAAACTGCGCAAAGAGCAGGAAGAGATAAAACAAAATACAATCGATCAGCAGCAAAAACAAAAAAGGGAGAAATATCGGCAACATCTTGCAATCACCGTAGAACAGCTCCCTGACCAACTTATTCCTCTCTATCGAGTGGCAATAGCTGACGGCCGGAGTGCCATGCAGAAACTTCATGTGCTTATGAAGACCCGCAAAAACGCACATCAAAATGGAACGCCCCTTCTCATCGTCGACGCTGATCTGACAGCCCATGCAACACGTGACACACTACAAACGCTTTTAGAACAATCACAAGATCGTCATGCTGCCTTTATTCCCAAAAATATTTCTTATCAATCGCATGCCATCATCGTATCGCAGATTCACACATCTCTTCTGCACGACATGGAAGAACTTGAACGAAAACCATTCAATCCTAAAGAAGCACAACAACATACAATTGCTATTTGACAAATAGCAATCGAATGATCATCATACAGCTCATGATCACGAAAAAACGAACAATAACATGTGCAGCAGTAAGTTCTCTTTTTCTGCTCATGGCATGCTCTCCTGCAGTGCCGACTCGCACGCGAATGCTCGATGATCAGCTTGAAAATCCTCTTTTTGCGGAACGTTATTACGATGAGCTTGTCGAAAACATGGTAGAGATTGAGATTTATGAAAATCCTCTTGCACATGATCCGCAAAAAAAACGACTCATCGAACGAACGCGAAAAGAGGGTCTCGAAAACGCGAAAAAGGCAAATTCCGTCCAGAATACAGGAAAGACTGCTGCACTGATAAGCATGGAAACATATACAAAGGGAATTGTCCTCCTCACGGATACACACCTCTTCTTTTCCTCTGAATTCGAAATCATTCCCGGTGTGGAACTTCATGTTTTTCTTACGGAAACAGTAGATCCGCGAGATGTAACCTTTCCTGATGAAACCGCAGTAGACCTCGGCATAGTACAGAGTGCATACGGCCACCAAAGTTATGCATTACCTGCCTCCATGACAGGAGCGCTCCGTATGCGCAGTATTGTTCTTTGGGACAAGGCTCTCGAACGTCTTCACGGTTTTGGACAATTACATTCTTTGTAAATCTGTTTACAGCTTCTGTTGCACGCTGCTCAACCCCTTATCAATTGCAGTTGTAATCGCCTTCAGCGTGCTTTCTACCTGTTGTCCGTTCACAAAGAATGTCGGCGTCCCTTTTACACCGGCATCTTGTCCTTCTGCATAATCTTCCAAGATAACATCCTTTTTGATGTGAGACTTCATACAACGCTCAAAATGATCCATATTAAGCTCGAGTTCCTCCGCCCATGCAGAAATTTTCTCTCGATTCATTTCCGGTTGGTTCAGAAAGGCGATATCGACAAACTCCCAGAATTTCTGCTGATTTTGATCTGCAGCACATTCACTCCCTTCCGCGGCAATTAATGCGTAACGATGAATGGAACGAAGTGGGAAATGCTTAAATTCGTAGCGAATACGTAAACCGTACTTCTCAAGAAGAGGCTGCATAATTTGTGAATGTGCCGCGCGACAGGCAGGACATTGAAAATCGGCAAATTCATGAACAATCACGGCAGCAGACGGATTCGTATCGGGATGCGGACCTTTCAACGACTCCCCGGAAATTCCCGTTGTACTCGTACAGGCAGTAAGAAAAATGGTGAAAATGACGGCAAGAGGGGCAAAATAATTCATGTAAACAAGAATGACAGCCGCACAACCCTTATGCAAGTTCCACTCATAATCTATAACCTGTAATCTACATCCATGACCCTTTACCGCACCTATCGACCTCAATCCTTTGCAGAGGTCATTGGCCAGAAACACATTACAGAAACGCTCCAAAACGCCGTTGATCAGGATCGTATCGCACATGCATATCTTTTTTCCGGTTCACGCGGAACAGGGAAAACATCTATTGCACGCATACTGGCAAAAGCGATTTTCATTCGATCTCTAGAAGAGGGTGTCCGAAAAGAGCAGATTCTCCGGGCGCTGCAGGAGGGAAATATGATTGACCTCCTCGAAATCGACGCCGCAAGCAACGGAGGAATTGACGAAATTCGCTCCATTCTGGAAAATATGTATTTCCCTCCGATTCTCGCAAGCGCGAAAGTTACCATTATCGATGAAGCACACATGCTCTCAAAATCGGCATGCGATGCGCTCCTTAAAACTCTGGAGGAACCCCCATCACATGCATATTTTATTTTGGCTACGACAGAGCTTTGGAAAATTCCCAATACCATCCAGTCACGCTGTCAGCGATTTTCATTCAATATGCATACGGAGGAAGACGTTGTTATGCAACTCGCTTCTATTGCTCATCAGGAGATAATCTCGATCGACGAAAGTGCACTCAAGAAGATTGCACATCATGCGAACGGGAGTATGCGTGATGGCATCACACTCCTTGATCAATTGCGTACAGAAGGACACATTACCGAAGACATCGTACATAATCGTCTGGGAACAGGAAAAGACGTTTCTCTAGAGAACATATTCACTGCTCTCATGCATCACGACACAGTAACCATTCTTACTGCTCTTCAAGCAATCGAGCAGGCAGCGGTTCCCTTCGACAATATTCTTCGTGAAATGCTCACGAAACTCCGTACGCAATTGCACATGGACCTGCAGAAAGGCAATGATACGCGTCGCACATTGCATATGCTTCATGCGATACTCAATACTCTGCGTGCAATACGCACATCTCCCCTGCCGGCATTGACTGTAGAGGCGGCATTGATTGCATTGTGTGAATCACAGTCAGACGACGCATCAGCCTCCGCCAAGGTGGAGCCTGTTGTAAATCAAGATGAGGGAGACGATCCAGAACTTGAACAGATTCAGCACTGTTGGCCGCGAGTTGTGGAACAGATGTTGCCACCATCCGCAAAAATGTCTCTGAAAACCGGTCAATTGCTCTCTTGTAAAAAACATATACTCACCATCTGCTTTCCCTCCGCATTCCATCATCAAAAAGTGATACAGCCGGAAGCGATGCACACTATGCAGAATCTCCTGCAAAAGCAGATAGATTATCCTGTACGCATACGCTGCATAGTAAAAAAAGAACGAACTGATATTCCAATAAAGCCATACTCTGCGGTAGATCTTGCCAAAGCAGCAAGAGAAGTTTTTTAACGGTATGAAGGTGATATGATTCACAACACCATGACGCACACCGATACATTCGCAGGCGCAGGACAATTGCCGTATCTCAAAGCAGATGCAGAAGTTTTTACAGCAATTGAAGGAGAAAAACAGCGACAACTGGACGGCGTGGAACTCATTGCATCAGAAAATTATACCTCCGGCGCCGTTCTGGAAGCATTGGGAAGTATCATGACGAATAAGTACGCCGAAGGATTTCCGGGAAAGAGATACTACGGCGGACAACAGTTCACTGATAGCATAGAAACATTGGCGATTGAGCGGGCAAAAACTCTGTTTCGTTGTGATCATGCCAATGTCCAGCCTCTCTCCGGTGCTCCGGCAAACATTGCGGTCTATCTCGCTTGGATGAAACCCGGAGATACTATTCTTGGAATGGATCTCACGCATGGAGGACATCTGACACATGGATCTCCCGTCACCGCCATGGCAAAGATATTCAATTTTGTACGCTATAAAATGAAAGATACGGAAACCGGAGAAATTGACTTCGACCAGATGCATGATATTGCCAAAAAAGAACAACCCAAGATCATTCTTGCAGGCTTTTCCGCCTATCCTCGGGAACTCAATTACAAAGCCTTCAAAGAGATTGCTGATGGAGTCGGAGCTGTCGCCATGGCCGATATGGCACATATCGCAGGACTCATTGCCGCTGGAGTGTTGCGCAATCCTTTTGATGACGATTTTCACATTATGACAACCACAACACATAAAACGCTTCGCGGTCCGCGTGGCGGCATGATTCTTACACGCGGCACGGTCAGTAATCCCTTAAAAGCTCCCGAACACACGATCGACAATCTTCCGACGATTATCGATCGCAGCGTCTTTCCCGGTTTTCAGGGCGGGCCGCATATGAATACCATTGCAGCAATCGCCGTTGCACTCCAAGAAGCAAAAACACCGGAATTTAAAACGTATGCGGAGCAAATCATAAAAAACGCAAAACACCTCGCGGCATTTCTTATGAAAAACGGGTGCAAACTCGTTACCAACGGAACAGACAATCATCTTATGGTCATTGATTGCATGACATCATGGAATATACATGGGAAAGAAACGGAATACGTTCTCGATCAGATCGGCATCACAGCAAGCAAGAGCACGATTCCTGATGATCCAAATCCACCCTTCATGCCCAGTGGACTTCGTATTGGTACCCCGGCAATCACCACGCGAGGCATGAAAGAGCAGGATATGGAAACTTTGGGCAGATTCATGCTTGATGCCATCACCCATAAAACAGACGAAAAATATTTACAGAAAATTCACAAGGAAGTAAAAACATTCTGTCGTCAATTTCCGGTTCCGGGGATTTCCGCAGATTAGGAGGGTGGCAAGGGAAAGCCATTTAAAGAACAAAAAATTTTTTCATACAACATTCTCTATGAATAGACCATTCAAAGATGTTGCATAAAAAATTTACACGAATATGATGACATGATTTGTTGACCGAAGAGCTGTTAACAAATCGTTGATCCTTAAGGCCTGCGGCCTTGCGCAAAACAAACACACATATGCTTGACTCTATGAGTCAAGAACCCCGGGGTCCAAACCCGCATGGGCTTGGACCCCACCCCTTTTGCTCCTTAATACCATCGAATCAACACAGAGAGAAGACTAGTCATGCGTTCTTCGCACTCGTTCCTCCTGGTCACACTTCGCGTCTCTTCCGCCACTTCTGGGTACAGGAACGTGACTGTTAAGTGCTGCGTGACTACCCTTCTCTCTGCTCTGCGATGCTACGTACGATGAATAGCATGAGGATGCACCGTCGTACGCACCACAATACTTCCCAGTGTTCCCCTTTGCGTATGCGAAGTTCGGTGAACCGGTCCGGGAACCTCGCCTGGTCACGAGGAGAAACAAGCGACCGGAGCACTGCAGAGAGCCGAGGTATCCTCACCTCAATTTCCTTCATTTTTAACGGCTCAGTAGCCTTTACGTGCTACCGATAGTCGGGAGGAAATAACACAAACACAAAAAGGCCTCTTCAAAAGGGCCTTTTTGTTATCCGCTCTTTTCCTTCTCCTCTTTCGCCTGCAACATAGTTTTACTCGGAGGAGGAACGCCGCCGGTTTTCTCGAGTTTCTCTGTAAGATCCTTCTGTTGATTCTTTTCATCAGCCGACAACATTTCTCCTAAAAATTCCTTCTTCCGCAGCGCGTTAAACTCATTCTTCCACATCTCTCGATCGCGCCACTTGCGATACTCCTCAAGAGACATTTTCTTTGCACGTGCTTTTTTGCGTTCTTCTTCTTCTTTTTCCACACGCTTCGTTTCTTTTTTACCCTCCTGTACCGCATGCGTAGACACGGAGAGCCATTCTGAAATATTTTTCTCAACAATCGCACGTTTTTCGGCATATCGCTCACGAGAAAGGGCACGAATTTTCTCTATTCCCCCCTCACTTTTCTGCACATTCGGTGGAGGAAGCGTATGCACAGAAAATGGTTTGCTAGGCACACCGTCAATGAGTAAACGTATATAGACATGATATTTCGGCAGACTTAATACATCCTTCGGCGATACATCTTCTTCAAACTGCAAACTCATTACTTCTGCATCATCAGAACCCACTTGGAAACTGATGAGCGTTCCGACGTTTCCGAAAACTGCATCACGCAGAGTGGTATTTCTGTCACCAAGAAGCAGTTGTGTCACATACTGATTGGCCATCGTCAGGCTAAGACGATACTTTCTCGCCTCGCTCAAAATGGTTGCAAAAGACTCCGTTGCAAAGTTCTGAAATTCATCAACAAATAGGAAGAAATCCCGACGTTCACTTTCTGCAACATCCGCACGACTCATAGCGTCAATCTGGAACTTCGTCACGAGTATGGAACCGAGAAATGCAGCAGTGTCTTCACCAATTTTTCCTTTACTTAAATTGACCAGAACAATCTTTCCGCTATCCATTGCATGACGTAGATCGAGCCGGGAACGCACTTGTCCGATAATGTTTCGCATTAAGGGGCTGGAAAGAAGTTGTCCGATCTTATTCTGAATGGCCGCCGTTGCTTCAACGCGATATTTCTCATTCCAGCTTGCAAATTCCGCCTCCCAGAAACTCTTTACTGTTGGATCTGTAACTTTCTCCAAAACTTTTGCACGATAGGCTTCATCGGTGAACATGCGTGGAATGCCGAGCATAGATGCATTCCCTGCTTCCACCAGTGCCAAAAGCGTATTTCGCAGGATATGTTCCATGCGTCCACTCCACACATCGGGCCATATCTTGGTAAAAACACTCATGAGACCCGATACAATCAGAGGGCGTTGTTCGGGATGGCGGCATTCCAGCACATTGAATGACAAAGGGAATTCGCGATCAGATGGATCAAAGAGCACAACATCATTCTGACGACGTTTAGGGATGAACTGCAGCACCGCATCAATCAAATCCCCATGCGGGTCAATGACACCTACTCCCCTTCCTGCGTAGATATCACTAAAAATCATATTCTCCAGAAACACGGATTTTCCCATACCGGTCTTTCCAAGCATATAGACATGCCGACGACGATCTTCTTTCTTGATGCCAAATCGCGTTCTCTTCCCACGGTACACCGCTTCACCAAGAGTCGTGACATCTTCGACATTCTGTGTTATAAGCGGAACATTAAGTGGAGGACCTAGTTTCTTCGAACTCACACAATCAAAATTGGGTGTTTGAACGATCGCGGTGGGAATATGCCAAATGGTTGCAAGTTCTTCAGTGGAAAACACATTTGCTCTACGAGAAAATCTCACAGAAAGTGATGGAAAAATTTGCAGACGCGATAGTGCAAACCCATTGCAATGTGGCAAGGTGAATTGCCGAAAACTACTCGCAATCTCCCGTACTTTGATCTGCGCATCTTCTTGATGTTCTCGTGCTGCAATGACGCTGATACGCACATTTGCCTGGAAGAGAAGACGATTGACTTTATCCACTGCGGCAGTCGTACTGTCTTCCCGATCGTGGCTGCGCATGTTCATTTTGGATGTGAGATCTTCTTCTCTGTCGATACCCTCTGCTGTCGCTGCCGCCTTGAGAGGCGCAAACCACAGACGAAAGCCACCAAGCACTATATACAGAGGTAAGAGAAATAGACGCCGCCAACCTCGGGCAAGGTAGGCACGCGCCAGAAGAAGGGCATATATATTGGAATGTTTTGCAAGGCCCTTTCCCAAAAAGGGAATGAGTTTTAATGCACGACGGCGATACGAACCATTTATCGGACGCATCGCAATCTGTACATGCCCACGCATCCCCTCTTTGGGGTACTGCACAAGTGCGGATGTTATGCCTGCAATCGTGTCAACGTTCTGACGGCTCGCTATATCCGCAAACTGACTGTATCGCTTGATCGGGAACACTTCTGGCGCAGAAAGACGCAAATCTGCCGAAACGACAACTTCACCTTCGTTGGCAGCAAAGGTATGCAGTGGCACTTCTTCGATCTCCGCATCCGGATACTGCCCATAGACCTGACTCTTCAGAAGCGCTGCCGTATGCGGACTCACGCGCGCGTAGAGCCCCACTTTCCCTCCCGTAGATCCCATTTCAAATGATATATTCTTGTCCAGACCGCGCAGTGCATGAAGTGCGGATAAGACAGATTCCATCATCAGCGGCCCACGTGCCATGCTCGGATCATCAGGATCGGGCAAAGGCGGGCGAATAAGAAGAAGGACATTTTGGAGAGACTGCTTCATGAAGACCGAAGTAAGTCAGCAATACACTCAAGGGCAACAGTATTGTAGCCGTAATCCATACGCAGAGGACCGACAATACCCACTGCGCCACGATTCCCACGAACGCTGTATTCTGTCACAATCATACTGCAACTCTGCATCTGTGGCAGAAGATGATCCTCACCAATGTAATACCGGATATGATCATCAACACACACCTCTTCTAGAAAGTCAATTATTCCACTTTCGAGTGTTTCCACCACACCGCTTGCCAGCAATTGATCCTCCTGAAATTCCGGAAGGCGAAGGGTATTGGCGAGTCCAAGGTAATGGACATGGTGTTTGTGAGGGACGGTGGCAAAAGCAATATTCGGAATCATTTGTGAAAGAAGCGCCACAGATTCATAAACACGTTCCTGATCTTTGTGCTGAAAATACTGTTCACGCAGACTTTCAAAGCGTTTTCGCACCTGCTTTTCGTACTGGGATGGCTCCATGAATTCTTTTACATATGCCCGATACCCCTTTGCCGTGGGAATACGACCGGCGGAAATATGCGGCTGTATCAGATACCCTTCATCCTCCAGATATGCCATTTCATTGCGAATTGTTGCTGGCGAGACGATAAATTGTCCTCCTTTCAAGAGACTCTTAGAACCTACAGGAAGTGCTGTCTGAATAAACTGATCAATAATGGCAACCAGGAGTTTGCTCTGTCGCACATTCATACCCACCAGCATAGCACTCATAAAGCGCGAGTGCTAGCTAAAGAACCCTATTCTGCTTTCTTTTCAGCACGTTTACGAAACCGCTCGATTCGACCACCTTTTCGTTCCTGCTGTTTTTTGCCAGTATAGACCGGATGACATCGACTGCAGATCTCTACAGATTGTTCCTTCACGGAACTGGGAATGGAAAATATCGCCCCGCACGTCGTACATGTGGTGCGCGCATCAGCATAAACGGTGGGGTGTGCTCCGATCTTCATAGAGGTGCTATTGTAGAATAGTACACTATTGATGCAATGATTTCTTTCAGGATACAGAACGGCTTTTTCGTATTTTCTTTGTTTCCTGCTTCAATTCTTCCACTTCTTCGGCACGCTGCTCCTTCGCCGCCTCTTCCAGAGCCTTTTCCGCTTCCTCATCGCGTAATACCACACTCATACTTGCCACTTTATCCGCCCCACGAAGACGCATAACGATGACACCCTGTGTCGCTCGCCCACGTGAAGGAATATCGGTAAGATCCATACGAATGGCCTGTCCATTTCTACTTAAACACAAAAGATCTCCTTTTGCTCCTTCCAAAAGAACGCATCCCCCGACAATCTTTCCGGTTTTCGTTGTCAATTGCGCCGCTTTCACGCCCGATCCTCCGCGCCCCTGTACACGATACTGGGATACCGGCGTCATTTTTCCAAGGCCATTCTCCATCACAACAAGAATACGATGCACTCCTACATTTGGAATAATTGCGCCTGCCTCTACAACATAATCCGATTCGCCGAGTTTAATGCCACGCACGCCTGCGGCAGCACGTCCCATGGCACGTACTTCATCTTCATTAAAACGAATCGCCTTCCCTTCGTGCGTCACGAGGAGAATTTCATCCTTCCCCGTCGTTGTGACAACCCATCGCAATTCATCTCCTTCGGGAAGTTTTTGTGCAATGAGTCCAGAACGCCGAATGTTGTCGAAATCCGTAATGTCCGTCCGCTTCACGAGCCCCTTTCGCGTAGCAAGGAAAAGGTATTTTGCACCGGAAAAATCTGTACGAAGAATTGCGGCAACACGCTCTTCTGGTTTGAGTTGGAGTAGATTCACAATTGCTTGTCCACGCGCCGTGCGACCGGCTTGAGGTAATTCGTAGACAGGAAAACGGAAGACACGTCCGGTATTCGTGAAAAAGAGAAGTTCATCATGATTCATCACATGCAACAGAGACAATACTTCGTCGTCTTCACGAATCTCCATACCTTTAACCCCCTTTCCGCCGCGATGTTGCGCGCGGAACTGCACCGGACTCATACGCTTCACGTATCCGCTGCGCGTCAGCGTCACCATCATCGGCGCATTCGGAATCGTATCTTTCGCACTGAATTCTCCCGCAGCCGATGAAACAACCGCCGTGCGACGCTTATCACCATACGCTTCGCGTATTGCAGTCAGTTCATCAATGAAAACCTGATCGATCTTCGTGGGGCTTTTGAGTACTGCTTCACATTCGGCAATGAACTTGAGCTTCTCTTTCAGTTCGTCCTCTACTTTTTTGCGTTCCAATCCGGCAAGCGTCTGCAGGCGCATTTCCAGAATAGCTGTCGTTTGGATCTCGGTAAGTTTGAATTTTTTCATCAACCGCTCTTTGGCAATTTCTTTCGTCTCACTCTTCTTAATGGTCTCAATAACAGCATCGATATTGTCGAGTGCTTTCTTCAGGCCTTCGAGGATATGAGCGCGCTCTTTGGCACGATCTCTTTCAAAAGTGATGCGCCGGACGATCACGATACGACGGTGATCAATAAAAATTTGCAGAAGTTCCTGCAAATTCATAAGTTGCGGTTGAAGACCGTCACGCAACGCAATCATGTTATAGCCAAAACTGCTCTGAAGATCGGTGTGACGAAACAACTGATTCAGCACTTTTTGCGGATAAGAATCTTTCTTCAGCTCGATGATCACACGAATACCATCACGATCCGATTCATCACGAATGTCGGAAATTCCTTGAATGATCTTGTCCTGCACAAGCCGTGCCATCTTCTCAATCATCGTAGATTTATTGACCTGAAACGGAAGTTCAGAAATGCGAATGTGGTAACGACCTCCTGTCATTTCCTCAATTTCTGCCTTCCCTCGAATGACCACAGATCCTCTTCCCGTCAGATATGCTTGCTTGATCGCCTTTTTGTCATACACAAGTCCCCCTGTAGGGAAATCCGGACCTTTGATGAATTTGAGCAAGTCTTCAACGGAAGCGTCGGGGGTTTTGAGGAGATGAAAAATAGTATCAATGAGTTCATTCAAGTTATGCGGCGGAATATTCGTCGCCATTCCCACGGCAATACCCACGGTGCCATTAAGAAGAAGACCGGGCACTTTTGCCGGAAGCACTGTTGGTTCTTTGCGCATCTCATCATAATTTGGGCGAAAATCGACGGTGTCTTTTTCAATATCCTGAAGCACCTCCTCGGTAATCTTCTCCATGCGCGCCTCGGTATATCGCATTGCTGCCGGAGGATCTCCATCAACAGAGCCGAAATTTCCTTGCCCTTCGACAAAAGGATAGCGCATGGAAAACGGCTGTGCCATACGCACAAGCGCTTCATAAACGGGCACATCACCATGCGGGTGATAGTTACCGACGACATCTCCGACAATCTTCGCGCACTTTCGGTATTTGGCAGCATGACGCAATCCCAGTTCGTGCATGCCATAGAGAATGCGACGATGAACAGGTTTTAGTCCATCACGCGCATCAGGCAGTGCACGGGCAACAATCACACTCATCGCATACGCGAGATAGCTTTCTTCCATTTCTGCGACAATCGGCCGCGGTTTGATGCGTCCGATACTGCTTAATGTCTCCCCTTCTCCCATAGGAGATGCAGAAGAAGGCTCCCCCTTGCCGGCATCAGAATCTTTCTTTTTCTCGGGCATAGAATGAGAATAGTGTAGCGCTATGCTCTCGATCGTTTCAACTCCCATCGGCAACTTGGGTGATCTCACGCTCCGGGCGCTGAAGACGCTCAAGGAATGTGATGCGATTGTTTGTGAAGATACGCGCGTAACGGGGAAACTCCTTCATATGCTCGATCTGCCGAAAAAAGAACTCATCAGCTTTCACAGTTACTCGGACAAAAAAAAACTGACACACATTCTGGAACGCCTTGAAAGCGGAGAACATCTCGCTCTCGTTTCCGACGCAGGAACCCCCTGTATCAGTGATCCGGGCTACCAACTCGTTTCTCAATTATCAGTGAACCATTGTCCATTCTCCATTGTCCCCGGCCCCTCCGCATTCCTCGCCGCACTCTCGGCTTCGGGACTCCCGATCAACCAATTTATCTATCTCGGATTTCTGCCACTCAAAAAAGGACGCAAGACGCTGCTTGAATCATTGAAAGAAGAAAAACGCACGATTGTTTTTTATGAATCCGTACATCGTATGAAAAAAACAATGAGTGAACTTGCAGACGCATTGCGAGAACAACCGCATCGACCGGTTGTCATCTGCAGAGAGCTGACAAAGATGCACGAAGAAGTACTACGAACAACGATTACAGAACTTCCTCACATCACATTCACACAAAAAGGTGAATTTGTTGTCGTCATCGGTGCGATGTGATGTCAAATAGAATACGCAGCATTGTGGAGGAAAATATGCTACGCTTGGGCTTATGATTGCTCGCCTGAGAGGAAACCTAATAAGACTCTCTCCGGGAGAGATACTCGTTGACGTGCGAGGTGTGGGCTATTATGTGCATACATCACTCTCCGTGTGGGAAAATACAGAAGAAAGTAACGAGCAAGAGCTCTGGATTTCCACGTACGTTCGTGAAGACCGATTCGATCTTTTTGGTTTCCAATCACAACATGAACGCATGTTATTCGAACGCTTCCTTGCACAGCAGGGTATCGGGCCGCGCCTCGCGCTTGAACTCTGCTCTCTTTCACAGACAACTCTTCTCCAGGCAATCTATGAACAAAATCCCACACTCCTCTGCACAGTCAAAGGCATTGGGAAAAAGAAAGCAGAAAAAATTCTTCTGGATCTCAAATCACTCGCAGAATCTGCACCGGAACTTTTTATACAAAATGGAACGAGCAATAAGAAACAATCAATACTGGACTCCGATGCAATAGAAGCTTTGCAACAACTCGGCTACTCCTCTTCTCACATCCTCAAAGTTCTGCAAGATCTCTCTCCCGATCTCACGACTACTGAAGAACGCGTTACCGCCGCGCTGCGCTCATTATAAATTCTCAATTTCATCGCAATGCTTCATCTCGATATCTCCACAGCATTGGCCAAGGTCATTACATCGTCATTCGGCGTCACAAATGATGAGCTCATGCAACTACGCACATCCATGAAGCGCTATATCGAAGAATGGCTGAAGGAACGTGAAAAAGGAGGGCACACATGGTCGATGGACCCATACAATAAAACGACAGTGGACCGCGTGAAAGAAATTGCGAATCGCATTAAAAAAGAAAAAGTGCAGACCGTAGTATGGATCGGTATCGGCGGATCAGGACTTGGGCCAAAAGTCATTCAGGAAGTTTTTGAAACCCCGTCATCGCTCGAATTTCTTGTCATCGATACGATAGATCCTGCCCTTCTCCAAACGTATCTGCACATTATCGACTGGAAGTGCACATGCCTTATTGTTGCAAGCAAATCCGGAGGAACACTCGAAACGATGAGCGTTTTTTTCCTTTTTTGGGAGGAACTCAAAAAAGCACTTGGCAAGCGTGCCAATGAACGCGTCTTTGGCATTACCGATAAGCAGAGCGGTGTACTGCGTGATTTCTGTCTGGAGCAGAATATCGAGATGCTCTTCATTCCTTCGGAGGTCGGCGGACGGTTTTCCATCTTCACTCCCGTCGGTCTTCTCCCTTTTATGCTTTTAAGCGACGACATTGATGAATTTCTCCATGGCGCCAAAGAGATGGATACGCTCTGTCAACAAACAACACTCGAAGATAATCCCGCCGCCCTTCTTGCCAGTATGCAGTATATTCTCGATACAAAGCGCGACATGCCGGTGCGCGTCATTATGCCGTATAGTCAGAGACTGCAATCCATTGCCCGTTGGAATCAGCAGCTCATTGCCGAGAGTCTTGGAAAAACAGAGCTTAGCAACCCCATTCCCCTTGCTGCCATCGGTACACACGATCAACATTCTCTTCTTCAGCAGTGGATGGCGGGACCGCGCAAATGCTGGCACATCTTCATTCGCGATGCCGATAAACCCGTTCTTCCTCTCCCTTCAATAGATGATGAACGATTCTCATACATAAAAAATGCCTCATTTGGTGAATTGCTCGATGCCTGTTATGAGGGAACTAGCCAGGCACTGTCACAAGCAAAACGCCCGCATATTACTATCACTCTTCCCCAATTGGATGCCTATCATTTAGGCCAGCTCTTCTTCTTTTTTCTCACAGAAGTTGTTCTCTTAGGCAAGATCTATCGCATCGATCCGTATGGCCAACCGGCTGTGGAAATTGGAAAAACTCTTACAAAAGAAATTCTTTCGAAAAATAAAATTTCACGAATGGCTTCGTAAACGATATGATGTCCACATCATTTCCCTCATTTACGCTATGGCACATGAACTCACCGATGCAGACTTTGACACAGAAGTGCTTCAATCCGACATTCCCGTTCTCGTAGATTTCTGGGCGCCGTGGTGCGGCCCCTGTAAATCCATGCTTCCGATTGTGGAAGAACTGACAAAGGAATATGAGGGCAAAGTGAAGGTAGTTAAAATGAATGTTGATGAAAATACGGACACGCCGGGAAAATTCAATGTCATGAGCATTCCCACATTCATCATCTTCAAAGGAGGTGAAGTGGTAAATACCATTGTCGGCATGAAATCAAAGGAGGATATGAAGAAAGAACTCAACAAAGTTGAATGAGATATATCCTTCCGATCATCGGAATGGTCTTTTCATTCCTGCTGATGAAATATCGCGAGAGAATCGGTGATGTTATCGGCGAAGCGGAATGGATGCGAAAAATCGGTGGCGTGTACTACGTGATCGTCTACGCAGCTCTGCTCATCTTCTTCTGGAGTCTTGCCGAGCTCACGGGCACCACAGACATCTTCTTAAAACCCCTCATGCTCATTTTGCCGATCCCGAACCGACAGACAGATTTCTAAAAATCCCCTCTCTCCGAAGAAGAGCGAAGTGTGTTGGCTTGCCACGCGAAGCTCGCAGCAGCGAGCGAAGTGTGGTGGAGCTGTCGGGAACGATCTCGAACTCGACAGCCGCCTGAAAGTGGACCCACTTACTCTATCAGAAAAGCTCAGAGGGCTGAGGAATTCTCTAGATTTCATCAGAAACATTCTCAAAAGTCCCCAAGCGATGGAATATGCTCTTACGCTATGAATAGCTATGTCACGTCAATGAGCTGTCTGAACCAATCTCGAACTTTTCAAGTCCTCGGGCTTATTTATGTAAATCAGAGTTACATTCCACGAGAAAAATAATATTGGTAGCAGCGAGATGTAGTGCATATGCGGCAACATGTGATGGAACTGTTTTAATTTCCGCACCTCCGCCATGTGGGCCTTCTCTATTTCTCAAGCTCGGTAAGCCGCTCTCCAACGTATTCCGCAGACTACTGAAATGCGAAATCAGGTATTCCGGTATTAGTCCTTTTTCAAAACAAATATCCAAGAGATTTTTTGCATTAGCTGCCACCGGATATAGCCATCCTCTTTGATCTAGGATTGCTTTCATCGTGCTTTCAAAACTCGCGAGGGAAAAGGTAACAGCTTGGCGGTGTTCACCTTTTCGAAAATGTTCGTGAGCATTGAGGAACTCATTTTCTGGTCCAGCAAATCCCTTTTGATTCAAAAGCCTTAGTGCGGGCTTTGTCACTTCCTCGTGCATGAATTCGGAATCAATGCGAAGCAATTGGTCTTTTTCAAATCGATATCCAACTTTCCATTGTGCAAAACGCCCGTTCAATTCACGTATCGCTTCAGAAGTGTGCACGCGGTCTGCATGCCCACCTCTCATGCCCTCCCAATATCTTTTCGAATCCTCCAGTCGAGAGAAAGCTACTTCTACAATATCGAGCACCAGCGCATCCTCTCCATAAAGAACAGCATTGGTTACCTGTTCATAAGAACCTCTACCGGAGGCAATACTCATTTGCCCACGATTTCTTGCAACGATATGTGCAATTGCATTCCAGTGCTCTGTATGTGTTTCCTCGATGTCTCCAGTCAGATGAGTCAACCTACCTGGTGGGCCTAATGCATCAGTAAGAATCTGAACGATGTTTACACGCATTTCCTGAGGCACGTCATATTTCACCAATGCGGCATCCGGTTGGTCAGCTTCTTTCTGCTGACGCTTCCTTCTCTGTGAAAAAAGCTCTGTAATACGCATAAGTCTATTTTGGCAGAAAAGCCATTTATTACAATGAGAGACTCTAATATAACCGCGTGCCATCTTCGTCGATCTTTATCACATTTGGATCATTCAGTGGTTCCTGTTCTTGAATCTCTTTCATCAGCAGTAACAGTCCAATCGCATTCGTGAAGTCGTAGTTTTTCCATTTCTTAGGGAGTTTGTCTCTGAAATCGGCAGCCATAGTGGGCGCACATTTGATCGACTGAAACATCAAAGCAACCAGAGCGGCTGGACTGAAGCTAAAGAAAGAATCGAGGACATTATTTTAGTGATGCTATAGAGCAGTTAGAGCCGCTCACGCACTCATATTCGAATAGAGCCTCGGCAATTGTGCCAAATATTCTATTTCTTGGATCTTCTACAATCATGGAATTTCCGTCCCCTACATAAAGAGACCCGTATAATGTATTAGAATTTCTATTATTAACTCGACTCACAAAATTAACTATCTCACTACCCGTACTTTCAATATTTGCCATTTTTGCATTACTTAGATCAAATTCTCTTTTAGCAGGCGTGTCTGTTCCTTTAAAGATTCCATGGTCATTTAAATTCAATCTGTTGTTTTTAATTTTTTCAGCCCCAATTGTTCGTGGAATTTCTTCATTAATTTCAAATTGAAAATAATAATATTCTGGAATTTTAAAACTTGTAGTTGCTATTGCAATTAGTTTAATCGACTTAAATTGACCATTAAATTCAAGTAATAAATTATCCCTGCTCGGTTTATAAGGCGCTTGCGTCTTCAAGGGCTCAACTTCTGTTGTGTAACCTTTAAGGATTACTGTTTGTTTACTAATTGTTGGTTTACAATCTCTTTTAATTGGGAATTGATCATAGTTAATTTTGCAATTGGTGTCGGCTTTTTTCTGTATCTCTCTTGTTTCAGAAAATTCTTCAGAATCCTTTTCGCAAATTGACCAGTCGCTTATATTTAAATTTTCTTCCTTACACTCTGGCACATATTCACACCCAATTTTTCCATCTGGCCGTTCAACTTTGCCGGGATTAAAACAAGTAATATTGGATTTTTTTATCACATTCCTCGCTATGAAATTTTTTTCATTGCATTCTTCGATGTCCCTAATTTCATAAACATCGTCTACAGTGCATTCGCCTGGTATTACTCCCAAACCCTGCAACAAATATTTTGCTCCGAAAAGAAGTGCTGAGATCCCTAAGACCAATGCAGCCAGTTCTTTTATGCCAATTTTTTTACCCTCGTTTTCCATATGTTAATCGAAAATTGAAGAAGGATAATAAATTGTGAGCAGAGAGCAAAGACAAAATAAACATGGCAACACGCTTGAACTTAAAATCATAATCAATAAATTTTCTAACCGCATTAATAATCTTCTTGTCTAATGGAATGACGATTTTAGAGTTACTGCCTATAAAAGCAATTACAGCAAAGACTGTGGTGAAAAAGGCAATGATTGGATAGTTTAGAGTAAGATAAATACCATTTAATGCTAATAAGATTAGCCAAGCCGATTGTTCATTTAATTTAAACTTCATTATGGGAGATTATTGAAGTAGATATTTTTTGCCTTGGTTAAATTCTTCAAGTGACTTCGCGCAAACGACATCCTGCCCCATTGCTTTCGCAGCTGCGCATTTCATGCCTTCTCCACCGCTGTAATAGTGTATGAGCATATTCTTAGTAAACATTTCATACAGCATGATTGCATAAGCTGTGCCCGGTCCATATTCCTCCCTTTGCAACAAGCACGTATCCAAGGTAGGGCTGAAGTAAAATTCAAACTCGATTGAGCCATCATCAAAGTAAGTATCTTGATATTCCTGTTTTCCGTATTGCTCGCACTTTATTTTACTATCGACTGCAGATGGTTCTTGATCGGAAGGTTGTGCCGATATCTGAGCAGGTGGAGATGGCTCTGTCTGACAAACCTGCCGAGGGACGATAGATTCAATAAACCAGCCGTTACTTCTCTCTGTCAGATTCACATCTACCATATCTTTGCACTTTTCCTTGTCTTGCTCTTTGTAGGTATACACAACGCGCTTTTGCGTCTCACCAACCCAGTCAATTCTCTCAATCTTAAGCATTTGTTCTAAACCTCCATAGTATTTGGTCATGCGCTCAGAAATGTAACTACCGGTTTCTTGTTTTTCAGGAACAATAAATTGAACTGCCTTTGAGCCATTGCCCATACTCAACGCATTGTAAAAAGCACTCACTGCATTTTCTGCGGACTCTGCGCCCATAGATGTCGGCTGTTGCTTTTCTTCTGCTCTTCCACCTGTCTCAACATCTGCATCCTGAACAGTCGTTGCATTCTGGCTATTAGAGCAAGATACGAGTAGAAGCGCCGCCACTGCTAGGAAAACCTTTTTCACTATATAAAGCATCATATTCTTTGCTGGGAGTTCATGTCACGACGAGTTCAAGTCCCTTCAGGTCGGACTGCAAAGTATGCAAAGTCGCGCAAAGTGTGCAGACTCAACCTAAGTGCAACAAAAAAGCGCAAGTGGCGCTTTGTAGATCAAACTCGATCAAAGTGTGCATAGTTGTCATGGTGGAGCTGGAGGGAGTCGAACCCTCGACATCCTGCTTGCAAAGCAGGCGCTCTGGCCAACTGAGCTACAGCCCCACGAGAATATGTTAGTACAGATTTTGTCGCATTGCAGAGAAAAAGCAAGGATCGGAATCAATACACATCACCGGGATAGTGTGATATCATGAATAACAAGTTCATGAAACGACTCTGGATTTTTCTCCTCGCGGCATTCATCCCCGCAATCATTCTTGCAGGGATCTATCCCGACCGCGTGTTTAAGGAAAATATTCCCGAAGGACGGTATCTTTCGTATAACGAAGCCGATATTGTCGTCTTCGTTCGCGATGGATGCCCGCACTGTGCGGCTTTTGAAGCTTTTGCGCATGAGAATGATTGGCTGGTTGAGTATCACGAAGTGACGCAGATCGATTCGCAATCCCTCTTCCAAAAACTCCAAAAAGTTGCTCCTGCATTACAACAAGGCGTGCCAACGATCATTATTAACGGTCACATTGCGCAAGGGTATGATAAAGATGAAAATACCGGACAGTATCTCAAAAATCTCTATGACACGTGCCGGGCATCAGAAAATGGATGTCTGTCCTATGAAAATTTCATCGCCACTGCTTCCGACGTTGTCGTTGAAAGCTCCTCCGCCGTCTGCACCGAAGAATGCGAAACAGATGAGAGCAAATACATCTTCGATATGTGGATTTTTGGCAAAGTGAATCTTCTCGATATGACACTTCCGGCTCTTAGCATCTTCCTTGGCTTTCTTGATGGATTCAATCCATGCGCCATGTGGGTGCTGATCACTCTCCTGACACTGCTCATCGGTACCAATGACATGCGCAAAGTATGGGTGATTGGAGGAACGTTTCTCTTCGTAAGCGGTGCGGTCTATTACCTCTTCATCGCCGCATGGCTCAATGTATTCCTCCTTCTCGGTTTCAACGCCTGGGTCCAAAAAATCATCGGTATGGTCGCTATCGGTGCGGGAGGGTTTTACTTGTACGAAGCTCTCGGCAAAGATCCCACTGTCTGTCACGTCACCAAGCAGGCACGACGTCAGAAAATCATCGCCCGCATGAAGCATCTCACGCAGATCGCCACATGGCCTGCGTTGATTTTCGGTGTCGCCATCCTCGCGGTTTCCGTGAATATGATCGAGCTTGTCTGCACTGCGGGCCTGCCTGCCGTTTTCACACAGATTCTCGCCTTCAACGAAGTCAGCAATCTTGCACGGTACTCTTATATCGGTCTCTACATTCTGCTCTACATGATCGATGATATGATCATCTTCGGAGTAGCCGTGCTCACGCTCCATGCCACCGGACTCACGACCAAATACCGCCGATTTACGTTGATCTTTGGCGGCATCCTCATGTACGTCCTCGGTTTCCTTCTGATTTTCTGGCCGGAGTTGCTGACATTTAATACCTAAACCATGCCCCGTTCACCGGAAATATTTCACGAAGAAGATGATCTGAATGAAAGTTTTCAGGAATATTTTTCCGAAGGAACGCTTACGGAGATCGGGCCATCCGAATATGATGATCATATTGTAGACGCGCTTAGATCGTTCCAAGATGAAGTGGATTATGTGTGGCAGCATGTCTATCGCATTGATCATGATAATGGCGATAGTACATACGCTGCATGCTCTGAAAGAGAAACAAAAATAAAAACATGGGATGTCATTTGTATTCTCGATACACGAGACGGGAAAAAAATCGGAACTGGCTGGATCGAGCATGAGGATCTGCCCGTTGTTGGATGGGCCGAAACAACAGAAGATGTACGAGGACAAGGAATTGGTATACGCCGTTTACGCGAGATGAATGCTCTTGCACAAGTGATCTATAAAAAACCCCTCCATTCAGGAGAACCTATTGAACCCGAAGCAGAAAAACTCTGGAAAAATTTGGTTCATAACCAAGAAGCGGACAAAGAGATCATTGATGGCATACCACGATATTTCTTTCGATAAAAACAAACTCCTTCATTGCATCACCATCTGCGCTACAATTTTACCAATGGTGCCGTAGCCAAGTGGTAAGGCAGGGGTCTGCAAAACCCCGATTCGCGGGTTCGATTCCCGCCGGCACCTCCATTTTTCATTTCTCCATATCAAACGTCAGAGACAGAAGCATGGTGAGTACCTCCTCTTCGACGCCTGTTTCAATGCTCAATGGAACAATTGCCGTTGCCGTGTACCCTACCCCTTTAGAAACAGAGCTGACCTGATAGAAACGCTTTTTGGGTTCATCAGCTGCGGGCTGCGCAGCAAAGACGTGGAGATGAATATTTTCTCCGTCAATGTTGATATTCTGTTTATCAAGTTGCTCAAACTCCGGAAGAGATTTCACCGATTCGACATTCTCTGCACTGTACGAAGACGCATCAAAGTCATTCACAAGCATTTCCTGCGTAATCAAAACAGTGGGGATATTCCCTCCTATCTGCTGCGACTGGAAGACAACCATGACTTCCTGTGGAACACCATGCTCACGCAACTCTTCGGCACTCAATTCGTTCCATCCCGATGGCACGCATATGCCAAAGACGCCGAAGGAGCGTTCTTGACAAGAAATACTTTCTCCATTCCCGCAACCAACAAGAAGGATGGAACCGCAGAACGCACTCATGGCAACAGAAAATGCACGTCGCATATACGCGCGAGTGTATACTCAAAAAGATCCTTTCCACACCCTCAAATAGGGTACGGCTAACGAAAGAGTATGGACATAATCCAAAAATAGTTTTTAAAATTCATCAACTGATTGAAGAAAACGCCAAAAAACTGTAGAATAAATAGATTTTATGCAGAAACTCTCTCTCTTCTTCATCTGCAATATCCTCCTTTTTTCCCCGGGGGAGCTCCACGCCCAAACGCTGACCGTTGATGATACAATCGTTGGGGTAAGCACGCGCATTGAGCTTCACGATTTTCCTTCACAAAAGTCCCTCACGCTCTCCATTTCCTCTCCAAAAGGAGAGGAAATGTCACTGCAGGGAAAAACAAATACAAAAGGAAATGCGGATCTTGCTCTTCCCGGATACGCACTGAAACAAGCGGGAATCTACACGATTCACGTATCTCCTGGAGGAGAACAATCACAATTCACCGTGCATCCGGAATCGATCGACCGCAGTACATCTGTCATTACGGCAGAACGGTCGATATTGAACCCCGATGGAACAGATGCCATTACCGTGCAGGTGACGCTTACCGATCAGTACGGCAACCCTCTTACGGCACGACCGGTGGCGCTCATTTCAAACAGAACAGAAGATGTCATTGAACAAAGCACGAAAGAAACCAATGAACACGGACTACAGTACTTTGTTGTACGAACACAAAAGGAAGGCGTTATTACTCTGCGTGCAATGGATCTTCTTAGCGGCAATATGCTCGATGACACGTTCTCCATCCGTGTACAGTCACACACAGATGTATCATCTGAACCTTTTTCCTCTCAAAGAACGAATGTCGGCAATTCATCTTGGACAATCCTTACTGCGCAAATCGACAGAAACTTCGATATCATCGATCATTTTGAAATTAGCGTCCCTTCCCAACTGCAAGCAGGAATTGCCGTACAAAAATTCACCATTCGTGCCGTAGATCGAAACGGCAATGCTGTCGAAAACTATACGGGAAATGTGACAATCACCACGTCGGATCCGAGCGCAGATGTTCCTTTTAAACTTCGACCGAATTACGGAGTGTATGCATTCCAAGAACGAGATCGCGGGGAACGCATCTTTGCCCTTGCCCTCACACTCTATTCTCCTGGAACACAGACTATCCGTATACAGGATGAAAAAAACCCGACTGTGATCTTCGGAGAAGCGGAAGTACTCGTCACCGGACAGGCTGCTGCACAATTTACAAATGCTATAAGGATCACATCTCATAAAGATGGTGACACCATCAATTCGTCCACAATCACTCTTGAAGGAAAAGGTCCGTCTTATATCGATATCAAAATCATGGGTGGCATACAAGATATCTTGAGTAATACCGACAATTCTGAAGGAACATTTTCAGAAACAGTGGAACTGAATTCTCTGCACAAAGAATTCACTCTGCGAGTACAGGATAGTAATAATCCACAAAGTGAATCTCCTCCCATCCATCTCTTTCTGGATAACGAGGCGCCGGAAATCTATTCAATCATGTTCTCTCCGGAAAAACCGATAACAGACACGAACATTCTCGCTGTGGCTATCAGTGAGCCGGGACTTCGGAGCATGACCATGCATCTTCGTCATCCACAAACAGGAGAAGAAGAAACGTTTTCTCTCACGGAGACGGCAAATCCCGGCACATATCAGACATTGTTTAGCAGATCGTTGCCCGGTTCCTACCAGCCACGTATTCGCGCATCGGATGGAGCCGGAAACGTAACGGAAATCCAAACAATGCTCACAGTGAATCCCAAGCCCGTTGCGCGCGTTGATAATCTGCAAGCCATAGCGGAAGCTAATTCCGCAGCTCTTTCTTGGAATGCCACTCCTGAAGATGTCGACGGGTACCGTATTTACATCGGTGAAGAGCCGGGAAATTTTCTGTATAATCTCGATACTGGCCGGCCCACAACCAAAGCAAACGTGTCCGGCCTACAGTCGGGCAAAACATATTATTTTGCGGTGACTGCTCTCAAGGGAAATGCCGAAAGCGCTGAAAAAAGCAACACCGCCAGCGTCATCATTCTCGGTCTTGCATTGACCGTGACACCGCAAGATAGCGCACTTCTTTTGCAATGGCCTTCATTTCCCATCGATCTGCCTCTCTCCTCTTTTGTTCTTGAATACGGCACACAGAGGGATGTCTATACGGAAAAACGAACGCTGAATGGCGAGCTTCGTGCACATACACTGCGTGATCTCATCAACGACATAACGTATTACCTACGACTCACACCGATCGATATCACCGGAAGTTTCATGCAGGAGCTCACGGCAACCGGCGAAGGGACGCCACGGAGCAGTGGTGTATTTCAGTCAACACCTTCACAACCTCTCTCACAAGCTCCTGAAGATTTCCCTGCTCCCAGATCGCCACTGCCACCGGAGCTTGAGAAGGATGGACTTCCTTCTTTTGTTCTCTGGATTTTGGGTGTCGGCGGCGGAACTGTTTTCTTCCTCTATCGCTGCCGCAGGAATCGGATGCAGACGGTGAGATTTATGGATGCCATTCATGCACAAAGCGTTTTGTCATAAATTTTCCCTTGTACATGCCCTCTTTTTGAGATACACTTTGACACTAGAAAATTTCTCATACGTATACCCACTCCCATGTCCGACGATTCACTTCTTCATGTCCAGGAACTTCTCGAGAGCGCAACGTCTTCCTTAAAGACGGCCAATACTCTCCTCCGTGACATGACCGGCGTAAGTGATACCCACCGTGAGCGTTACACGCTCAAAGCACATGCGTTCGGAGGAGTGGCAGAAGGAAAAATTGTTGAAGGAATATTTGATGGACAGAATATGATTGATGCAAACGGACAGAGTTACCCCGTTCCGGCAAATTATGCCAGCAAGAGTAAGCTCGTCGAAGGAGACGGCATGAAACTCACGATCACCGATGAAGGAAAATTCATTTACAAGCAAATTGCTCCCATCGAAAGAAAAACAGTTCAAGGGACACTCGTTCAGGAAGATGGGCAATATAAAGTTCTTGCTGAAGGAAAAGCGTATCGGGTTCTCCTGGCATCCGTCACTTTCTATCGTGCCGAAGTCGGAGATCGTGTCACCATCCTTCTTCCGAAAGGCAGCGAAGCAAACTGGGGAACAGTAGAAGCCGTCATTCCAAAGCACCTCGCTGAAGCACATGCAAAGCAAGTCATAGGGAAACATTCGCAGGAAAATGGTGAACTTCTTCCGGATATTTCGGAATAATTCAACAGTCGCATGACGGACTTTTGCATGGTAGGCTGCAATCTATGTCGTGGTCACCACGCAATACCATTCCCATTGTCGGCGCATGCATACTTGCATCTCTTATCATAGGAACATTGTGGTGGAAACTTCATTCTGTCACAACATCACTGACAAGAGGATCACAAGAGATGTCCGTACAATCATCGCCAAAAAAAACTGTCTCCTCTCTTCTCACATCGGTGCGTGTTTCAGAGGAATCGGCGCTCTATCATCTGCGCAAAGGTGATGTCTTTGCCCTGCAAGGAGAGTGGCCGAAAGCCAAAAAGGAATATGAAGAAGCAGTTCGCAAACATGGGGGTCTGCCCGCGCTGCGAAAACTTGCTCAAGCAGAGTTACAACAGCGCAATATTCGTGGCGTCCAGAATATTCTTCAGCAGTTGCGCCAGGAAGGTGCGCGAGAAGAAGATATTCTTCTTCTGGAAGGCGTTATATTATTGCGTACGGGAGAACTGGAAAAAGTACAACACTATATCAACAACGCATCTGATTCACCGCACAAGAGTTATATCCTTGCCCTGCTTTCAATCATTCAGGGCAAACACAATCAAGCACAAGAGTATCTGCAAGACGTTACTCTGGGATGGGAACCGATTTTGCGCGCATATGGTAGTACACTTCAGTCCGCTTATGATGAATATGCTCTCTTCCCACAAAGTCCTTCCGTCCATCTCACAACACTCCTTTCGCGTGCTCTTGCAGAAGCGCAGGAATGCGAACTTGCTCTTCCTCTTCTTGCACAAGTCGTACAACAGGAAGCCGCGTATCGTGATGCATGGATTGTTCAGGGATACTGCGAATTAGTCACAGAACGCTTGCCGGAAGCCCTTGCTTCACTTGAACGTGCCTACTCTCTGGATCCGCAAAAACCGGAGATACAATATTTCCTTGGCAGAACCTATGCAGCATTGGGAAATAGCGAAAGCGCCCTTGTATTCTATGAGTACGCATTGAAAAACGGTTTTTCACCGGAGAAAGAAGTGCGTATACGCATTGCAGAGCTTGCGCAAAGCATGCAGAGATATGAAGAGGCTCTGACACAGTACACTGTTCTTCTTTCGCAAAAAGAAGCCACCCCCGATCTCGTTCCTTTCTTTGTTCAGATCGCCCTCCAAGCTCACCGGGAAGATGAAGTATATTTGAGTGTAGAGAATGCTCTACAGAAATGGCCGGATACTAAAGACGTTCTTGTCGCATTCTCTGAAATTGCCGTACGTATGGGGAAAATACAAGAAGCCCGGAAAGCACTGGAAAAAGCATCTTTCATGTATCCAAATGACGAAAAAATTCATCAATTGCTCCGTGAGCTCTGAATCGCTACTCTAGCGTACATAATGAAATTTGCATATATTAGCAAGCTGTGTTCTGGCATTTCTATTATCCTTGTTATCCTGTCGATCGGGCTTCTGATCTATCCGGGGCCGCGCTTGAGCATCGATTTTACCGGAGGAACGCTTCTGGAACTGCGTCTGACGACAGAAAAAACAAAAGACGATCTTCTTTTGGTATTACGTCAGGATAGACAGAGTGATCTCATAGGAAACGCAAATGTATCTGTCACAAAAGCCGATACATTTCTCATTCGTACACGGGATCTCACTCAAGAGGAGCACGCACGACTTCTTACGAGACTGGAACGGGAACTTGGCGAACTGGAAGAACTCCAATTTACCACAATCGGGCCTACTGTGGGAACAAATCTAAAAAAGCGGGCGATATGGGCGTTCACTGCTGCATCGGTCTCTATCATCCTCTATCTGACATTCGCGTTTCGGAAAGTACCAAAAAAACTGAATCCATGGAGTTTTGGCGTAAGCGCTCTTGTGGGAATCATACACGATGTTTTTGTGACACTGGGCATATTCATTGTGTTGAGTCACACAACATCTTTTGAGATAGACATGCTCTTCGTGACAGCCATTTTGAGTATTATGGGTTATTCCGTCAATGATACGATCGTGATCTTTGATCGTCTGCGCGATGTGCTATTTTCCGCACACAAGCATGAAGATTTTTCTGTCACAGCAGAGCATGGTCTACGACAATCTGTCAGTCGAACCTTGAATACGGGTAGCAGCTCACTAATCATGCTCCTCGCTCTCTTCTTTTTGGGATCAGAGAGTATTCGCTGGTTTATCCTGGCAATCATCGTCGGCATCATTATCGGAACATACTCGTCATTCTTTGTTGCCACTCCACTGCTCGTTTTTCTCCAGAAACACCGGCATCACAAACAATCCAGACAATAATCTATGAAAGCGGATCTCAAGAATCCAGCAACGGGAAAACATGTCTACACGCTCTGTTTCGGGGCAGAAGAAGAGGAACAAGAAAAAACAATTGCTCTTCAACAGCTTGGTTCAAAAACAACATTCTCCGGTTTTCGTCCCGGTAAAGCACCGAGGGATGTCCTTCTTCAACAGATCGATCCACAAAAACTTCTCGAGACGACCCTGCGTCTTCTCATAGGGAAACATTTGCCAAAGCTCGTAAAGGAACAGAACATCACTCCCATCATTCCTCCGCGCATCGAACTTACTGCACAAAAACCCTTGACTGTCAGCATCACCCTCATCGAACGCCCTGTGATCACCATGTCTTCTCCTAAAAAACTCCCAAAAAAACAGGAAACGCGCGTATCAGAGAAGGAAGTGGAAACTGTGCTTATGGAGCTGAAAAAAAAGGAGAACATTACGGAACTTACGGATGATCTTGTGCAGACACACTGGAATATTTCTTCTCTGGGAGAGCTAAAAGAACACATCAAGAAATCCATCTACACACGAAAAGAACGCGAGGAAGAACGAGAACAGGACAAGCGATTTTTTCAGAATATGATTGATGCCGTGAAAACAGTTTTTCCCAAAGAATTAATCGAAGAAGAAGCACAGAAACTTTTACAGAGCACACTTCAGCGCATTTCTGATGAAAAACAACGCCAACAGTGGCTGCGAAAGCAACAGGAGCGAAAAGATCAATTCATCGATGAGCTTCATAAAGAAGCAGAACGACAAATCAAATTCCAGTTCGGAATTGAAAAGTATGTAAAGGATAAGGGCATCACAATATCGGAAGAAGACATGCAAAAATCCATCACAGTATTTCTTCAACTCTTTCCGGAAGAGAAGCGCAAAGAAGTGCAAAAGCAGTGCAAAACCGGAGGAGAGGCGTATACACAATTACAGTGGCAGAAACTCATTGAAGCAGTAAAGAAAACACTCACGTCATCATCTGCCACATAGCCGTAATGCGACGCGCTGAATTCGCTTTTTTAAGAAACGCGCAGTCGGCACGATGAATCTTCACAATGCCACAACGGGCGATCACTCCTTGAAGAGAAGAACTTTCTCTGCTCTCCTCGGGGACGCAGCACTTCGCATAGACAATCGGCATTGCGATTCCTTCACAAACAACATGCCATTTTGCATGCTCTGCTTTCGACACAACACGCTGTTTCGGTGAAGCAGGCATAATTTCCGACGAGGAGTTCGTACTCGTTTCAGCAGGATACTTGGCACCAAAAAAATGCCGCAGACGATTGCGTGCGCACGACGTGCGTACGAGAGAGAGCCACCGCTCGGACGGTCGCGGAGATTTCCATCGAAGAATTTCCACAACATCACCATTTTCCAGCACATGATCCATGGGAACAATGGCGCCATTGACGCGCGCTGCGCGAAAACACAAACCCAAATCCGAATGAATATGAAATGCAAAATCCAACGGTGTTGCATTTTCCAGAAGAGCAATCACCTCATTTTTGGGTGTGAGAACAAAAATATGATCGGCATTTCCTATGCCAAGATCTTCCTGTAGGAGATCCTCGAGATGGCGCTTGCGCGCAGCGTGTTGCATCGCACCGAATTCCTTGTACTGCCAATGTGCTGCAATACCAAGCTCTGCCTGACGATGCATGTCGATCGTGCGAATCTGTACCTCAACAAATACATGCGGCGGCATGCCGGGCAAATGCGTTAAAGTCGTATGCATACTCCGATATCCATTGGGTTTCGGGAACGAAATATAATCTTTGAAGCGATGCGGAATCGCATGACCAATGGTATGTAAAACTCCCAATGCCCGATAACATTCTTCGACGGACTCAACCACAACCCGCAATGCGAAGAGGTCATATATATGTGTGATATCTGACAAACTCTTGCGTCGCATCTTTGCAAAGATGCTATACAACTGCTTTTCTCGTGCTTTCACATCCGCTTTTACATTACGTTCATACAAAAATGACTCCGTATACGTCGCTGTTTTCTGAAGAAACGGCGCATGCTCCTTCCAGAAAAGATGCAATTGCCCCGCAATATGCTCCGCATCTGTCGGATAGGCGATGGGAAAAGCCAGACGCTCTAACTCATGCTTCAGAGTATAGATACCCAAACGAGCGGCAGCAGGCGCGAAGAGTTGCAACGCATCCTGACAGATCCGTCGCTGCTCTTCTTCGGGAAGGGAGGCCACATGCTGTAATACAGAACACCGATCACAAAGAATCATAAGAAGTGCTCGAGGATCATCTGATGCCTGCACAAGCATTTTTCGCAAATTCTGAACGGGAATCCGCCTATTTCGAAGCGTCACATGCGAAAGGAGATGCACGTGACGCACGATCGTCTGCACGGTTTTGCCAAAAACTGCTTCCAGTTGTTGCATATTCCAGTCGGAAAATTGCAAAACGTGATGCAAAAGACAGGCAATCACTGCATCCGCATCCGGAGAAAAACGCATAAGAACTTGTAAAACGCCAAGCACATGCGCATCAAATTTTTCTCCCGTCCAATGTCGGTGCTCCTGATATGTTTTTTGTGCATACTCCCAAGCTATAAGAACGCGCGAATCCCCATACCGGGCATCATTCACCCCAAGGCGTTCCAATACATCATCCCACTGAAGATTGGGACTTTTCCTCATGGTAGAGTCATCCTATAGAAGAATACTGCTTTTGTACAACCAATGTACGAGTCCAGTACATTTGGCACTCCCTGGTTGGTAATCCAGACACAATATACCGCAAAGGTGATACTTGTCCCAAGGACTCATGGGGTCGCTTCAGATTGTACCAAAGAAGCCAGTCCACAAGCTTCTCGTTGAAGGCAGGGACGTCGTCCCTGAGGAGCGCCCGGCTTCCTTCTA
>Ga0209542_10000155_pt1 | contig 169220 bp, 121 predicted proteins | sample RifCSPhighO2_01_FD_184028 | JGI IMG/M metagenome (GOLD analysis project Ga0209542, IMG submission 184028) | Soil microbial communities from Rifle, Colorado - Rifle CSP2_plank highO2_0.1 (SPAdes) (version 2) | ecosystem: Environmental > Terrestrial > Deep subsurface > Rock core/Sediment ... | reverse complement strand
CGATCTACGCCGGTTTCGGTGGTACTAACGGCCAAGCGGCGGCGGCTTTTGGCGGGGGTACGGCGGCGGGAGCGGAGCTCGGCACTGAGGGGAACGGAAAGGAGGGTCTGACGGTGTCTTGACCGGTCCAAGACGGATCAACTTTTGGTTTTTCGATAATCTCTTTTGGCGGCTCAGCAGCGGCTGGTGCGATCTTCGGCTCGTAGTTTACTGGTGGGGTATTGGTAGCCGGCGGCGTGCTAGCAACGATAGTCGCTGGTAAGGCGACAACCGCGACGTTCCCTTGGGATCTCATCCCGTCGTGTATAGGCGCTGGGGCGTTGAAAATCGGCGCTTTTTCTTGTGGCTTTGGTTCGGGTCTAGATGGCTGATGATTAGACTTGAAAGCCGGTTTAGGTGGCGCAAAACTGGTCGAGTGACTGTCGGAAACACCGTTGCTTCGGCCGATTAATTCTTCAAGGTAACTAATGTTGACCAGCGCGATTGTTGGCTTACCGCCCTTTGTGAGGACGTACATGCCTTCTTGGGCCGATTCAATATCAGAAACGAGACGACTAAAATTGTCTCTTGCGTCAGTTAACGGCACTATTCTGTCGATTGGTACACTAATCATCGTTTGCCTCCGGCAAACTCAGAATTCTCACAGTGTTGCACTAGATTCGAAATCATCTTCCCCCTTAATACAACGGTAGCCGACCACTAATTTGGTGTCAAATAATACACCCGTAGCGGCTCCAATATATTCAGTTTAGTTGATAATTAAGGTACAATCGGCAGCATGAGTACACCACGCATTAGCGAACAAACGCTCGGCAACGGACTGAAGGTAGTTGCCATCGATCTGCCCGGATTCCATTCCGTTACCAACTTTTTATGCATTCGTAGCGGCTCACGCTACGAAGATCAAACCAACAATGGGGTGGCTCATTTTCTGGAGCACATGGTTTTCAAAGGTACCGAAAAATTTCCTGACACATTAAGCGTGGCCCAATCGATCGAAGGAATCGGCGGACATTTTAACGCCTGGACTTCCAACGACCATACCGCCTATTGGAATACCGTGCCGCACGACGAATGGCAGCGCGGGATCGAAGTGCCGTTTGAGCTGGCATTCCGCCCGTTAATGAGAACAACTGATCTGGAGCGCGAACGCGGGGTGATAGTTGAAGAAATCAGACGCATGCGCGACGAGCCAGCCAGCTACGTTGACGATATTCTGGGTTCGGTACTTTTTCCCGATAGTAGCCTGGGTCTTTCCGTGATTGGCACAGAAGAGCGCATCAAAAAAATGACCCTGGAACAGTTCCAAGACTACCGCGCCAAATACTATCACAGCGCTCAGAGCGTCTTTGTCGTTGCGGGCAATCTTCACGGTAAGGATATCTTTGCCGAAGTTGAGAGACTGACCAAAACGCTTCAGTCCAAACCAGTCACCAAGCCCAGTTTCGTTAGCTCGCCCAGCAGCAAAGCGGTAAAACTTCATACCAAAAAAACCGACCAGACCCATTTTATGCTGGCCGTAACTGACCCAACTTTGGGGCTGCACGGACCCGAGCAGTACGTGGCGACAATCCTGAACGCCGTGCTGGGCCAGGGAATGAGCTCCAGATTGTTTTTGAACATTCGTGAACGTCAGGGCTTGGCTTACGCCATCCGATCGTATTTCTCGCCGTTTGAAGACACCGGGGTAATTCAAATTTACGGCGGGGTAAACACCGAAAAAGTCAGCGCCACGCTGACCGCGTTGGAGCACGAGCTGAGCCGTCTGCAAAACGAGCCGGTTGGCGCCGACGAGCTATCCAAAGCCATCAGGATGGTCACAGGTTCGTACGATTTGACTGCGGATTCTCCGTCAGAGCTGGCTCGGTGGTACGGTTCAACCCGTTTAATGGGACTTGACGATAACCTTGAGCAGTCAAAGAAAGAGCTTGAAGCGGTGAGCGCCGAGCAGATTCAGGAGCTTGCGAAAAAAGTCCTGGGCAAAGAACGCCAAGTTATCGCCGTTATCGGGCCGTACGATGACGACGCCCAGTTCCGAAAATTTCTTAACCTCTAGGAAACTAACCCAGCCGGTTATATAATCAAGATATGAGAATTGAGCAGACACTGGTGTTAATTAAACCCGACGCGATTGAGCGATCGCTCGTGGGACGCGTCATAACTCACTTTGAACAACGGGGGCTAAAATTACTTGGATTGAAAATGCTAGTTGCTTCTAAGGAATTGGCAAAAAGTCATTACGGGGATTTCGTCGAGCGCTACACCGTAAAGCTAGGCGCCGAGAAGGCTAATAGCATTATGGACGAGATGGTCGGCTTTTTAACTTCCGGCCCGATTATTGCCATGGTTGTTGAGGGCATTGGCGCTGTGGCCGTGGTCCGAAAAATAGTTGGCTCTACTTACCCCAGTGAAGCAGCCGCCGGAACGATCCGTGGCGATTTTGCCCACGTTTCGCAGGATTACGCCAACGCCAAGGGTATTACGGTCAAAAATCTTGTGCACGCTTCGGGCTCACCGGAGGAAGCCGAGATTGAAGTGAAGCTGTGGTTTGCCGAGAGTGAACTAATTCAGTACGACTCAGTTCACGACCGACACGTTCTCTAGCGATGACGCCGCTTTACCTTGCGGCCGGAGCTGGTTTTATCCTGTCACTAATATTGACCAGTTTTCTGATAAAGTTCTCGTGGAGAACTGGCAAGTTTTTGCCGGAAATTCGGCCGCGCGATGTCCATAAAACTCGGGTGCCACGCGTCGGCGGCGTAGCGATGGTGGCCGCCTTCCTGGTGGTGACACTTGTGATCCTGCTTTTTTGGCCTGACCTGCTGCATTTTAGCTCCAAAAAGATACTTGGCATCGATCGTAACCTGTTGGGATTGATTTTGGGCCTGGTGGTTCTAAGCGCGGTCAACCTGGTAGATGATCTGAGGAGCCTGTCGTGGAGAAAAAAGTTGGCGACCCAGATTGTGGCTGCGGTGATCGTCGCCCTGTGCGGCATAAAAATACTCTGGCTGGGACAGTACGCCGCTACACCGCTGCTGGCCAGTGTTTACAGCCTGACGTTTGTGGCCGTGTGGCTGGTGTTTGTTGGTAACGTTGTTAACTGGTTGGATAGCATCAACGGTTTGGCCGGCGGGGTAAGCGTTATCACCCTCGGAATAGTGATGTTTTTGAGCCTCTCGCTTCGATCTTCACAGCAACCGGTGGCGCTGGTGGCCGCGGTAACTATTGGGGTGACGCTAGCTTTCTTAATTTTTAACCTGCGCGGTAAGGTCTTCATGGGAGATACCGGATCGTTCTTCTTGGGATTTGTGATCGGCGTGTTGGCAATTATCTCTGGCGGAAAAGTTGCGACCGCCGGACTAGTTTTAGCAATCCCTTTTCTCGACGCGATGGTGGTGGTAATCACGCGTCTTATCAATCGCCAGTCTCCGTTTTTGCCCGACAACAAACACCTTACACACCGGTTGATAAATCTCGGTTGGCCGCGCTGGATGATAGTTGGCTTCTACTACATGTTGAGCCTGTCGTTTGGCTTAGTGGCCTTGAATACCCAAATGTCGGGTAAACTTCAGGCCACGCTGGTGGCGGCCCTCATAATGGCGACGCTGGTAGTCGGTTACAATGTTGCGTTGCGACGCCGTGGCTGTAAGTATTAAGTAATGGAAGAAGAATACTCGTTTAAAGGACAGCGTTCGGATGAGCAAGTGGTGCTGGTTACCAAGCAACATCTGTGGCTCTTGTCGCCGTTAGTTCTTGTTTGGGCGGTGATAATTGGGTTGATTCTGCTCTTGGTTTGGTGGCAAGGGGCGTCGCGAGTGAGTTCGTATATAACTTTTGGCATCGCCGTGGTTGGGCTAATTTACAGCTATTACTTTTGGTTTATCTGGAACAACTCCGATTATATTGTGACCAACCAGCGGGTGATCAAAATGGATCAAATTAGCTTCTTCAACCGGGTTATTTCTGAAGCCGAAATTGACCGAATCCAAGAGATTTCAACCGAGGTGGCGGGGCCGATTCACACCTTACTCAAATTCGGCACGGTCCGTATTAAAACAGCATCGGACTCCGGCAAAATGGACCTGGACGACTTGACCGACCCGTACTCGGTTCAGCAAGTTATTGTGAGTATCCAGAAAAAAACCCACCCCAACCGGCCCCCGCGGATTATTTAGACGTTGTCGAGAAAAAGTTGGGCAATCTCTTCGTCTAGATCGGCGCACTTTTCGACAGTCAGTGTTGTGCGGACGGCTTTAACGAGGCCGTTCTGGGCAACTCGTAGTTCAACCGGGGTTGTGCCAGGGTAGCCCTCTAGGAGTGATTTTAGTTTTGGGACAAGAGAGCGCGCGGCACCAGAAGGTAGATCGATCATGTAAGTTGAGGGCCCGTTGGGTTTGGCGGGGGAAGAGCCGCCGTTGGGTCGAGCCGCCCTGACTGTGCTCTCTAGCTTCGGTAGCATCTGCGGGCTGACTTCTTTCAAGTCCCAAACCCTTTCTGCCAAAAGTTTGACGGTGGAATCTTTGTCGGAAATCCGGGCGTCAACGATCACCATTTTGTCGGTCTGCCAGAGCGTTGGGAATTGGCCTAGAATTGTCGGGAAAACTATCACTTCTAGCTGGCCGGTTAGATCTTCCAGCTCGGCAAATGCCATCTGAGCCCCAGCTTTGGTGGTAATTTTTTTGAACTGCTGCAGTATTCCCGCTACTCGTACCATCTTGCCTGCCTGCTCGATGCTGAGCGTCGCAATCGGTGTCGCAAGGCTTGTTAGGGCAGGGAACTGTTTGAGCGGGTGATCGGAAAGGTAAAGTCCAAGTAGCTCCTTTTCCCAAGTTAAATAGGCCGCTTTATCTTCGACGGTTGTTGGTAGCACAACAGCGGGCAAGTTCTGCTTATTGACCGCTTCGGCGAAGATACTGAGCTGACCCTCCGTCACTCCTTTGCCGCCGGCCGCGTATTTAACCAGTAGCTCTAGAGCTCCGTGAAGATCGCTTCGTTTACCGAATCTGTCGAGCGCTCCGGAGCGCACGAGGCTGTCTAGGACTTTCTTGTTGAGCGTCGCCCCGTTTCGACTCAGGAAATCTTCCAAGGTTTCGTACGGGCCGTTGGTTTTGCGCTCCCGTACCATGGCCTTGGCCACCGCGGTACCGACGTTCTTAATGGCCCCGAGTCCAAAACGGATTGCCTTCTTCTCTTTTAGCACGGCAAAGGCGGCGAACGATTCGTCGACGTCTGGCGGCAAAACTTTCAATCCCATATGCTCGCACTCGGAAATTTCAATAGAGAGGCGATCGGTGTTATCTAGGTCACTAGTCATCAGGGCGGCCATAAAACAATCTGGGAAGTGAGCCTTGAGATAGGCCGTTTGATAAGCGATAGTGGCGTAGCTGACGGCGTGGCTTTTGTTGAAGCAATACGCGGCGAAGTCTTCGAGCTGTTTCCAAATATCTCGTGCCTTAGTCTCGACTACCCCGTTTTTGACCGCGCCCGTGATGAATTTTTCTTTCATCTGGGCCATCAATTTTGGTATTTTTTTACCGACTGCTTTGCGCATTGTGTCGGCTTCCGCCCCCGTGAAACCGCACATGTCTTTGCTCATCCGCATGACTTGCTCTTGGTAGACTGGAATCCCGTAGGTGTCTTTGAGGGCGTCTTTTGCCAATGGATGCAGATACTCAATTTTTTCTTTGCCGTTTTTGCGATCGATGAAACTCTGAATCCACTGCATCGGGCCGGGTCGGTAAAGCGCTACCATGGCGACGATATCCTCGAGCTTATTGGGGCGTAGCTCCTTGATGTAGCGTTTCATTCCGCTCGAGTTATGGACAACAAAGCCGTTAGCAACGTAGTTATTGCCCGGGGTTTCCATTTTTATGTCATACGTCTCTTCAATTCCGGCGGGTTTGATTGCTTTGACGGTGACGTAATCAAATCCTGAGGGAATTCGCGGGCACTCCCAGGCGACTAGCGTTCGGTACTTGAGGGCGAACTCGGCGAACTTTGTCGTGCTAATTATGACTAACTTGATTGCCGGGTATTGTTTCTGGAATTCTTCCATCTTCAGCCGGTCGCCATCGTGTAGCCAGCCCTTAATCTCATAGTAAGTATTTTCGCTTGGAACAAAAAAGTCTGGCGTATAATTGGTGCTTCTACCGTCTGGTAAGGTGACGGGGAAAGTTTCAGGTTCGTAGTCGTAAGCTAACCCGTTATGAATTAGAACACGGGCAAAATCAGCCTCCCAATTTGAGCGAACATAATGTCCTAAGTCCTGCCGAAAACCACCCTTTCTGTGCGGTGGCCTGCGGCCAAACATGTGATTTTTTTCGCCTCTCATTGCTTCGCTCATCCGTAAGCGGATCTCTTCTGCTCGCTCGGGCCCGAACTTATCGATGTTTGTTTTTCCGGCCAGACTGCGACTGATCTTTTCGCCCGTTAAAGCCAGTAAAGCGCTACTCTCCTTTGTTTCCCCAAGATTCCAAGGCTTTCCGCCACTTTCGTAAAAACGGTGTCGGGATTCAGCAATCCGTTGACGCGAAATTGCTTTGCTTGGATTACTGTAATGGCGTGCCGAACAGGTATAACAGTACTGGCTTTTCCCTTCTTTTTGGCCATCAATTTGCCTTCCGCAGATGTGGCAGGTGTTGTAAATCAGATGCTTGGCCTTATTCTTGAGTAAGATTTCCTCGCCGTTTATTAACTCGCTTAGCTTCTTCCAACCATCCTTAGTCAAAAAATGATGATCGGCGCTGGCCTTAATGAACCAGCCATTAGTAGCGATGAGATTATAGAGTTGCTTTTTGGGACCCTTCAACACGCGCAGGATTTTATTTTTATGGACTTTGCCTTCGTCGAGGTAGACTGACTCTAGCCGCTTTTTGTCCTGGGTCGTGTAAAGCTTTTTTATCGTTGTATTTGAGATGATGGTATCGCCCGATAAACATTCAAGCTGAAAGACACCTGTTGTCTCGCCCTTGCCAAACAGCTCGAAAGTTTCTTTGTCATTTTCCGGCAGGTTGTAAACGTCAATTTTGTCGCCGTAAACTGCCTCGATTATCTCGCAGCACTGACGCAAGATGGTGTAGTTGGCCAGTCCCAAAAAGTCCATTTTTAGTAGGCCAATCTTTTCGATCGGGCCCATCGAATACTGGGTAACCTGGTGAACATCGCCGCCTTGAGCCTGCTGAACGGGAGCGTAATCCTCGAGCGGATCGTTAGAAATAACAACGGCGCAAGCGTGCTGGGAGGCGTGGCGAATAGTTCCCTCCAGTTTCATCGCCGAGTCCAAGACCATTTTGGCCTGCGGGTCGTTGTCGTACATCTGTTTTAGTTCTGGCGCCTCGCCGACTGATTTTGCCAGCGGGGTGTGACGACCCTGAATAGGCGCAGGGACTACTTTGGCGATGGCGTCGACCTGGTTATACGGCACGCCGAGTACGCGGCCAACGTCTCGCACCGCCGCTCTGGCCATAATCGTCCCGAAAGTGATAATGCCAGCCACATGCCCGTCGCCGTATTTGGCTCGGGCGTAATCGATAATTTCACCGCGGCGAGAATCTTCAAAGTCCATATCGATGTCAGGCATAGAGATGCGGTTTAAGTCTAAGAACCGTTCGAAGAGCAGATCGTATCGAAGCGGGTCGATGTTAGTGATTTCGATAACGTACGAGATCAATGATCCGGCAGCCGAGCCGCGACAGCCGTAATATATCCCTTTTTCTCGGGCAAATTTGGCAAAATCCCAGACGGCCAGAAAGTAGCCCGGATAGCCCATCTTGTTGACAATCCCCAATTCGTAATCAAGGCGCGAACGAATTTCTGGTGTTACCTCGCGGAATCTCTTAGTTAGTCCTTCTTCGCAGAGATGTTTTAGGTACGATGCTTCCGTTTGACCCTTGGGCACGGGAAATTTTGGCAGGAGGTTCTGCTCAAGTGGAATGTCTAGGTTCACCAGATCCGCGATTTTCAGGGTGTTCTCGAGGGCCTGCGGCACGTCGGTGAAAGCCTCGGCCATCTCCTGCGGCGTTTTTAAGGAAAAGTCGCCGGTATAAATCATCCGGTTACTGTCGCTAACCAATTTCCCGGTTTGAATACACACCAGCTGATCATGAGACACGTGATCGTCAGAGTTAACGTAGTGCGTGTCGTTGGTGACAATCAACGGAAATTTCAACTTCTCGGCTACACGTTTCAGATGTTCATTTACCACCTGTTGTTCGGGAATCGACGGATGATCTTGGAGCTCTAGATAGTACGAATCTTTACCGAACATCTCGCGGTAGGTTTGGATGGTAGTTTCCAGCTCGTCAAAATTTTTGTCTAGAATTAGCCGAGATGTTTCGCTGGCCAAACAGGCCGAGGAGGCGATCAATCCTTCGCTGTGGCGACTCAAAAAATCTCGATCCACTCGGGGTTTGTAGTAGTATCCCTCCAAGTGGGCGGCGCTGGTGATTTTGATTAAGTTTTTGTAACCGGCAAGGTTTTTGGCTAGGAGAATCATATGGAACGGCCGCGAGCCGGGTCCGCTGGTTCGGTCGGACATGGCGTGCGGGGCGATGTAGGCTTCCTGGCCAATAATCGGTTTAAGACCAGCTTTTTTACACTCACTAAAAAATTCTATGGCGCCGTAGAGAACGCCGTGATCGGTCAGGGCCAACGCCGGCATGCCCAGCTCTTTGGCTCGCCCAACCAACTCCGGCACTTTCCCTAAGCCATCAAGTAACGAGTAATGCGAGTGAACATGAAGATGGACGAAGTTGGGCTTGGGCATGACTTAATAAGTCATACCAAGCCAGTTATCAATTTACAATTTTCAATTTTCAGTGAATAACTCAATGATTCAATTTTCAAGTTTAGAAACGATTCTTGTTGTAACCACTAGCGATGTTTTTAGCAAAGTGGGTAGGCATATTTGTTAGTGATCCTGTTCGTGACAGGACTGGCGAAAGCAAACATAATGGCAGTATGAAAAACGTGCTGGTTGTTGGGGGCGGTGGACGCGAACACGCTCTGGCCTGGAAACTCTCCCAGTCCAATAGGATCGGAAATCTTTTTGTTTCACCAGGGAACGCAGGAACCGCGCATCTCGCACAGAATATTCCCATTTCTTCTACTGACATCCCCGCCTTAATCAAATTTGCTAAACAAAACGCAATTGATCTGACTGTTGTTGGACCAGATAACTCATTGGCCGCGGGAATTGTAGATAGCTTTCAAGCCCACGGCCTAAAGATCTTTGGTCCCACAAAAAAGGCGGCAGAAATTGAGTGGTCAAAGGTATTCGCCAAGAAACTAATGAAAAAATATAATATCCCGACTGCCAAGTACGCTTCATTCTCGTCATACGAACCAGCACGGCGGTATATTTCTACAACCTCATTTCCCACGGTCATCAAAGTCGACGGTTTAGCCCTTGGAAAGGGGGTTTTCATTTGCGAAAGCCCCAAAGAAGCGAAGAAAGCACTAACGGCTATTATGCGAGGTAAGGATTTCGGGAGCTCGGGCACGAAGATTGTCATAGAGGAGTACCTGGAGGGGATAGAAGTTTCAGCTCACGCAATCTGCGATGGAAGCAACTTTCTTCTCTTTCCTTTGGCTCAGGACCACAAACGGATTGGGGAGGGCAATACCGGTCCCAACACGGGCGGTATGGGGACAATCTGCCCAGTGCCTGGGCCGGTTCGCGAAATAAGTGGAATTATCAGAGCGACCTTAGAGGCCCTGCAAAAAGAAGGGCGATATTTCTCGGGCTGCTTGTTTCCCGGCATAATGCATACTTCTAAAGGCCCAAAAGTTTTGGAATATAACGCCCGCTTTGGCGATCCAGAAACTCAGGTTTATATGCGCCTACTGAAGAATGACCTGCTTGAGGTTTTGGAAGCAGCAACCGAAAAGAGGCTGGGAAACGTTAAACTTGAATGGCAAACAGGAGCAGCTGCATGTATCGTACTAGCATCGCTTGGTTATCCGGGAAAGTACAAGCAAGGTTTTGAGATAGGGGGAATTGAGGAAAGATCGGGTAACGAAACGGTAATTTTTCACGCCGGAACCAAGCTAGACGGTGACAGAGTTCTCACGGCAGGAGGCAGGGTGTTGAATGTTACTGCAACGGGGGCGAACCTAGGAGAGACCTTGGAATTGGGCTATAAAGCTGCTGGAAGAGTGTCTTTCGAGGGTAAAGTATTTCGCAAGGACATAGGATTTCAGTTCGGAAGCTAAGGGAATAGGGACGGAGAAGCTAACCCATCGGCTTATTTGTTGTAGCAGAACAGGAGCATAAAAGCCAAGCCACTCGAGAGTATTGTAAAATAGCGATTAAGTGCGATAGTGTCCACAGGAACATAAAGTTCGAGGAGCGTGACGTGGAAGATGTAAGCACCGTTGGCGGATTTATCGATCTATTGCTCAAGAGAGAGGAAAACCAGTTTGGGATGCTGTCGTCGGTACTCAAGCTGGCGGAGGCGAATTACGATCCTGGCAACTGGGCACGATGGTTGACACAGCCCTTATGTCCAGAGGAGATCTACCCGCTCTGCGAAGTCATTAACTCGACATACCAGCGTATTCTGGTCGGTATCGATACAGACGAATGCTACAAGTCGACTATCGAGAACGCCCACCGGCATCAGCTGCTAGTTTTCACCGAAGCGGCAGCTTTGGGGGTCGAACTCGACAGGGAACGGGTCGACGCTCCGGTTTCAATGAGCGATGCATTGATCCGGGCACAAAGCGTCACTACTTGATCAATCCTCTTTCGACATCTCTCTAAGCCCCGGCGTGTGACCGGGGCACTACTTTCTGTCGGTTGACCAACGAAGCAGTTTTCGATATAATTTTCTCTACTAATGGCGCATACAAAAGCGAAAGGTTCAACAAGAAATAATCGAGACTCACAGTCGAAACGGCTGGGAGTTAAGGTTTATGGCGGAGAAGCAATTCGTCGTGGCGGCATAATCTTGCGTCAGCGCGGTAGCAAGTACTACGTCAGCGCCGGAGCGGCCGTATCGGGGGATGACTCCATCTACGCTACCTGCGACGGTCACGTTGTGTTCTCCAGTAAAAAAGTTAAAAAGTTTGACGGTCGGTTCGTTAGCAAGACCTTCGTTGGCGTTAAAGTTAAGGAAGAAGCGAAATAATGGATATTGGCGCCATACTAAAAACTGTTGAAGCTAGCTCACGGAAAGTAAAAGTCGCCGAAGTGCGTGTTGGCGAAACGGTTAAGGTTCACTACCGTATTAAAGAAGGCAACAAGCTGCGCCTCCAGATTTTTGAAGGCCTGGTCATCGGCGTAACCAAGCCAAAAACTCTTCAAGGCAGTTTCACGGTACGCAAGGTAATTGACGGCGTTGGCGTCGAACGAACTTTTCCGTTCCACTCGCCGCATATAGCCAAGCTTGAACGAATTAAATCTGGCAAGGTGCGTCGGGCCAAGCTGAACTTCGTTCGCGAGTACGCCCTGTCGCGTCGTTTCAAACTCAAAGATAAAGGCGTGGCTGGTTCAGTTTGGGAAGAGGTCGCTAAGGAACAGCAGGAGATAGCTAAGGAAGAATCCAAAGAGGAAGCGAGTATCGAAGGGGAACTGGGTGCTGGGAACTTGGAACTGGATGAAGCAAAAAACGAACCAGTCCTTAGCACCGATTCTGAAACCCAGTCCCCAGTACCTAGTGCCGAGTCCCCATCTTCCGAGGTTGCCAAACCAGAGGAATCAGCCGACAATAAGACCGATGAGCTATCTGGGCAAAGCGCTGGGGCAGATGGGGGAGACGCTAGCGGCGAACCTGTTGAAGAAAAAGGGATTGAAAGTCCTCAGGCGTAATTTTGTGACCCATTTTGGCGAGATCGATATTCTGGCACGTGACGGCCAGTCTTTAGTAATTGTTGAGGTGAAGACCAAGACCAGCGGCTGGAAGGGTGCGGCAATCGAGATGATCACTCGTACCAAACAGGAAAAACTAATTTTACTTGCCCACGAACTGCAGATGAAATATAAAACAAATAATGTTCGGATCGATGTGGTGACTGTCGACGAGGCTGCCGACGTGCCCGTGGTGCGCTATCACAAAGGAGTAATTGAGTTCAATGGATAATAATAATTCTCAATTTTCGAATTTACAATTTTCAGTAAATGTCGCAATGATTCAATTCCGAAACATTGAAAATTGGTTAACTGGTAAATTATTGAAAATTGAAAACTGGCAATTGAAAATTGTTCAAACCGGAGGTTTGAAGTAATGGCTGAGGAAATACGAGTTAGAATTGCCCCTTCGCCAACCGGTAAGTTTCACATCGGCACGGCTCGCACAGCATTGTTCAACTATCTGTTTGCCAAAAAACATGGCGGGCAGTTCATTGTGCGCATTGAAGACACCGACCGTGAGCGTAATGACGATGTTTACGTCAAAGACATTATCGATGGCCTGCTCTGGCTTGGCCTGGGATTCGACGAGGGCCCGCCCTTCCATGGGGTCAGGGCGACTCCGAGCAAGGTCGAGGAGCCGGAAGTTGGTGGGCAGTTCGGCCCGTACTTTCAATCGGAAAGGTTGGATCTCTACAAACCGTACGTCGAACAGCTGTTAAAGGAACATCTGGCCTATCGCTGTTACTGCACCGCCGAAGAGCTGACGAAAGTACGCGAGGCCGATCAGAAAAAGGGTTTGGCGCCAAAGTATTCTGGTCGCTGCCGAGATCTTACTGCCTCCGAGATCGATAAGTTTGAACGGGAGGGCAGAGCGTCGGTGATTCGCTTTAGGACTGAGCCAAGAAAGGTGAAGTTTACCGACTTGATTCGCGATGAGGTGGAATTTGATGCCGAACTTTTTGGTGATTTCGTGATCGTTCGTAGCGACGGAGTGCCACTATTTAATTTGTCGAATGTTATTGATGATTCCTTGATGAAAATTAGTCACGTCTTACGCGGCGAGGAGCATCTTGCCAACGCCGCCAAACAGATTATGTTGGCAGAGGCGCTCCGGATTGCAGTGCCAGAGTTCGGTCATCTGCCACTCATTTTTAACCCCGACCGAACAAAGATGAGCAAGCGACGTGACCCGGTGTCGGTGAGCGATGATTTTCGGGCCAGGGGCTATCTGCCGGAGGCGATGGTTAATTTCATGGCTCTGCTCGGGTGGTCAGGCGAAAACGATCGAGAGATTTATACGTTGTCCGAATTGGTAGAAGAGTTTGAGCTGGAGCGCGTCGGTAAAAGTCCGTCCATTTTTGATATCGAAAAATTGAAGTGGATGAACGGCTACTACATTCGAAACGCCTCGATCGGCGAGGTAGCGTCGGAGGCTCAGAACTTCATCACTGATAAAAAATTGCTCCAGGCAACGCTCGATAAACCAGATTTTTATCTGGAGACAGTCGTCCTGGTACGAGATCGGCTCAAGACCTACGCTGAGATCGAAGAAGCAATTGAGCTTTTCTACACGGCACCAAAGTATGACGCTGAGTTGCTGGTGGCCAAAAAATCTACTGCCAAAAATGCCCAGCTAGCACTGGTTGTCGCCGCGCAAACATTAAAGCAAATTGAGACTTTTTCGCTTGATGAACTGGAGCCGTCGTTGCGCGGGGCAGCGGCTAGTAACCAGCTGACCGATGGCGAACTGCTTTGGGCGGTGCGAGCGGCGCTATCTGGCAAAGCCGCGTCTCCTGGATGTTTTGAGTTGCTGGGGATTTTGAATAAAGACGAGTCTTTGAAGCGGATTGCTACGGCGATCAAGAAGCTCAAAGCTTTGAAAAGCTAAGGACAAATTTCTAGCAGGGCCATACCCTGCACGGTTCTCACAGAGGTGTTGTGAAAATTCGCCTCCCTTCCGGAAGGTTCGCGGAGCGAATCGGCGAATTTTCGGTATCTATGGTGACTCGAGAGGTGAGTTTTGATAAACTATCGAAGTATTCCGGGATCGTATAGTGGTAGTACGCTAGGTTCTGGTCCTAGTAACCTTGGTTCGAATCCAAGTCCCGGAGCAATGAGAAAAAACGAAGAGCGGAGGGGCGAGGATTACCCGTAGGGGTATTCCAAGTCCCGGAGCAATGACAAGTACAGATAAAGATACGTATTTCGTGGCGGTGAAGCTTTTTTTGCGACAGGGTGATCAGCTGCTCATCACTCACGATATCTTCGGTTCTTGGGATCTGCCGGGCGGGCGACTAAAACCTGACGAATTTCACAAGCCACTTTCGGATGTTGTGAAGCGTAAAATGGACGAGGAGCTTGGCTCGGATGTCAGTTACGTAGTCGGTGAGCCTCTGGTCTTCTTTAGGGTTGAGCGGCAAGAACGGGGACGGGCGGTCAGGATATTTGCGATTGGTTACGAAGCTACCTACGAAGGCGGTAAGATTTCCTTGGGCAAGCATCACGATCAGATGAAATGGGTTGATGTTGAAATCTTTAAGCCCGAAGATTACTTCAAGGGTGGCTGGTTGCTCGGTGTTCAGGAGTACCTGGAGAAAGTTCGAGCCTAACACTCCCGGTGTTCTTCCCCGGCAGCAAATTAAACCCACCTGGCGGTTTCCACCTATTTCAAGTTGGCACGAGCGTACAAATCAAGAACATCTCTAAAAACCGCAACAGCGGTTTTTAGGTTGAGAGGAGGTTGTCAGCCAAGCCTCAAATGCTGCCACTGCGGACTGACTCTGCCTCCGGGGAAGTGGCTTTGATCAAGCACGCTGCCCGATAGTGCATCGTGCCCGCGTGTGATCGGATAGTCTGCTGAAACTCGACCGTTGGCGTAAAGATTGACGCTCTCTACTTCAACATAATGAACATCCCAGTAGGTAACCTCCATCTGTCCCCACAAGTAGACCGGCATGCCGTAGATGCGTTTCACTTCGACGGCACTTTTGGCAAGCGGGTCGCCCAGATGTGGCTGACCGTACGGTTCACGCAAGTTTGTCCGTTTAATGCCAAGGTCGCTCAACCGATCAAGAGTTTTTGCCAAGTCATTATCTGCCAGGTTCTCTGGTCCGAGCACGATGTTGATCTTAACACTCTGCATGTGGCTGGAATTGGCCAATATTTCCTCGAGGCGAGGAGTGACACCCTGCCCCATCATTTCCTCATAGATCGCCTCGTCAAATGAGGGGATTGAGATACTTGCTTTGTCAAAGAGCTTCCAGTCGTCGAGATGGTTAAGCGCCACAACACCGTTGGTTCGCACCCCGAGTACGAGTTCGGGGATGGCGGTTCGCAGTAGCGCGTTAAGCTTGCCGATATTCTGGCAGAGCAGCGGGTCAGTGTTCGAACCGGTGAGATTTATTTCGTGGATGTTGTGGTTCAGACACTCATCAACAAACTTCCAGATTCCTCTTAGCGGCCAGCTGGAGAGGTTGTCAAGTGGATCGAGAGCCATCATATGCTGTCCGATGCAGAAGTAGCAGCTGCGATTGCACGGCCCTGAAAAGTGAATGTTTCCAAACCAGTGGGTAAAGTTCTTGTCCGAGTTAAGGCAGCCCATAATTCTCCTTGTAAAAGTGCTTCGTGTTACCATTGTGCCAATTCCATAAGTGTAGTTAGCACACTAAGTAACGCGAAAAAATTATAGTGTTATCATCGTCTTTTGTCTTACTCGGTACAGTCGGGCTGGACGGTGGGCGCCTTCAGTGTCGAAAAGCTTTGTCGACTCAAGTATGTTCATCGTCTCGATATGTTTGCGGAAATTCCGCTTATCTAACTTCTTGTTTAGAACCGCTTCATAGACAGCCTGCAGCTCGCTAAGGCGAAACTCATCGGGGAGAAAGGCGTGGGCGATACCTGTGTATTCAAGTTTTGCTCGCAGTCGTTTAATGGCATAATTTACGATCACACGGTGGTCGAATGCAAGCTCGGGCAATTTATTTATCCCAAACCACTTCGCCTCAGATACATCAGTGTCGGCTCGAAGTTGGAGCTTGTAACTAGGGGTAAGTGCATAGTAGGCGACGGTAATAACCCGCTCACGTGGGTCGCGCTTAGGGTCACCGAAGGTGTAGAGCTGTTCAAGGAAGACCTCTTTAATACCAGCCTCCTCTTTCAATTCACGTTTTGCCGCAGTCTCCAGCGTTTCGGTTTCCTTCACAAAACCCCCCGGAATGGCCCAAATCCCCTTAAAAGGTTCAATATCTCTTCGGACGAGTGCTATTTTTAGCTCGTTGTTAATTAGTGAAAAAACCAGTACATCAACGGTTACAGCCGGGTGTGGGTAGTTCGCAGTAGACATCTTAGTGTTATTAATACACTAATTACTGAACGTGTCAAGGCCTGAAATCTCCTGTCTCTCTAGACTTTGACGATGTCACCCGGTTCCATTCGTTTCGCTTCAATCCAGCCATCGGAAATATTCCGTCGGCTCTTACTCGCGTCCTTCCCCGGTTGCTATCTTGACTCGACGGACAGATTATTGTAGAGTTTGCTTTATCTCTGATGGGAGGAGAAACGGCATGAAGAAATGTCAAGTGCGAGCTCTAAGTGAGTCCGCGCGCCTCAAGGCCATGGGCATCACAATGTCCAAGACCAAGGGCAAAAGAGGTAAGAGAAATCGGAGGGTGAGAGAGCAGGATCGAGCCTACCGCAATTCACGTGGTTCACGTTGGTAGCTCTGATCGACATCGAGGTGTGACAACTGAGCCGCTGCCCCAGGCCTGCCGGAGAACCCGGTGGGCCTCTTCTTAATAGCCGAACTCTAACTATACCTGCGGCGGTAAATATCGTTACTGCAAATAACTATGATTGTCCGGTAGCTCAGATGCTTGATCCTCTGAACCGACACTGATATAGTTACGCGGTATTCTACGGGGAGGGTTTCATATGGACATTATCATCCTTGCCGGGGCCGATAAGGCTACCGAGCGAAAGACCAAGTCGGGACACAGCTACCGCGATGCCGCGATCATCGCTGTTTCCAAGATCAACGCCAACCGAACGGTGGTCGTGACAAAGTGGACTCTTGGAGCGCTGGGCGGCGGCAACGTAGTCGCTACTCATGGCGGGTCAAGCCTGGCAGAGAGCCTGGGTAACGGCCTGAAGCAATGTACGACAGCAGACTGGGTACTGATCGTCGCGGCCGACTTGCCCCACATCAACGCGACAGCGGTGGAGGACTTCCTCCAAAAGGTCGAACGAGCCTCAAGCACGAACAGCAACTCGGACGTCTTTGTTGGATATGCTTCGATGGAAGACTGTAGACGCCTCAACCACACCAGCCACCGTTCGATCATTCTGGACGGGGCGGCGGTCAAGCTAGCCAGCGTTTTTCTGGTCCGTCCGCAGGTTCTGATAGACCAGAGCGGGGTGATCGGCAAACTCATCGCTAAGCGCAAAAGCGTCCTGGCCATCGGCCTGAAGCTGCTCGGGTTCAAGACAGCCCTGAAGCTCTTGAGACAGGGGGCCTTCAAGCTCTCAGAGCTGGAAGCGGCACTGGCAAAGAAGAAAGTCATGGCCAAGGGCATTAGAGTCCAGGCCGAGTTAGCGGTCGACGATGACACCTAGGGGTCGTCACGGGGGGCTTCTCTACGGGTCGTCAGGAAATCTGGCGACCTCTTTAATAGTGGATACCACCTCTCCGGCAGCAATTTTCAGGTTACTTTTCTCATCTCCACGCACTTCCGGTATTCTGAAATTGAGTAATGGAAAATTTCTGGGCTGTTCCCAAGACAGCCGTTCTTAAAGAGCTCCAGACGGACGAAATACACGGCTTGAGTTCGCGTGAAGCTCGCTCGCGGCTGACCAAACACGGATTCAACGAGCTAGCCATCAAAGAGCGCGACACAACCGCGGCCGTTTTGGGACGTCAGTTTGCCAGCCCGCTCGTGGCAATACTGCTCGTGGCGCTTATATTGAGCCTGTCACAGCAACACGTCACTGACGCCATAATCATTGCGATGGTGGTGATGATAAATGCCCTGATCGGTTTTTTCGAGGAGGATCGGGCTCAAGACGTTATTGCCAAGCTACGGCAGATCCTAGCCCCTCATGCCAGAATAATTCGCGACTCAACTGAGGAGAAGATTGGGGCACGACTATTGGTAGTGGGAGACATCATTAAGCTTGAGGCGGGCGATCGCGTTCCGGCTGACGTTCGAATTATTGGCGGCAGAAACCTACGGGTAAACCAAGCTTCCTTAACGGGCGAGGCGGTGCCAGAGTTTAAACGCGATACTGTGCTGGCCGAGAAGACACCGTTGGCCGACCGTGACAATATGGCGTTTTTGGGTAGCCTCGTTGTAAGCGGGGCGGCGCTCTGTGTGGTAACGGCTACAGGAATTGGTAGTGAGGTGGGCAAGATTACCCGAGAGGTTGTCCAGGTTCGTCGTACGCAGAGCGATATTACCCGCAAGCTGAATTATTGGGCTCGTCTCATTGGCATTGTTTCGGTCCTACTCTCTGCTCTTGCTCTCTTGGTTGGTTTGGGTCGAGGCATCCCTCTGATCGAAATGCTCAAAACTTCAATTTCACTACTCGTTTCTTTGGTGCCCGAGGGGTTACCGATTGCACTAACGGTTACATTGTCGGTCAGCCTGCGGCGGGTTTTTCGCTCCCGAGCGGTGCTACGTAAACTTAGTTCAGCCGAAACGTTGGGAAGCGTGACAATAATTTGTGTTGATAAAACTGGAACACTTACCGAAGGGATGATGGTCGCAGAGCGTCTTATTACAGGGGCAAAAGAGTATCTTGTGACGGGTCGAGGGCTCTCTCTTAGCGGCTCGTTCGTAAGTGAAGGGGAGAAGGTTGACGTCGCTAAGACGCCGGCCTTGAGACTACTACTAGAGCTAGCCTCGCTCTCCACTACTTCAACGATAAATAAACGAGACCTGCACAGCGATCGAGCCCGAGAGTTATCCGATCCAACCGAGACGGCGCTGGCCGTGGTGGCGGCAAAGGCGGGCCTTTATGCCTTTGAACAAAACGAAGAGCACCCAGAGGTAATAGAAGTGCCGTTCGACCAGCTGTTGCGATACTCGGTGTCTGTTCACAAAATGGACGGCAAAAATCGTTACATCGTAAAGGGCTCGCCAGAGCGGATCATAAAGCTAGCTACTAAACAGCTAACCTCGACGATGTCTGAGGTAAGACTTGACCGTCAAAGCCGGGAAAAATTGGAACATATTGCCGAGTCCTACGCCGAGACTGGCTACCGGGTGGTGGCGCTAGGTTTTGTCGATAAACGGTCGGTCGAGTCCCAGCGACCGGAAAAAGTGGACGATCTAACGTTCGTTGGCCTGTTTCTGCTAAGTGATGCCATTCGTTCAACGGTTCCCCAAGCAATCGTGGAAGCCCAGGAGGCGGGTTTGAAGGTTATGATGATTACTGGTGATCATCTACTAACGGCCGAACACATCGGCGCCCAATTGGGCTTAATTAATGGTGGAAAAGTAATGCATGCGGACGAGATTAGCGGTTGCGATATGGCCGATGTGAGCATTATCGCCCGCGCCACTCCGTCGTCGAAACTGCTTATTGTTGAAAAACTGCAACGGCGAGGCGAGATTGTGGCGATGACTGGGGACGGCGTTAACGACGCTCCGGCTTTGAAGAAGGCCGATATCGGTATTGCGATGGGACTGCACGGGACTGACGTGGCGATTGAAGCAGCCGATATGGTGTTGTTGGATAACAACTTCGCATCCATAACCGCTGCTGTCAAAGAAGGCAGGCTGATCTGGAACAATCTGCGCAAGATTATTTTTCATCTTACCTCAACCAGCTTTGGCGAAGTGGCAATTATTATTCTAGCCTTGATGTTCGGCTGGCCGCTGCCGCTTATGGCCGTGCAAATTCTTTGGCTCAACCTAGTTACGGACGGCGCAACCTCCATGGCCTTAACGATTGAGCCGGCGGAGACCGATTTGATGCACCAGCGGCCCCGATCACCCGAAGCCAAAATTATCGACTCGGGGATGCTATTTAGAATGATCTTGGTATCCTTGGCGATGGCTGGCGTCTCGCTTTGGCTATATTGGGCGTCTCTGCCAAGTGGGGTCGAGTACGCCCGCAGTACCGTACTAACATTCATGGTTTTTGCCCAAGTATTTAACTTATTCAATGCCCGTTCGGAAACTCGCTCGGTTTTCATATTGAAGTTTGGCCAAAATCACCTGTTGATTTGGCTAAGCCTGCTCTCGATCGTCCTTCAGTTCATCGCGATCTACTTCCAGCCACTTAGCCAGGCGCTGGGGCTAGTGCCGTTGACGTGGCAAACAGTGGGCACAGCTGCCCTCCTAGCCAGTTCGATCCTCTGGGTGGATGAAGTGCGCAAGTTAACTCGGCGTCTGTTACTGGTGTGGGCGAGGCTACAAAACACTTTTACGGCGTGAAGGGGTACAATTGGGCTATGAGTAGCCACACGGTGTTGATAGTTGAAGACAACGAAGAATTGCGCCATCTCTACAAGGAGGAGTTTAGCCATAATAACTTTGAAGTCTTGGAAGCCGAGGACGGTGATGTTGCCGTTACTAGCGCTGTAACAAACGCGCCCGACGCGATTATTCTTGACTTGATGCTACCGCGCCAAGGGGGCATTAGAGTTTTGCGGGTGTTGCGGACGCTGCCAGAGACAAAACATCTGCCGATTGTTATCCTGACCGCACTGCCCAATCCAGAGTACAGAGAGCAGACTATCGATAAGGTTCAGGGGTACTTTCTTAAAACTGAAATTCGACCAAAAGATTTAGTTGCCAAAATACGCGAGATTATCGACGAGCGGCAGTAAGCTGCCTTGTCGTAATTCTCCTTCGTCGAATTATCGACGCACGAGCCGAGATATAGTAGAATTACAGAAGTATTTGGGTCTCGTCGTCTAGTGGCCAAGGACACCTGGTTCTCATCCAGGAGATCACGGGTTCGACTCCCGTCGAGACCGCAATCACCTTGTTCTTTATATCGAGGCCAAATCTGTTGACTTTATATGATTTAGTTAGTACAGTCACTTAGTATCATTAGTAGCTTAATTCGGAGACGGATCTATACCATAAGGTGCCCCGGTAGCTCAGTGGTAGAGCGCTGCCTAGATAAGGGAGAGGCCAGGGGTTCGAATCCTTTCTGGGGCACCAAGATTTCCCGGGCAAACCACGTTTGCCCATCCGTCCCTGTCTTAAGTTAGAAAGAGAGCCCAGTTGGGCTCTCTTTTGATAAAGCAATGGAGGATGGTCGAAACCATCCTCCATGGGACGTGGCGCTATACACGACGGGATGAAATCCCGAGGGAACGTCGCGGTTGTCGCTTACCAGCGACTATACACGACGGGATGAAATCCCGAGGGAACGTCGCGGTTGTCGCTTACCAGCGACTATACACGACGGGATGAAATCCCGAGGGAACGTCGCGGTTGTCGCTTACCAGCGACTATAGGGTTCTTGCGAACTCCAAAGCGTCATGATAACTGGAGAGTGTTATCTCCCTTCCAAGTTCGTGGCGAACGATGCCACCTATCCTGTTGAGAGCACGACCCAGATGAGGTGCGGGATCTTCTTGAGGAAACAACCCATTCATCTCCCCCAGCTCTTGCCAGGTGAAGCGTCTTCGATTTATCCACCACGGAATTGTCGAAGTTGCTCGGTAGTAGGGGTTTTCCCTGCACGCCTGCTCGAGTACATCTCGCAACGCTTCGACGTCCTTACGGATCGAACGATCGGTGCCGACGTACTCGAACTCTCGGTTAAGGTGAAGCGGTAACTCATCGGGCAACATTCGAATCGTTTCGTGCAACAACTCGACGTGCTGACGACGAGACTCGCGCGATTTCTCTGGTTGCTTCAGGAGCCATCGTTCGATTTCTGACTCATTGCTGAGCCTCATTACTGTTTCGTCCGGAGACCGTCGAGCCAGACGATAACGACCAGACTTGATAGTCGTAATCGCATCGCCATACTCTTCCAGGAACGGTAGCCAGCGGAGCGTATCCGTCTGGCGCTCTCCCGGAATCCCAGCGATCAAGAAGACATGGTTTTGGATTCCCGCCTCCTTCAGGTTCCGCAGGATGCGACCGTAGTTTTCGGGGTGGTTCCAGCGCTTGCTCGCTTGATCGAGGGTTGTGGGGGTCAGTGTCTCTAGCCCCAGCTGAACGCATCGGCAGCCAGCCTCGTAAAGCTGTTGACAGACTTTTGGATCAAGGAGATCATCCGTGATCGTTAAGTATGCCTGCCAGACGGCTTCGTAACATCGCCGCCGCAGTTCCGCGCCGATGCGAATCTGCCGCTGAACGGGCATTAGCTCGTCTGTGAAGTCGAACCAATGGCCGCCGAGCGTGATCATATGCTCGACAATCCGTTCAGGGGTCATCACCCTCGGCTTGCCCAAGAAGCTGTCGCTTCCGCAGCTGATCGCGCAGAACTCACACTTGTGGATGCAGTTGGACATCGTATACAGCGGATAGACCGCGTCAGATGCCCATTGAGTTGCTCCACCATCATAGATCGGCGTCGGAAGCGTCTCGAACAGTGTGAAAACCGTGGGCAGTTGATTGAGTTGAACGTTGCCGTTCCTGTCTCTCCACATCGTACCTGGTGCGTTTGCGACATTGAGCGTATCGACGATCTCGCTAAGCGGTTGAAAACCCTCGGAGTAGACGATCGCATCGCAGAAGTTGAGTAGCGGCGCTAGCTTGGGCGCACTCTCGTCCGTGACAACACGTGACCAGAAGTTGCCACCGATGATTACCAAGCACTCCGGTAGGGCGTCTTTGACCATCGAGGCCAAGATCAGTCCCTGGATCAGCTGACGCTCGTCAGAAATGCTTATGCCGTAAACTTCTGGACTAAAATCTTCGGCTGCTGGCAGCTCAACATCGCGGAAGTAGTCGAACCAGAGATGATTCTCGCGGTTACTCACTGCTTCCAGTGCGGACTCGACAGTTCCGTCGTAGTAGCCAGAGACAAAGACGACATTGTTTCGCTCGACCACGAACTTCTTATCGTTGTTCGGGATAGCGAGCGAGACGTCTTCGAAAGTCATGCGAGCCTGATAAAGCGACTGAACGTCGCTCTTAGGATCGCGAACGGTCGATAGCGCCTTCGAGACTCTTTCTTGGTCGTGTGAGAGCAGAAGGTGTTCCAGACCGAGTATGTGACCATACCGCTGGATAACCTCATGCCCCTGCTCTTGCAAGACAGCTGCCAGCTGAGCAATGCCCGCTGGTAGGTGCCATACCGACGAGGCAGGTGGGTAACTGAGAATCACCCTACGTGATTTTGTCATTTCTATCGCTCCATGCGCCCCTATGTCAAGGTGCGTAATGTTCAATGCTAAGACGAATTGTATAGTTTTGGTAACCAAGAATCAATAACACAAGACCGCTTGAAGTTTTCGGAGGTCGAAATCCGGTTGAGACCGCGATTCGCTATACTGTAGCTAATGGACTCGATTGTTTTTTGGCTCATACCGGTGATACTGCTAATCGTCTTAACGATCCTGACACTCGCCATGACCAGCGTTAAACCGAAACGCGAGACTTTTTTAGAGCCGCTTGGGACGCTAGTCAAAAACTGGAATCTCGCTCGTTTTGAGGGTAGGAAAAGCGAGGTAGAGCGCTATTTGGAGACCATCTCGACGCTGGATATCGGCCAAGAGTGGTTGAAAACGTTTCTACATCTGCGCGAAGGGCGAGGTCGAGTCAAAACAGAACTCATTTACTTTCGACCGATCGGCTTGCTCGGCTGTCAGGTTGTTTTCCGGCTTGGCAGTAGGTTGACCTCGGCTGTATTAGGGCTGGAAAGTGCCGTAGGGGAGCAGGTTGAAGGGATACGAAAGATAGCCAAAACCGCCAACACCGCTGAAAAGAGCGGATATCTAACTTTTGTTCTGGGAGTCAGCTCGCTTGCAAAACTACCGCGCGAAAACGATCTACCAAATATCTCTCATCGGTTAGTTGGCGAGCTAGTGCTCGAGCCGGAACTCGATAAAAACTTTGTTGCCAAAATTAAAGGGCTAAAGACAGCGCCGCGCTTCCTCACCGGCGCGCCAGTGGTCTGGGCGGAAAATATTTACAAAGAAGTCTTTGGCGTCCCGGTTGTTGTTTCGGCGTCAGGCCCACGCTTAAACGAGCTAAGCCCCAAGTTTGCCGAAGAAGAGCTGCGAAAAGCCCAGGTGATCGCGATGGCCGATACCAAGCTAAAACACTGGGCGATTCGCCTGATCGCGCCGGACTCGTCAGTGATGATTTCTTCCCAAGAAGATGACCGCGAGTTGCCCGCTACCTTCATTAATCACTTCTAGTTTGGCTACCCCCTCTTCATCAGGTAAGATGGAGGCGAAATGGAAAAAGAAACTTTGCAGCCACTTTCTGGGTTTCGCGATCTATTAGATCCGCGCAAAGCGCGACTTTTGGGCGTGCTTGCCAAAACATTTCAGCGCTTCGGCTATCGGCCGTTGGAGACGCCGATAATAGAAAAACAGGATATCCTGCTTGGCAAAATGGGTGACGAGGCGCAAAAACTTCTTTATTTGTTTGAAGATAGCGGCAAAAGAAAAGTTGGCTTGCGCTACGATCTGACAGTGCCCTTAAGCCGTTTTGTGGCCGCCAATTATCGCGAGCTACCGCTCCCGTTCAAGCGTTACGAGATCGGCCCCGTGTTTCGCGCCGAAAAACCGCAGAAAGGCCGTTACCGCCAGTTTACCCAAGCAGATATCGATGTCGTCGGCGACGGCGGCTCACTCGGCTCGGAAACAGAAATTCTAGAAGTGGTGGCCGCAACTTCAGATGAGCTTGGGTTGAAGATTACTTTTGAGATTAACGACCGACAGCTTTTAATAAGGGGTCTAGACGAGCTAAAGATAGCCGAATCTAGCAGGGGAAAACTCTTGCGCCTGCTCGACAAGAAAGACAAAGTCAGCGAGATCCAGCTGCAAAAAGAACTCTCAAGTTTGGAGCTAACTGACGTCCAGAAGCGAAACGTGACGCACCTATTTTTAAGCGGCCAGAACGAAGAGCTGGAAACTTGGGAAAAGTTGGTCGGCAAAGAGGCAGTTGGACCTGTCGAAAAGCTTCTGGCACAGGCCAAAAGGATCGGCCTGATGGCCAAATTTTCTCCGGCGATGGTTCGGGGCTTGGATTACTACACGGGCCTAATATTTGAAGGCAAATTAATCGACGGTGAGTCTTCCTCGGTGGTTGGTGGCGGTCGTTACGACGGCCTAGTGGAAGATTTGGTAGGCCAAAAATTACCGGCGGTCGGCATATCATTTGGCGTGGATCGTCTGTTAGAAGCGCTAAAAGAGGATGAGCCCTCAGCGATCTTTGTGGCCAACATCGACTCAACACTTGAAGACGATCTGCGGCTGTGGGTGAAAAAACTGCGCCAGTCAGGAACATCCGTGGAGCTGTATGCCGCGCCAACCGATATCGGCACGCAACTTAAGTACGCTTCCAGGCGAGGCTATAAGAAGGTAATTCTGCCGCTAGAAGACAGTTGGGGTATGGGAACAGTAGAAGTGAAGGATCTCATAAGCGGAGCGCAGAGAGCAATTAAAAGAGCTGATATTGAAGATGAACGAACCTAAGCGCGAATCTGCCTTCGAGCGCGAAGAGCAAGTTTTGAAGCTCTGGCAGGATCGCCAAATTTTTACCAAATCTCTTGAGCAAACTGCCAAGGGCGATGTCTTCTCGTTTTACGACGGGCCACCGTTTATTACCGGCACACCGCACTACGGCACGTTACTGCCCACAATCGCCAAAGACGTTATCCCACGCTATCAAACTATGAAAGGCAAATACGTGCGGCGAATTTGGGGTTGGGACACGCACGGCCTGCCGGCCGAAAATCAAGTAGAAAAACAGCTTGGGCTAAAAGTAAAAACCGATATCGAAAAATTAGGAATCGATAAGTTTATCGCCGAGTGTCGCAAGTACGTCCAGACTAGCTCAGAGGCCTGGAAGTGGTACGTCGACCACATCGGCCGTTGGGTAGATATGGAAAACGCCTACCGCACCGACAGTTTGGAATATATGGAGTCGGTGATGTGGGTTTTCAAACAATTATATGAAAAAGACCTGATTTATCGGGGTAGACGCACGTCGCTCTACTGCCCGCGTTGCGCAACGCCGCTTTCGAAATTTGAGGTGACGATGGATGAAGATTCGTACCGCGACGTCGAGGACCCGGCGGTCACGGTGGCGTTTCGTATGTTGGGTGATGAGATCTATTTGTTGGCCTGGACGACCACGCCTTGGACTCTGCCGGCCAACCTTGCTCTGGCAGTTGATAAGGATGCCGAATACGTGAAGGTTACCGATGGCAAGAAGCAATATATCCTCGCCCACGAGGCCTTGCCACGGTACTCGGATTGCGATTTTGAGATACTCGAAACTTTCAAGGGTAGGAAGCTAATCGGTGAGCAATACGAACCGCTCTACAGTTTTCTGCCGGTTAATGAGGAGCTGGACTATAAAATCTACGACGCCGATTTTGTGACCATGACGGAGGGCACGGGAATAGTTCACGTCGCGCCCGGCTTTGGTGAGGACGATTCAAAACTGGGCGAGAAAATCGGGCTATCGGTGCACGAAACAATCAACGACGAGGGGCATTTCATCGACGCGGTTAAGCCGTGGGCGGGGCAGTATTACAAAAAAGCCAACCCTTCCATAAGCGCCGATCTAACGACTCGTGGCCTGATGTTCAAAGAGGCAACGGCAGTTCACAGCTACCCGCACTGCTGGCGCTGCGCCACGCCGCTAATTTATAAAGCCCAAGTGTCTTGGTACATGAAGCTTGATCCGATTCGCGAGCAGCTTCTGAAACAAAATAAGAATATCAATTGGACGCCGAAGCATTTTGGCGACAAGCGCTTTGCTTACAACATTGCCAACGCCCCCGACTGGTCGCTGTCGCGAACGCGCTACTGGGGTTCACCGATACCGGTTTGGGAAACCGAAGACGGTGAGATTTTTGTGCCTGGGTCTATCGCCGAGCTGGAAAAAATGTCGGGTCAAAAAATTACCGACTTACATCGTCCAGCCATCGACGAAGTTGTGCTAACTCTGCCCGGTGGCAAGAAGGCCCATCGCGTCAAAGAGGTCCTGGACGTTTGGTTCGAATCGGGCTCGATGCCGTACGCCCAAGATCATTACCCGTTCGCGAGTAAAGAAGTGTTTGAAAGGCACTTTCCAACGGACTTCATCATCGAGTACACCGGTCAGCTGCGCGGCTGGTTCTACTATCTACACGTTCTGGCCAATGCCCTAAAGGGCGAGAATGCGTTTAAGAATGTGGTTGTCACTGGAGTGCTCATGGGCAACGACGGCCGCAAAATGAGCAAATCTTACGGCAACTATCCGGATCCCCGTCAGACGATCGAAAAATACGGTGCCGAAAGTCTGCGGCTGTACTTTATGGGCTCGAAAATAATGAGCGGTGAAGATCCGGCAATTAGCGAGGATGACATTCGGGACTACTCGCGACTGCTCGGGGTGCTTCACAATAGTTTGCAGTACTACCTTACTTACGCCTCGGCGCACAAATTTTCCCCAGCTGTGAGTAATACCGTTTTCGGGGCGTCGCGGACGACGAGCGGGCACGGTGCCGAGGTTGTCGAGGCGAGCGAGGAGGAGCGCGAGAGCCGAGCTCACGCTGGAGAGCGAGGACTCGTACCCGGGGGCGGTATTACTCACGGCGTCCTTCTCGATCGCTGGATACTTCTGCGTCTGGCCGAGCTGAAGCGCGATTACTCATTGGCGTTAGACAGGTTCGATCTTGCGGCCTCAACCCAAACTATCCGACCGTTTATTGAAGATCTCTCCACCTGGTACATTCGACGTTCACGCGAACGGTTCGTGGCGGGAGACAAAAATGCCCTTTCAACCCTGCGCTACGTGCTATTTGAGTTTGCCAAAACTGTTGCCCCAACACTACCGTTTAGTGCCGAGACGATTTATCAAGCACTTGGCGGTGAGAAAGAGTCAGTTCATTTGGAAAGCTATCCCATTGTTGAAGCCGACATCGCCGACGAAGGCAATATTCTTGACGGAATGATTGCTGTACGCGAGATCGCCTCGACCGTTCATATGATACGCTCGGACGCTAAAATCCCGTTGCGCCAACCGCTGTCGCGCCTGACGATTTCCAGCCTAGAGACAATCGCGGCGGACGACGAACTCGTGGAAATCCTGCAACAGGAAGCGAACGTTGAGGAAGTTGTCTTTGACTCTGTTGGCGATAAGTCTGTGGCGGTCGGTAACGGAAAGATTGAGCTCGACACAGCTCTGACGCCCGAGCTCAAAGCTGAGGGCCATTTCCGGGAGATTCTGCGACAGCTGCAAAGTGCTCGCAAACAGGCCGGTCTAATAGTTGGCCAGAAAGCCGCCTTAAAATATTTCACTCGTGACGATGAGATCGAGGAGCTCTTTACTGGACGAGTGGAGGAGATAAAGCAATATATTTCACTACGTTCGCTAGAAAAAGTTGCCGACTCGGCCGAACTCAAGGCGATTGACGGTGAACAGCTAAGCGTTCGGTTTGTAGCGTAAAGAAGTAGGCGCCGGTCGTTTTACTGACCCGCGCCCTTTTGGTTGCCCGTTGGCGGCTAGCCGACGAAGTGATCGCCGTTAACCCAAGGCAGGAAGACCTCGCAGAGCATGCAGCGGACCCCACCGCCGCCGATTGTCTCGATGGTTGGGATATCGGCCGAGACGATCCGGCCGCCCCACTTCTCGAGCTTGTCGAGCTGGTCTGGGCGGAAAGCCCGCTTGGCGGTTTCCGACATCACCACGATGCGGTCGCCACCTTCAGTCGAAAGCTCGAGGACGTTGCCGCAGAAGCTCTTCACCTGATCCCAGGTGATCTCGATCACTTCTTGGCGACCAGAGCCCTGCTGGTGTTGCATCAACCGCTCGAAGATCTCATCTCGCTCACCTTCGTCCGGAACTGCGTCCGGGCAGAAGAGTGCAAAATCCGTCCCCAGTGCCAGAATGACGTTGGTGTGGTACACCGGTTGTCCGTCGGCGTCAGCCGTGCCGAAAACCTTAGGGTAGTAGCTGAAGGTCGTGGCGAACTCTTTGATCGCTTCGATCGTCGTGCGCTCGGAGAGCGCGGCGTAGGCGATGTTGTTGATGTGGTCAAGCACCAAACTGCCGGTTCCTTCCAGGAAGTGGCCGTTGCGTTCAAGGTAGCTCAGGTCGACGATCTTGTCGGGGTCGACTTGAAATCCCGCGCGTCGCAGTCGCTCGCGAATCGCCGGCCAGGCGACTCGCTCGATCCGCCGATTTGTCGCCATCATCGGGTAGAGGATCATATGGTCCTCCTCGTCAGTCGAGAGCCAGTTGTTTGGAAAGACGCCGTCGGGGCAGCCGGGGGTGCCGGGGAAGCGGATAACGTTGACGCCGGCGTCCATCAAAACGCTGTCCAACGCCTTCGACTCTGCCATCGCTCTTGATCTGATCTGGGCCTTGCTCAAGTTCTCGAGGTTCAGGTGGGCGAACCGGTTGTCGATCGCTGTTTTCGGGTTCGGCTCAAAATACTCCGCCCCGATCATGATCACCGTATGGGTTGATTGTTTCACTTTGTCACCATCCTTGTACTAAGACTGCGTCCAAGAAACGCTTGGAATCGTTGGCGCAATAATATCCAATCCCGGTTGTTGAGTCAAGTGCCTCAAGACATCTCGGCTTGACTTCAGACGTGGTTTTGCTGATAATGCACATCACGTCCGTACCTTAAGAAACTATGCGGACTAAAAGAGGTGTTAAGTGAAATCGTTGATGCGTGTTTTGTCGACCCTTGTTGGCATTCCTACCAATGAGGGAGTTGCTAACCACCCCTACGTCCACGCTTTGTCGGTGCTGCTCGGCGACCTAGAGCCGGAGCTTGTGGTTAACTATGAGTCACGCGAAGCTCGACTAAGCGCCGCCGCGTGGAAGATTCCAGCGCCAAACCCGACCAAGGTGCCACTGGTTTTCGTTATCCACTCCGACACAGTCAACCCACAGCTCGATCCGACCAAGGCTTCGGGATATTCGTGGGATTTTCCACCGTTTGCTGTTACCAAAAAAGACGACAAACTTCACGGCCTTGGCTCCACCGATATGAAAGGTGGAACAGCTGCCCTGATCTGCGCCCTCGATCAGGTCGATCGAAATGATCTGAACCGCGACATTTGGGTGGTGATGGATGGCGACGAGGAAACCGATGTTCGTGGAGGCTGTGAGCTGAAAAAGCTGTTGCCACTCAAAGAGGCAGAAGTTGTTATCATCGAGCCTACCGCCTACGGCTTACGCTGTCGCCAGAAGGCCTCGATCACACTTTTGGCTACTGTCTCTGGCTCGGCGCAGCACGCCAGCCAGGCGACCAAGGAGCTCAACCGTACCGACAACGCAATCGAGCAGGCACGACGTGTACTCAATGCGTTGCACGCGTACGAACTATCACTGCCGGACGTTGGCGGCGACATCTTTGACCAGCCGACTGTGGCTGTGACAAAAATCCAGGGCGGCACCTCCATCAATACCATCGCTGAAGAAGTGGTTATCACTATCGACCGGCGAGCGCGTTTGGACGAGGACTTGGACGAAGTGATCAAGGCAATGGGAGCAACCGTGAAAGCTGCTGTGCCGGATGCCAAGCCTTACCTTGATTTCAAGGGCGAAGGCTATCAGACGCCAAGCTCTGACCCGTTCGTGCTGCGATCACTTGCACTGGCGCGCGAGGTCGTGCCGGATTTTGCTCTGATGGACACCCCAGGCTGGTCGGAAGCATCCAACTTCTGCCACCTCGGGCCAACCATCATCGCCGGGCCCGGCGTGCTCGACCAGCTTCACAAGGTGGACGAGTACACCTCGCTCAAGTCACTCGAGGCTTACGTCGAGATCTTCAAGCGCTGGATTACGGCCTAGCCGCCGTAGCGCTCCAAAATGCCCGTTTCGGATTTTCCGGACGGGCTAAGCTTTTACCCGAACTGGTGCTGAACTGATGACGGGCTTCCTGCAATCGGCTAGAATTACACTTAAATGACAGGAGAATTGATTACAAAAGTTATTAGTGCCAAGCCCGGGAAAACCGTGGCGGTTTTTGCTGGCATTCACGGCAACGAAAAAGCTGGGGTGATGGCTCTGGAAAAAGTGCTGAAAACCTTCCAGCTCGATGCCGGCACTGCCTATTTTGTTATTGCCAACCCCGAAGCGGTCAAACTAAATGTCCGTTTCATCGAGAAAAACCTCAACCGATTATTTTTCACCAGCAACGACGGCCAAACGACCGAAGACGAACGAGCACGAGAATTGATGAAGGTTCTTGATGAGTGTGACGCGCTGCTGGACCTGCACGGCTACAACGGCGAGGAAGACAGTCCGTTCATTATTACTGACGGCGAAGGACTGGAGTTGGCCAGCAAGCTTGATTTTGGCTATATCATTACTGGTATCAATAAGGCCGGCGACGGCGCGACCGATTGCTACATGACTGAACAAAAGAAACCGGGGTTGTGTCTAGAGTGCGGTTCGAATTTTCACCCGGAGAAATACGCTGCACTGGCCGAGAAGTCTATCTACCAATTTTTGAAGTTTTACGGTTTGGTTGAGAGCGCTCCTGGATTTGATTCCCGGGAGCAGAAGTTGTTCAAGACAGGCGAGATTGCCATCCGCCAGAGTGAGACGTTCGCCTTTGACCGCGAGTACCAAAACTTTGACGAACTTAAATCGGGGGCAGTCTTTGCGACCGACGGCGAGAATAAATACACCGCCAAAGAGAACGAGTACATCATCTTCCCGCGACCGAATCAAAAGATCGGCCAGGAGTCGTTTATGCTCGTGAGTCGCATCAACTCTTGATTTACTCTTGTGTTGAGGGTACAATCTAGCAATCCAAAGTGAAGCGACAAGCTTCAAGGTAGGTGACCTTTTGAACAAACCGAAAACGATCGGAATTCTCGGCGGGATGGGGCCGGCGGTTAGCGCTGACTTCCAAAAAACGCTGATCGAAATCGCACAGGAAAAGTACGGTGCTGTCCAGGACACCGACTTCCCACGCATTTGGCATTTCAGCATGGGGATGGAGGGCTTCGACGAGACCGGCATCAGTGATGAAGCCAAGGTTCTCGACCAGCTCATCCACGGCGTTCGCGATCTGGAACGAGTCGGGGCCGACTTCATCGTAATCCCGTGCAACACGGTTCATCATTTCTACCGAGAAATGAGCGCAGCGGTCGAAGTGCCGATTCTCAACATCCTTGAGCTGACGGCTGCTCGGGTGACGCACAGCAATTACCAGACCGTCGGGGTTTTGAGCTCCGAAACGACCAATCGTCTCGGACTCTACGACAAGGCGCTTGATGCCAAGGGCCTCAAAGTGAGCAAGCTGGGAGTCGTTAGACAGCAAGTGCTGAACGGGCTGGTGGCCAAGGTCATGGCCGGCACACAGGATGTCGACGACAAGCATCTTGCCGAAGAGTTCGCCAACACTCTCATCAGGTCGTGCGGCGCCGAGGCCCTGATCATCGGTTGCACCGAGATCCCGTTCTTGCTCGACTGTGCTCGTTTCAGCGTCCCAGTCTATGATTCGCTGGCGATCCTGGCCGAAGAGACGATCAAATTCGCCTACGGCGAGTAGATCGATTCCCGCTCCCCAAACGCGCCAAGTGGCTCCTAGCTGCTTGGCGTTATTTTTTTACTTCAATGCCGAGGCCCGGGCCTGTTGGCGGCAGAAACGAGTTGGTTTCTTTGTTATAGCTAACGCCGCTCGTTGGGTCGTCGGCCACGCGCTCCGGGTCGTTCTGATCGTGAATCATTGGGCTAGATAGTGCACCAGCGTAAATATTGGTCACAGCGCCAAGCTGGCTGTGGATCATGTCGCCAATCATATATTTGACCTTGTGCTCGTCGCACCATGCGGCAATTTTTACCGCTTCCAAAATTCCGCCGCATTTAGCCAATTTGATATTTATCATATTGCCGACGCCAGCTTCCATATTCAGCACGACATCGCGGTAGTCGCAGATCGACTCATCCAGCATTATTGAAATGGGCGATTCTTTAGTTAGCTTTTTCAGGCTTGCCAAATCGTCCGCCAAGCACGGTTGCTCAATCCACTCAATCTTGTACGGCTCAACCAGGTGTAGTTTTGCCATAGCAGACTCGTAATCGCCCCAGCCCTGATTGGCGTCCAAGGTTATTTTTAAGTTGGGGAACTTCTGGCGAATGTACTCTAAGACAGGAATGAGCGCGTCGACATTGGAGTTGCTTTTCACTTTTACAAAAATTGCGCCTTTCAGTTTTGGATCGAGTTCGCCTTGCAAAGCCGCGGCGTAATCGGCCATAGAGATTATGCGTTGCGAGTAGATCTCCTTTGGCTTGCCGCCGAGCAGCTCGAGGACGTTTTTGCCTGTTACTTTGCCGAGAAGATCAAGTAATGCGGCCTCAATGCCGGATTTGAGGGCAAAGTTGAATGCTACCTCGCGACTAATAGCGTCGAGGCAGTTGCGCACGTCGTCGACGGTTGCAAGCTTCTGACCAGTTAGCAGCCGACTGATTATGTCGTTCAAAGCCACGGCGCCGGCCGGCGTTTCGCCGTTGACGTCCCACGAGGCCGCCGCTTCACCGTAGCCGATATTGCCGGATTCATCAGTAATTTGAACCATAGCGTACGGCAGCTCGTGCATGGTGAGCGTTGCGTAAGTGAACGGCTTGGTTAGTCGTAAGTGAAATTCGGAAATTGAAATTTGTTTAATCATTTGTCGTTGTAATATTAACAGATTTGGGCCGCTGTTGTCAGCGGCCCGTGGACTCTCGTCCGAATAGGATACCGGCCCGGGTGATCGAAAACCCTTTGTGGCCGTCAGAGAGCAATCTCTGAACCTGAGCGTGGGCCGTAAGGTCGACCGCGCCTTTGGCGTTGGAGAAGTTCACCGGCACTTCGGTGATGTTATCCCAGTGGATGATCGGTTCCTCCAGGAGCTGCTTGGTCATCAGCACCCTGGCGCCGTCTTCTTCAACCGGGCCGTAGAAGTCGCTTTGGTACTCGACGATCAAGAACCCCTTGTCGAACCGTAGCTTCATCGAGGCGTAGTTCTCTACCCGAAGGGTGAGCTTCGCCACCTTCTTGCCCTGACTGACAGCGAACTCATCCTGCTTATCCGCCAACAACCCGCCGTAGCCGTTGCCTTGGTGAGTTGGGTGGATGCCGGTGCCGTAGTAGTAAGCCTCATCCGCTGCAAGCTCGTGAGGGATCTCGGGAATCGTCGCTAAGAGCACTTGGCTCTCGCCGATTAGCGTGTTGTCTCGAGAAAAGAGCATGAAGATCGCTCCGTGTTCGAGCAGCTGCTCAAGTTCGCGCCTGGTAATGCCCTGGTGCTCGGCAAACGCCAGATCGTCCACGCGCTTCACGCGAGCCAGGTCGTCATGATTTGCCATTCGAATATAATGTTCGTCGTTCATCCGTGACCTCCATCGATCCGAAAAAGTAAGGAACTAAAAAAGACCCTGATGGGTCCGTTTCCGCTTACGAGAAAGTAAGGGGGAATCAACCCACCAAGGAAATCCTTTCTCGACGACGGGAAACTACCGTGCTCATAGAGAACAGTTTAATTGCAAATTGGCAAAATCGCAAGGTACCCCCTTGCAGTTATTAGCTACGAGTGCTAAATTATTGCCCGTGTGGCTGTGTTCTTTCACATAACACACAAATCCACCTTTCGGAGGTTTTAGCTATGATGAAACCGAATGTGTATAGCGACGTAAGTCGTATGACGGACGTGATTGTGTCTCGTCCAGATAAGGCGATGTTTCACGTCACGTCCGAGAACTTCAAGGAATACCTGTTCGACGACCTTGTCGACGAACAACGAGCGGGAGGCGAACACGATGTGTTCACGGACCTGATGCGGCATTGTGGAATCAATGTCCACGATGTCCATCAACTGCTCATCAGCGTGCTAAGCGGCAGAAATCGCACAAAAGCAGCCAAGATGATCCTCGAGGGGAGCGGCCTTACCTACTGTAAACGGCTTAAGAAAGTGAGCGCCGAGACTTTGGCGGAGGTGCTCATTACGGGCTGCCTTCCCGACGAGGACGTGCCGCAGATCGTGCCGCTTTGTAACCTCACCTTCACTCGCGATAGCCACTTTGTCATCGGTAATCGCGTTTTCATTGCCAACCCCAAGCACAACGTGCGAAAGCGGGAGGCATTGATTTACAGAGCGATCTACACCTTCCATGACCAGTTTAGACAGCCCAATCTCACTTCAATGCTTGGAGACGACTGGTCGATCGAAGGCGGCGACGTCATGATCTTAAGCAGAGAAGTCGCCGTTATCGGTGGGGTACACCGAACACATTCGCGCGCCGCCGAGAAGTTGAGCGAAATCCTGTTCCACGAGATGGGGTTCAAGGCTGTCTTTCGGGTCTCGTTCGAGGTGGACGGTCGCGACAAGATGCACCTCGACACAACGTTTACCATGATCGATCACGGACTCTGCCTGGTTCACGCTCCGGTGATGCTTGGTCGTTCAGCGGGAGTGGAAACCTCTGTTCTGCGCTGTAACACTCATAACGAAGCGCTGATGTGGGACCGAGTACCTACTTTGCTCGATGGACTCAAAAGTGTCGGGTTGGAACTTGAGCCTGTCATCTGTGGGGGCGAACACCCGACACGCCAGAACCGCGAGCAGTGGTGGGACGGGTGCAACACTCTTGCTCTAGCCCCAGGTGTGATCACCATTTACGACCGTTGCGAGGCAACTATCCGTGAGCTGGAGAAAGCCGGTTTTAGGGTCGTCAACGCAGCGGACGTCAAATCGCCAGAGGATCTCGATGGGAAGATGGTCATCTTGATGCCGTCAAACGAGCTTCCCAAGGCTCGTGGTGGTTGGCACTGTATGGCAATGTCGTGGTGGCGGGACTAGCGGAAGTGGCAGAGGTGTCAGGTGAGAGGACTCCCAAAGGGGGCGCGAATAGCGCCCCTGATTTTTATATTTGTCCATAACCATTGAATATTGGCGAATTTTCTGGTTAAATAACCGCATGAATTGCCGCACCTTAACACAACGGCGGCAGTAGAGGAGAATAGAATTATGAAGATGCACACAATCGACAGAACCATTTCGGAGCTTGCGTCGGTTGTGGCGCAAGAGACAGGGTTGGAAACGGCTCAAGTGACGATCCTGGCGCCCAAAGCGGGCGTCGACGCCGATCTTTGCTTTCCGTGTTTCGCATTGGCCGGAACTTTGAAGAAGAGCCCGGGCGAGATCGCGACTGACTTGGCGAGCAAGCTTCAAGGCAAACTGCCTGACACGATCGCTAAGGCTGAAGCAGCCGGACCGTATCTGAATTTCAAGTACAATTGGCCGGTCTTCGCCAACTTCGTTTTCGGCGAAGTGGCAGACGACGCCACGTACGGCTACAGCGATACGGGCAAAGGGAAGACGGTCGTCGTCGATCTCTCTGCACCAAATATTGCCAAGCCGTTCTCTGTCGGGCATTTGCGCTCAACCGTCATCGGCGACGCGCTGGTGCGACACTTCCGGGCCCAGGGTTGCACCGTCATCGGTGACAACCATCTGGGCGACTGGGGGACAACCTTTGGCAAAATGATCGTCGCTCTTCGCCATTGGGGTGATCGAGCGGCAATCGAGAAGAGTTCCGATCCGGTCAGCGAGCTTACGAAACTCTATGTCCGGTTTCAGTCGGAGGTTGGCTCCAAAGACAACAAGAAGAATCGGCATAAGGGTCTTCCGGCTCAGGGTGAAGTTCCAGCTGAGTTGGAGGCTACTGAAGAGCAGCTTGATGTCACCAGCCCTCTGATGATCGAAGCGCGAGATGCTGCGCTGGCTCTCGAGCAGGACTCGCCGGAAGAGATTGCGCTGTGGAAATGGTTTATAGAGCTGTCTCTCAAGATGTTCGAGAAGATTTACCACCAACTCGGTGTGAAGTTTGACGAACAGCTGGGTGAGTCGGCGTACAGAACCTTGATCCCTGAGACCATCGAATGGCTCAAGGACAGCGGTATTCTCAAAACCGAACCTGATGGCTCCATCGTTGTGCCACTTCCCGACATGGACGTCAGGGATCGGCACGATAACGCTTTCGAGACACCGCTGATGGTTCTCAAGACCAACAGCGGGACAGTCTACGAAACGCGCGATTTGGCCTGTGCGCTGTATCGCGAGAAGCGTTGGCAGCCAGCCAAAATCATCTACGTAGTCGGCAGCGAACAGAGCTCGTACTTCGATAAGCTGTTCGTTGGGCTGAAGCTGGCAGGTCTGAAGGCTGATCTCGTTCATACCGAGTTCGGCATGGTCCTCATGATGAACCCGGCAAGTGAAAAGTGGGAGAAGATGTCAACTCGCCAAGGACGCGTGGTGCTTCTAGAGGATTTGCTCAGCCAGGCTGTTGCGAAAGCTCGCGAGGTTCTCGACGATCCTGAGCGGCATTTGCATATTGACGAGGGATCGAAGGATGAAATCGCACGGATCATTGGTATCGGCGCGATCAAGTTCAACGACCTCGGACAAGCTAGACAACGCGATGTCCGCTTCGATTGGGACGCGATGCTTAGCTTGAATGGCTATTCCGGACCGTACCTGCAGTATATGGCGGTGCGGGCCAAGTCGGTGTTGAGCAAGGCTCCAGCTACGGGGAAGCCCGACGTTTCGACGCTGGGTGATAAGGAGTGGCCGCTCATTGAGCTGGTCGCTCGTTTCCCGCAGGTGATTGCCAGGGTCTGCGACCGCTACGAGCCGCATCACATGGCGCAGTATCTGTACGAACTCGCCTCGGCCTTTGGAAGCTACTACGACGGCACTCGGATCATCGATCCGGAGACGTCGCCAGAGCTGCAGAACACGCGGCTGCACCTGGTGCAGGCCGTCGGGACGGTGCTTGAGGAAGGCTTACAGCTTCTCGGCATTGAAACTCCCGAGAAAATGTAGCCAGAACCGAAAAACCATCAAAACCAATAGGGGCTCCGCGCGATCGTGCGGAGCCCTGTTTTTTTACGCTAATTGATTTACAATACATCCACAACTTGGTAGCCCCAAGATGATCTTCTTATCGGTGTGAGGTTAGAAATGGTTCATATCAAAAGTGTTCCGATCCCATCATTTGTGGGCTCACCCTGGAGTCAATTTCCTCCGGCAACGTTCGAGGCTGCTCCGGCCCCCGGCGTTTTGCCCGAAGGATTCTTTTCGACGGTCAACGCGCCCACTTTCTTCAAGCTTGGGAATTACCATTGGGTACTTCCTGAAGCCCCTCGGATGGACGCTGTGGCGATTCTGGACAGAGGGCAAGTCGTTATAAAGGAGCGTCGCTTCGTTCGCGGGGGTGAACTCGTGGCGATGCATCAAGTTGAGGACGGCTCGCAAGGCATTAAGGTGTTTGGCAATGAGCTCTTTGATGCCGAGCGGAGTGCTTCGGAAACCGCGGCGATGCCGTTCATGACTGCTGGCGTCTCTCGAGAGAGGCCGGTGGACTACAGCATACTGGCCGAGCTATTGATGGAGAACAAGCTCTACGGCGGCAAGGCGATGTGGGTCGTCGGCCCGGCTGTTGTTCATGCCGGAGCGCACCGCGACTTTTGCACCATTATCGATCGAGGGCTAGTGGATATCCTTTCAATCGGCAATGCCACGGCGGTGCACGACATCGAATCCGCGCTCTACGGCACGGCGCTGGGCGCTGGCGAAGCGGAGGGCGATCACTCCAGCCATATGCGGGCGATCAACGAGGTGCACAAAGCCGGGAGTGTCAGTGCTTTGGTTGATTCGGGGCGGCTGACGGGCGGCATCATGCACGCCTGCATCACCCGTACGATCCCGACAATCATCGCCGGCTCGATCCGCGACGACGGACCGTTGCCAGAAACGATCACCTCTGTTCTGGAATCGCAGGAAGCAATCAGGACGGCGGCGCAAAGGACGACGCTTGTTGTCATCCTCGCAACCGTTCTGCACGGCATCGCCACTGGCAACATCTTCCCGACCTACTACGTCAGGGACGACAGGATCTTCAGCTTGCCGTTCATTACGGTCGATATGGACGAGTTTGCCGTCACCAAACTCAAGGATCGCGGCACCGGCCAAGCAATCGGCGTTGTTGGCAACGCCCGCGACTTCCTGGCTATTCTCGCCGGCAAGTTCGAGAAGTAGGCCACTTCACAAGAAGGGGCTCCGCGCAAGCGCGGAGCCCTGTTTTTTACTTCTTAGCGAAGTGTTAGTACGACGCTGGTAACCTCGCAGTCGTCGTAGGTGTCGGTTAGCTCAGGGATGACGGTTTCGATGTCGATTAGGTTCTTGCCGGCCTTCAATTTGGACGGCGAAAACTCGAAACGAAACTGCTCCCATGTGTCGCTGGTCGCCACGGCCCGGCCGACTTCGTGTCGGTTGAACGAGACGATCGGGTCTTTGCGCGGCACGGCCCTCACCTTAAGAGTGATAACGGCCGTTTTTTTCTCGGCGAGCTGCTCGGCGGTTAGCTTGAACTCGGCTGCCCAAACGGTTTTGATGCCGGCTTCGTCGTCGCCGAGTCGCACTGTTTTCTCCAGCAGCTTGATCGTTACTGGGCCGGTCGGTCCCTCCACGTAACCCGGGTAGCCTTTTGGGGCAACCGTGGCGCCGTTTGGCCAGTAGACGTAACCAGTAACATGATCGGTCTTGGCGATATCGATCTCACGTTCGCGGATCAGTCCATCCAGATTCAAACTCCAGTTGCAGTCCCACAGTTTCCAAACTGTGCCCGTTACGTGCTCTGTTAGAAGGGCGACGTGACCGTAGCCGGAGACTTCTTTCCCCCAAACCATAATAGCGCCAACTTTTGGTGTGCTACCGACACCGTAACCGGCGTTTTTACAGTTTGCATACCAGTGGTGGGCGTTCGAGTCGCTCGTTGCAGTGATCGGCACTAACGGAATCGATTCGGGTCGCACAGCCTGGACAAACCAAGTGCAGTTGCGCTCTGGAAAGACGTTCTTCAGATTGAACACGTCCCAGCCGGTGGCTTTCTTGTACGCGGCCTGCCAAGCGGCCTTCTCTTTATCCGGATCGAACTTCTGCAGTTCGCCGAGTGTGACGCCGCTAACGAGCACATCACGGTAGCTACTGCCGTACAGCTTCTCAAACATCTTGTCTTTGAGCAGTAGCGACCTGGCGACGGTCGGCTGATGGGTGGCGAAGAGCTGGTGCAGGAGACCGGGATTGTCGTTGGCCGTTGTTTCCAGCCGTCGCATCAGTGCCAAGCCGCCGCTAGGGTCAAACCCGGCTTTGACGGCCAGCTCGAATCCTTCACGATCGGCTTGCTCTTCGTCGCGACGCGAGTGACCGGAGGAAAAAAGTTGAGAGGCGATCTCGGCTACAAAGCGTGCCTTGCGATCGCTTATTGAACTCAACACTACCGAACCGATCAAGCTATCGCGTAACTGTTTGAAGCCGTGCGAGCGGTTGGTGTGCGTCAGCTCATGCGCGAGAACGAAGCCGATCTCGTCGTCGCTGATGCCGCGCAAATCTGCCAACCCGTCGTTGATCAGGACCTGACCGCCCGGCAGAGCGTAAGCGTTGATCTCGTAGTTCTGGAGCAGAGTCAGCTGGTAGCTGAAGTCCTTTCTCTTCTCACCGGTGTCGACCAGTTTGTCGAAAACCTTCCTGATGCGCAGGTACAGATTGGAACCGTCTTCCTTGCTGAACCGTTGGGTCAGGTCGTCTTGGCCAAGTTCGCCTACCAAGCGTTCGGCTTTAGTTCCACCCCCAATGATAGTGGCAAGGTTGAAGAGCTTCTCCCACGGATCGTCCTGCGGTGCGGCTAGCACCAAACTTGCAATCACGAGTGACAGCATTACTGCCACCTCCTCCCCTGATTTTCAGGGACAAAATATAAGGAAAGTATAGCACCGGCGATTGATCACGGACACGTTTTGCACTAGAATAACGCTGTTCCATACGGAGGTGTTTTGTGGATCGCGTAACGAGAAGTATCGTTTCTTGGGCTCTCATCGGTGCTGTGGTTGGATTGGTCTACGGTTATTACACCGAAAAGCCGTACGATCGGCCGGGCAGCAACAGCCCGAGCTACTGGGCGTCCGACGAGGGCAGGGCAGTACAGTCGCAGCTGACCAAGAAGATCGGTGGTCAAGGCCTGTCCGGCTTGGCGATCGGAGCACTTGTCGGCGCGCTGGCCGCCGCCGTTGCCGGCAACAAGAAAGAGTGAGCGTTTGGTTTCAACTACCAGCGGTCGCGGGGGTTCCCCCGCGGCCGCTCTCTTACTTGGTCTCTTGTCTCAGTCGCTCTTTTGCTCCTTCAATTGTCGTACCAAATATCTTCTCGATTTGTACGGTGCAGTCAGCGTCGCCTGGCAGGGAAATCATTCTCGCAATCACGCTTTCGCCGTATTGCTTTACCAGGTGACTAACAAGAAGGAATGAAATACGATAGCCGGAATGAGCAATGAAATCGTTGTAGCCCGTATTTGCTACGAAATGGTGATCGAGGAAATACTCAAGTTTTTCCGCGTCAATCGGCCGCCCGCTGTCTTGTCCGGCGACGTACTGCGCCAATCCCTCGTTCACCCAGTCAAGAGTAGGTTTGTTGATAGCTTGGGTGAAAATGTGGGTTAACTCATGGACGACAATTGCTGGAAACTCTTGCCTAGAGTGTGACGAATATTTCTCCAGAGCGTCGGGGTCTAGAATTATTGTCACACCGTCTTCAACCCGAGCGCTCATCCAGTCTTCAGTTTCACGCCCAAGCCGATTGTTGTACTCCTGCCGTGAATACATCAGTTCTAATTGAATCGTTTCTGGCAAAGTTGGCGAAAAACTGAAAAACTCGCCAACTTTTTTTACACTGCTACGAATCACCGCCTCAACCTCTGCAAGTGGATGACTGGTCTCATAATTCATCTCAATCCCAATATTACCGACGACAAACTGTTTTTTGTTTCTCATGGTTTTTCTACAAAACTTTTACAAATATCTGACAAGGGTTATCGCCCCAACCAGGATACGGCGAAATCGTTTCAAGTGGGATAAACCCTAAATGCCTATAAAACGCTCTGGTCTTTTTGTACGGTTCGTAACTGTCAGAGTCGGCAAGGGTTTTCACCTCACAGACTTTATATTTTTGTGAAAGTTCCGCCAAACTTTTTTCAACTAAAGTTTTGCCATATTTCTTTCCTTGAAGTTCCGGTAGTACTCCAAGCCATGTCATCTCTACAGTCTCGCCATTGATTTCATTGTAAGTGGCAAAACCAATCATCTCATTTTCAAAATAAGCACCGAAAAGAATGTGATTCTTGGTGTCTTGTTCGATAGATTTCAACCCACCCTCATCAAAATATTCCGGCAATGTTTTTGCTATCTCGTACGCTTTTTGGGCTTCGTCTGTTTTTCTAATTTCGATATCCATATCTTACTTTCTTTATTTAAAACCGGCCTCAATGCTTAATAATCTTTATCTCCGCCTTGTTCTCTCGGGCGATAATTCGTACTGAACCGCCGATGGGAAAAGTAATCATCGGGCTGGTGTGACCGAAATCAGCATTGGCGATGATGGGAATATCGGCCAGTTGCGGCCGGATTCGTATAAGCGTCTCCAGATTTGGTCGGGTGATAGTACTCTTCTTCTGAAACCTGCCAAAAACAATCCCGCGAATATTTTTAATTGGTATTGATTGAAGAAGCGACTCAAATTGACGGTCAAAGTGGAAGTATTGCGACTCGTCGTCGTCTTCCAGAAAGAGGATTATGTTATCGGTTGGTGGAAAATGCGACGTCCCCTGGAGAAGCTGGACCGTGCTTAAATTACCACCCACAATTACTCCTTCTGCTTCACCCTGGTTAATCGTCCAATAACCAGTATTCGATACTGGATGACGATCATCCTGATTGATATACCAAGTGTCATCGGTCCATTCTTTCGACGGCAGCAAGTAAAATGAATCGACCTCAAAAAGACATTTCTTAAAGTGATCAAGAGTGTAATCAAAATGGAGTTTCTGTCCGAAAGTGGAGTAAGCGGGACCGGAATAAGTGGCTAAGTTTGCTCGAGCCAACATAGCGTTTTGTAAGGCGGTGGTATCGGAGTAACCAATGAAAATCTTGGGGTTATTTTTTATTAGCTCCCAGTCAAGGTGGGGAAGGAGTTGGTTGCAATTAAAGCCACCGATAACAGTGAAGATAGCTTTTACTTTCGGATCGGCGAAGGCTTCGTGCAGATCGGCAACACGTGAAGCGATTGATGACGAAATGAACTCATCTTCTTCTTCGACATGCTTGCCAAAAGTAACCACGAGCCCGAGTGACTCAAGGCGCTTCGTTGCGATCTGCCTCACATCTTCTGAAATGAGCGCCAGCGAGTGGGATGGTGCAACGACGCGCACCGTATCGCCTGGCTGTAATTTAGCTGGAATGGTAGTCTTATCTCTCATTTTGAATATATGTATTATTACCTATGTTACCGAGATAATTCTACTGGTTATGATACGGGAGGAAAAGAGAATCGCATCTGAAAGTAGTAAAATACAATCAGGAGTGAATGGCAAAATGATTATATTTATTAACGGATCGATCAACTCTGGAAAGACGACAGTCGCCAAAGAACTGCAAACGCAGATTCCTAAATGCGCCGTTGTTGAGATTGATGCTTTTCACGATTTTGTACCATGGATGGAGCTCAACGAAGTATTGCCTCTAAATTACAAAAACGCCATCGATGTTATCCGTAACTTCGCCCAGGCTGGCTTAACAGTAATCGTGCCGTACCCGCTCTCAAAAGCTCGGTTCGAAGAATTGTCGGCAACGCTCAAAGAATTCGGGCCAATTCATGCTTTTACTCTAAACCCAAACTTAGAAGAGACACTTAAGAACCGCGGTACCAGAGTATTAACAAACGAGGAGAAGGAGCGGATACGATATCACTATCAAATTGGAATCAACAATCCCGGATACGGCAAAGTGATCAACAACACCAACCAAACCGTAAAGCAAACAGCCGGTGAGATACTGGAAGCGATCAACATGGTAGATACTAACTCGCGATGATTTATTTAATTGGCGGTCCGCCAAAATGCGGAAAAACTACGCTCGCAAAAAGGTTGGCAGATAAATACCGAATTTCCTGGATCTCGGCCGACACACTCGAGAATATTGTTTGGGCGTACACATCAGAAGAAAAGCGTCCCTCTCTCTTTCCGCACAGCTCTTCGCGAGGAGACAGCAACGATCAGTTCTACTCGGATCACTCCGCAGAAGAAATAGTCAGAAACTATATCATCCAGGGTGAAACTACTTATGACGCCATCAGTATGATGGCAGAAACTTACCTCACAGATAAAGACGACTATATCGTTGAGGGGTTTCAGGTCGCACCGGAGATTGTGGATCGCATTTTCAAAAAATTCGGCCAAGATCACGTCAGAGCAGTCTTTCTTGTACGACAAGACGAACAGAAGTTCATTCAAGACATTCACAAGTCAACCACACCAAACGACTGGGTGATCCAAAAGACGAAAGATGAGGCCACGTACGGAAAGATTTCAGCGATGATCGCCGAATACTCCCGCTATTTTGAGATGGAAGCGGAAAAGTACGGCTTGAGAGTTTTCAGCATGGACGAGGATTTTGACCAACAGCTCGACGCAATAGAAAATCATCTGAAGTCCTCGCGAAGTTGAGGATTAGAAAATGGTACCGATAGGGTGTTGACTGGCAATCCAGCAAAGACTAGATTGGCGACAGAATGTTTAATGGTTCAGGTAATCGAATTTGTGAGTAATCTATGAAAAGAGTGCCAACCGGCATTGGTTCGTCGTATCAAACTTTGAATGATAATCTGTCAAGTGAAGCGAGTAACTCAGAAATATGTAACAAATCTATAGGTCAAAAGTTCAAAACAGTCACTATTATCGGAAGCTATAGAAAGCATCTTGATGGAATTATCAAAATTAAAGCAGAGCTAGAGTTGCAAGGGGTTAGAGTCCTCAGTCCGAGATTTACTCAACCTATTAATCGCGATGATGAATTTATCACTTTTGTTGGCGAGGAAAAGATGACTCATTCTGAAATTGAAAAAGTTCATTTAGATTCAATTACAAAATCAGATGCAGTTATAGTTTGTGATAAGGGTGGTTATGTCGGGAATGCGACATTATTTGAGATAGGCTATGCTTACGCCCTGGGTAAAAGAATTATTTTTACGTCAAAACCAGAGGAATATTTACTTAATATTCTGTTCTGTGGAATAGAAATCAATTCAACCTTATGATGTTTGGAGGTAAAAAATGAAAATAAAATATGAAGATTATTTTATTGTGCCAACAGGAAAACAAAAAAAACTATTAGCGAAAACAATTGATTTGGCAATGAAATTTTACGACGGATCGTTAAGGGATAATAAGTTCCTTGTCTACAGAACGCCAAGATATTTTTTTGATAAACTTAATCGGACAATTCCCTGCAACCCTTCAGACGTGGAAAAAAGTTTTGATTTACTGGAGGAGGTAGGGAAATACTCGATTAGTCAATTCGACAAAACGTATTTAAGTTTTCCAGATTCTGGCAATAGTTTGCCTGGAATGATGGGAGCGATATTTGCTAAGCTGATCAACCAAAATTTATGCGCATTTGATCGGTCGGCTCCAATAGCTACTGTTATGGAAATACAAATCATTGAATGGCTCAGAGAGCTTATAGGGTATAAGAGTAAAGAGTTGAAAGATATAAAATCTTTGTCAGAAGTGGGCGGCATGTGTGTTTCCGGGGGACATATGGCCAATCACATTGGCGTTATGGCGGCCTTGAATAATAAGTTCCCCGAGATAAGAGAAAAGGGGTTGGCCAAGTTAGGTTTTACGCCAGTAATATTACTATCGAATAAGATATCGCATTATTCTTTTCTTGAAGCAGCTCACCATCTTGGTATCGGAAGAGATAGTGTTGTTGATATACCAACAACACAAAACTTTACAACGAATTATGAGAAATTAGAGCAGGTGTTAAAAGATCTTCCAAGAGACAAGGTGCCCTTTATGGTAGTTGGGGTTGCTGGAAATACCAAGACAAGCAATCTCGATAATCTTGGTAAATTAGCAGATTTTACAAAAAAACATAACCTGTGGTTACATGTGGATGCCTGCCACGGTGGTAGTTTATTGTTCTCAAAAAAGATGAAAAAACAATTTTTGAGCAGAATCGAACAAGCAGACTCCGTCACAATTGATCCGCATAAAGGTTTGTTTGTTCCATATCCATCAAGTTATATCCTCTTTAAACGGAGGGATGTCCTATCGTTCTTTTCAAAGCACCCCGAAGAAACGAAAGATAAAAATATATGGGAGCTGGGGCTCATAACCCCTTTTTATGGATCGCGAGGTTTTGAATCATTGAGTTTATGGATGTTGATATCGGTAATGGGAACAGATGGAATAGCCCAGGTAGTTGAGTATCGCAGTAAGATTGCAAAATACACAGAAGAATTGATTGAAAGTGCAGATCTTTTTATAGGAATGAATAAAATGGATTTTTACCGCATGGCTTTTGTGTACTGCCCAAAGAGAATCCGTGAGTATCTGGTCAAATTTGGTGATAAACTTTCCCAACCACAAAAAGTTGATATCTGTAATTTGATAAATAGGTATGATCGCGAAATAAATCAGAAGCTTTATACGGGCGGAGAAGTTTGCCTCGATAAATACAGTCTTTACGATGTTGGTAACAAGGTTCGTCTTGGAGATGATAAGAAGTTTTTAGTGATGGCGATAACAATAGGTAACCCATTATTTACAGAAGAAACCATGAAAAAGGCCCTGAACAAACTCTTTAATGATGCGAAAAAGCTCGTACCTTTATTTGAGAAAGATTTTCTAGATATTATTAACAGTAAAACCCGTCGTGAGAAACACTGTCGCGATTTTGGCGGTCCAGCGGGATGGTGAAGCTTTGTATACAACCAGAAGAAAAGGAACTCAATAAATATCTCCAACTTGCCGATCATAACAACTTTCAGGTTGAGATAGATGTTGACATGCTGAAATCGAACCCTAAATTATTTGAACATAGGTTTGTTGGAGTTCATGGGAGTAACTATTTAAGTTCGAGCGAATTAGTTGAAGAATTGGAGATGCTGAGCAGGTTCAACATACTTTATGTGGTATATCACGATTCTGTAGTTGAGAAGTTGTTGGATTCATTTTACCTTTCAAACCACCATAAGCTCGTTATTCTAATGGAAAATTGTAGCTGTCAGAGCGCAAGAGATTTTGATGAGTTATATAGTAAATCTAAACAAAAGATTAACCATTTTAATAAGTGTATTGATACTGGTCATGTGAATTTATCTAACGATAAAGACTTGGATAAATGGGCGGATAACGAAGTTAGTCTTTTCCATCTTAATAATAATTACGGCAAGGATACTCATAATTCGTTGTACGATGGTGAGATTAATTTTCTAAATATGAACCAGTTGTTAAAAAGTAAATATGTTTCGTTAGAAGTAACTCGGGGGTTTAGAACATATCTGAAAAATATCCAATATATGATTAGGCATGGCGTTGTTCCTTTCGATAATATAGCAATGCCACTGAACCATCCAATAATTCAGGAGGAATTCATAGCGAGAGTACGCAGGCTGCTAAGAAACCACTTCAAAGGTTCACTTTGTTTCGCCTTCTTTTATGGTTCATTCGTGAGAAAAGAACTGAACACTAGAAGCGATGTAGATATGGTAGTGATTTTAAAATCGAAAGAATTAAAAACTGATACATTCTACGGCTCTTATAAAATAGTATGCTCCGAATATAACATCCATTTGGATCCAGAATATCCGTTTGAAATCTTTTCTGAAAACGACTACCTGAGTTACGTAGATTTGAATACTAGAACTGTCTCTAAGGAAGATATTGCCGATCGGGAGGAGTTATTGTTTTCCTTCCTTGACCACCACCTCTGCTTTGTTGGGAGTATGAAACAATTTCAATGCCATCGCAGGGTAGTTGAGAAGGCGGTATTGGGCACAGCCAGAACAGGTAAGGATTGTTATACCAAGAGTGATCTGAAATCTATTGTAAGAGCTTATGTTAATGATTCGTAACGTCATTTCCACAACTTACCGTCGGTATTACAGTGACCTTCTGGTAGATTTAGGCATCGGTCAAGACATCAATATGCATCCGCATTACTTGATAAAAGCTAAATTAGAAACTGCCAGTGAGAAACCATCGAGCAAACCAAAATGTGAGGTATCAGAGTCAATTTATTATAATTCGAAGAACATTGAGACGAAATTATCATTTCTCAGTAAAGTAAAGTTAGTTGAATTTCTTGGAGAATTGCCACCCCTGACCTCCACAAATCTTTTTCTAGACCCCACGAAAAAATTTAAGATTCTGTTAAAGGGTGAGGAAGCTTTCGTAGTGCTAAAAATTCATAATTCTAAAAAATATTTGGCTAACCTAAGGCGAATGAAGAGGTTGATTGAACCTTTGAAAAACATTTTTGCCGTCGATTCAGATTTTGCGATTCTTCACATGGGGAGTGAGTGTTACTTGGTAAGCAAGTTTCGCGATATGAGTTTAGAAGATTGCACCAAAGAAGAAAAGATAACTCTAAAACAGAGAAAAGATACTATCAAGCATCTGGCCAACCTGAATGAATTATTTGTAAAGAAGGGCGTATTTTTTTGCGGTTTTGCCCCACGAAATTTTTTAGTTTCAAACAGTAGGATTTATATTATTGATTTTGAAGATTTGTATTATTCGAAGTCTTTAAGCTCTGAGAACATTAGGTATCTTCAGGACCTTAGGACAGCTCTTTTCTCCGATACTTTTTCTCAGCAAGAGATTTCGGAAATATTCGCTTCTGATAAATTAATTCATGTGCCAGAGGACCGTCTAGTAACCGCCGATCCTATTGAGAAAGCGTATTTTCGTAAATCAAGAATCAAACAAGAAGAGCGAAATACATTATGGGAATATACCAAAAATTTAGAGCAAGTAATCTTTTATAAAAACAGGCCGATATACGGGCATAATATAGGTCAGTTTTTTTCAGACAACCTTGACCCTAAGCTAGAGGCTTTGTTGATAGAGCGGTTTTATATAATTAACCAGCAAGATCGAACATCGTTTGAAGAGTTAACTAATTTATTTGATTTATTGACTGATTATTACAGCGAGAACAAATTCAGGGAATTGTATAATCAACAGATAAGATTCGATTTTGTCCCTCTAATAAAGCAGTGCTTGAAAGTATTAGAATCTGATTTCGAGAATACTATGGCCTTTGTTAGATATTTCAATCAATCGAACTGTTTGGACAAGTCGCTAAGTTTTAGTGAGAAAAAGAAGGTTATTGAGTTTGTTAACGATGTGATACATACAAAGATTATTCATAAAACTGACTTTTCCAATATCTCTTTATTCTCAAACATTGTCGCAAAAACAGTTTATGGCCCATGGAAAAGCGAAGCTGAAAATATTGGAATTATCAACACAATTTACCCATATTCCCCCAAAAAAATAAAAATATACTCACACCCTGAATATGCCACCATTCTGTATGAATATTACGGTAAATCGAATCTATCTTTTGGCGATAGTAAAGAAGCGGCCAGATTGTTAGCGAAGCTTCATAACACAGAGATCAATGATCGAATCACCGGAAAATTAAAGTCTAAATACTTAAAACTTGATGACGGTACAATCAAAATGATAACCGAATTCCTTTCAAACCACGGTTACATCAAAGATGACTTAGAAATGATTTACGAGAGAGCTGAAGCTTTGAAGAGGGCTTTCCATCCAAAGTCCGTGATACACAACGATTTATATTACGATCAATTTCATAAGAATAAACAGATGACCTTACTGGATTGGACATATGCTACGGTGGGGTCACCATTTATAGATTTGTCGAGTATTTTAAGAAATGATTACGATAATCGAAATGCTAAACTTGATAAGAGATCATTTTTAGACGAATACCTAAAATATTCAAAATATAGTAAAGAATTTTCAGATCAAAAATTAATAGAAGGTTTTTATATGAACTGTTTCAGGGAAATTGTCTGGTTTATAGAAAGAATCAATTTGGATGAAACTCATGGCGGTGAAGTCGACACTTGGTTAAAAGACGCCGTTAACGACTTAAAGCGCAATGAGTTCGTATGGTAGGTCTTGGAGATATTATGGAACAATTCCTGAGAACATGTACCGCTTGTTAAGCGGGGCTTAGGGGACGGTTCTGAATCCGACTTCCAAAAGATACGCCAAGAGTCATGGAGGTAGAGCAGTAAGGCTTTGGGAGCGAATTGCTTGAAGACGGTAGTTATGGTTCAATTGTCTCGTTATGTACTACTTCTCAACATTTATTTCGGGCTTCCAGGACATTGTTACATCGCTAATCGGGCAGATGCTCAAAGATGTAGAGATAGTCAGCGTTTTTGACGGCGTTATTCTCTACAAGACTAGCGCTGCCCCTGAGAAGATAAGGGCCACCAAGATCTTTAGTAACTCTTTTATGCTGTTGGGCAGGTATCAAGTCTCTGCAGACAAAACGCCAGACTACTTGGTTAAACAGTTTCTGGGGTCAAGCAAAGATATGGGGGCAGAGACTCGATCCGAGATAGGAAGAAGCAGGTATGAAACTTTTCGTGTCATATCTTCGCAACGTAACCAGCTGTACTCAACCGACCGGGTTCTTTTGAAGAGAGTCGAGGACAAGATCTTGAAAAATACTAATCTGTCGGTGGATAGATTGAACCCGGATGTGGAATTTTGGTTTTTAACCAGAAGCGAAGGCATTGGTTTATTCGGCATGAGGATAACCAAGCATAAGTCCTACGATAAAGTTTTGCAGAGAGGTGAGCTCAGGCCCGAGTTGGCGAATCTTATGTGCTGGCTTTCTGAACCAGGCAGTGACGATGTGTTTCTGGATCCTTTCTGTGGCTACGGCTCGATTCCTTTCGAGAGAAGCGGCATAGCTGAGTATGAAAGAATATTGGCCTCAGATACCGACAAAGATAAACTTAAAGCAGTCGCAGCTAAGTTCCAATCGACCACCAACAGAAGCAAGATTCTTGTCTCGGCCGACGATTTTTTCAAGATAGCCGCACCAAAGGACTTGGTAGTCAATAAGATAGTTACTGACCCACCCTGGGGAGAGTACGAGAAGATGTCGGTGGAGACGGTCAAATTCTACGAGGAGTTTCTGCAAAAATGCTCCGAGCTACTAGCGCCTGGTGGTATATTGGTGTTCATCAGCTCCTGTAAGTTAGAAATCGACGAAGTACTAAAGAAGCTAGCTCCTAAACTAGCCTTGGAGCAAAGTTATGACATCCTGGTCTCGGGGAAAAAGGCGAGAATTTATAAGTTTATAAATAATTAGCTAGTTTTTTGCTGTCGCTATCAGATTGTCTCTGTTGAACTGCTCTTCGGTGCGCTGGAACTGTTTAGGCGTACTTCTTTTCTTCTCGCCCAAGAGCGATGGCGGTTAGCTTGTCGACCATCCGTTCCAAGTGTTCTAAATACCAGCCGTGGACTTTGTCACCCTCTTTATGGTTTTTCAAGATAGCATTTTCGGCGTACGAGTCTAAACTCCAAACTACAACGTGCATCATCTCGTGAACGAGGATGTACTCCTCGTCGCGGAATGGATTGCAGGACAGCTGGATTACCCCGGTCTTTTTGTCTAAATCAGCTACAAAGTTGCCGCTTTGGCGAAAATCTTTTCTTAAGAAGTCGACGATCTGAATTTTCAGATCCCATTCGGTAAGAAAAAGCTTTTTCTGCCACCTCTCCAAGAGTTTCTGTAGTTCCCCTTTGGACAGTCCGCTCTTCTTTTCAACATCTTTCTTAATTTCGTGTTCCATGAGCGCATCATATCGCTATATTGGTTCGGTTAGGATAGGCGACGCTAGTACGACCCAACAAGAGATCGATATATCTTGTACGCTCTATCGCCGTGCCAGTCGGCGGGAAGGAGCTCCGTGGGTAAGTGCGGGTCGTCGTGATAGATGCTGGCAAACTGAGCTTCAAGCTCTTTGGCTGTCAGCGGCCAGTGGGGTGACGAGCGCTTTTTGGCTTTTCGAACATCGGTACTAAATTGCTTATAGCAGTCGTTTATCTCATCAAGCTGCCAAATTCGTTCGGCTTTGTGTTTCTCTTGGTCGATGTCATCGGTTTCAAGAAGCGTCGTAAATTGCTGAATGCCTAGGTCGGACGTTAATCTGCGAATTGGTGCAAAAAGCGAGTGCGGGGAGATGTAGACACCGTCTCGCAGCTTCTCAAAACCCAGTTCTTTTAGGGCGGAAAGTAGCTGGATGCGATATTTTTTCTCTTTTTCAGGCACATCAGTGATAACCAGGCGCCATTTACCGTCCCACGGGCCGTAGGCTTTGTACGCTAGCCGGGGAGCAATTCTTAGACGCCCTTTTTGGGTGACGACTGGGTGCTGCTTTCGGTAACGGGTAGAGATGCCAACGAACCCGTCGTGTTTCAGTTTCGAAAACTCCTTGCGCAGAGTTCGGATGGAATGTTGCTTACCAACTGTCTCGCTCAGGGCGTTTGACAGGCTTTGATAGCTAAACTTAAAGCGATCTTCTTTCAAGCAGAAGGCTATGTAGGTTAAAATAAGATCCGAATTTGTTCTCATGTACTGATACTTATACAGCTAATATACATCTATATCAAGGTATAACCACTCGGGGAGTGTGAATTGCTTCACATATAAATGATTTGAGGCTCTATGGGGTATCCCAATAAAATTACATCAGTAAAGGATTCGTCCTTTCACATCTTGCACGAAACCCCAATCTTTGGGTGGAGGGAACCATGTTTCCAGATAACGTTAGAATCGCGATTGATGGATTCCTCGGAGCACTCAAGGAAAGGGGGCTATTCCCCGACCCTGTGTGTGTCGATGGACAAACGACCGAGCCAGAAATACTGATCAATGGTAAGAGGGTCATCCAATTTAGTGCCTGTAACTACCTTGGTTTGGCCACTCACCCAGCAGTCAAGGGTATTGCTAAGGACGGGATTGACCGATACGGCTTAGCAACCTGCGCATCAAGACTGATCTGCGGAACCACGGATTCGCATCGCCTGCTAGAGTCTGAGCTTACGAAGTTCATGAATTCAGACGATGCGGCAGTGTTCTTCATGGTTACGCAGGCCAACGCTGCGGCAATCACGTCAGTCATGGGCGGCCCGAGCAGTATATTGAGTCCGTCGCCTCTGCTCGACAAGCTCGGTATTGAGCCGATAAGAGGATCCAAGGAGATCTTCTTCGACTGGTACAGTCACCCTAGTCTGGTTTGGGCTTCCATCGAAGCTGTCTCTAAAGAGGGTCTGCGACCGTACAGGCATCTTGATATGGCTGATCTGGAGGCAAAGCTCAAGAGGAGTGAGGCGGGGCTGAAACTCATCGTCACTGATGGGTTGTTTAGCTCCGTTGGCACAATGGCCCCACTACCGAATTTGGTCGCCCTAAGTGAGAAATATGAGGCGATCTTACTGGTGGACGACGCACACGCGACGGGTGTTCTAGGAGAGAACGGCAGGGGTACATGTGAGCTCTTGGGCGTGGAAGGGCGAGTTGACATCCAGATTGGCTCACTCTCCAAAGCTTTCGCCGGTGGACTTGGTGGTTTCGTTTCGGGGGATCAGAATCTTATTGATATAATCAGGTTGTCAGGCAGATACATCAATACTGGTTCGCCGACCCCAGCTAACGTACAAGCCCTGGTGGAGTGTGTTCGAATTGCTCGAGACGAACCTTGGAGAAAGGAGAGTGTCCTCGAGAACGCGAACTACCTACGAGGGAAACTTCACGGGCTAGGGTTCTCGACGCTCGACAGCCAGGCTCACATCGTTCCCGTTCATATCGGTGACGAAGAAAGGGCAATTGCTGTGTCCAAAGCTCTTTTCGAGAAGGGCTTTCTGGTGACCGTGTTCAGGTACCCAGCGATCCCGCTTGGAAAAGCGATCCTTCGGATGTGTACAATGGCGACACACACGAAGGAGCACATGGACCAATTCCTTTGTGCGTTTAGCGAGGTAGCAGAAGACTACAAGGTGCCTCGCTTGGAGGCAGCGAGCTAGCGATCGAATGTAACAGACCGGGCGCCCCATAACTGTGGGCGCCCCTTTTTATTACCACGATACATTTAGGTTAGAATGCGAGTAGCGCTATGATGAATATCTAATATGGATAAGTTAATTAACTTACTAAATGTTGTTTCGATATTGATAATTCTTGCTTTGGGACTATTGGTGATCTTAAGGAGTAATAAGGACCCGAATAGCAAGAAGTTTTTCCTGTTTGTAGTGAGTTTGGCATTGTGGCTCTCCACTGGATTTCTTCTTAGATTTACTTGGAATTACGACTTATCCCTTTTTGTCTTACGTTTGAATTACGCACTTACTGGAATTGTGGTTTATAGTCTTTTTGTTTTTAGCCTAGGCTTTCCTCAGAAGCTTTGGCAAAAGAATACAGCCTATTCGTTAACAATGCTGGTCCCCACTTTGTTAGTAGTAGGCATATCACTTTCAAACGCAGTAGTTGCTGGCTTTACGAGAGATGGCTCCATCATAAACGTTGTTCCAAGTTGGGGTTTTGTCGTGTTCATGGTTAGCATAATCCTTCAGTTACTTTTGGTGTTTAACATCTTATTGAGACAATATAGAAACTCAGAGGGCATTCTTCGGGCCCAAGCGCTCTTTCTCTTTCTGGGGATAACCCTAGCTGCTGTATTCGCACTTGTTGCAGACTTGTTGATCCCGCTGATTTTTAAAACATTCATAACAGCCAACTTCGATGCTATCTGGATGTTCTTTCTGGTCGGCTTTTGTACGTACGCCATACTCAAACACCATCTTCTGTCTGTAAAGGTTATCACGACAGAGTCAATGGTTGTTATCATCGTCATGGTGCTTGTCGTACAAGCATTCCTTTCGCAAGGTTGGACCGAGGGGGTATTACGTGGTGGCTTTGCGATGGTGGTTGCGTATTTTGGTTTTTTGCTTATCAGGTCTGTGCTCGAAGAAATCGATCGGCGGCAGCAGATTGAGAAGCTTGCCAAGGAACGGCAAGAAGCGCTGGTGGAGCTTGAGCAACGCAACAAAAACCTAGCGACGTTGCAAAGGATTTCTGAAGTTGTACTAAACGAATCTGATATGAAAGTAATGGCTCAGAAGATTCTCGATGAGCTGCCGAAGCAGTTGGAAGCATGTGCGGGCGGGTTTCTATCGATCGTCAAAGACGGCAATTTGGTTGCTTACGCGATTTCCAGTAATGAATTTTCCGAAAAAATCGTCTCGATGGTCGGCGGGGATTTAGAGAAATACAGTTTTCCTATCAAGAAGGAATACAACCTTTTGCATCAAGTGGTGGTTGAAAAGAAGCCGATAAGCTCGGAGAATCTTTCGGACTTTATCTCGCCGCCGATCGACAAGCCTCTAGCAATGACGATGCAAAAAATTATTGGAGCGCGTGAGATGGAGGCCTTTCCGCTTTACGCTGGTGGCGAGCCGTTCGGGACGATGCTTTTCATCTATCGACATCCAGTGCGGCAAAGAAACGAGAATATCGCTCGGGCTATTGCCGATGATATGTCGCTGGCGATTCAGCGGGCCTCGGCCTTCCAGAAATTGAAAGACGCTAACGAGTATCTGGCCCAGCTCGACAAAATGAAAGACGAATTTATTTCGATGGCTTCCCACGAGCTAAACACGCCGCTAGCGGCCATTGAGGGCTATCTGTCGATGGTGCTGGACGAAGGAATGGGCAAGGTTGACCCGAAGGCTAAGGAGTACTTAGGCCGAGCATACGAGTCGAGCAAACGTTTAGCTGAATTGATTTTGGATTTGCTTAATGTCTCCCGAATCGAGCAAGGTCGCTTGAAGGTTAAGTTCGCCGAGACCAATTTGGTGGACTTGGCCCAATCGGTTATTCACGAGCTGCAGATTAAGGCTGACAGCAAAAAGATTTATATGAAGTTGGAGGCCAACAAGAAGGACGTCCCAAATACTTGGTGCGACACCGATCGAATTCGCGAAGTTTTCGTCAACTTTGTTGGCAACGCTTTGAAATTCACCGAAAAAGGCGGGGTGACAGTACGGGTTGAAAAAGTGGACGGTAAGGCGGTTCGCGGGACGGTAACCGACACCGGACGCGGCATTGCGAAAGTTGATCAGAAGAAGCTGTTCCAGAAGTTCTCTCAGATTAAGCGGGAAACTGACGAACACCAAGGCACCGGTTTGGGGTTGTACATCAGTAAGAACTTTGTGGATCTACATAAGGGGCGAGTGTGGGTTGACTCCGATGAAGGCAAGGGCGCGACATTCGGCTTTGAAATTCCCGTTCTGAAAGCCGCGCCGAAAGAAGTTGAGGGAGCGATGTTAGAAGACGGCGCGCCAAAAGCTTCTGGCTCTCCAGCAGCGACAGACGGCGGCCACCAAGTTCCCAAGGCTGCCGGATAACTTTACAAATAGCGACGATATGGTAATTATTAGTTGATATGACAGATTCATTTAAGACAGTTCTACTTGTTGATGACGACCTGACCTTGCGGGAGATGTATGCGGAACGGTTTAAAGCGGAAGGATTTACGGTTGACACTGCCCACGACGGGGAAGATGCGCTTGTTAAAGCAGGTCAAGATAATCCGAATATAATTTTGCTCGATATCATGATGCCCAAAATTAACGGGCTCGATGTGTTGAAGAAGTTGAAAGAGCAGCCCGAGACCAAAGATATTCCGGTGATCGTGCTAACGGCTTTGATTCAAGATCGCGAACGCGAGGAGGCAACCAAACTCGGCGCCGTTGATTACGTCGTGAAATCGGAAACCATGCCGGGTGAAGTAATCGAAAAAATTCACCACGCACTTGACGACACGGCGGCAAAACCAGAAACCCCGGCAGCTCCGGCTAACTAGTCAATGAGCAATTACATCCGTTTGCGTGGCGGTAAGCCTCTGGTCGGTGAGATAGTCTTGCGCGGCGGTAAAAACGTTGTGCCAAAACTGATGGTTGCGGCATTACTTACAGACGAACCGGTAATTATTCGCGACGTGCCAAAAATTGAGGACGTGGAAATTATGACTCGCCTGTTCAAACGAAGCGACGTGATCGTTGACGAGATTAGGCCTGGAACGTTGCAAATTATTGCCAAAGGAATGAAGCTGCTCTCTCGACCGGATTTGGAAGACGTGACCGGCCGTAGCCGCATCCCTATTCTGATGTGTGGCCCAATGCTTCATCGCTTCAACCGAGCTCTTGTGCCCAAACTTGGCGGTTGCAACATCGGCCCGCGGCCGGTAGATTTTCATGTGAAAGCCCTACGTGAGTTGGGGGCGAATTACGACGAGAGTGAGAGCGGCGGGGTTTTTAAGACCAAGGGTTTACGCGGTGCGATAATAACTCTCGAATACCCAAGCGTTGGGGCGACGGAGCAGGTGATTCTGTCGACGGTGTTAGCCGACGGCGTCACGGAACTGCATAACGCCGCCGTGGAGCCGGAAATAATGGATTTGATTATGCTTTTGCAACAAATGGGGGCAATCATTTCAGTGGATATGGATCGCAACATCATCATCGAGGGCGTAGAGAAACTTGGTGGCGCCGTGCACACCGGCATGCCGGATCGTAACGAAACCGCTTCATGGGCTTGTGCGGCGCTCGGTACTAACGGCCGTATTTTTGTTCGCGGCGCCCGGCAGCTCGATATGATGACGTTTTTGAATAAGTTTCGCCAAGTTGGCGGCGGATTTGATGTGAATCGCGATGGCATCACTTTTTACCGAGAACAGGAGATATTGGAGCCGATCACCGTTGAAACCGATGTTCACCCCGGGTTTATGACCGACTGGCAGCAGCCGTTGGTGGTGGCGTTAACCCAAGCTCACGGCAAATCAGTTATTCACGAAACGGTTTACGAGTCGCGTTTCGGTTATATCGATGCCTTAAACCAGATGGGGGCAAAAATTAAAGTTTTCGAGGAGAGTGTGAAGAATATTCGTTCAAAATTTGGCAAGCGAAATTATCGTCAGAGTGTAATGATTCAAGGTCCAACCGAGTTGCACGGTGCTGATATTACTGTTCCCGACTTGCGCGCGGGGTTCTCATATATTGTGGCGGCGCTCATTGCCAAGGGCGACAGCACGATACACGATTTCTCGATTCTCCAGCGCGGTTACGAGCATCTAGTGGCGAAACTTCAGAGCCTCGAGGCAGAAATTCTTGAAGTAAAAACTTAGATAAAATCACCGAATAATCAAATAACCGAACAATAATCAAATTACCCAATTACCAAATACGGCTTAAGCATTTTTGCGGCAGATAGCTGTGAAAATACGTGTTAATTCTATAGCTTCATTCAGCACTAAGCTATGAGCACTTGCGACAGTTACTTCCGGTCCGAGTAATACTAGCTTTAGCCAGTAAACCGTTTCCTTGGCTTCTTTGCGGCAGATCTTTAGGCGCATTAGAAAGTCCTTCTTACCCAACGATTCGTTGGCTTCAATATAGTTAGCGCCAATTGATGACGATGAACGTATGAGCTGCTTAGAGTACTCGTGATTGATTGTATGTTTGGGTAACTGCTGAACGAAATCTCTTGTTTCTTTAGCAAATCTAAATGTCCTTTCCTCCAAGTCGAACACTCGTTCCATTATGTGTTAGTTTTAATAATTAGGTAATTATTCGAAAATTTGATCATTCGATGTTTCAATCTTTGGTGATTTGATTATTCGGTTATTGGATGATTATTCTAGAGGATTGGTTCTTCTTTCCAACTCAAAATCGCGAACGAGCCGGTGGTTGGGAACTGCGGCGGGGGAGATAGGGCAAGGTAAGAATCGTAAGTTTGAATGGTATTAACATATCCGGAAACCACTGTGCCACTCCCGTTGACCCAGCTCCATGTCCACCAAGAGTTAGAGGCAACGCCGCCGTAGATGCTGATCTTCGTTTTAATATTGTTGTAATAATACGGTCGAAAAACTTTACCTTTCTGGCTTAACAGGTAGGCATCAATCTCTAAATCGCTCTCGGAGCTGGAGTTAACAACTAAGTCACTTTGACTAATTAGCCCTAAAGCTACCGAACCGTCTTTGACGGTGTAGAGGATATCGTTCTGCAGATAGATATTAGTATTGGTGCTTGGGGTGTCGGGCAATCGTCCGGAGGCCAGAGTTATTCTACCCCCGATTGTTCCCCAAACCCAGGCGTTGTCAGCGACGTAAATAATGCCGTTTGTTGGGTAACTGCGGTTCGAATTTTCCCACAGCACGCTCTGCATTAATGAATTGTGACGACTGTGGGCGGCACAGCCACCAGCGCTGCCGTTATCTTGAGCGGAAGTGACGCGTCCGACAGTTATAGTATTGCCGGCGTTGAAGCGGATAGCGTAGCCGCTGTAAGTTTTTCGTCCCCTATTATCCACGAGCGTTGGCAGATGAAGCCCATCGGTTTGGGCGAGGGTTTGGAGGTTGCTTAGGTCGCTGGTGAGCTGGTTGAAGTCTACCTGGGGGACGGGAAATGTCCAGTAACTCGTAGGGCCGCCGGTGCCCCAAATGCCATTTTTGGTCTGTCCGTTACCACCAAAGCAGCTGGCCGGAACGTAAGTATTAACGGCCGAGGAGACGACGCCGTTGGCAACGCCGTCGTAGTGAATACCGCGGTTAGAATGAACCAAGCCGTTGGTTGCCTCGGTGTCACCAAACCAAGCCTCGGAGTTGGTAACGAATGAGTATTGAGCGAACGATGGAATCCCGAGCGAAGCGACAACGGTTCGTTTCTCGCCGGTTGTGGCAACGCCTTCGGCTCGAACGGTCACTGTGGCGCCGTTAGAAACCGGTGGGGTTATGGTGAGAGTGTAACTACCGATCACATTGCCGAGCGTATCTTTAAGCTCGTGGGTGTACGGTCCGAAAGGCCCGTTGCCGCTGCAGGCGTTTCCGTCGCAGTAGTCTTTATTATTGTGCGAAAGGTGCCACAGATAGTAGTTGATGCCGCCCTCGGCGACCGAGAGTGCACTATTCGAGTTAGACTGACGTTTCACCACGGACATATTGCTGTAAGTGAAGCTGATGATGGACATGCCGATAATCATCACAATAGCGGCGAATCCTAAAATTAGCGGTAGATAGAAACCCGGGGAAAGCTTACGAATAATGATTTTGTATTTACGAGTCATTTGGTGATTTTTTGATGATTTGGTTATTAGATTATTTTTTGATTCTTGATTATTGTGTATTGATTATTATTTTAGAGGTTAGTTTTAAAGTTACGCAAAGTTAGCTTCGTTGTCACGGAAATTGGGGTAGTCAGGACGCTGCCGCTGTCGAGTGCGCTGGGGCGAAATTCAACTACCTTCACGTCAGCAACAGTGACCGGAAATGCTAACAAGTTGCCGTCGCCGTCGTAATAGTTAAACAGCGGGTTTGAAGTGGAGTTGGTGATCTTTTTAAGTGGGGTGTGGTAAACAGCGTCACCCTGGTTGTATGTATAGTTAGGTGCTTGGCCAGTGGGCGGCACAACAGAGTACTTTAACGCACCCGCAGAGATATAGAAGTTTATTTCGCTCGGTGCTACAGCCCCGGAGGACGGATAACCGCGAATCTTGAGGTTGGTCTGTGTTGTTTCGACAACCAACACTGTACTGCGCAATACTCTCGAGACGCGATCGGTGGCAAGAATCAGGTCGCTCTGAACGATCGATTTCGCCGTCAGCTCGTTATTCTGTCTGAAGGAACGCACGATCTCTGTTGTCACGATAGTGCCGATTATGCTAAGAATGGCCATCGATATCACGAGTTCCATGAGCGTGAAACTGCCAAGTCGTCTCATGACACTACAAACCCGTCTTTTTGGGTGACGGTTTTCGAGTCGGAGGTAACAACAATATTCCAGTTACCTGTTGTTACGCCAGTTAGGTCAAAGGTCACGGTGATAGATTTCTTATTGGGGTTGACGTCGGTAGCGATCGGCACGACATTGGTTTCCCCAGTTTTTGTCAAAGCAACAGTGGAGTCACTCTCAAAATTATCTCCAGAAATAACCACCTCGACGGCAGCGCCAATCGTACCAGAGGCTGGGTCGACGCTAATAATACGCGGCCAGTCGGCAATGGTTGTAATTGTTAGCGCTACTAGTAGCACGGAGTTAGGGTCGACTGAGACTTGCTGGTAAGGGCTTGTACTAACGATGTAGTAATTGCTGGGCACGGTTAGAGCATAGGAATCCCACTCGATATCGTTAAAGGCTGCGATCCCGCTAGCGTTGCTATTCTCGTTGTAGATATTTTTGGGAGTATCGGGGTTGGTTTGGGTAATTTTGGCACTAGTTGCCGTGACGGCAATTCCAGAGAGCGTGTCGCCCGTTTCGTCCTTGACGGTAACGTCCATTTGGGCCAATAAATCGATCGCCAGCGTCTGGATAGTTATCTGTTGGACGTTTATATCAACATCAGGTTGGAACTGGTTGGGATTCTGAGCAGTGCGTGGTGTGGTGTAGTCTTGAGAATAGCCGTCTTTCGTGGCGACGATATGATAGCCGTTTTGGGTATCTGGTAGCATATTGGCAATGAACATATAGCCTTGAGCGTTGGTCTGGCCGACGATGTTGACCTGAACTTCGGCGTTACTAACCGTGACTGTCGCTCCAGAAACCGGAAGTCCGTTAGCGTCAAATACTTTGACCAGCAGCATCCCAGTATTACTGGGCGTTTCGGCCGCTTTAGCGGCAATATTGCTGGAGAGCCTGGAAAGAATGATGGTCGTGCCGTTTTGTGACACCTCTATGTAAGCTCGTTTATAATCGACTGGGACTAGATCCTGCGTGGTGGAAATTGCGCCGTCCGTACACTCGTACGAGCCCCCTCCAGCTGGAATGGCACAGCCATCAAACAGGTCGTCGACAAAGATAATTCTCGTTGTCAGCACGAAGGTGCGGCTGCTACGTGCAATGGTTTGAGTGTCGGGAATATTCCCTTGCGGTAAGATAGTACCGTCCTGGGTGGACAGCGAGTCGTAGGGTAGGCTTCGCAGGTACTCCATCTGCTCGTTGGCCAGCGCGGCAGCCGATGTCCGAACCCGGCCAGAGTCGACTGTCTTCAGGGCGATGATAAAGCTTGTTGCCAGGGTGGCCAAAACAGCCGTTACGATTACGGCGTCAACTATTACCTCGATCAGGGTAAATCCACGTCGGTGTTGTTTGGAGCCGAATCGACGATGCTGGGGGTTAGTCTGCAGTGGCAAACGGATTGGTGCGCCCAAAATTACCCTCCTTTTCAATATCGGGAACGGTCGAGTACTGTTTTAGGCTACCGAAAAGCTGACGGGCTTTGCTTAATAACTCGGAATCGGTCCCAGCAAAACTACTCTCCGTGACTCCGGGGCGAGAGAAAACCTGGGAAGACACTGTAACGCTCATCTTGTCGGAGGCGTTGGCGATATCAATTGAGCTTATCTTGTTCCAGCGAGAGAAGCTCCAGAGGCGACGGATTAGGCTATTTACTTGGGAGAATGAGATCTCCCCGGTGATACTGAATTCGGCACCCTTACTACCTGTTGCCGGTTCAGAGACCACGATAGGCTGTGACGAACTGACCGGTCCAGGGGAAACATCATCGCCCGAAGTGGCGGGAGGAGTGCTCTGGGTGCCGACGGTGCTACTTTTGTCGAACGGAACGATGATAGTGGCGTCTAAGCCCAAGTCTTTCGTTAGGGCGTAAAGCTGAATGAGGAGGTTTTCTGGGTCGGTGGTTATTGGTAGAGCGGCCGTGGCGGCGGCGAAAGTTGTCTCCAGTGAAGTCTGATCGTTAGAGAGTTGCTGGACGGTGGCCAGAAATTGTTTCTTGCTCTCCAACTGCTCGGTTGTCGAAGCGATCTCGTCGGTAGTAGCTCGGTAACTGGTCATCATCGGTAGTAGGACAAACCAAATCAGTCCGACTGAAACTAGGAGAAATACAACTGTAGAAATCCAGAAACCCTTACTTCTAGCCAACATTATTTCGTTCCCTCGTCTTTGGGTGTGAAAGTCGTTTCAATTGTGAATGAGAAACTACTGCCGTCTTCGGTCTTGGTCTCGTTTATTGAGGTGATAACAGGTAGGGCAAGGCCAGCGATGGTGGCGAGTTTGTCACGGAAGAGCACTACTTCTCGCGAGGTGGCGGTTTTACCACCGATCGAAACAGTCGCTTTATTGCCGGTAGTGACTTTTAGCGAGGTTATTTGGGTGTTGGCAGGAGTAGACTTGGCGATTTTTCCCAACAGTTCGTCCCAGTGATAACTCTCACGATAGCTGGCAGCGGATTGTAACCGATTCTCGATAAAGGCGGCCTTGAGTAATAAACTTTGGTTTTGCTTTGACTGAGTGATGGTATTGGCCAGCTCGGTTTTCACGCCCTGGAGCTCGTTCTCTTTCATTAATTTAGACGTAGTTAGCCAAGCCACCCCAGCGCCTAGAGCTAGAAGCAGGAACACGTAAACTAAGATCAGCTTATAGACTGCCTGTTTGGCGACAAGGCGATCTTTTGTTTCTTGCGGCACGAGGTTGATACTCATGCGACCCTCATTGCTAGCCCAATGGCATCAGCGAAAGTGTGAGCCATCTCGGGGGGTACTTTGTACCGTCCGGTATCAACACTCGTGAAGGGCGTTGAAAGCGCTACCGGCAGGCCGGTTTCTTGGTGAAAAACATCAACGACGTTGGGGATGGTAGCGCCGGAACCGCTAATTATCACCTCAATCTTATGACCCGGGCAGATTCTGTTTTCAAAAAATTTACTGATATGGACCAGCTCGTCGAACACTGGGGCGGCTTTGTCGCGCAGGTTCTCGACAGGTTCGGTTATTACATTGGTGATGGCGTGAATGCCCCAAGGAATCGTCGCGGTTACCCGAAGGCTTTTACCTTCGAGGATTGAGGCGCTCGTTCCTCCCATACCCATATCAACCAGCAGTCGAATCTTGCCGTCTTCGTTTTTCACGGCGGCTCGGGCGATCGCTCCTGGTTTAACATCAATTGCTGCTAACTCAAGACCAGCTTTCTCGCAGAGCTCCAACAGCGAATCGATCAAGCTTTTTTTAGCGGCGACAGCGAAGATTGTTAGCCTCTTAGCTGGATCGCCCGTTTCTGCGGTCGGGGCGGCGCTGTCTTCTGGTTTAGTGGTCGTTCCGTCGGATTTACCCTGTTTACCCCGAGCGTTGTCGAGGGGAGCGGACTCGGAGGATTTGCCCTGAGCGGAATCGAGTGGTTGAACGGGTTTTGTAGCCGGTGTTTTTTCACCTGGTTTTGTTGGGGCTGGGGCGCTGTTTTCTATGGGTCGGCATTTTGAAGTAACCTCCTCGTAATCGAAGCAGTATTCTTCAAGGTTAATTGAAAGCTTTTCGGCAATTTCAAACGGCAAGGCTTCTTTTAGCTCGTGCGGCGGCAGGTCCTGAAAGGGGAAAGTGGCAGAAAAAATGACCGACTCAGGCAGGGCAACCATCGCTCGTTTGGTGGTAATTGGGTGCGGGTGCGCTTCTGCTAAGGCTTGACGAATAATCGCGGCAATTTTGTCTACATCCACTAAGCCGTCGGTTTTCCAGGGGTTTACCGGTATCTTGGCCAGCGCCATGCCACCTAATTTCCAACCCGCACCAGCTCGAGCCAGACTGGCCAGCTTTGCTGTTTCGTATCCTATGTCTACACCTACCACGCTTTGAGCCAAAGTTATCCCTCCTTAAATCATCTTAGTTATTAACCGCATAGTTGCCAAGGCTAGAAGTTCTGCACTAGACCGTAAATTGGACCCAGAACCGAAGCGACGACAAAGCCCACTCCCAATCCCATCACAATCATCAGAACCGGCTCAAGCAAGGCGGTAAGGTTGGTGGACATGGTGTCGACTTCTTTGTCGTAGAATTTGGCGACCTCCAGCAGCACCGTTTCGAGGTTGCCCGATTCTTCACCGAGGCTTGTGAGCTGGCTTACCATCGGGGGGAAAAGGGGCTCTCGTTCGATGGCAACGGATAGCGGGTGACCGGACTCGACCGCGCGTTCGATTCGGGTAAAAGCTTCGTCGTAGTGAACGTTATCAACGGTTTTACGGATGATTTTGATCGCCTCGAGGATAGGCAGGCTAGCCTTGGTAAGCATCGCCAAAGTTCGGGCGAACCGAGCGATGTAAAGCTTTTTTGTCAGAGATCCAAAAATCGGTAAGCGAATTTTGAGTTTATCGTAAATTCGTCCGCCCGATTTAGTACCGAACCATATGTGCAGAGCGTAAATGATGGCGATCATCCCCGGGAAGACGATATACCAATACTTTCGGGTGATGTCGCTGGTGCCAACGAGAATCCTGGTGGTGATTGGCAGCGAGCCTCCAACGTCAGCAAAAATCGTTTTCAAACTGGGAATAACAAACACCACAATCAGTATTACCACCCCGAAAAGCGCGACCATAATGACGGCCGGGTAGATCATTGCACCTTTGATACGACTGATAAGATCGGCTTCCTTTTCCTGCTGATCGGCCAAAGTGAGCAGAACTTCCGAGAGCTGTCCGGTTGACTCGCCGGCTTTGATAACGGCCAAGTACACTTCGGCGAATACTTTGGGGTATTTGAGCATCGCCTGAGAGAGCGTCTTGCCGCCTTTTACTTGAGTGCCGATATCTTCTAGCACCCGCCGAAAATACTCACTATCGCTCTGTTTTTTGAGGGCCTGTAGAGCGTTCAGCAACGGCAACCCAGCCTTAATCATTACTGACAGCTGACGGGTGAAGATAATTTTTTCTTTCAGGCTGACCTTGTTACGGTGGATACTGAGTTTCCATCGCACTCCTGATGCAGTGATCTTAGTCGGCACTAAACTGGATTGGCGTAGCTTAACGTTGGCTTCACCGACGTTCTCGGCCTCAATTAGGCCGGTGCGTTTTGTTCGGGTGGCCTGTTCGTAAGCGGTGTAACGAAAACTTGTCATCACTTTAAATAATCATCAAAGATTCAAATCACCGAATAACCAAAAAAGATTCAAATTATTTAATGACCGAATACCCAAACTCTCAACTTTGGTAATTTGGTGATTATGTAATTCTTTGGTCATTTGAAGATTCGATATTTGATGATTTGGTTATTTGGTTCTTATTCTGTTAGTCTCTTGTCACTCGCCAGATTTCTTCCATAGTGGTCAGTCCGGCAATGGCTTTGAGGATGCCGTCTTGTTTCATCGTAATTAGTCCCTCTTTCTGGGCTTGGGCCAAGATATCAGAGGATGAAGATCGTTTGATGGTTAGTTGCTTGACCAGCTCGCTCATGCCTAAAATTTCATAGATCGCCAGCCGGCCCTTGTAGCCCGAGTTACCACAAGCTTCGCAGCCAGTTCCTTTGTAGAACTTTAGTTTCCCCTTGGTGTCCGATCTCTCTGGATCGGGCATGGTCTCAACCTCTTTTTCAATTGTCGATAAAACCTCGGCGTCAAACTTGGTTTCTTGACGGCACTTATCGCAAATCTTTCGACACAAGCGTTGAGCGACGATGGCGTTAACTGAGGAAGTTATCAAGAACGGTTCAACTCCCATATCGAGAAGGCGAGGAATGGCGCCCGATGCGTCGTTGGTGTGAAGCGTCGATAGAACGATATGGCCCGTTAAGGCGGCGTTAATGGCGATATCGGCCGTTTCGCGGTCGCGAATCTCACCAACCATCACCACGTCAGGATCTTGACGAAGAATTGAGCGTAACCCCGAGGCAAAGGTGAAATCGATTTTGGAATTAACCTGGCTCTGGTTAACGCCGGGCATTCGGTATTCAACCGGATCTTCCATCGTGATGATGTTAATGGCGACGTCCTTTATTTTGGTGATGATGGCGTAGAGCGTTGTCGACTTTCCCGAACCAGTCGGCCCAGTTACGAGGATCATCCCGTGGGCTTTCTTAATGTTATCTTCAAGCACTTTGAGCGATCGGCCGACGACGTTAATCTCCTCGAGCTTCATAACGCCCTTCGAGTGATCAAGCACCCGGGCAACGACCTTTTCACCGTTGACAGTTGGCAGCGTCGAGATCCGAAAATCGACTTTATTGCTGTCTAGCAGGATCTGGATGCGGCCGTCTTGCGGTAGGCGAGTTTCGTCAATCTTCAAGTTTGCCAAAATCTTTACTCTTGAAATCAAGGCCGGCTGAATCTGTTTGGGTAAACTCAATACTTTGCGCAGGACGCCGTCGACGCGGAAGCGGACCATAACTTCTTCCTCTGATGGTTCGATGTGAATGTCGGAAGCTTTTTCGCGCACCGCTCGTTTGAGAAGCGTGGCAACAATTTTTGCGGCTGGCGAAGCTTCCGTAATCTCTTCGCTGTCGGCTTTTTCGTCCTCGTCATCCACCGTTTCCAGCTCCTCGTCCGCCGACGAGTCGACTAGCTGTTTTAGTTCAGCTTGTAGCGTCGAGTACTGCTCAAATATATGGTTCAGATCGTCTTGGGTGGTGAGATAGGCTTTAATAATTTTGTTGCCGCCAGATTTGCGGATGGCGTTAAAAGCCTCCTCGTTTTCCGGGTCGGTCATCGCGACGTATAAAGTTTTGTCTTTTAGGGCAAACGGTACGGCCAGGTATTTTCGGGCAATTTTCTCTGGTATAAGCGCGAGGATGTTTTTAGGTATGACCTTGTCTTTCAAATCGATAAAGTCGATGTCGGACTTCCCAGAGGTAAGGCGACTGGTGCGAAACTCTACCTCAACGGTGTCGGGTCCTTTGTCGGTACTCGGCCGGGATTTCTCTTGCAGCTTAGTGTCAATGACAAAATCGGGAATGGTGGAAGCGCCCAACGTTACCGTTTGGTGTTTGCCGCCAAAGTTGGTCTGTAATTTGCGCTCGGGCAGACGTAGTAGCTTGAATTCGCCGAAATGGTCGATCTTGACGTGATCGCCCTCCGCTAGCGATGAGCCGATAATATCGGTTAGTCCTTTCAAGTAAGCCCGTGACTTGAAGCCTGGAAAACCAGTATGTTCGCCTATTGCCTTAAGTATGTCGTTAGTAACGGCCAAAACCCCTCCTTGTAACTATCTTAGCAGATGAACGAACATATTTGCGAAGGGATGGTGTCTTTAATTTTGGCCCAAATTTTGACAGTATCTAGAAGCCATGTCTTCCTTATATACGTTGCCCGCAAAGGTAGCACCAGTAGAATGAGCTCACTCTATCGTCGCTACCGACCGAGTAGTTTTGGAGAGGTTTTAGGGCAGTCACATGTCACGGTGGCTTTAGAGGCGGCTTTGAAAACCGATCGATTGAGCCACGCCTATTTATTTTCAGGTCCGAGAGGAACGGGCAAGACAACCACGGCGCGTCTGTTGGCAAAAGCGGCAAACTGTTTAGCAAAAAAAAGTCGGCCCTGTAATAGTTGTGCTAACTGTAAGCTAATTAACGCCTCTTCCTCGGTGGACATTATCGAAATAGACGCCGCCTCAAACCGCGGTATCGACGAGATTCGCGATTTGCGCGAAAAGATTCTTTTTGCCCCAACAGCGCTGCCGTATAAGGTTTACATTATCGACGAGGTTCACATGCTCACCAAGGAGGCGTTCAATGCTCTGCTTAAAACCCTCGAGGAGCCGCCCGCTCACGCGATTTTTATCCTTGCTACAACTGAACTGCATCGCGTGCCCGAAACTGTGATCTCGCGTTGCCAGCGTTACCAATTTCACCGCGCCACAGATTCGGCAATCGGGCAGGTCTTACGGACAGTCGGCCAGGCAGAGAAGATTGCTCTGTCAGATGACGTGGTAAGTCTGTTGGCTCGTCACGCGGACGGCTCTTTTCGTGACGCCTTAACCGTCTTGGGCAACATCGCAACGCTCGGCGGTAGCTTGGATGAAGCGGCAGTTCGTCAGGCTATCGGCTTACCTTCGCAAGGGCTTTCGGCGGATCTGTTGGGGCTGCTACTTGGCGGACAGAGCCAGGCGTTATTGGAGAAACTGCGTACTCATCTTGGTGAGGGAGGAAATTTAGCGGTGGTGCTGCGCGATGTAACTGACGAGTGCGAGACAAGGCTATTTACCGCGGGAGCGGCGAGTGACCCAAGCCTGCTGAGAGTGTTTGAAGCACTACTAGAGACTGCCGCCCGGCTTCGCCACGCTCCCAATCCAGATGCTCTAATTTTGGCCAAGTTTCTTTCCTTGAGTGCCAGCTTCACTCTTTCGCGAGTAACCAAGCAACCGGTGGTGGATCATATTCAAAAAGTCGAAGTGACTAAAGACGAAACGGCCGCCGTAGACGCCCTCAGTGAGCCAACAAGCAGCCAGAGCCCGCCCAGCGGAGACTTTTGGGGCTCATTTCTAGAAGCGGTGAAGCAACGCAACCACGCGCTTTACGCCATCTGTCGCTCGGCTCTTTTTGAGCAGGTAACAGAGGATAAATTCACAATCGCCGTTAAATTTCGGTTTTATTTAGAGCGTCTATTTGAGAAGAAAAATCGTCAGACTCTCGAACAGATTGCTACCGCACTTGTTGGGCGTCCGATGAGGTTGGAGTGTGAGGTGAAAGCAGACTTAAAACTGCCGACGAATAAAGGAGAAGATATTTTAGGCGCCGTTGTTGACGTATTTGAGCTAGAGGAGGTAGGGTGATGGTCGGGCGGCGATCATTATTTTCCGATACGCGGTCACGATCTTCCAGCGAGATCGCGCCGCTCGCGTCTCGGTGTTTTGACCCGCCACTGGCGGGACCAAGCTCAAAACACCTCCGACACGATCGGAAAACAACAATCACCGCCCGACCTTAGAGTAAAAAATGGCAAGAGAAATTATTGGAAAGTTACCGCCGCAGAATTTAGAGGCCGAGTCAGCCGTACTCGGAGCGGTTTTGGTGAACAAAGAAGCGATGGACAAGGTTGCCGACGTCGTAACGGCCGACGATTTCTACCGCCAGAATCATCAATCAATCTTCCGAGCGGTGCTGCGTCTCTACGAAAAGCGCTCGCCGATCGATCTCGTTACCCTGACCAACGAGTTAGAGGGGGTCAAGGAACTCGACCAGATCGGCGGCGCGGCGTATCTAGCTGAGCTGGTAAACACCGTGCCCACGGCGTTGCATGTTATTCACTACGCCGAGATAGTTAAGTCTAAATCAGCCCTGCGACGGATTCTGTCGGCGGGCCAAAAGATTGCCGAACTGGGTTACGACGAGGAACGAGAGGTGGGAGAAATAATGAGCGATGCCGAAGCGGCGCTGTTTGCCGTTTCGCGCAAAACGGTTACCGACAACTTCCAACCGATTGCGGACATTCTCGCCACAAGCTTTGACAGAATCGATCGTCTGCATCGCGAGAAAGGATTATTGCGAGGAGTCCCGACCGGCTTTAAGGGGTTAGACGCCAAACTCTCGGGCTTGCAACCGTCCGATCTGATAATTTTGGCCGCCCGCCCTAGCATGGGAAAGACGACTTTCGCCCTAAACATCGCCCTGAACGCGGCTGTGAAAGCCAAAGTGCCGGTTGGATTTTTCTCGATGGAGCAGTCTCGGGAGCAGATTGTTGACCGGTTACTATGCGCCCAAGCGATGGTTGATGCCTGGAAACTACGCACCGGCAACTTAAGCGAAGACGATTTTCCAGCCATCGGAATTGCTATGGGAACGCTGGCTGAGGCACCTATCTTTATCGACGACTCGCCGACTTTAACGCCGATTGAAATTCGCACCCGGGCTCGTCGTTTGCAAGCCGAAAATAAGTTGGGACTGATAATAGTGGACTACCTCCAGCTTTTAGAAGGACGACGTTCCGGACGGGGCGAGATCAACCGAGTTCAAGAGGTGTCAGATATCTCACGGTCGCTTAAAGCCCTAGCGCGCGAACTTGATGTGCCGGTTTTGGCGCTGTCACAGCTCTCTCGTAATGTTGAAGGACGCGAAAAAAAGATCCCGCAGCTGTCGGACCTTCGTGAGAGCGGCTCGATCGAACAAGATGCCGACGTGGTAATGTTCATGTATCGCGACGACTACTACGACAAGGACACCGAGCGCAAGGGCATTACCGATATCCTGATTCGCAAACATCGCAACGGGCCGATTGGCGAGGTTGAGCTTCATTTCAAAGCCGAGCAAGCTCGCTTCTACGACCTAGACCGCAAGACCAAAACAACCAGTTCGGCCTAATAATGCCGAAACCTCAAGACGAAACATTATCGGGTTTAAATCCGGCCCAATTGGAAGCGGTTAAGGCGACCGAAGGGCCAGTTTTGATTTTTGCTGGGGCAGGTTCTGGTAAAACTAAGTGCTTGACGCATCGCTTTGTGCAAATTATTGAGGACAAAAAGGCCGCTCTGAGTGAGATCCTCCTCGTAACTTTTACCAATAAGGCTTCCCAGGAGATGGCCAAGCGGGTGCTCGTTCTGTTGGGTCAAGAGACGGAAAGTTTCGAGCGTAATCCCAATCTGGCAATGCGGCGATACTTACCTTGGGTTGGGACGTTCCACTCGATTTGCGTGCGCCTCCTGCGTGCCGAAGCCGAAGCGTTTGGTTTGAAACCGAATTTCAGCATTTTCGATTCCGATGACACTACCAGCCTCATTCGGGACATCCTCAAAGGGTTAAATCTTGATCCTAAACAGTACCAGCCGCGCTCGATCGCCGCAGTCATCTCTAACGCCAAAAATGAGCTGATGGGGCCAGACGAATATGCCAAATTTGCTCAGGGTCACTTTCAGACTTTGGCGGTTGATGTTTACCGCAAGTACCAGCGTCGTTTGCAAGAGTTGGGGGCGCTAGATTTTGACGATCTGATTGCTGTCACGACTCAATCCCTACGCGATAATCCGACGATTTTGGCCAAATATCACTCTCAGTTTAAGTACGTGATGGTCGACGAGTATCAAGACACCAATAACGCCCAGTACGAGCTGACTAAACTGTTAATCGAACCGAAAAACCGAAATATCTGCGTGGTGGGTGACGACTTTCAGTCGATTTATTCCTGGCGTGGGGCGAATTTTCAGAACATTTTGAACTTCGAACGCGATTTCCCCAGAGCGAATATCTTCAAGTTGGAGCAAAATTATCGTTCGACTAAAACTATTTTGGAAGGAGCTGCCCACATAATTGAAAAAGTTCGTCGACGTAGCCAAAAAAAACTCTGGACGGCTAACGAAGGCGGAGCGCCGATTACGGTTTTTGAAGCCAACAACGCTTACGCGGAGGCAGATTTTATCGTCTCGGAAGTTCGTTCGCTCCAAAGCCTGGGCTACGGTTACAGCGATTTCGCCGTGCTGTATCGCACTAACGCTCAATCACGAATCTTGGAGGAAATTTTTCTAACTGAGGGCGTGCCGTACCGGTTGATCGGGGCGGTTCGTTTCTACGAGCGACGCGAAGTGAAGGATCTGGTCTCCTATATAAGATTCTTGCAAAACCCCGACGACGATTACGCCCGTGACCGGATTGTGAACGTTCCGGCGCGCGGTATTGGGCCGGTAACTCTCCAGAAAGGCGGTCCGAAACTTGAAGCATTTATTTCCGTTATGGAGCGGTTACGTAATGATTGCGTCCAAGCCACACCGAGTGAAACGCTCGAGCGGATCATCAAAGCGGTCAAATATCTCGAGTACATAGGCGACGGAACACCGGAAGGCGAGGCTCGGCTCGAAAACGTCGAAGAGTTGGTCAACTTGGCCAGTGAGTTTGAAAACGTCAACGATTTTCTCGAGCATGTCGCCTTGGTAAGTGATGTCGACTCCTATAATGCCGGTTCTGATGCTGTTACCATGATGACCGTTCACTCCTCTAAGGGGCTCGAGTTTACAGTAGTATTTTTGGCCGGTATGGAGGAGGGTTTGTTTCCGCATATGAGGGCGTTGGAAGAGGATTCTGAGATGGATGAAGAGCGGCGGCTCTGCTACGTCGGTATGACGCGAGCCAAAAAAAGACTCTATTTTACCTTGGCGCGCCAACGGCTAATTCACGGCGGTCTAACCGCAACTCTGCCAAGCCGGTTTCTGAGAGAGATTGATGAAAAGTTACTAGACCGAGTATAATTTGAGCAATGGTGGACGATCAGCTCAAGATAGAAGAATTCAAGATAAATTGGACTGAGATTGTTGAACGGGTGAAGATTCTCCACGGGCTCATCACTCTTGCCGTTATTCTGATGACAGTTTTCCTAATAAGTGGGGTGTTCTTGTTTGGGCGGTTAACCACCGAAGGATTCAGTTGGTACTTACTACTTATTCCGGTTGTTTTTGCCTGTCTGACGTTCAATTACCAAGCTAACCAAATGACGATGGAGGCGGTTGCCGGTTATGCCCGAAGCGTCTATTCGGGCTGGGATAAGTACTACGGAAGTCACAAGCAGCGCTATCAACTAACCAGTTTTCTGAAGGTCCTACCGCTGCTGTTGCCGTTGCTGATCCCATTTTTTGTCGCTCCCGAGATCTTGAGTCTGCAGATTCTGCGATGGGTAGATTTGGCATTATTGGCGTTAGTTATCTTCAACTTCCGTTATAAATTATCCCGCCCTTGACCCCGCACTTACAAGCTGACAGCGTTTTGTGCTAACTTTTGCCTTATTATACTTCGATAGAACCGTATTTTGTAAGAAGATCTTAATGACCTAATCGTGCGACGCTGAAGAGGGGAAAAGTTCAGCTTGTAAGTGCGGGGTTGACACCCCGGTCTGGTGAGGTAGTCTAGGAGGTACTGTAATTATGGCGACCACGAAGAAGTGGGGGGGAATATTTCTGGCGACAATCGTACTAGCATCAGCGATGTTTTTGTTGTTCTCTGGTCGCTCTTCGGCCGAGGTTACTCTTGCTGATCAAACTCTACTTGGCGCCGCAACCAACCTTCATCCGGTGAAAGTGTTCTCTATCAACAGAGACGCCTCGTCGATCAAAGAAGCTTTCAGATTAGCAGGGGTTAATTTTTATCCAGAGGATCGAATCTCCTACTTTCCTGAGCCCTCATTGGGACTCGGAACGGTCGTGACCGTGCAGAGAGCACTGCCGGTAACGGTTAGGGACGGCAACACTACCAGGGTAATGCGAAGTTGGGCCAGCACGGTTGGGGGGCTAATAAAAGAAAAAAAGATAATCCTTGGTGACGACGACCGCGTTGCACCAACGCTCATAACCGCTCTCTCTACCGACACGACTGTCACGATTGTCAGGGTGGCGAGGACGGTTTTGACAGAACATGAAAGTATTAGCTATCAAGTTATCGAGCAAGAAGACCCAAACATGTGGCGCGGTGAGCGGGTGGTTGACCAAGAAGGGATAGACGGCATTCGAGAGCTAAAGTATCTGCTAATTCGTGAAAACGGCAGGTTGATTAGTAAAACTCTAATTAGCGACGTAGTGAAGTCTGCAGTCCAGAGTAGGATAATCCGGGTTGGCACTAAATTAAAAATTGGCCAGACGCTCTACGGTCTATCAACTTGGTACAGCGGTTATAGTACCGAGGTGGCGATGGATCTGTTTCCGGCCGGCACGAACATTCGTGTTACTAATCTAGATAACGGCCTTTCAGTTATTGTTAACGTTGACGGCTGTATCTGCGGCAACGGTCACGCCCTTATCGATTTGAGCCCTCGTCTCTACCAGAAACTTGGCGGCAGTCTCGGCGCCGGCGTGATGCGAAACATTAGAGTTGAAGAAGTTCTGAATTAGATATTTGCGAATACCAGGAACTTAGCGGGCCAAGCCCGTTTTTGTAACCACTGCATGGTCAGGCAATTTTTGCGAGGATCAGGGGGCCTAGTTGCGAGGCGGCCCCCTAGGCCCTCGCGCTCCCTACCCCCGCACGCTTCTCACAGAGGTAAGGAGAAAAAGCTTCGAGGGTTCACCCTACGGGCTCCACCGTCCCGGCTAAACCACTCGCTTTTTCGGTTATTAATACCGAAAACCGGCGACTGCCACAGCGATTCCGAGTTTGTCGAGAAATCGGAGCGCAGCGAGATCCTTCCGGTGGCGAGGAGTCGGTTTTCTCAATGCCCCTGCGGGAAGCGTGGCCAGGGTGGGGGTGTGGGGGAAGGGTTCGGCCTTCGCAACTTTGAGAACCCTACCCCCACAAAGTTGGTTCAAGGCCTTAGCCTAGAGATTTTTCCTTCTTTTTAGAGTAAAATACTCGATATGAAGCCATCAGAAATTCTCCGCGACTTAAAAAAGTTCCCTAGTAAAATCCTGGGTCAGAACTTTTTGGTGGATGATTCGGCTATTGAGGCAATGCTTGAGGCGGCCCAGCTTTCCATGGAGGATACTGTCGTCGAGATCGGTCCGGGGCTTGGCGCCTTAACCTTCCCGTTACTAACGCGCGTAAACAGAGTTATTGCGATTGAGCAGGATCGCGAGCTGGCAAATTATCTTTATCTCAAAAAGGTGAAAAAATTGACCGTCGTGACCGGCGATGCTTTGAAAGTTGATTGGACTGTGGCCATTCCCGGGGTGTACAAGATCGTCGCGAACATTCCCTATTCAATAACTTTTCCCTTGCTCAGAAAGATTTTTAGCCTTGATCGTCCACCAACTCTTGTGGCCCTATTGATCCAGAAAGAGGCGGCTGACCGTTTGATTGCTCCTCCCGGCTCGTCGGAACGCGGCCTGCCAACAGTTAGAACCGAAGCTAACGCCAGAGCGAAAGTCGTCAAGAGAGTTCCCTCGGGCAGTTTTTACCCACGACCGACGGTGGACGCGTCAATTATCGTCTTTGAGCTGATGCCAAGCCGCGATGCGGAAGTTTTTTGGCCGGCTGTTGAAGCGGGTTTTCGGCACAAACGACAGACTTTGGCTAACGGCCTGAACAAAGATCTGAAAATTCCAAAATCAATGCTCGCCGAATTTATCGCCACTATTGGCCAAAAAGAGAAGTGCCGGGCGCAGGAGCTGACGTTTGAAGACTGGGTGGCGCTCTCGAAACTACTAACTTCTGTCGAGTAATCTGGCTCAATTACAAATATGCTATATATCGTCGCTACACCAATTGGCAATCTACAAGATATCACTCTGCGGGCGCTCGAAACCTTAAAAAAGGTCGATTTTATCTACGCTGAAGATACTAGGCGAACTAAACAGCTTCTGACAGCATTTGAGATCCATAAACCAGTGATAAGTCTTCATCATCACAGTCCTGAGTCAATTCTCGAAGAAGTTCGGTGCGGCGTCGAGGATGGCAAGGAGATTGCTTACGTAACTGACGCGGGGACACCTGGCATCCAGGATCCTGGAGGGAAGCTCGTCGAGAAGCTACGCGACTCGATTGGCTACGAGTTTATCACGCCGATCCCTGGTCCCTCGTCGGTGACGGCCCTTCTCTCCGTTGCTGGTATTGCTGCTGATAAGTTTAGTTTTATGGGTTTCGTGCCAACCAAAAAAGGTCGAGAAACCTTTATCAGGAAGATTCTTGCCGAAACTGAGCCAGTTGTATTTTTTGAAACAGCGCCACGATTTTTAAAGCTGCTCGATCAGTTAATCGCTTTAGGTGGCGAAAAGAGGGTTCTAATCGTTGGCCGCGAGCTGACCAAAAAGTTTGAGCAAATTCAATTCGGCCTACCGGAGGAACTAAAAAAAGATTTCCTAGAGCCGCGCGGCGAGTTTGTTCTTGTTCTGTGCCCCTAACTTCAGGCATAATACTGGGGTGAAAAAGACATACATTACTACCAGCATTGCGTATGTAAACGCCGAGCCGCATATCGGCTTTTTGTACGAGCTCTTGGCAGCCGATGTTTTGAAGCGTTACCACCAGTCGCAAGATACGGAAGTTTTTTTCCTAACCGGTACTGACGAGCACGGTATTAAGGTTGCCCAAGCGGCCACCAAGGCCGGCAAGGAGCCGCAACAATTCGTTGACGAAGTTTCCAAAAAATTTGAGCAGTTAGGGAAAAATTTTAATATAAATTTTGACTACTTTATCCGCACCACCAATCCCGATCATCAAAAATTCGTCCAAGAAAAATGGTTGCAGTTGGCAGAAGCGGGTGTGTTGAAGAAGCGAAAATACACTGGTCTGTACTGCTCCGGTTGCGAGGCCTTCAAAACTGAAGGAGAAATTGAAGGAGGCAAGTGCGCTATCCACGAAAAAGAGTTAGAGAAAATCGAGGAAGAAAACTGGTTCCTAGACATTCAAAATTCGAAATTAGAAATTCGAAATTGGATTGAAACATCGGTATTTCCGGAGAGTCGTCGGCAAGAGGTGATAAATATTCTGGAATCCGGGGCATACGACGAGGTGTCTGTATCCCGCTCTAAAGAACGCTACAGTTGGGGCGTGCCGGTGCCGGGCGACGAGGGCCAGATTATGTATGTTTGGGTGGATGCACTATTCAACTATATTTCCGCTCTGGAAATAAATGGCAAAACTGACTTATGGCCGGCGGACATCCAAATTGTCGGTAAAGATATTTTGAAGTTCCACGCTATTATCTGGCCGGCGTTACTCTTGGCCTGCGGCTACGACTTACCCAAGAAATTATTGGTCCACGGTTTTATCAATGTCGACGGTAAAAAGATGTCCAAATCTTTGGGTAATGTTATTGCTCCTCAACAGTTGCTCGAGCGCTATGGAGTGGATGCAACACGCTACCTACTCTTTCGTCAGCTGTCGTTCTACGACGACTCTAACTTTACTTGGGAAGATTTTGACCGCGTCTACAACGGTGACTTGGCTAACGGGTTGGGTAATTTGGTTGCTCGCACTATAGGATTAGTCCGTAGCTCTCTCGAGCCACTAATACGGACGATTCCGAAAGTTGAACTGCCTGTTTTCCCAGATTTTCAGTACGATCTAGCTACGATCAATCTTCTGATAAATAAGGCCGACCAGCATATCTCGAAGCATCGCATTTGGGTCAAACCGGAAGACTATACAAAAGAAATCGCCGAGCTAGCAAACCTAATTTGGGAGGTTTCTGACCGGCTGGAGCCTTTTATGCCGGAAACCGCCGTCGAAATTCGCCGCCAACTAACTGAACTCGACTCAAAGCCTCTTTTCCCCCGTTTGAAAACTGAAACATTGTAAATTGATTGAGAACTGAAAATTGAGAATTGAAAATTTCCCAGCTATGCTGAATTAATGCTAACTGCGTTAATATCGGCTGTTGCTTCGGCATTCGGCCTGGTAGTTGATAAAGTCGGGCTGTCACGCCGTCACATCCCGCTTGGGATCTACGTTCCAGTACTCTTTGTATTGCTATTTGCCTTCACGGTAATTCTGTTGCCGTTCGGTGGCTACGTTAACTGGGACGTCGTCTTCTACCCCAACATCCTTTTCTACGTTCTCTTGATGGTAGTAATTGCCATCGCTTGGAACGTTTTGTTCTACCAAAGTATTCAAAAAGACTCGGTTCACGAGCACGAGTTGATTGTGATGACCGCGCCGCTGCTAACAATTTTGCTGGCGGCAATGTTCTTCCCGGAGGATTTCGATCTGAGGGTTTTCATTCTAGCCTTGGTTGCCAGCGTGGCCCTGGTTCTTGGCAAAATCGAAAGAAAGCATTTCGTTCTCAGTAAACAGACCTACAATCTTTTCCTTGGCGTTATCTTGATGTCTTTGGAAAGCATTATTATCCGTGAACTTTTGCACTACTACTCGCCAATTGCGCTCTACACTGTTCGAACATTTTTCGTCGCCATGTTTTTCTGGGCTTATTACAGACCTCATACCCAAAGAGTTTCCACGGGTAGCTGGTGGTTTATCGGCCTGAGTGCTGCCCTTGGCGTTACAACGATGCTCACGAGGTTTTACGCTTTCGAAAGCCTCGGTATTATTTACACCACTCTAATATCTGTGATGGCACCGGTGATTGTCTTTATAGCCTCATGGGAAATTCTTCACGAGAGGATTAAGGCGAGAATTATAATCTCCTCCGCAGTGATCTTGGTCTGCGTTGCCCTAGCAACAATGTACGCCGCCTCGTGAAACGAGCATGCTCAAAGCCCTGGATACCCACGCCCAGCTGGATTTTCCCCAATTTGACAGCGACCGAGCCCAGTTAATCGACAGCCTCTCACAAGCAGGGGTTGGGGTCATAAATATTGCCACCGATGTTGAATCTCTCGATAGAATTGACGAGCTCACCCGAAAAAATCCGTTAATTTGGGGAACGGTTGGGCTTCATCCAACAGAAGTGGACTCGCAGACGCTCATCAATTTGCCAGATTTCCTGAATAGATGTAAAAACATCGTCGAGAACAATTCAAAAATTGTGGCGGTGGGTGAGGTGGGCTTAGATTACCACCACGATAGCTCTACCGAGACGGCAAAAATACAGCAGGCGGCTTTGCGGCAATTTCTAACTTTTGCCCAAGAGCTAAAACTACCGGTGGTTTTCCACTGTCGTAGCGCCTACGGTGATTTAATAACTCTTCTGGGAGAGTACGTGGAGCTAAATGGCGTCATTCATTGTTTCGGCGGCACTGTCAGCCAGGCCGAGGCACTCCTGAAAATGGGCTACCACATTTCTTTTGCGGGGAATATCACTTATAAATCCAGCGACGAGTTGCGCGAAGTTGCCGGCAGTGTCCCGCTGGAGCGGTTACTTCTAGAAACCGACTGTCCGTTTTTGGCACCGCAATCGCGCCGCGGTACTCGTAACGACCCGACGGGGATTTTTGAGATTGCCGAAACGCTTGCCGCCGTCCACAATGTGGAGGCAGATGAAATTGTGGCAAAAACTCTTGCTAATGGTCAGAAACTTTTTCAAATAAATGAATAGTAGTCTTCACCTACCAATGAATGGTTACCAATTGAAAACTGAAAACTGGAAACTGAAAACTGCGCCCGGAGGGCGAGTATGAACTGGGTTGACGTCATAATCTTGGGCATTTTTGGGTTCTATATCTACGAGGGTATTCGGCGAGGTTTCATCGAGCAAACATTTGAAGTTATTGGTTTCTTCATCACGGTTTTTCTTGCCAACGTTAGCTATAAGTGGTTCGCGCCGATTATGGCTTCGAAGATCGGTATCGACACTGTTCGGGCCGAGCCGCTAGCGTTCGTGGCGATGTGGCTCTTTTTCGAAATTATTTACTCGCTAATCTTGCGCTACTGCTACCCGCTTATTCCGTCGCGTCTCCGCAATGCCGTTGCAAATAAATGGGCGGGGTTGGCACCGGCGTTTGTGAAGTGTTTTATCATCACTGCCGTAATCTTAACGGTCATAATTACCTCGCCCGTCCCAGCGCCGTTGAAATCGGAAATAAGTAATTCGTTTTTGGGAAGCCGGTTCGTTAATCAATCCGCAACCGTGGAGGCCTACATCAATAAGATGTTGGGTCGCGACCTGAAAGAGTCGCTGACATTCCTGACTGTGCCGGCGCAAAACGAGGAGATAGTACCTCCGGATAAAAGAATCGACTTGGATTTTAAGACCACCGACGTCACCATCGATGAAGCGTCGGAAGCGACGATGTTGAAGCTGATTAACCAGGAACGCACCAAAGCCGGCCTCTCGCCGCTGGCTCTGGACAAGCCTATGCGTGTTGTTGCCCGAGGGCACTCGAAAGATATGCTTGCCCGAGGATTCTTTGGTCACGAAAATCCGGATGGCTTGTCGCCGTTTGATCGAATGGAAAGCTTCGGCGTTACCTTCAAAGTGGCTGGTGAGAATATAGCTTACGCCCCATCGGTTGAGTTAGCCCACGCGGGTTTTATGCGCTCGCCAGGGCATAAGGCCAACATTATGAGTAGTGATTACGGCCGAATTGGTATCGGGATAATTGACGCCGGTCCGTACGGGAAGATGTTCACGCAAAACTTCAGGGACTGAGTTTTAGAAAAACTAGAAAGTTTCAGCCGTCTCTGGCGGCAGGGATTTTTGTGGGGACCAGGGACTTGAATTGCCATTCGACCTTGCTCATGGTGCTGAGCCCATCGAAGCACGAAGACCGTCCCTAGGTCCCCACACCCCTTACCCTGTCACGCTTCCCTTCGGGGAGTGGGGAAAAAGCTTCGGGGCTGCGCTCGTACCTCGCTTGACCCTATGGGCTAAACCACTCGCTTTTTCGGCTATTTATAAAAATGGACCGGGCGAGAACACGTTTGAAACATGTTTCGTCCGGCCTCTTTGGGCTTCGGTCAGGCTCCGTCGAAGATCGAGAAGTCGGGTGGGTAGTTGAAGCTCAGGCCGCCGAAGGTGTCCTGATCACCCTCTGGATAGATGCTTTTGAAACAGTCGCGACCATCCTCGAGGTAGGAAAGCTCCTGGATTCTGCGTAGAATCTGACCGCTAAGCCATTCATCTTCCTCGGGCGTTAAGCCACTAACTGCGATAGCGCCGACTTCCATACTCCAAATGGCTCCTGGCCACAGCGAGTCATTATCCACGAGCCTATCTCGGTCGTCGAGTAGAAACATACCGGTACTTGAGTAGGGAAGACGCCAGGCGGTGAAGGCCTTGTGACGGGCGTTTTCCAAGTAGTCTCGTTCGGCGGATCGGTACTCTTTCGCTCCGATCCAAGCCTCACAGCGAATTGCATGCAGAAAACTGTCCCAGCTCGGGTCTTGAGTTTCTGGCAGAACCTTAGGATCAGTGACAACCACCGCAGCGAATGCTCGGTGTAGCCGCCCACCGGCAAGTAGCCTCAAGACATCAGCGGCCATATAGAGGCTGGTCATTATATCTGCCTGAGGCGGAGAGTCGCTCAGTCTGAGCCATCTAATTTTCATGGGAACTCCTTGTGGCCAAGGCCACTTTTGGTACCGGTATTGTACCGTATTTTCACTGTCCACTCAAGACAGACGAGCATAAAATTGCTAAAATTACTCTCATGAAACAGCGGGTTATTGCCTTAATGTCTGGCGGGGTGGATTCTTCCGTAGCGGCGGCTTTGCTTAAACAGCAGGGTTACGACGTCATCGGGGTCTATATTTTGGGTTGGACTGGAACTGATGAGTTTCCCTGTGCCTGGCAAGAAGAGGAACGTTCAGCGCGTGAGGTCGCCGATATTTTAGGCATTGAGTTTTACACCGTTAACTTGGGGCGAGAGTACGAACATGAGGTAATCAACAAGTTTTTCGCTGGCTATAAAGCGGGATTAACACCCAATCCGGACGTCCTATGTAACAGAGAAATAAAATTCAAAGCGGCTTGGAAAGCCGTCCGCCAGTTCGAACCCGACTTCATCGCCACCGGACACTATGCGCGGCTACGCCGCGAATTTTCAAGTAACAATTCTCATTTTTCAATAAATGATGCAATGAATCAATTTCCAAACACAAAAAAAATTGAAAATTTGCCGAATAAAAATTTATTGAAAATTCGAAAATTGAAAATTGAAAATTTTTATCCGCAGATCTTCAAGCCGGCGGATAAAGAGAAGGATCAGACCTATTTCTTGTGGGCGATCGATCGGACGATGCTGTCACGAATTCTTTTCCCGCTCGGTGAGCTTACCAAGCCAGAAGTCCGACAACTGGCCAGGAACTTTGGCCTGCCCACGGCCGAGAAAAAAGACAGCCAGGGAATCTGTTTTGTTGGCCCACTAAAGGTTCGACAATTTTTACAAACCAGGATTCGTCCGCTGCCGGGTGACGTGATCACGACAGACGGCAGAACTATCGCCCGTCACGACGGGGTTGAGTTCTACACAATCGGCCAGCGGCTCGGTGCTGGGCAGGTGGAGTGGACTGGCGATGTTCCGCCGCTCTTTGTTGTTGCAAAAGATCTTAAGGCCAATGTTATTGTTGTTGGAGCTGACTCTGATACATTTGCCCGCTCATTTACCGCTACTCAGCTGAACTGGTTTACCCCGTTTACCCCGAGCAAAGTCGAGGGGAGCAAAGTTGAGGGGCTCAACGACCCATTCGACTCGCTTTCGCTCGCTCAGGGTTGGCCTGAAGGCCAGTTTGAGGCAAGCGTCAAAATCCGCTATGGTCAAGAGGATGTTAAGGCGAAAATTCAGTGCGCTAAAAGTAGCGCGACAGTTACGTTTACCCAGCCTGTTCGAGCGGTTACGCCAGGCCAGTCTTTGGTTATGTACGACGGAAGCGGTGTCCTCATTGGAGGGGGCATAATCTCTGATGTTCCCCAGCAATCTAAAATCCTTGGGCAAGCTCTCCGATCCAAACAAATTCGCTAGGGGTCGCTGGCTGCGCCGTGTTTTTTCCCTTTTAGGGCTGTTAGTTTTTTTTGGAGCGGGTTTTTTATTTGGTAGCAGCTACGTTCAGAGTAAGCAGTCGTTGAATCTCTCCAAATTCTGGGAAGTTTACGGTTTATTGCAGAGTGAATATCTACGCGACGTGAACCCTACCAAGGCCGCTGTGGGGGCGACAAAGGGTTTGGTTGCAAGTTTGGACGACCCCTATTCGAGCTACCTGACCAAGGGGGAAAAAGAGGAGTTAGATCAAGACCTGAGCGGGAAGTTTCAAGGAATTGGTGCGGAGTTGGCTGAACGGAACGGCAAAATAACAGTCGTCTCGCCGCTCGAAGGGTCCCCGGCCAAACTGGCCGGCCTAAAATCCGGTGACGTTATTGCTTCCATTAACGAAACCACAACCGCTGGGATGGCTCTGATCGACGCCGTGGTTGCAATCCGTGGCCCGGAGGGCACAACAGTGAAACTCACCGTTACTCGCACGGGAGTGGTAAAACCGCTGGAGCTGACCATCACCAGGGAGAAAATAACGATGGAGAGTGTGAAGAGCGAGATCCGCAACGGCGTGATGACAGCAACCGTCACTCAGTTTGGCGATGATACGGTGGACTTGTTTAGTAAAGCAATCAACGATGCCAAAAGCCAAAACGTGAAAGCAATTATTATTGACTTGCGCGATAACGCGGGGGGCTATTTGAACACCGTGCCAAAGATGGCGGGCCTCTTTTTGCCGCCTTCAACAATCGTTGTCGAACGCTATCGCGATGGCGCGACGGAAGAGCTGCACTCCACAAGTGTTCCAACGCTTCCCGACACGCCGCTGTACCTGCTGGTCAATAAGAACTCGGCTTCGGCCGCGGAGATCTTTACCGGAGCTCTGCAGGACTATCGGCGCGCGGTGGTAATCGGCGAAAAGACCTACGGCAAAGGCGTGGTGCAGGAGATCATCCCGCTAAGCGGTCAGGCGGCTTTGCGGCTGACAGTTGCCGAGTGGCTAACGCCGAAAATGCGTCAGATTAACGACAAGGGGTTGCAGCCGAGCGTCAAAGTAACCGACAAACGCACTAACGGGGCAGATCCGATTATGAAAAAGGCCCTCGCCCTAATTGCTGAGTTGCCCTAAAGTACTCGGTATTTGTGTATATTGAAGCTATGACAGAAAGTGGCGAAGCCTTAATTACGCCTGGTGAGGTAGAAGAAGTTGTTGGTGCCGCATCGCCTCGATGGCGTCTGCCAGTGATGGCAGTTGTGGGACTAATTTTTGTCCTCGTTTTAACGCTATTAGTGATGATTATCTTTTCTCTCAATCGTCACAGCACAGGCATTGACGTCCTACTGCCGTTTTTACGCTAAGCAACTGGCTTGACAAGCAACGGTAGAAGATTGATCATAGAACCTATGATAGCCTTATGGATTGTACTTGGCGTAGTTGCACTGTTTTTGCTGTGGCTCTGGGCGACTTATAATGGTTTAGTCGCGCTCAAAAACCGGACCGATGAGGCCTCCAGCGATATCGATGTTCAAACCAAGCGTCGATATGACCTTATTCCTAACCTTGTCGAAACAGTCAAAGGTGTGGCCAAACAGGAGCAGACGGTTTTCATTAAAGTAACCGAAGCTCGAGCCGCCGCCATGGGCGCTCAGGGTATGGCTGATAAAGCCCAAAAAGAGAACATGCTCTCGGAGACATTGAAGTCATTGTTCGCCGTGTCAGAAAATTACCCCGATTTGAAATCGTCCCAGAACTATCTCCAGCTTCAAACCGAATTAACTGATACCGAAGACAAGATTCAAGCCGCTCGCCGTTTCTACAACGCTAATGTCCGCGACTTAAATATCAAGATCGAGCAGTTCCCAACTTCAGTGTTCGCTGGCTCTCTTGGCTACGCCAAGCGCGAATTCTTCGAAGCCGCCGGCGCGGAAAAAGAACCCGTCAAAGTCGCGTTCTAACTTTTTGCGCTACAATTAGGTTATGAAAAAATGGCTGTGGATTGTTGTAGTTCTGCCGCTCCTGACGATTTCTCCAGTTATGGCGACAAACCCGGAAACAGATTGTGTTATCCGTGATTTCCAGAGCACCTTTGCTCTTAAGACTGACGCCAAGCTCGATGTGGTCGAGAATTTAACTGTTGATTGTGGCACGCTGCCCAACAAACACGGTATTTTTCGAATTCTGCCGACAGTCGTATCACGACCAGCGGGGGTTTTCAACAAAACAAAGTTTAGTAATATCTCGATAACCGATAATAACGGTAGCCCCAAACAGTACGAAACCGTGAATGATCGAGTCAATAGCACGGTTAGTTGGAAAATAGGCGACCCCAACGCGACTATATCGGGGGTGAATCAGTACAAAATAGCCTATACCGTGAACAACGCAACCTACGACCAAGACGGCAAAACATTTTTCAATTGGAACTTAAGCGGCAATTTCTGGCAGCTGCCGATCGATAATTTTGCCGCCATCCTCACCCTGCCAGACTCCGTCGAGGCTGGGGATTCGAAAATTAGCTTATTTGACGGGGTGCAGGGAAGCTCAAAAAACTCCTACTCGAAGTATGCCGTGCTTGATTCGCACCGAATCAGCGTTTCAAGCCTCAAAGCTTTCAACCCTGGTGTCGGGGTGACGCTAAACTTAACGATGCCTTCTGGCCTAATCACACCTTACCAGCCGTCAAATCTTGAGAAGTACAGTAATTATTATTGGTCCCTACTGCCGATACTGGCCTTTGTTCTTCTCTTCTGGCTCTGGAGCCGTAAGGGCCGAGATCCGAAGATTCACGCTCCGGAAATGGTGCAGTACGAACCACCACGAGCCTTTAGCCCCCTGGAAGCCGGGCTGTTGGAGTCTATGGGCAAGGTTAAACCAGACTATATCACCGCTACGGTTATCAATCTGGCAGTTCAGGGGTGTATCAAGATAACCGAAGTGCCAGGCGGGTTTCTGAAACGCAAAGATTACGAGCTGTCGTTGCAGAGATATGATGCCACAAAATTGAAAAGTTACGAGACAACTATATTAACCCAGCTCTTTACCACGCTAAAACCTGGACAGACGGTGAAGATTTCCGGGCAACGAAACCAGTTTTACGAAATAATTGAAGATGTTGCCGCCGCTGGTCGGGAGGTACTGAACGGACAAGGGTTACTAGACAAGGCGGGGTCAACCTGGAAGATAGCGCTGATGATTCTCGCCGCCGTTGTTGCTTATGCCGGGGTCCAGTTATTCGCCGAGAACGATCAATCTCCTAGTTGGGCACTGATTCTTACGGGACTGGTGATCTTCATTTTTGCCCTACTAATGGATCGCCGGACCGTCGAGGGCGCCAAGGCGTATTGGGAGCTGCGCGGGTTCAAGCAGTACATCAAGAAGGTTGATAAACACCGAATGAAGTTTTACGAACAAGAAAATATTTTTGAAAAATATCTGCCCTACGCTGTCGCTTTTGGCCTAACAAGCAAATGGATTAAGGCCTGTCGGCGACTCTACGCCGCCCAGAATTTGCCTATGGTTATGCCCCTATGGTACGTCGGTGGAGCAGATTTTAATGTTTCGAACGTCGATTCGGCGATTAGCTCGCTTTCATCACAAATGGGCTCGAGTTTAGCCAGCTCGCCATCGAGTTCGGGTGGGGGCGGATTCTCCGGCGGCGGCGGTGGTGGCGGAGGCGGCGGGAGCTGGTAGCCGACACCTTCTCGCGGGCGTTCGTTCGCTCCAGCGGCTCACTCACTTGAATTCTCGGCGGTTTTCGGCCGTTGGCCGAACCGAGCAAACCGCCTGCGTACGCCGCTAAGAAAGATGTCGGCTAACCAGTGAAATGGTAAAATATAGAAGATGTACAACCAAATTGATTCCAATAAGCGCCGGACGGTTTATCTGTTTTTCTTCTTCTCTTTATTTATTATCGGGGTTGGTTGGGGGTTTAGTTTTGTCTACGATTCGCAAGCGATACTTTTTGTGGCGGTGGCGATCGCTATATTCCAAAGCTGGTTTAGCTATTATTATTCCGATTCCGTCTCGCTAGCAGTCGCTGGGGCAAAGGAGGCACCGGTAGCTCAATTTCCCGAACTCCACCGCGTTGTTGAAAACCTGGCCATAACCAGCGGTCTGCCCAAGCCGAAGATTTATGTCATCAACGACCCGGCGCCGAACGCTTTTGCCACCGGCCGAAATCCCAAACACGCTTCGATTGCGGTTACGACCGGCTTGCTAGATATTATGGAGAAGCGCGAGCTCGAGGGGGTTTTAGCACACGAACTCTCACATGTCGGCAATTACGACATTCTGGTGATGACGGTCACCGTTACACTTGTCGGCGTGATCGTGCTCCTGTCAGATATTTTTATGCGCTCGCTTTGGTTTCGGGGGCGAGACGACGACAATCGCGGCGGTGGCTACTTATTGCTAATTGGCATCGCTCTAGCTATCTTGGCACCAATTTTCGCCAAATTAATCCAGCTGGCCATTTCTCGCAAACGCGAGTATCTGGCTGATGCTTCGGGCTCACTGCTAACTCGTTTTCCGGAAGGACTGGCAACAGCCCTCGAAAAGATCGAGAAATACGAACAGCCGATGGAACGAGTCAATCGGGCTACTGCCCACCTTTATATCAACGAACCGTTCGGTGTTGATGATCGCAAGCAGTCGTGGCTAACAACAGTCATCTCCACTCATCCCCCGATCTTTGACCGGATTAAGAAACTGCGCGAAATGGCCTAATGACTCTGGATCACGAAGAAGCTACGAAGCGAGCAGAAAAATTGCGCGAAAAAATAAACGATCTAGATTACCGTTATTACGTCTTGGATGAGCCGGGCGTTACAGACGCCGCGTACGACTCGCTAGCACGCGAGCTCAAGGCGATTGAAGCCGAGTATCCAGAACTTGTAACGCCAGATTCTCCCACCCGGCGGGTGGGAGGGGCGCCGCTCGATAAGTTTAGGAAAATTAGTCACTCGACGCCGATGCTCTCGCTTAACGATGCTTTTTCCCAGACTGAAGTGCAGCAGTGGCTGGAGCGGATCGGTCGCTTGGAAGAAAAGGCTCTTTCAAGCGAACTTTATTGCGAATTGAAAATGGACGGTTTAGCCTGTTCGTTGTTGTATCGCGACGGCGTATTGGAGCGGGCGGCGACTCGCGGTGACGGTACTGTTGGCGAGGACGTCACAGCCAACGTCAAGACCATTGACGCCGTTCCGTTGCGGCTTCGTGGTAATGTGTCGGGAGAGATAGAAGTTCGGGGTGAAGTGTATATGCCGTATGACTCATTTGAAAAGTTGAACGACCAGCGGCAGAAAGATGGGGAGCAGCTCTTTGCCAATCCGCGTAACGCCGCCGCGGGGGCTCTGCGCCAGCTGGACTCCAAGCTCACCGCCAAACGTGACCTGAGTTTTATGGCCTACCAACTACTGTGCGACCCAGAGCCGAAGTATCACCACTTAGAGCACCAGGAGCTTGAATCACTAGGTTTCAAAGCCGGAACCAACCACAATAAACTTGTTGGAAACTTGGATGAGGTTTTCACTTTTCAACGAAGAATTATCGATCTTCGCGAAAAATTGCCGTATCAAATTGACGGCATCGTCGTGCAGATTGATGATCGAGACCTCTTTGCCGAGCTGGGTGTAATCGGCAAAGCACCTCGTGCAGCAATTGCCTATAAATTTGCTCCGAAGGAGGCAACGACTAAACTGCTCGATATTCTTATTCAAGTTGGCCGACAGGGGACGATGACACCAGTGGCGGTGCTGGAACCGGTTGAAGTGGCGGGTGTAACCGTAAGTCGGGCGACGCTACACAACGAGGACGAGATAAAAAGACGAGGCATAAAAATCGGTGATACAGTCATTGTTCGGCGAGCGGGGGACGTTATTCCAGAAATTGTCGGAGCAGTTGAGCAGCTTCGAACCGGCCGCGAAAAAGAGTTTCATTTTCCCAAGACCTGTCCGGTCTGTGGATCACCAATTGAACGTAAAGTTGGGGAAGCGGCTTTCCGTTGTACTAATAAATCTTGCCTCGGCTCGCGGATTTTACAGCTTCGCCATTTCACCACAAAGGCCGCTTTTGACATCGTCGGGCTTGGGTCAAAAGTAATCGATAAGCTTTATGATGCCGGTCTGATTAGCGATCAGGCTGATATCTATCAACTCAAAGCTGGCGATATCGCTGGGCTTGAAGGTTTCGGCGAACAGTCGGCTGAAAATATTATTGAAGCAATAGATGCGAGACGTAAGGTGGGGTTGCGACAGTTTCTGTATGGCTTGGGGATTCGCCATGTTGGTGTTGAAACGGCGGAAGCGGTTACTCAAAAATTCCGGGATTTCACTAAAGTACGCCACGCCACGCTCGAGAACCTGCAGGATGTGCCGGATATCGGGCCGATCGTCGCTAAGTCTATTCATGAATATTTCACTCATACTGAGAACCAGCATCTAGTTGACCGATTGTTGAAAGAAGTAAAGATCGAAATACCTCGCACCCTTCGACAGGCTCAAGGTCCCCTGACGGGGAAATCGATTGTTTTCACCGGTACGCTGGAAACGATGACTCGCCCCGAAGCCCAACAAAAAGCCCGGGAGTTGGGAGCTGATATCAACGACTCCGTCTCCAAGAACACCAATTTCGTCGTCGTCGGCACCAACCCCGGCTCCAAGGCCGATAAGGCTCAAAAAATTGGTATTCAGGTATTAAACGAAGAAGACTTTCTTAAATTACTCACAAATGATTAAAGAGACTGGATCCGTTCACGCCATAGTTGCAAATAAAGGGAGAATGTTACTTCAGCTTCGAGATGATAACCCTGATATTCTCAACCCAAACTGCTGGGGAGCTATTGGGGGTAGAGTTGAGGGCGGTGAAACGTTTGTTGAGGGTTTAATAAGAGAGGTATTGGAAGAAACTTGTGTGAGAGTTTCAGAAGAACAGTGTGAGTTTGTTATGAAAAAGGGATACAGGGATGGCGAAGTATTTTTTATTAATTTGGATGATAATCAAGCCGAATCCGTAAAGTTGGGTAACGAGGGGCAAGAAGTAAGGTTCTTTACTCTTCAGGAGATGGATCGGCTAAATAATCTTAGTCCAATATTACGAAATCAAGTTTCAGCGAGTCGGGCACTCGTAAAAAAATGTCTAAAAAGATCCGTATCACAGTAAACCTTCGAAGGCTGATAAGGCTCAATAATTCGGCGTCAAAATACTGACAGAAGACAACTTCCTAAAAATATCTGGCTAATTCCTTGACTTTACAGGTTGGATGTGTTAGGATTGGCTAACGAATTTGGAGGTACCTTTCACATGACTGAGGTCAATAGGTCCGTGTTGAATGAGCGGCGACGGCTATTCATGGCCGAATCTCTGTCGGGAGACTGGGCAAAGCTTTTTGAATATGCAATCCATAAGGATCAGTCCTGGTGGGCGGAGGTTTACCAAAGCGCCAGAGAGTCTATGACTGATCTCCAGCAACGTCTGGAAGCGGTTGATTACCTTGATGGTGAACGCCTGAGCGAACTCCAGGTAGCGAGAAGGATTGGAGGACCGACCAGTCGGATCACGAGGTTGCGCAGTGAGGTATATCACCGGATCCGGTACCAGTTGAGGAACATCGTTTCCTACCGAATGAAGCTGGAGCTGGCGGGGCACGCAGGCCATACAGGCTCTGATACCAGCATCGCCGAGGCCGGTTTCAGCCAGCGTACCTATAACTGCCTCCGTCGCGCTAACTTTCTTACTTTGGCGGATCTGGCTAAGGAAACCGAAGCTCGCCTCTTGAGCCTTCGAGCATTCGGGAAGAAGAGCCTTATCGAAGTTCGAAATAGGCTAGATGCTGAGGGACTGGCGATCAAGCCAGGCTAGGCCGCACTTCCGTATCGAAAAAGCCGTCGAAGTTCCCGACGGCTAAATTAATGCCCGAAAACCAGCAGGTGGAAGAACTTGAATAAGCAAAAAGCGAGTGGTTTAGCCGGGACGGTGGAGTCCGCCAGTTGGCGGACGAACCCTCGAAGCTTTTTCTCCGCACCTCTGTGAGAAGCGTGACAGGGTAAGGGGTGTGGGGACCTAGGGACGGTCTTCGCAATTTAAGTCCCTGGTCCCCACGAGAGTTGGTTCGAGGCCTTATCCTTGTAGAAAGATGCCTGGTTGCCCAGCAACCCCTAAAGTAGGTATACTCAACCAAGAATGACAGAACTTTCGCGTGAAGATATCAACCATCTAGCCAAACTTGCTCGAATTTCTTTAAGCGACGATGACCATAAAATTCTGGAGCGGGATCTGCCAAAAATCGTTGAGTTCGTTGACCAGATAACAAGGGCTAAAGTTGATGCTGCTCCAACATCAGCCACGACACGCTTGGCCGAGTTGCGCTCCGATGAGCCGCAAAATCGGACTTTAAGCAAAGAAATTCTCAAAAAAACGGCGCCGGAATTCAAGGATGGTTTTGTCCAGGTGCCGGCAGTATTTACTAATAACAATGAGTGAGTTGAATGCGTTCTTACATACGGACTTGAAACCGATATCGCCGTCACCTCTCGACTCGCTTGAGCTCGCTCGAGGTAATCGCTCATTAGAGGGGATGAAGGTGGCGATTAAAGATAACATCGCTGTGGCTGACTGGCCGTTAACTGCTGGATCGAAAATTTTGGATGGTTACATCTCGCCGTACGACGCCACGGTAATAACGAAACTGAAACGAGCTGGCGCTACGCTCATCGGTAAAACTAATCTTGACGAGTTCGCGATGGGCTCGAGTACGGAAACTTCCGCTTTTGGCCCTGCATTAAACCCCTGGGACAATACACGTGTGCCCGGCGGATCTAGCGGTGGCTCGGCTGCGGCTGTGGCAGCCGGACTCTGCGACGTCGCTCTGGGCTCAGACACCGCCGGCTCAATTCGTCAGCCAGCCGCTTTCTGCGGTGTGACCGGCTTGAAACCAACTTACGGCTCGGTCTCCCGTTACGGTCTAGTCGCCCTGGCTTCATCGTTTGATGTTATCGGCGCGATGGCCTACAAGGCCGAAGATGTGGAGAGGGTTTTTGCAGCAATGAGCGGTCAGGACGAATTCGACCAAACAACTTTCTCGTATAAATATAAGCCGGAAGGCGTGAAAGTAGACGGTTTGAAAATTGGCCTCCCGCGCGAACTTTGGGAGCTCGAGATAGACCCAGAAATCAAAAAGGCAACCCAAGAGTTGGTGAAGTTTTTCGTAGACCGCGGCGCCAAAATAAGTGACGTCTCGCTCCCGTCGCTGCCGCTAGCTCTGCCAGCTTATTACGTTATCCTACCAGCCGAAGCCTCGGCTAATTTGGCGCGGTTTGATGGTATTCGTTACAAACATTCCGAACCGACAGAAACACTACTTGAGCGTTACACCAAAACTCGTTCGGTTGGTTTCGGTGCGGAGGTGAAGCGGCGCATACTGCTTGGAACCTTTGCCCTCTCGGTCGGACATTACGACGCCTATTATCAACAGGCGGTGAACGTTCAGAGGAAGATCGAACAAGAGCATCAGGAAGTGTTCGAGAAAGTAGACGTCTTAATCAGTCCAACGACCCCGTCGTTGCCGTTCAAGATTGGCGAAAAGATTGACGATCCGATCGAGATGTACAAATCAGATCTATTAACAGTAGGTGCCAATTTAGCAGGAGTACCGGCAATTTCGTTGCCAGTGGGTTTCAGTAAATCGGGCCTGCCGATCGGAGCCCAAATAATTGCCAAACGCGGTAGCGACAATGTTGTGCTAGACTTAGCAAAGATTTTCCAAGCCGAAACAGAACACCACAACCGACGGCCGGAGCCATCGAATCATCAATGAACAATTTTAAATTTTCATTTAAACTTCAATTATTCAGTTTTCAATTTGAATATTGGGACATTGAAAATTATTTGGAAATTGGAAATTGGAAATTAGAAATTACCAACCGGAGGTTGGACTGATGGGTAGAAAAGCGCGGTTGCGCAAAGAGCTCGATCTTGAAAAGCGCATCGAGGAGAAAGCGGCAATTGCTATTCGTCAGAAAGCTAAGCGTGCCCCGATGGTAAAATTCGCCATCCGTTTTGTGGCGGTGTTACTGTTCACCATCGGGCTACTTTACGCCGGTAGCCTCATTAATAGCCGTATTGTCGCCCAAGCTAACCAGGAGCAGAAAAAGTGATGGCAAATAACCCGACGATGACATTAGAAATTATAAATTGTTTACCCCGAGCGACCTGTCCCGAGCGGAGCCGAGGGAAGTCGAGGGGGAAATTGTTTACCCCGAGCGACCTGTCCCGAGCGGAGCCGAGGGAAGTCGAGGGGGAAATTCCAAATTGCGGAGGAATTTGGTGATGGGGTTTTGGGGCTGGTTGTTCGGTGTTTCGGGTCACAAAAAAATAGACATCGACTGGCTCGAGATCGAGAGCCGTCAACGTCAGATTGAAGCTCTACCCAAGCAAGGACAGCTAGGTTACAAGCAGGCAATTGTAGAGTACGACAAGTTGATTGATGGTCTTATGAAAGAGCTGATTACGGGCACAACTTTTGCTGAGCGATTGAAGGGTCTGCGCGCAAAATTTCCCAAGGGACTCTATAGCAGTCTCTGGAAAGCCCACATTAAACGGAACGAATTGGTTCATGACTCGGGTAGCTACGTTGCCGATTGGGAGCTAATGGACTTTATGCGAAGTTACCGTGACTCAGTGTCATTTTTGCGAAGTTTAAGTATCAGATGAAATTATCAATTTTCAATTTTCAATTTTATCGCTACCGCTCATTTTTCGTTCTTACAAACTCAAAATCAAATAATTATCAATTGATAATTTTTTTCATTGTAAATCCATTAGAAATTAGAAATTGGACATTGGAAATTCCCGGAGGTCAGCTATGACTGAATGGCAGCTGACCGTAGGGCTAGAGATCCATGTGCAACTCAAGACCAAAACCAAGATGTTCTGCGGCTGCAAAAATGACCCGTTTCACTCCGAGCCGAACACCAATGTCTGTCCGGTTTGCTACGGTTTGCCGGGAGCATTGCCCACCCTGAATAAGCGAGCGATTGAGCTGGTTGTGGAATTTGGCCAAGCGATCGGCGCTAAGATATCACCAGAAACTTTTTGGGCGCGAAAAAACTACTTTTATCCCGACCTTCCGAAGGGCTACCAGATATCGCAGTCAACTGAGCCGCTTATAACGGGTGGCGTAGTTAGCTTTGAAGGGCGATCGTACCATCTTAATCATGCTCATCTGGAAGAGGATGCGGGAAAGCTAATCCATCAATCAAATGAGGATTTCTCGTTGGTAGATTACAATCGAGCGGGGACGCCGCTCTTGGAGATTGTGACCGAGCCAGATTTTCACACTGCGGCCGAAGCAAAACGTTTCTGCCAGGAACTACAGCGCATTATGCGACATCTTGAGGCGAGTGACGCTGACATGGAAAAAGGCCAAATGCGCTGTGAGGCCAATATTTCAGTAGCTCCTAGCAACTGGCAACCGGCAACTGGCGAGATAGCAATAGGCCAGAGGCCAGAAGCCAGAAGCCAGAAGCTGGGTACTAAGGTAGAGGTAAAAAACATTAACAGTTTCCGCAATGTTGAGCGAGCGATTGAATATGAGTTTGCTCGACAGACAGATGTACTCGAAGGTGGCGGCAAGGTTGAGCACGAAACGCGTACCTGGAACGACGCAGATGGCAGGACGATACTGATGAGGAGTAAGGAAACCTCCGCCGACTATCGCTACTTCCCCGAGCCTGATCTGCCGAGGGTCAAAATCGAAGTTGGAACGAAAAAGCTCAGTAAATTGCCTGAAGCGCAACGCGCCGAGTTGGAAGCTCTTGGGGTTAGTAGGGGGCTTGCCGAAATAATCGTCGACAAGGGCTGGCAGCAGATTTTACTCGCGCTAGTTGGCCGGAATAAACAATTGGTTAGGGAGGCGGCTACGGCTCTGACGGATTATCCGAACTTCGCCAAACTTTCACTCGACAACCAGGAGACGCTGCTGAAAGTTCGCCACGAAAAAGGTTGGACCAAGGTTACGTTCTCGCAAGTAATCGATGATGTCTTGGGTGGTAAATCGCTAGATGAGGCCGCTGTTGGAGATGAGTTTGATTTGGAGCAAGTGGTTAAAGACGTCATAGCGGCCAACGCCATGGTGGTCAATGATTTCAAGGCGGGAAAAGCCCCGGCTCTGAATTTCTTGGTTGGCCAAGTGATGGCCAAAACTAAAGGCCAGGCAAATATTCAGAACGTCCGGAAAGAATTGGAAGGGATACTCAAGTAAACGTAGGCAGCTCTGTGTTACACTGAATAGTACTAATGGCGTTTACCGATCGCATTTTTGAAATACTTCTGAAGGCCTGGGACAAGTTACCAGCGCTTATCTTAACGGTGCTGGTGGGAATTATCATCATTAAGTTGCTGAAATTTTTACTTCACGGCTTAATGGGCTACTCACGAGCCAACAAGGCGATGAAGGGGATTCTGCTCTCGGCGTTGGATGTGGCGTTGTGGATTTTTCTATTGGCAGCGCTACTGCAGCAAATTGGCCTGACGCAAATCGCTTTTGCCTTATCTGGATCCGTGGCAATTGCCGGCATCGCCATCGCCAGTGGTTCGTCGTCGTTTGTCCAGGACCTGGTTGCCGGCGTGTTTTTGGCACAAGATCCAGATTTCAACGCGGGGGATTATGTTAAGATTGATAGTACCGAGGGCGTTGTTGAGCGAATGGACGCCCGCAAGGTTCGCTTGCGTGATGATAAGGGGCAACTTCACGTTTACCCCAACTCGTTTTTCGACAAGACTGCATGGATCGTAACTAAAAGGAAAGGATAAATGGACACAACGACTTTGATCGATACTTTGGCGGTAGTGGTTCTGGGGCTGTTCGCCGTGGCCTTAGTGTATCTAATCGTCTTATTGCACAAGCTGAACACGACGGTGAACCGACTTAGTAATATCCCCGAGCTGATTTATTCGTTTTTTGAAAGAGTTGTACCGGCTATCGTTAACGTCAGCACAATTAGTACAGCGGTTCACGGGGTTCTAAAGTCGTTTCTGGATCATACAACCAAGGCCAAGAGCCGAGAGAAGAAGGGCTAGAAAATGTTTATGGAAAAATTCAAACAACATAGGTTTGCGATAATCGCTTCCGTTGTGGCCGTGGTAGTGATTTCGGCCTTAACGACGGTTGGGGTACTATTCTTCCTTTCAGATTCCTCGGCCGGGCAGATACTTCGGGCAAAGTTGGGGATAGATGAGGGCAAGGGTTTAACGATTTCGACGACAAAAGTCGACAAAATAATTGTCGAAGAATCGTCGGCAATTATTGATGCCAACAAAAAAGTTGGCCCAGCTGTGGTGAGCGTTCTTACCACAGGCAAACCGGTGGTGGATTTTTTCACCGGCCAGAGCCGATTACAACAGGCCTCAGGAACAGGGTTCATCATTACTTCGGACGGACTCATAGCGACGAATCGACACGTCGTGAGCGGTGGCGAGAAATTTACAGTTACCACGGCTGATGAAAAAACGTTTGAAGGACGCGTTGTTGCCACCGATCCGTCGAACGACCTAGCGCTGATGAAGATCGAAGCTAAGGGTTTGCCAGTGGCGGATTTGGGCGACTCGGACAGGATCGAGGTTGGCCAATGGGTTGTGGCGATCGGTAACGCCCTAGGCGAACTTCAAAATACCCTGACAGCCGGCGTAATTTCCGCCAAAGAACGTACGGTTACTCCGTCTGATGGGCAGGGTCAAACCCAGGAGCTTTACGGAATGCTTCAAACTGATGCGGCTATTAATCCAGGCAACTCTGGTGGCCCGCTCGTGAACTTGGCTGGCCAAGTGGTAGGAATCAACTCAGCAGTTGCGCAGAGCGGCCAGAACATAGGTTTCGCCATTCCAGTGAACGATCTGAAGAAAGATCTCGAGTCGTATAATAAGAATGGCAAGATTGTTCAGCCGTATATTGGTGTTCGTTATCAGACGCTAACCAAAGCTCTAGCCGAAAGTTACAAGCTTTCGGTTAGCGAGGGAGCTTGGCTAGCACCGAGAGTTGGTGAGAACTCAGTTGTGGCCGGTTCTCCGGCGGCGAAAGCTGGGCTGAAGGATGGTGATATCATCACGGCACTCAACGGTAAGAAACTTACTGCTGACGAACCGCTGGCCCGGCAGATTAGACAGTTTTCACCCGGTGATCGAGTGAGCCTCAGTATCCTAAGAGGCGACACGAAGTTAACGCTGCTCGTGACGCTTGGCACCTTTAGTGGGTAAAGCCCCGCACTAAATAGCCGATCTTTTGTGCCGTCAGCTCGTCATTCACTAGCGGTGCGGTTAATAACAAGACCTCGCGTGTTCACGCAGAGGTCTTGTGGGTTGTCGGCTAGTGAGCGCTGATGGCGAGCCCCTGTTTGTCGATGTCGAAGTAAAACGGCTCAAGATGAATGTGTAGGTCATTGCGAACCATGTCAAGGAGTTCGCCAAGGCCGTGGCGTCGCGGATCCATGACATCAGACCGCACCACCTCCTCGCCCTTGTGAGCGAATAACACCGTTTGGTTAAACATCCTCATATCGGTGGAATCACATCGCCTGATCATCTCTCTGGTGATGCGACTGATATTGTCCATGATTGCTCGATATTTTGGCCCTTCTGGGTCTTCGAGCAAAATATTAGAGATGCTGATTGAGAGCAATGCGCACATTGCCATCGCTCCTCGACCACACGCCTCTTTGTAGATGAATGTCGCTATGGCACCGATCGCTCGCTCTCTTAGCTCGTTCATCAATTTAACATGCAAAACTTCCACTGATCCCTCCTGAACCGATGTTGATGGGCTAACTATACCTATTTCTGTCTGAAAAGTCAACCATCTCAGCCCTAGAATATATTTGATGTTTTTGTGAATACCCCGTCGGCTTGGCCGCGAGGTGATTTATTCTGTGGAATTAGTGCTGTTGGGCGATGTGGCAAAAGAGCCGGAGAGAGCTGTCGGCTGTTCAGTGCGGGGTAAAGCAAAACAGAACCGATCGGCACCAGCTAAGTCTTTTTCAATCCAACAAGTGTGGTTGGGAAGGGCTTTTTGGGCCATCTTTAAGACTCGCTCACTTCTGAAGTCGTCAATCTCCAGGGCGACGATGCTAGCTTGGTTTAGGTATGCTCCGACTTTCAGACAGAACTGCCTAATCCACTTCAAGCCATCGCGGCCGGCGACAATCGAATCTTTCGGTTCGAAGTCTCGCACTGGGCTTTCTAAAAACCGCCAGCGGGCGGCAGGGACGTAAGGCAAGTTAGCAATAATTAGATCAAACTTACCTTTGATTGGCTCAAACATATTGCCGACGTGAAAAGTTACCTCGACCTCGTTGTTTTTGGCGTTGGCGCTCGCTACTTCCAGAGCTTTTGCTGATATTTCCGTCGCTTCAATGCTGGCTTCAAGCAGTAATTTCTTCAGGGTAATTGCGATTACACCCGAGCCTGTACCAACATCAAGAATTCGGAGTTCGTTGGGCAGAGAGCTCTTGGCTAATTCAACGGTTCTTTCGACTAATTGTTCGGTCTCTGGTCTGGGAATTAGGGTTGAGGTATCAACCTTGAAATCAAACCCATAAAAATTGGCCGTACCTTCTCGGTATGCTCGGGGCAGCGTCATTTTGCTGGTTAAGCGTCAACTAGAGCGATATTGGCTTCTTGAAGGGCTTCGATCATCGGCCCGATGGCGCCGTCCATAATAGCGTCGATATTGTGCCAGGATTTATTGATGCGGTGATCAGTGATACGGCTCTGGGGGAAATTGTAAGTCCGGATTTTGTCGCTGCGGTCGCCGGATTTAATCATCGCGCGGCGGGTATCTCCGATATCTTGGTCCTGTACGGAGCGCGCTGCCTCCCAGAGTTTACTGCGCAAGACCGCCATCGCTTTAGTCTTGTTTTTCAATTGGGATCGCTCGTCTTGACAGGCAACGACGATATTCGTGGGAATATGGGTTATTCGAACAGCCGAGTCGGTGGTGTTGACGGACTGGCCGCCAGCGCCGCCGGAGTGATAGACATCGATCCTCAGATCGTTTGGATTAATATGAACATCCACATCCTCGGCTTCTGGCATGACTACGACTGACGCGGCCGAGGTATGGATACGGCCGGATTTTTCAGTCTTGGGAACGCGCTGGACTCGATGGACGCCGCCTTCGAACCGCAAGGTGGCATAAGCCCGAGGTGACTTAACTAACATCGTTGCCGATTTAACCCCGCCAATAGAACTGTTACTTTTGTCGACTAATTCAACATTCCAGCCCTGTTGCTCGCTGTAACGCTGATACATTCGTAGTAATTCACCGGCGAAAAGTTCGGCTTCATCGCCACCGGACCCAGCACGGATCTCTACAATGGCGTTACGTTGGTTCTCCGGGCTCAATAAATCAACCTGCGTGCGCAATCTTAAAATCTCTTCGCGAGCCAATTCCTTAATGTCTTTGTCTTCGGTCTGCTCAAAAAGCGTTTCGGCCTCTTTGAGCTGACGCAAGATTTCCTTATCCATGTTTACTCAAGAAGTTTAACAGAAAGAAGCCTTCTATTCTAACTTTGAACTCTTGAAGGGATATCCCAGGTTTGCTACAATAATCATCAGTCATGAAAAAAGAAATCCACCCCCAGTACTTTCCCAACTGCAAGGTAACTTGCGCTTGTGGCAATACATTCACGCTCGGCGCAACTGTGTCCGAACTACGGGTTGAAATCTGCTCCAACTGCCACCCAATCTATACGGGCAAAGTAAAATACATCGATACGGCCGGACGGTTGGATAAGTTCAAGACGAGAATGGAAAAATCGCGCTCAATTAAGGAAGGAACAGCCAAGAAATGAGTTACCAGTTACCAGTTACCAAGTTTGAAAATTGTTTTATTGAAAATTTATTGAAAATTGAAAACTGTGAATTGAAAACTGCTCAAGACGGAGGCTTGAGATGATGCCAACGATAGTCGAGCTAGCCGAGGCTGGAGCGCATTTTGGTCACCGCCGATCACTCGTTTCGCCAAGGTCTAAATCTTTCATATTTGCTATAAAAAATTCTGTCGCCTTAATTAACCTCGAAGAAACGCAGCGCTATCTATCGCAAGCTCAGAAGGTTATAGCCAAGTACCGAGCCGAAAATAAAGCGATTCTATTTGTTGGTACGAAGCGCGCCGCTCGCAACATTGTGAAGACATCTGCCGAATCGATCGGTGCGGCCTATATCAACGAACGTTGGTTCGGCGGATTTTTAACTAACTTTTCTGGAATCTTGGAAAACATTCGTCGCATTGACGAGCGAGAGGAATATTTGGCTAGCGATGAATCCAAAAATTTGAGCAAAGCGGAGAGATTGCGGGAACAGAACAAGTTGAATAAGTCGTTACGGTTTCTGCAAGGAGTTCGCTCCCTGAAGGCAGCGCCGGACTTGCTTGTTTTGGCTAGTGCTAGCGAAGACGCTGTAGCGATCAAAGAGGCAAATCAGCTAAACGTGCCAATTATTGCAATCGTCGACACTGACATTGATCCACAAAAAATTACCTATCCGATCCCTGCTAATGATGATGCGCCGGCGGCTGTTGAGCTCATTCTGCGATCTTTGGTAAGTAAAACCGAAGAAACCGTTAAACCGAAGACCCCAGCCGTGAAGCTAGAGCTCGCTGAAGTTGAAGCAAAGCCAGTGAAGAAAACTCCCGTTAAGAAAGCAGCCAAACCGAAGCTGGAAAAGAGCGCCACTGTCAAACCAAAGGTAGCCGTCAATAAGGTCGCAGCCAAAAAAGCCGTTCCAAAAGCTAAATCAGCTCCCGTAAAGACACTAAACAAGGGGAAATAATGCTCTCGTGTATCTTGAAAATTGTAAATTGTAAATTGATAGCGGCCGAGGTAAATGAGGGAGCTATGGAGGCGAAAGCCGACAAAATTGTTCAAACCGGAGGTTTGAAGTAATGGCCAACGTCGAACTTATAAAAAAGCTACGCGCTCAAACTGGTTTGGGCATGCATGATATTAAGAAAGCATTGGATGAGTCCAATGATAACGAGGCCAACGCGCTGGTGCTGTTGAAGGAGTGGGGGCTATCAACCGTCGCCAAAAAATCTGACCGTGCCACTTCTCAGGGTTTGGTTGAATCGTACGTTCACGGCGGACGGCTTGGAGCGATTGTCGAAGTTAACTGCGAGACCGATTTTGTCGCCCGTAACGATGAGTTTAAAGCTTTTGTTAAAGATATCGCCATGCAAGTGGCTTCGATGAACCCGCAAGATGTTGAAGAACTTTTGAAACAAGATTACTTCCGTGACCCTTCCAAGACTATTGAAGAGCTGTTGACTGAGGTCATCTCCAAGATTGGCGAGAACGTCCGAATTAGCCGCTTTCAGCGCTTTGAATTGGGCGTATAGCGTCGTGCCGCTGTATTTTTCCGCTTCTTCTGCTAAATTTATTCTGTAATGTCGGCAATTCTTTCCGTAAAAACAGAGATGAGTAGAGTCCTCCAGGTTCTGGAGGAGGATTTACGAACCCTGCGACCCGGCCGCGCATCCGCCGAACTTGTTACCAGCCTACCGGTGGACGTTTACGGTCAAAAAATGTCTATCCAACAGCTGGCTTCCATCTCTAACGACGAGCAGGGCAACCTCATCTTGCAGCCGTGGGACAAGTCGACAATTGGTGCCGTAGAACAAGCAGTCCGAGTCAGCCAGCTTGGTTTCTCCGTCGTGAATATCGGGGACAGCCTAAAGCTGACGGTACCGCCGCTCTCGCAGGAACGTCGGCTGGAAATGGTAAAACTGGTTGGTCAAAAAGGAGAAGCGGCTCGAATCCAGTTGCGTCAGATTCGGGGTGATGCTCACCAGGCGGCCACCAAAGAAAAAACCAACGGAACGATGCGCGAGGATGAGCTAAGTCGATATACCAAAGAGCTTAACGATAAAATTGACGAGAATAATAAGCAGATAAAAGAGCTAGTAGAGCGGAAAGAAAAAGAGCTAATGACAGTATGAGAGGCAATTTTGTCGGCTTTCGCCTCCATAGCTCCCTCATTTACCTCGGTCGCTATCAGTTTTCAGTTTTGCAATTTTCAATAAATATCCAATGCTTCAATTTTCAAACATTAAAACACTGGAAACTGTAAATTCAATGAAAATTAGAAATTGTAAATTGATAATTCTCAAAACAGCCAAAATAAAATGGCTGTAACCTTGTTAGTCTTCCTGGCTGTTTTGGGCGTTATGGTCTTTGTCCACGAGCTGGGGCATTTCCTGGTGGCCAAACGTAGCGGCGTAAGAGTGGAAGAATTTGCTTTTGGCTTTCGACCGCGTCTTTGGAGTAAGACCGTCGGTGAAACGACCTACGCGATAAATCTGATCCCGCTTGGGGGTTACGTTAAAATGTTCGGCGAAGCTGATGGCCAGACTGGGCCGCGATCATTCAAAGCTAAAAAACCATCCACCCGGCTAGCAATTCTAGTGGCCGGTGCAACGATGAACTTGCTGATGGCCTGGGTGATCCTGACGATGCTATTTATTACCGGGTTCCAGCCTTTCACTCCTAACGCTTCCAAGAACCCCTTTATCGTCGAAAAACCATCAGTAGCGGTTGCTAGTGTTATAGCTAAAAGTCCAGCCGAGAAGAGCGGCTTTAAGGTAGAAGATATAATTTTAGCCGTCAACGGACAGTCGCTAGACGGCGGATTAGACTTCATCAATCAGATTCGGGCGCTCAACGGCCAAACAGCTATCGTTACGGTTACGCGCTCTGGGCAGGAGCTGAAGTTATTAGTTACCCCTCGAGTCAACCCACCGCCCGGGCAAGGAGCAATTGGGGTAGCCATCGGTCAAATTGGCCAAGTCAGGTCTACTTGGTTCAAAGCACCAGTCGCCGCCGTTTATGAAACTGGCCGAGTTATCGGTATCTCGGCAGTGGGCTTTGCCGACTTCGTAAAAAATCTCGTTGTACGGCAGGAAGTCTCCGACGACGTTACGGGTATTGTTGGAGTTGGGCAGCTGACGGGTATCGCCAGACGAATGGGCTTCGAGTACCTGGCACAATTAGTGGCTCTGATTTCCATTGGCTTAGGGGTGATCAATCTGATGCCGATCCTGCCGCTCGATGGTGGTCATATCGCGATTATCGGCTATGAAAGAATTGCCCGTCGACCGCTAACTGAGCGACAGTTCTCTATATTTGCCAGCTTTGGGCTAGCATTCATTCTACTTATGTTTCTGGTGGTGACGTTCAAAGACTTTGTTCGCTTTGATGTAATTGGTAGAATCTTCTAATGAAGCTTAGTCAGTTTTATATCAAAACCCGTCGGTCGATGGCCGCGCAAGAATCGATTAATTCTTATTTGCTCGAAAAAGCGGGTTTTATTAGCCAAGTGGCCGCTGGAGTTTACGCTTACTTGCCATTGGCGACGCGATCGCTGCGTAAAATTGAGCAGATTATCCGCGAAGAAATGAACAGTATCGGCGCTTCGGAAGTGGTATTTTCAACTCTGCAGCCCAAGAGTATCTGGGAGGCTTCTGGACGGTGGGATGACAAGAACTTCCGAGAGATCGTTTATATCGACAAAGAATCTGATATGACCCTTGGGCCGACTCACGAGGAACCTATGGTAATTGCGACGCGGCAATTCATCCGTTCTTATCGCGATCTGCCGGTCAACCTGTATCAGTTCCAAACGAAATTCCGTAAGGAACTGAGGGCGAAATCTGGACTGCTGCGTGGGAGGGAGTTTAGAATGAAAGATCTCTACAGTTTTCATCCCGACGAGAAAGCGCACGATGAATTCTATGAACAGTGCGCTGAAGCCTACACCAAAGTTTTTGGTCGGCTTGGGCTAACCAGTTATCGTGTTAAAGCAACTGGTGGGGTCTTTAGCAACGAGTACTCGGATGAGTATCAGGTGATCTGCCCGACCGGCGAAGATGAGATATTAGTCGATCATAAGAGTCGAACTGGTTTTAATAAAGAAGTTGAAGACCAACTCAAGGAGTCTGAAAAAAAGAAACTGGAACGGGTCCGAGCGATCGAAGTGGGCAATATTTTTCACCTAGGTACCAAATATACTGATGCCTTTGACGTTAAATACGCGGATCCCAGTGGTAAATTGCGGTCAATCTATATGGGTTGTTACGGCATCGGTATCAGCCGGTTGCTTGGAACTCTAGCCGAGCTTTACAACGATGGAAATGGGTTAAAGCTCCCCAAACAGGTGGCGCCGTTTGAAGTGGTAGTCATCGACCTAACCAGCACTAAAACCGGTTTAAAACTTCACAACGAGCTCGAAGAATTAGGGGTTGAGGTGCTATTCGATGATCGCGACGAGCCAGCGGGGACTAAGTTGGTTGACGCCGATCTAGTTGGTTACCCAATTCGCTTAGTTTACAGCACGAAAACCGCCCAAGACGGCAAGATCGAAATCAAAGAGCGCGCTAATGGCAAGGTAACGCTGGTTAATCTAGAGGACACCGTAAAAAGCGTTCAGAAATTGCTTGGTTAAAGTTTGAAATAGTTTTTTGGGGCTTGCCCCGCACCTCGAAACCTGATTGCAAATTTCTGACATCAGAATATTGCAAGAGGTTGAGCTGGTGCGGGGTTGACAGGCTTGCTACCCTGTTGTTACTCTGAAGTAAGTAAGTGCCCTTTGCGGGCGGCAGATTTTTTCTGCTTAAACACAAGGAGGTTCAGATGAATGATTTGAACACCGCTGTACCGGCGGCCGAGGGTGAAGAAAAACCCGAGGAAGAAACCGATACAGACAAACCCGTAGAAGGCGCTCCAGTCGAAGAGACAACACCAGAGCAGCCGCTGTAAACTTCCCTTCTTGGGAATACAGAGAACCCGCTAAGCGCGGGTTTTTTGTTTAAGGTGAAACTTTGGTAGGCTGGTAGTATGAGTAGACGATTGATCGTCGGTAACTGGAAGATGTATCCCACTCTTAGTGATGCGCTGGTACTGACCAGCTCGCTTAAGACGGCCCTAGAAGGTGTTAAGGGGGTTGAGATAGCGCTGGCCCCGCCGACGCCCTGGTTGGTCCCGGTAGTTGAGTCTTGGCATCACAAACTAGAGAACGTCCACTTTGCCGCGCAAGATATCTGGCCTCACGATCAAGGGGCTTACACCGGACAAGCCTCAGCATTTCTACTAAAGAACCTGGTCAGTTACGCTATCGTCGGCCATTCGGAGCGCCGAAGTTACGTTGGCGAAGACAATGATCTGATAAACGACAAAGTGCACGCCTGTTTACGTTGGGGTATCAAACCGATTCTCTGTGTCGGGGAAACCAAGCGCCTACTCGACGCAGACGGCAATACTGATTCTTACCAGTGGAGCCGTCTATCTATCCAGCTAATGGAAGGGTTATCTGGCATAAAAGAAGAGGACCTGGCAAAAGTCTCAGTTGCTTATGAACCTGTTTGGGCGGTTGGTACTAAGCGTCCGGCGACTCCCGAATACGCCTTGGAAGTTATCGGGAGACTGCGTGAGAAGCTAAGTGAAAAGTACCCGCGTAGAGCACTTGGCGAGCTGCGGATCCTCTACGGGGGGGACGTCGACGTACAGAATGCAGCCGGCTTTATGAAATACCCGGAGATCGACGGCTTTTTGCTTGGTAGGGAAGCGGTTCACGCAAGAAACTTTGCCAAAGTCTGCTCGACCGCGGCCAGCTTGTAACAAATGTCTCAACGAATACTAATTGTTGGTGACTCGCCGCTGTCGTACTTCATCGCTCGCTTAATCGACGCCGAGCTGTCGCGCTTGGCCCACATGCAAGTGACCCACATTACAACAGACACGGATTTGGTTTATTTTCCGACAATCTCAACTGTTCTAGGCCCAGCGGTTTTTAGGCGCAAAAAGCTGGAGAATGTCGTTCTCAAGAAGGAGACAGTGATGTCAATTAACCTTAAGGCCAAGAGAGTTGTTACAAATCGAGAAGTTTATTCGTACGATTATCTGATTCTCGACCTAATGCCGGTGATTACCGTTCAGGAGTTCTTGGCGATTCAGCGTAGCGCCAAGGAAGTTGTGGTTCATCTCCAGGCCGCCCTGAAACAGAACGAAAAGCTTAACGCTACTGTCAATTTCGCCGGCGACATTTTTGGTTGCCAGTTAGCGCTTGCCCTGGCTAGGGACAGGACAAAATTAAGTTCCCGAACTATGCGAAAGTTAGCTATCAACGTCACAAAAACTAACAGCACATTTTTGGATAGTTTCCTAGCTTCGAACGATATCTCTCTAGGGTGCAGCAAATCCCCGGGTTTTAATGTTGGCCAAGCCAGGGCTCAACTGTCCTGGAAGAAAATAAAGGGCTTAACTGTTGATGGAGCCGGACATGCCCTGACCTTACCGTCTTTGAACCTGGAGAAATTTCAAGAGGTTTTTGTGCTTGACGCAGTGAATTTGCTTTCTTCTCTCTGGCGCTCGCAGTGGGTAGTGGCAAAACAGGTAGAGAAAAATATTGTAAGTACATTGGAACGCAAACCGCTCCGGGTGATCGATGGTATGCCGGCGCCAAAATATCTTACTGGGGATAACGGGCAGATCTTACTTTGGGGCGGTATTGAAAGTCGGCGTTTGCGTGCTAGCGCAGTCGGGGCGCTCGATCGGGCGTTTGTTCGCCGGATTAGCTAAGTTTTACTGAAGCGGCAGCTTCGGGTTTCGATTTGTGTCGGTAGATAATTGCTAGTAACAGAGACGTCACTCCAACAATCAGCATTATCACGCTAATGTTGCCGAGGGTCGACTTAAATATTTCCAAAATCCCCGCGGAAAGGTCGATTGCTACTGGTGCAAGTTGGGATTCGCTGCCGTTAGTAAAGTTCTCGCTTATCAGTCTCCCAAGCCAGTCCCAAGCGATGAGACCAAAGCCAACCTCGAAGATCCCAACCAGGATAAACGACCAAGCTAGCGTTACGAATGCTCGCGAGCGGCTGATGAGCAGGAAAAGCCCAACTACGAGTAAGGTCACAAGCCATACGCCCTTGATAATCGATAAAGCCAACACGACTGACGGCTGCCACTGTCGGACTGACCTGGGGGCTTCCACGACCTTCAGCTGGTTTGGAACCATCTGCGAAATCTGTTGCGATAAGTTGGCCAGGTTGCGGTTGGTATCTGTTTGACTTTCGTTTGACAGGCGACAGTTGGGTAGAGTACTTGATATCTCCCAGGTGCTTAGTTGGTTGGCCTGGCAGATCGGAAGGGCGTTATACTTCTTCTGGAGTCTTACCGTTAGCTCGTCGGCAAGTTTACTCCTGACCGGACGCAAATCGTAGGAATAGGTGAGTTTATCGGTTCGTCCGGTTAAGTAATCAAGGTAAGCGTTCGTTACAAGCTCGGAGAAATCATAGAAGCGTTTGCCGTCCACTGTCTTTTTCACGACTTCTACAAGCTCTTTATTTGTTAACGGCAGTTCTGAGCCTACGTTCATCTCTTTCAGCACCGGTTCCAGGTTCTTGATTAGACGTTCGTACATTTTCTCCTCCCGCGCTTGCGTGACGATAAAGGACGGTGTCTGCAATTGGAAGAACACATAGCCAAGACTGCTTAGGAAAAGCAGTAAAGTTAGAATCAGCCCAACAAAACCTCGCCACATAAGACCACAGTATCTTGAATAAGCAGTTTCGAAAAGATGCGCTAATCCGTCGTTTGTTTTATGATTAACCTCTATGAAGTTTCTAGAAGACGGTAATTTTGTTGGTAAGAAGATTCTTGTACGGATCGATGCCGACGTGCCGTTGAAAGCGGTGGATGGCGAGATCGTGGTGGCCGACGATTTTCGATTGCGTAAACTCTTGCCCACGCTGAACTTCTTACTCAACCGTCAGGCATCAATTGTCTTAATCGGGCATTTGGCACGTCCGGCCGGCACCCCAGACCCCGAGCTAAGCCTACGACCGGTCTACCTGCATCTTTCGGCACTTCTAAAAAAACCGATCCTGTTCGCCCCGAACCTCTTCTCTGTTGCTACCAAGAAAACCGTTGCTGAGTTGAAGGAAAAACAGATAGTTGGTCTGGAGAACTTACGCTTCGACCCAGGTGAAGACAACAACTCCCGAACTTATGCCAGACGACTGGCCGAGTACGGCGAGGTTTACGTCAATGAAGCTTTCGGTTCACATCACGTGGCTGCTTCGACAGTGGCAATAACTGAGTTCCTACCGTCCTATGCGGGACTTCATCTGGAGCAAGAGCTAAAAACCCTGGGTTCATTGATGAAAGCGCCAGCTCATCCGTTTGTGGCAGTGATCGGCGGTGCAAAGATCGAAGATAAATTACCGGTAATTAAGGGGTTACTAGAGAATGTCGATCGAGTGTTAGTCGGTGGTCGGGTCGCTAACAACTTTATGGTTGCTTCGGGGATAGACGTCCAGGGCTCAACAATCCAGGCTGATATGGTCGAAGAGGCAAGAAAGCTGTTGAAGCGATCCCACGGTAAAATAATCCTACCGGTTGATTTCATCTGGGAGGATGGACATATTCTTGATCTTGGGCCGAAGACAATCGAGCTGTTTTGCCATCACATCTGCCATGCTAGAACCGTGCTTTGGAGCGGACCGCTTGGCAAGGTTGAAGAACCTCGTTTCTGTCGCGCTTCAACAGAAGTTGCTAAGTGCATTATTGCGTCTGGTGCTACGAGTATCATCGGTGGCGGTGACACAACTGGGTTCCTGGATAGTACGGGCATGGCACAGAAATTCAGCTTCATCTCTTCTGGTGGTGGGGCAACGCTACAACTACTATCTGGCGCTCCGCTCCCGACAATTAAGGCGCTGGATAACGCGTCGGAGTAGGGTCTCTAACTTACTGGCGGTGGTTGGGTTGCGGCGTCTATTTTGTTCTCTATGGTCTTCTCTTCGACGGCAATTGCGGTTTCTTTCGTGTCAATTTGTTTCTCGAGCTGGAGAATACGTTCGAGGAGCTGTTTTTCTTTCTCCTGATCTTTTTCCCCAGCCTCAAGGATAACTCTTAATCGGCGGCTTTGTGACAGAAACACCGCCAAAAGAATTGGCCAAGCGATTATGAAGATAAAGACTATAAGAAAAAGCCAGAAAGGTATGCTTACTGATACTTTTGTGTTGACGAGCTTATCGCCGGGCTGTCCCTGTCCGGGGGGTTCAGCGGTGAAGAGAGGAACATTCAGAGGGTCTCTTCCCGGGAGAAGTGGCGGGACGGTAATAGTAATGCTAACAACATTAGAGATCGGCAACGGTGTAAAAGTTACTACTGGCTTGTCGTTGATTGTCACGGTATCAACCACTGCGGTGAAAGTTGCCTCTCCCGGGGCAGTGGAGGACGCTACGCAGCGCGCAACCCCGTCAGTATCAGTTGTAGCGGTATTGTCATTCGTTAGGCTGCTACCGTCGTAGCATCTAATCTTCTCGATTTCACCACGATTCGAGCTAACTTCAGCCGATTTGTTCGGGAGTGGCGTGCCAAATTTGTTTTTAGTCGTTAGTGTGAGAACCACCAGCGACGTCCCGTCGGCGGGCAGAGACGATAAGTCGCTCACAAATGTCGAAATACTCGGGCTAACTGACGAGACGACAGTGGCGCTGATCGTTGAGCTTTGAGCCAAGGCGATTGTTGGGGCGAATATAAAAAAGGAGAGGAGCGCTAGTTTGAGCTTCATCACTAGCGCATAACAATTTTTGGTGGCATCGGTTTTGGAGTAGCAGGCGGTATAACAGCTTGCCTCTTCCGTCGTTTCTTGAAAATCCCAAAAGCAATTCGCAAGACTACCAGCCCAAAGGCGACGATAAACCAGATTGGAATGATAATAAAGCTACGGGTGACAATCATTTGCTTCTCCTCGGTACCGTAGTAGAGAGCGGTAGTAGCGGTGTATTTCCCGAATGCTTTCCAGTCGAAGCCCCAGCTGGTTTCAAAACGTCGCTTGCTGTCGGGCAGAACATTGCCTTCACCTTCGTTAATCTTAATGGCGGCGGAAGTATCACCAAACCAGTTTCTAATCTTCAGTTCACCTGCAGGCCGAAGATGAATATTGCCGGTATTAGAAAATAGAACCGAAAAATTAGCTGGAGGTGAAATTAATATTCTAGGAGCAATGAATTCGTCCATTGTTAGTCTTTCTAAAATCTCTCCCGGGACTTTCGCTAGTAATAACGTTCCTACCAGGCCTACTACTCCAACCTGGCTAACGTTCTCGTCTAATTTTGGCGCTTCCGTGGAAAACAGCACGGCGGCGTAATGGCCGCCTGGATCGGCATTCTCAGGGACGGTTATGGTGACATCGAATTTCTCGTCCTCGCCGGGAGTTACGCGTATAAATGGCTTGGAAAAAGTAATCCACTGGGACATCGTCCAGCGAGACGTTTTGTCTTTGGGGGTAAAAAAGTTTGGTTGACCCTTGTCGTTGTCGGTATGAAAGTCTAACACTCTCGGGTAGAGGGTAATCACTTTGGCCACGGGGTTAATCACCCTAAGCGTCCGGGTTGTTATCTTGCCGGGTATAACATTAAAGATGTCAGTTACTGGGGTGACAGTAATTCCGGCGGCGTCTTGCGCCCTAAGACTTGATTGGGGCAAAATCAAAACAGCCGCTAAGACTCCTAAGAGTAACAACCGACTAAAAACCATCATGCTAATAGGTCGCTGTGCAGACGTAAGTAATCGTGTCGGTATACGATCCGGCTGGTGCCAAACCAGAAACAGCCGCTTTATGGACGATGGTCAGAATTCTGCTGGCTAAGGCACCGCTAGCGGCAGCGATGGATATTGCCGCACCAGCGCCGACCTCTAAACCTCCCATTTCGTTAGCACCACCGGAAGCATCGAACCGCCCGTCGACCGTTAAGGCCGCACCCGAACCACCGCCACTGGAAGCGGATACTCCAAAACCGTCAGTCGCCGCTGCTAGGGTGACGATGTTACCATAAGCTCCATCGGCTGAACCAATTAAGTATGTTGTGCCAGCTGACTTATACAGTCCTGGGTTGACCGCATTACCAGCATCGTAAACAATAATATTTAAACCACCCTGGCCGTTGGAGCTGGCAGTGATGGTAGTGCTGGTATCAGATGTTGAGATTGCACCAGTTGTCAAAGAAGAAAAAGTTGTTGTCATGCCAGTAAAAGTACAGGTAATAGAAGGGTCAACGGTGGCGTTAACCGTCACATCGTTGTCGGCGATGACTTCTAGAGCCAGTGTGCCAGTGTCAGTGAAACCACCGCCACCGGCCAGGGTAACTTTCGCGTCAGTCACATTTTCGGCCGCCGTTTGGTTGGTGATTTGGTCGTTACCAGCGGCGCCGCTAGTAGCGTTGGTGCCGATTTCAATCGTGACGATCGATCCAGCCGCGATGGTCGCATCAGTTGCACAACGAGTGAAGGTGAAACCGATCGGATCAACAATATCAGCCGTAGTAATTTCGATTTCAATGGCCGCTCCCGAGCAGCCACCGCTAGCGACCATGGTTTGATCAACACCGTCGTCAGTGACATCGAAATCTTCCGGTTCACTATTCAGAAAACCCGCTCCCGTAAATCCGGCCGGAAAAGCCAGCGCCAAGGTCTCACCGGCCGCCCAGCCATCAGTAATGGTAAAGGTAAAAGTATGGTTTGCCACGACAGACTCCTTCATCGTCGACAGAACGTCAGAAAACGATGTAACTGGAGCGGCAAAAGCCGAAGGCGTATAAGGTAGAAGTAGACTAAGTATCGCGACCGAGACTATCAGTCGTGCTAATCTAACCCGCAAACCCTCTTTTCCCTCTCGTCGCATTCTTAGTTTAGCTTCTCTCGCTTTGTAATACATGTCAAGCCAATCAAAAGGTTCCCGTCAATATATACAGCACCTCGGTTGTGTAAGGGTTGGCTTCTTGAAGCTCGCTAACGGAGACTTTGTGCGTAATGGTAAACGCTTCGTTGGTAACTGGGCCGCTCGTGCCGTCAACGGCCGTCGTGTGATCGGCGACAATATCCCCGAATTCAGTCAATCTCAAAGGCGCATAAAGCGTGCCGCCGCTAAAAATGTTGACGCCTTGAATTGTCGTGTCGTCGGAGGTGTAGCCGTAACCGCAATTGGTGCTCGGGGTACAAGTGCCACCTGGCCAAGCCCCGGGGGAAGCGTACGAGCCGCCCTCAAACATCGGGATGGTTTTAATGCCCTTGGTTAGGAGTGAGCTGGCGTACTGGCGGATAACATAACCGCCATAAGCATTAGTGCTGGAGGTCAGAGTAAGAGTCTTGGAGTCGGTTCGGTTATTACCGTTGTTAAGATTTGCAAAAGTTATCGTGACAGCGCCGAGCGACAAGCTAATCGTTGGTAGAACCGATTGGCCGTTGGAGGAAGTGACGCCCGAAGTGTTAGTAGCGTTATCAACCGCTCGGACATTGAAGAAGTAATTCTGGTTGGTTCGCAATATTAAACTAGTTGAGGTGACCGATTCGGTTGTTGAATTATCGGTCCAGGTTTTAATATCGGTCCCACCGGCTGTGGTACCAATTGAATATTGATACTTATTTAGTCCCGAGGCATCGCAGGTGTAAGCATCCCAGTTAGCCGAGACGGAAGTGAGGGAGCCGTCATTATACGATGCGTCAACATCCTCAACCGTGCCGTCGTAAATGCTAGAACCGTAAGTGCAAGCGGTGGTGTCGACACCAAAATCCCGATCAGCCGGGTTGGTTGGTGGGTTTTCAGTGTTACCGCCGTAACCGGTCCAGCTGGAGTAGGCCGTGGCGGCGTCTTTCACCTGGGCTTGCCAGTGATATTGGGTACCATCAACCAAACCGCTAATAGTTACGGTTACCGTGACTGGCGTACCAGTGTAGGCAACTCCCGAACCGCATAAGTCCCCGCCGTCAACTGAAGATAGGGCAGTAGCGACGGGATCTTTTTCAACACAAAGATAGAGTGTGTCAGCGGCGTCAGGGTCGGAAGCCAGAGCGGTAAATTTGACTGAAGCTTCGTTGGTCCAATCGCCAGTAGCTAAGACTGTATCGTCGGTTTTCATTTGAACTAAACTTGATGGGGCAATTGGTGCGCTTGTCCAGTGCAGGAAACCGAGAGTATCGCTGCCACCGTCACCAGTGTCGGAATCGGACGCCTCGCAGGATGCCCAGCCGGTACAAGTGGCCGGATAGAGAACCCAGTAGTTACCAGCGGCCGGAGCCCCAGTGGCGATTTGAGTGACGGAGTATTCTGGCACATTGTCTGAAGCTTCGAGGAAGATCATGTTGTCCCAGGTCTTGGCTGGAGCACCGGTCCCGATTAACGATCCGTGAACCTTCATATATGTATCGGTGGCTCCAACATTCTGGAAGTTGTCGAACTGACCGTCATCAAGATTAGTGAGGGTTGCTCCACTTTGAAGATCCAGGCCGGTACCGCCGCTGGTGCCACCGAGGTAACTGAATTTGTAGTACTGGGCGTCGATGGTTCCCGCCACATCGAAGTGATATCCACCACTAGCGCCACGAGTAACAGTAGAGAGATTTGTCGAAGTAGTTTGACCCTTCATCTCCAGGGTTTTGCCACTGCCAACCGTGAAGATGTCACCGTCTTGCATCATCGTCATCGGTTTGATGACTGAAGTAGAGTTGTCAGCATCAAAGGCGGTAAAGGTGTAAGTGGCATTCAAGGCATACGGAGTGGCGCCGCAATCAACAGTGAATTTGGTGTTAACAGCCCCGGTACTGTCGGTAAACAGAGTGCCCGTTGTTAGGTCACCAACATCGGTACCGTTGCGGTAAACATCCATTACCGCTTGGCTTGTTACACAACTAGCGCCGACGCCAGCGGTTTTGGTGACGAGTTTGTAAGCGTACGGGCCTCCAGACAGATCGGCCGGAGCGGACAGGTCGTAAGCGAGGTTAGTGTCTTCGGTGCCGGTCCCAGAATACCCGTGAGCGGTAACAGATTTCTCCCAAAGATTATTGGCGTAGTTAAACTTGTCAGTCGATTCCACTTGCGGACTCTCGGCCGTATCGGCCGGAATGGCATATTCGCCCCAAATCTTCGTTGCGCCAGCCGAGGTGTCGTGCTTACGGGAGACGATGTACGCCCCAGCGACAGTCACCCCAGTCACTTCGGTGGAGGAAGAGAGGGTAGTGTTGTAGAGCGAGAGGGTGTGAGCGCCAGCACCAGCGAAAAGAACATCTGCCGAGGTGTTAGGAGCAGTGCCGTAAACATCACTAATCACCACATTGCCGGTGGCGGTGGTATTATCAACAGCTAAGCCATACGACTGCCCACCACTCTGATTGCCGGTAAAAGTGTTGTTGGAGACGCCGTAAATAAGGATGCCGTAGGTACCGTTGTCATTGGTGGTGTTGGAAGTGAAGGTATTTCTGCTAGCGCTGGTAGTAAGTGCGATACCATATGTCCCGTTACCGGTAACGGTATTAGATGTAAAGGAGTTATTAGTGACATTGTTGACATTGAAACCGTAGCCACTATTACCAAGGGCGGAGTTAGAAGTGAAGGTGTTGCTGTTGGCGCTGTTTTGCGTTAAAAAGCCACCGCTAGCATTACCAATAGCGGAGTTGGAAGTGAGGGTGTTATTGGTACTGGAGGAGAGGAGGTAGAAGCCGTAACTAGTATTACCGGTGGAGACATTGGAAGTCAGGGTGTTATTGGCAGAGCTGGCGTTGAAATAGAAACCATAGCCAGCGTTACCGGTGGTAGTGTTGGAAGTGAAGGTGTTGCTGTTGGCGGTGGAATTGAGGAAGAAGCCACTTGCAAGGTTACTGCTGACTGCGTTAGAGGTGAAGGTGTTGCTGTTGGCGCTGTTGAGGAGTTGAAAGCCATAGCTAAGGTTGCTGGTAGACGAGCTATTGGTGATGCCCTTGCTGTTACCCGTGTTGTTGTTGGTGGCGCCGTTCAAGTAAGTACCGTAGTAGTTACTGCGCAGGCGCGATCGATCAATCGTCACGCCTTCACTGGCGTTAGTGCCGTTAACAGTATCGAACTGCACTCCATACTTACTGGTGGCATTTCGTCCTAAATTACAGACATCGGCGTAATTCATAGCTGTTTCCGAACCAGCAATGGCGCGGATGTAGCTTTCGCCGGCTTCATTGGCAGTCGCCGTGCAGGCGACACCATCTTCGGCGGTGACATTGGCGTAGTCATAAATTTCAAACTGATCGCCGGGGCGGACACCATCACTGATGTCGACTGTGTCGCCAGCGGTGAAACCAGAGAATGCATCGGGGGAAGCAATAACTTTTAGATAGTCGTTAGTACCACTACACCCTGCATAGTCGTTGACCGAATCGGTAATTTGGAAGTAACCCTTAGTGCCGGTGAAATCGCGCATATACGAACCGATCTTTTGGTTGTCGGCGGTGATCGAATCAGGAATACATACAGTCATAATTGTGTTTCCGACGGAAATAGCTTTGCTAGCGCTAACGACGGAGGCGGTTGAGGTGTCGGCGCGGGTGATGGAGTCGTGGGTAGAGGTGTCACATTGGGCATCGTCAACAGTCGTGTCGGTAATGGGATAAATCTGCCCGATCGCTAATCCAGAAGTAGCTCGGACATTCAAACTATTGTATTGGTCGGTTGTAAATGTCGCGTTAGCACAGATCTTTGTTTCGCGGATGTCGTAGTCGGTAATGGCGGTCGAGGTGGTAGCGGCCAGCGACAGCGCTCCGATGACATTGAGCTTACCGGTCGAGGCGACTTCGACACCGGTATCTGATGCAGTCGCAGAAGATTTGGGAATCAGCTTGAGAATGCCGTTTTCATTGATGGTTAGTGTCCCTTGACCGCTTCCTGACGACGCTCCAACATCAACAATACAGTTGGCGCATTGAGTCGAGGTGTCTTTGTTGACTTGCAGAGTAATGGTTGACCCTTCAGCCAGAGCATCCATTGTTTGGAGAATGCCGGTTTCATTGGCATTAACGGCAATGTCTATCCCACCGTAAACGAGTAAGTTATCAGCACTACCATCGCCAATTGTTACTGTCCCGTTGCCGATCACCAAGGCATCGGCCGCCGGTGTGCCGGAAGTAGTATCCACTAGCAGCCTGTTTTGGCTAGTCCAACCGCCTCCACCGGAAGCGTTATGGAATTTAAGTTTGTAGAACGCGGGGTCGGATTGGATGGTTTTACCGGAAGCTGTTGAGTTCATGGTGACGGTGCCGGAGTTAGGGGCGAAGTTAGAAACATTAGTTAAGTTACCACCGACTGTCAGAGCGTAATTGGAAGCCGTGACATCGAGACTACCCGTCCGCACTCCGAGGTTATTAGTAACGGTGGTGTCGGCTTCTAAGACATATGTTTCGTAAGTAGGATGGTTACCAGCATCCATGTCTGTTCTTTCAGTTGTCCCTAGAACTCGATTATAGACTCGAACATCATCAATCTTGCCTTCGAAGTAGTAATTAGGTGATCCTTCTGTAGCGCCTGCTCCAATTCTTAAGTCTCTCACGGTATTTTGAGTCAATGTACTAGCAGTCGGTCCGTATGAGGTTCCGTCAACAAATAAGTACATATTTACTCCGTCGTATGTTGCAATCAGGTGATACCAAACGTTATCAGTAATAGTCGGGCCAGTGACAACCTTCCATGTTCCGGCACCTGTCCAAAACTGCCACTTGTTATCTGAACCGGCATAAATTATATATCCCGCCGGAGTGCTGTCTCTGCTCGTAATAACAGATCTCCAAGTACCAGCACCACCCTCAACCCTCGCCCAAGCAGATATTGTAAATGCACTAGGATTAAGGGCTGCATTATATGAACCTTGAATGTATTGAGACGAGGCTACCGAAAAATCTAAGCCGTACGGATCAGAGCCGCTGCCACCGTAATAGTTATTGTTATTGACTGCAGTTGTCCATGTCGGTGAATTATAGAGTGTCCCAGTTGCTCCGGTTCCAGAAATGTCGGCCGTCGTTGATGTCCCTGTTCCCTCGTCCATCTTCCAGTATCCAACTAGGCCGTCGTTAACTTCCAGATTGTAGTACGACCCTGATGTGGATTGGATCGTTGTGTTGCCACCAGCGTTGTTACCGGTGTATTTGAAAGTTGAGGTGGCGCCGGTCAGTACGCCTAATGGAGAGGCGAGTATCTGGAACGGATCGCCAGCCGTGCCAGACAGAGTCCAAGTTCGGTTACCAGCGTTCAGAACAGTGATATATGTGTCACCACTTTTACCAACTCTAAGAACTCCACTAACCGTGATACCGCCCGTAGCACCTGTTTGGGTGGTGACTGTATTCTGGGGATTGCATATTGAAGTACATGAATTAGAGAAAGTTAAATCACTAAATGTCCAAGCTGTTGAACCGCTTGTGGTCCCGAAATTCTTGTCGGCAATCACCCTTTGTTCGAAAGTCCCCCCAGTCAAAGAAATGATCCCAGCCGTACCAGCAACACTGCCGTTAACAGTGACATTCTGCGTACCCGAAAGAGTTCCTGCGGTCATTGTCAAGTCGTTGGTAGCAACAAGAGCATCTTGGGGAGTCCAAGCACCACCAGAACCGTTGAAGGTGAGATTGTAGAAAGAATCACCGGCCGAAGTAATAGTCTTGCCAGTGGTTGTAGAAGTGAAATTGACTGTCGATGTGTTAGCCGTAAAAACAGCTCCAGCAACATTTGTAAAGTTTCCACCAACATTTAATGTTGCCGCACCCATAGTCAGAATTGCGGTAGTAGTGTTGAAAGTAACATTACCACTAACCGTGACTGTTTGACCGCTGAGGTCGAATTCAGAAGCGCGACTACAGCAACCGATTGATAGGTTGCCATTTATTATTGTTGTACCCTGGAAAGTAGTTTTTGAGCCGGTGCTTTGATTCGTCTGAACGCTGGAGTTGTAGGTGAACGCTGGCAGATTGTAATTGGTAGTAGGGTTAGAATCATTAAAAACATAAAGAGTCCCACTACTTGTTCCCCATGTGCCAGCTGGATTGAGAGAGAATGGAGTTGTGATTAATGAGTCAATTTGCATTGAAAAAGTATTTAGGTCGAAGGTTCCCGTACCCAATGATATTGTCCCATTCATCCCTGTATTTGAGAGTAGCTGTGTGGTGTTACCGCTCTGGCCTACATTCAAATTGTAAAACCGAGCAAGCCAAGTGCTGGTAGCACCGGTTTTAAGAGTTTTTGTACCAGTCCCGTTCATCACCACGGTTGAGGTGCCCTCGACGATCGAGGTGCTATCAGTCGCCACGGCCGAGGTATCCCAGTTACCGGAAACTGTAATCGTTGAGGCCCGTTCAGTCAGAGTCCAGGTGCCGGCGTTACCGGTTAGGTTGCCACCAATGGTCAGGGCGTAGTTGAAGGTTGTGTTGGTGTCGAAGGTGCCGTTGGTGATACTGAAGTTATTGGTGACGCTCATTGCATCTTGTAGTGTCCAGCCGCCGCCAACACCATTGAAGACTAAATTGTAGAAACTCTGGGCGTTGGAAGTGATGGTTTTACCGGTGGCAACGGCGCTCATCGTAAGAGTGGATGTACCAGGGGTTACCGCAATGGTGCCGGTACCGTTAACGAATGTTACATTTCCCTTAACATCAACGGTTGAGGTTTGCATATTAAGTGTGTGGGTGCCGCCGTTGCTGGCGACCTGAAGATCACTAGTAAGGGTAATCACGCTAGATCCGAAACTTGCGGCGAAAGCACCCGTAGCAACATAACCAAAAGTAAAGTTTGCTGCATTAATGGCGTAGTTTTGGGTACTAAAAGTATTGCCTGTTCCACTGTTTGGTGCTCGCAGTCTGAAGCTTGAAGTAGTTGTCAGATCTCCACCAAGGATATATGCCGTATTGTTAGTGTTGGAGTTTGTAGATACTTGCCATGAACCATAATTACCTCCAGCAATAGTCATATTAAAACTTCCAGCGTCAGCTTCGTAATAAACGGTCATTGTGCCGGTTAGGGAGGTTGGCGATGCAAAGACAAACGGTGTGCAAGTTGCCACACAGTGAATGACGACAAAGTTACCACCTCCGGCGACCGTACCACCATTAACCGTCATTGTGCCCCCGCTCGTTATTCCGAAAGTAGTATTTGGCAATGTTGTCGTGAACCCTGAATATCCAATCGAAAGATTGTAAAACAGGAGATACGCAAATGCCATTGTTCCCGTTCCGTTCAAAGCCACTGTTGATGTCCCGGATACAAACTTTGCTCCGCTATCGGTCCAGTGGCGGCTGACGGTAATAGTCGAACTTCCCGCTGTGTAGCTGACCCCAGAAGTATTGGCCAAGGTAAAGTCGCGGGTGACGGTCAGGGCTAAGTTGTTGGCCGTGACGGCGCCGTTAGTAACCGTATAGTCGTTAGTTGCCGCAACGGCGTTACTGTATGTCCAACCCCCAGCGACACCATCAAAGACAAGATTGTAAAAACTTGATGCTCCCGTCATGGTGCCGGCTAAGGTATTACCCGTAGCCGTGTCGGTGAAGGTGGTGGTGTTACTGCCGGAGGTAAAGGTGCCGGAGTTGGAGTAATTACCGCCGATGGAGAGGGCATTACCAGCCATGTCTAAGACGGAGGAAGCGTCAATCCCGACTTGACCTTGGTAGGAAGAGCCACCAGCGGGGGAGGTGGTGATGGTGCCGCCAGGAGCAAAGGTATTGTTCGTGACTTTCAGCTTCCAGTCACTGTCGACTACTAAGTTACTGGTGGTAACGGTGGCATGGATGTCGGTGTCGTTACCTTTGTCCCAGTTGTCGATATTGGCATTAGTCAGGGAACAGGTATTGTCACACCTGGTGGTTAAGCGGCTCTGGTAGATATGGATATTTGATAGAGCTGAACCAGTCGCTTTAGTAACAGTCAGGCCGCCGATACCACCAGCCGTGTCCAGGTAGATGGAAAGGACATCGTTAGCATTAGCGCCAGTGGTGAAAGTAAAGACGCCGGAACCGTTGGCAACGGCAGTTTCGGTGGTTGTGCCGTTAATATACATCCGAACGGTTGGGCCAGTGGCCACAGCGGTTGTTTCATCAGTCCCGTAAACCGTTCCCGTGACCGTGCCGCTAAAGGTCCAATTAGTGTTGTTTTGAGCGTTGAAGTTAGTGCCGTCCGAAGCAACGATGGCACTACCAGAGGAAGCGTCCGAACGGGAGACATTAACATACGAGACGGCGGTTTGAATGCCGGAAACATTCAGGAGCCAAGTACCGGTGATGGCACTGTTTCTAAAGTAAATTCTGGTGCCGATGGCGGCACCGTTCCAGTTGATATTAGCAATGGTGTAAGTTGAACCGGAGTTGTACTCGACCCGGACATTGGCGGTCGTGATGACATAGTTATTAGTCACCGTCGCCGAGGCATTGAAGTCTATCCCTGCTACCCAACCAGTCCTCTCATTGTCAGAAGGCGAAGTGCCAGAAGAGTTGGTGAGGGTGAGATTGTAGAAAGCCGAGGTAGTGGTCATTGTGCCGGAGAGGGTTTGGGTGGCCGAACCGTCCAGAGTGACTGTGCCCGAGTTAGCCGTAAATGTACCGGAGTTGGAGTAGTTACCACCGATCGTCAGAGTTGTAGACGGAGCAGTCACGGTGCCGTTGGTGATGGTCAGGTCATTGGCAAATGTGACGGCATTTGCGCCAAAACTCCAATCTCCGGCCACACCATCGAAAGTTAGATCGTAGAACGCCGAAGCGCCGGTCATGGTGCCGCCGAGGGTATTACCGGTATCAGTGGCGCTCATTATCACGGAAGCTGAGTTGTGGGTAAAGGTGCCGGAGTTGGAGTAAGAGCCGCCAATCTTTAAGCCGTAGAAGGACGAGGTGACGGTGCCGTTGGTAATCGTTAAATCGTTACTGATAAACATTGGACCGTCGTTGCCTAATTCCCAAGCGCCACCAACACCGTTAAAGGTAAGATTGTAGAAAGGTGTGTTATAGATTCCCTGACCGCCCAGGGTTTTGCCGGTACTCGTCGAGTCGAAAGTTACCGTCCCGGTACCGGCGGTGAGAGTACCGTCGTTGATATACGAACTACCGATAGTGAACGAGGCGGTTGATGATGCTTGCAAGACGCCGAAGCCAGTAATCGTCACATCGCCGTCGGCGTCGATGATTCGATCGTTCGTTTCGTTGTCTAAGGTGGTGCTGAAGGAGTCAGTGGCTTTACCGATCGTTAGAGTCCCACTGGTGATGATTGAGCCAGTATTAGTGCCGTTAGTGGTAACGGTTTTAGTGGCGCCAGATGCATTTTCAAATTTCAAATCCTGGAGAGTCCAACCATTGGAACCAGCGCCGGAATTGCCGAAAGTCTTAGAAGCGGCAATGACTCGCTGGATTAAAATTGAGCCGGTTGTCATGGAATAGGTGCCATTACTGCCGTTAACACTGCCGGTGACGGTTAAGTCGTTGTAACCACCGGAGATCGTGCCGCTGTTAGTTAGGTCAAAGCTCATCGAAGCCGGGGTCAGCACGGCCAGAGTGGAGCGATTAGAAACTCCGCCGTCAAACTGCATTGTCCCACCAGATGGCACAGTAATAATATCGCCGTCTTGCTGAACAGTAACAGTTTTGGTGGCGGTTGAAGTTGAGTTATCGGCGTCAAAGGCGGTAAAGGTGTAGGTAGCGTTCAAGGCATACGGAGTAGCACCGCAATCGACAGTGAACTTGGTGTTAACAGCACCAGTGGAATCGGTAAACAAAGTTCCAGTCGTTAAGTCACCGACATCAGTACCATTACGGTAGACATCCATCACTGCTTGGGAGGTGACACAGCTGGCGCCGACCCCAGCGGTCTTGGTAACTAAACGATACGCGTACGGGCCGGCCGACAAGTCGGCCGGAGCCGTCAGGTCATAGCTCAAATTGGTGTCTTCGGTACCGGTCCCAGAATACCTGTGAGCAGTAACAGATTTCTCCCACAAATTGTTGGCGTAATTGAACTTGTCGGTGTCTTCGTCCTGCGGCGTCTCGGCAGTGTCAGAAGGAATGGCGTACTCGCCCCAAATCTTGGTTGATCCCGCTACACCATCGTGCTTACGAGAGACAATATACGATGCGGCAAGAGTCACCCCCGTTACTTCGGTACTGGAGGAGAGGGTGGTGTTGTAAAGCGAAAGGGTATGAGCGCCAACATTACCAAAAACAATGTCAGCGACAGTGTTGGGGCTAGTACCATAAACATCGTCAATCACCACATTGCCAGTAGAGACTGTGCCCTCAACAGCTAAACCACGTGATTGGCCTCCGCTTTGATTGCTGGTTAGGATGTTGTTGTTTGAGCCGTCGTAAAGACGGAAGCCATAATTAGTGTTATTGGTTGCGGTATTGGATTTAAAAGTGTTGTTATTGGAACTTAGATAGATAAAGAATCCCTCATCGGTGTTACTGGTGGAAGAATTGGAGCTCAAGTAATTATTAGAGGCGGAGACCAAGATAATTCCATCGCTGCTGTTAGCGATGGCGCTGTTACTTGTCAGGGTGTTGTTGTAGGCATTAATGAGCTGAATGCCAACATCAACATTGCCGATGGCGGTATTGCTTGTCAGGGTGTTGTTGTATGAGCTGGTTTCAATAAGGATTCCTTTGGAAATATTACCGACAGCGCTATTACTCGTTAGGGTATTGTTGGAGCTGGTAGTGAGATTGATGCCACGCTGAGTATTATTATTAGCCGTATTGCTCGTCAAGATATTGCTGTTGCTGGAGTCGAGACGGATACCATAGAGAGTGTTATTGCTGGCCGTATTGCTCGTCAAAGTATTGCTGTTGGCACCTGAGATGAGACGAAAACCGTAATCAGCGTTGCCAGTGGCCGAACTGTTGGTGATACCCTTGGAATTGCCAGTGTTATTGTTGGTAGTGGCGGACAGGTAAGCACCGTCGTAACCGTTACGCAAGCGCGACCGGTCGATCGTGATTCCTTCATTGGCGTTAGTGCCGTTGAGAGTGTAAAGCGATACCCCGTTTTTACTGAAAGTATTGCGACCTAAATTACAGATATCAGCATAAGTCATAGCTATTTCCGAGCCGGCGATGGCGTAGATATAGCTTTCGCCAGCTTCGTTGACTGCTGCTGTGCAGGCGACACCGTCTTCAGCTGTGACATTAGCGTAGTCGTAGATTTCAAACTGATCGCCGGGTCGGACACCATCAGAGATATCTACTGTGTCGCCGGAGGTAAACCCAGAGAAGACATCGGGTGACTCGATCACTTTGAGTAAATCGTCGGTACCAGTACAGCTGGCGGAATCGTTGGCGGAGTCAACAATTTGGAAGTAGCCCTTAGTGCCGGTGAAATCTCGCATATACGAACCGATCTTTTGGTCGTTAGCGGTGATGGAGTCGGGAATGCAGACAGCCATAATTGTGTTATTGAGGGAGAGAGTTCTGCTGGCGGAAACAACACTAGCAGTGGATGTATCTGCTCTGGTTATCGAGTCGTCGGTGGCGGTGTCGCATTGGGCATCGTTAACGGTGGTGGCAGTAATCGGGTAGATCTGGCCGATGGCTAGACCAGTCGTGGCTCGGACATGTTTACTGGTATATCCGGCCGAGAAGTCAGCCGTCGCACAGAGCTTTGTTTCCCGGTTGTCGTAGTCGGTAATGGCAGTCGAGGTGGTCGCGGCCAGCGAAAGAGCGCCGGTGACATTGAGTTTGCCAGTCGAGGCAACTTCCACACCGGTATCTGATGCTGTCGCGGAAGATTTGGGAATCAGCTTAAGAATACCGTTTTCGTTAATAGTCAGCGTTCCTTGTCCGGAACCGGAAGACGCTCCAACATCAACAATACAGTTAGCACATTGAGTTGAAGTATCTTTGTTGACCTGCAGGGTGATGGTACTGCCTTCAGCCAGAGCATCCATTGTTTGGAGAATGCCGGTTTCGTTAGCATTAACGGCGATATCGATTCCGCCGTATACAAGGAGGTTATCCGCATTACCATCACCGATTGTTACTGTCCCATTCCCAATTACTAAGGCATCGGCCGCCGGAGTGCCGGAAGTGGTATCTACCAGCAGCCGGTTTTGACTTGTCCAGCCCCCGCCGCCAGAGGCGTTATGGAATTTAAGTTTGTAAAATGCTGGGTCGGATTGGATGGTTTTACCGGAAGCAGTGGAATTCATAGTGACTGTGCCAGAATTAGGGGCGAAGTTAGAAACATTAGTTAAGTTACCACCGACAGTCAAGGCGAAATTAGAAGCGGTCACATCTAAAGCCCCCGTTCGAACGCCGAGGTTATTGGTAACAGTGGTATCTGCTTCCAATACATATGTTTCGTAAGTGGGGTGGTTACCAGCGGCTAGAGCGGAGGCTTCGGTCGAACTTAGTAGTCGGTTGTAAATACGGACATCATTAAAGGATCCTGCCGTTGCCTGACCAGCATCCAACCCGCCACAGACCGAGTCTTGTTCTTGACCAATCTCCAAGCAACCACCGCCAAGAATAACTGCACTAGCAGCAAAAGTGTTGGAGTAGCCAGATACACCATCCTTATAAACATCTAGCTGGCCATCGCTTGATCTCCAAGTAACAACGACATGATGCCAAGCGTTATCATTAATATCTACCCCTGTTGCTCGCGATGAACCGTTGATGTAGACAGTAATGTTATTACTGTCAAATAGGAGGAAGGCGTTATCTGACCCACTTGAAGCGTAAGAAATCATCCCATTACTCGTATCAGAGGTTTTTATCCAGAACGCCGCCGAGATTACAGTAGTTGGAAATCCACTATAACTACTTTTTTCCATCTTATCGTCGTTACCGTCAAGGGTTACTCCATATGGGTCTGAGCCACTACCACCGTAATGATTGTTGCTACTTACCGATGTTGTCCAGGTGGGCAATCCGCCCGTTGCTCCTCCCAAGGTTCCGTCGTTACCGTTTCCAGACACATCAACCGCATTCGTACCCGTTCCTTCGTCCATTTTCCAATATCCTTGCAGGCCATCATTGATTTCCAGATTGTAGTATGATCCTGAAGTAGATTGAATTGTGGTATTGCCACCAGCGTTGTTACCGGTGTATTTGAAGGTTGAAGTGGCGCCGGTCAGAACACCTAACGGCGAAGCTAAGATTTGGAACGGATCGCCACCGGTACCAGAGAGAGTCCAAGTTCTGTTTCCAGCATCGAGCGTGGTCGTTGCTCCGGCCGAGTCGCCAGACTTGCCGACTTTCAGGATATCCGAAACGGTAATGCCGCCCGTTCCACCAGTTTGGGTGGTAACGGTGAAAGGTGACGAGCCGTGAGAATTGGAGAATGTCAGGTCGTAAAAGGTCCAAGCCGCACTACCGGAAGTCGTCCCAAAGTTTTTGGCCGCCCCGACTCGTTGTTCGAAAGTTCCACCCGTCAATGATATTATCCCCGCTGTCCCTGCCACGGCCCCGTTAACAGTCACATTCTGCGTACCATTCAAAGTCCCGGCGGTCATCGTTAGGTCGTTGGCGACGATCACAGCAGCGTCGGGCGTAACTGTTCCGCCACTGCCGTTAAGAGTGATGTTGTAAAGCAATTGCCCATTCGGAGAATAAGTCTTAGTTCCGGAGGTGTTAGTCCAAGTGAGAGTGGAAGTACTAGCAGTAACCGCAATTGTGCCCGTGCCGTTAACGAATTTAACATTTCCTTTCACATCTATGTTCGCACTACCCATATTGAGAGTATGGGCACCGCAGTTACTTTCGACATATAACCCATCGCCAGTACCGCTCAAGGTGATCGTACTCGAACCCCAGTTGGCGGCTGTGCTTAGACAGCTACTGCCTGTCTGACCGAATTGATAAGTGGGTGAGGTAATATTGTAATTCTGAGTGTTGAAAATCGAATCTCCACCAGATGAATTAGCTTGTCGGAAGTAGAAGGAGGTAGTGAGATTGCCTCCAAGCTGGAAAGTAACGCCAGTGTTGGCACCGTACAGGTTGATACCCCACGAACCGTAGTTACCTCCAGCAACAGTGACAGTATACGGTCCTGCCGAGTTTGAATTGATGCCGATTGAGTTAATACCCGTAATAGTTGTAGGGCTAGCAAAAACTACAGGAGTATTATTAGTGCCGTTTACCCTGATATGAAACCAAGTTCCACCGCCACCATTAGTAACCGTTCCACCGTTGAAGGTAAGCTGACCCATCATTTGCCAGCCACCAGACCCAGAAGGAAATGTTGTGGTGAAAGTGGAGTACCCAACAGATAAGTGATTAAAGGATGCTGCGGCAGCAACAGCAATAGTACCAGTGCCATTCAACGCCACAGTCGAAGTGCCGTAGACAAACTTCGTGCCGGTATCGTTCCAATGCCTTGATACCGTTATTGTTGAGCTTCCAGCCGTATAACTAACCCCAGCGGTATTGGCCAGAGTGAAGTCGCGGGTGACGGTCAGGGCGAGGTTGTTAGCAGTGACCGCTCCGTTAGTAACCGTAAAGTCGTTAGTGGCGATAGTCGCATCCTGGAAAGTCCAACCGCCACCGACACCGTTAAAGACGAGATTGTAAAAACTCTGCCCGTTGGAGGTGATCGTTTTGCCGGTGGTAGTGGCTGTCATATTGACCGTCGAGGTGCCGGGTGATAAAATTAATGACCCTGTTCCATTTAAGTTCTGCCAGTTACCGCCAACATTTACGGTAGATGTATTCAGGTTCACTGTGTGATTTCCTGCACTTGCATCGGCGTAAAAATTACCGGTCACATTTATAGTGCTTGACCCGAAGTTAGCTGTGGTATTTTGCAGCAACCACCCCGCAGAGCCAAATGTAAATGCGCCAACATTCAAAGTGTAATTCTGAGTATTAAACACTAAGCCAGTATTGTTACTGTCCAACCTAAAGGTTCCGGTGGTTGTTACGGTGCCCCCTAATTGATAGGTTGCACTATTAGTATAAGAAGTGGTATTGAGATTCCAGTTTCCGTAATCACCGGCGGCAATGGTTTTCGTTGGGGTTGTTCCACCAGCTTGTTGATAAAAAGTCCCCCCTCCGGTCATTGCAGTCGGAGCGGCAAACACCATCGGTGTACAGCTACCACTACATTGAAGGTTTATCCAGACCGAGCCCGACTTGGTTAGTGTCCCACCGTTAACGGTAAAAGTATTACTTACCCGGATTTGGCTAGCGACAGTCGAAGTGAAAGTGGTATAAGCTAGCGAAATGTTATAGAACAACGAGCTATTGTTTAGTGCCGTTAATGTTCCCGTTCCGTTTAGTATCAGCGTCGAGGTTCCGTAGGCATATTTATATCCTGTGTCAGTGAAATGCCGGCTGACGGTGAGTGTTGATGAGCCGGCGATGTAGCTAACCCCTGAAGTATTGGCCAGCGTAAAGTCGCGGGTGACGGTTAGGGCGAGGTTGTTGGCCGTTACTGCACCGTTGGTAACGGTAAAGTCGTTGGTGGCGGCGACGGCGCTACTGTATGTCCAGCCGCCAGCCACACCATCAAAGACAAGATTGTAGAAACTGGAGGCGCCGGTCATCGTGCCAGCTAAAGTGTTACCCGTCGCGGTGTCGGTGAACGAGGTGGTATTAGAGCCGGAGGTGAAAGTACCGGAGTTGGAGTAGTTGCCGCCGATGGAGAGGGCGAAGCCAGCCATATCCAAGACAGATGAGGCATCAATCCCCACTTGGCCTTGGTACGATGAGCCACCAGCGGGGGAGGTGGTGATTGTACCACCAGGCGCGAAGGTATTGTTGGTAACTTTTAGTTTCCAGTCGTTGTCGACAACGAGGTTACTGGTGGTAACGGTGGCGTGGATGTCGGTGTCGTTACCTTTGTCCCAGGAGTCGATATTAGTGTTAGTCAGTGAGCAGGTATTGTCGCATCTGGTAGTGAGACGATCTTGGTAGATGTGGATATTAGACAAAGCCGAACCAGTCGCTTTAGTAACAGTTGATCCAGTAATACCGCCAGCCGTGTCAAGGTAGATGGACAGAACATCGTTAGCGTTAGTGCCAGTGGTGAAAGTAAAGACGCCGGAACCGTTGGCGGTGGTAGTTTCTGTGGTCGTGCCGTTGATATACATGCGAACGGTTGGGCCGCTTACGACAGCAGTAGATTCGTCAGTCCCGTAAACAGTTCCCGTGACCGTGCCACTAAATGTCCAGTTAGTGTTGTTTTGAGCGTTGAAGTTCGTGCCGTCACTGGCAACGATGGCGCTACCAGATGAAGCGTCCGAACGAGAAACATTGACATACGAGACAGCGATTTGAATGCCGGAAACATTCAGGAGCCAAGTACCGGTGATGGCACTGTTTCTAAAGTAAATTCTGGTGCCGATGGCGGCACCGTTCCAGTTGATATTAGCAACAGTGTAAGTGGCGGCTGATTCGTATTCCACCCGAACATTAGCAGTGGTGATGACATAGTTATTTGTCACCGTGGCCGCGGCATTGAAGTCTATCCCTGCTACCCAACCCGTTCGTTCGTTGTCAGAAGGAGAGGTACCAGAGCTGTTGGTGAGGGTGAGATTGTAGAAAGCCGAGGTAGTGGTCATTGTGCCGGAGAGGGTTTGGGTGGCCGAACCGTTCAAAGTGACAGTTCCGGTCCGGGCCGTAAATGTACCTGAATTACTGTAATTGCCACCGATCGTTAAGGCATACGGGGCGGCACTGACATCAAATGTTCCGGAAGTAATTGTAAAGTTGTTGGTAAAAATGGCCGCGCCGCCAAGAGTTAAACTGTTAGCTCCGGCCGCGATATTGCCGTTATAGAGCGAGAAGCCAGCTGGGGTGTAAGTCCGGGTCGAGTTGCTATTGAAATTAACGGTCGATGATCCACCGTCTAGGACCGCAATCTGGGCATGAGCGCTAGCAGTAAAGTCAACATTGGTCGTGAAGTTGAGTGTGGAAGATTCTAAATTGAGAGTCCAACTTTCCAGGCCAGCACCCGCCGAGGTGATTAAGAAGCTACCAGAATTAACCGTACTGGCACCAAAGTTGACCGTCGCACTACCAGTTGATCCTCTCGCACCCAGTGAAATGCCGGCAGTTGCAGTGACGGTGTTGCCGTTAGTATTGTAAACTCCGCCGGTGTAGGCATATGTTCCAAAGCTCCACCACTGAGAGGTGATAGTGGCGCCGGTTTGAGTGTAGGTCTGGTTGTTATTAGTGAAAGCAAAGTTCATCGACCAGTTGCCGTAGTCCCCAGCAGGAATAGTCATAATAGCTGAAGCACCAACGGGCCAGAAGTAAAACACGCCACCACCGTTAATTGTCGTCGCAGAGTTGAAGACGATCGGTGTACAAGTGCCGGTGCAGCCAGTGTTGACATAGCTTGCTCCGTAAGTCATCGTCCCACCGTTAAGTGCTAGCTGATTGGTAGTGCTGTTGCCGCCATTAATGCCCGAGCTAGTCGTAACAAATCCGGTGTACGCGACGCCCAAGTTGTAAAAACCGCTAGCACTTGCCAGTGTGCCAGTGCCGGTCATATTGACGGTTGAAGTGCCTTCAACAAATTTATCGCCGTTATTAGTGAAGTGCCTCGAAACCGTAATCGTGCTACTTCCCGCCGTATACGAAACGCCGGAAGTATTGGCTAGCGTAAAGTCTCTCGTTACAGTCAGGGCGAGATTGTTAGCTGTGACAGCACCGTTGATGACCGTAAAGTCGTTGGTAGCGGCGACGGCGTTACTATAAGTCCAGCCACCAGCCACCCCATCGAAAACAAGGTTGAAGAAGGCTGAACCGCCGGTCATGGTGCCGGCGAGTGTATTGCCGGTATCAGTGGCGTTGAAAGTAACGGTGCCAGATTGAGCAGTGAATGTGCCACCAGCGTTCGAGTAGTTATTACCAATTGTCAGGGCGAAGTTACCGGCTGTGACATCAAGCGTTCCGAGAGTGATGGTGAGATTGTTAGTAACAACGGTTGCTTCTTCAAGTACAAAGGCGTCGTCGGCGTTAATTTCAAGGTCGTAATACGAACCAGAGGTAGATTGGATGGTGGTATTGCCGGCGCCGTTAGCACCGGTGTAATAAAACTTCGATGTTCCGCCTGCCAGAACGCCGAGCGGAGAGGCTAGCAGTTGGAACGGATCGCCGGCAGTGCCACTCAATGTCCAAATGCGATTACCGGCGTTGAGAGTTGTTGTTGCGCCAGCGGCGTCACCACTTTTACCAACCCTCAAGATACTACTAACGGTTATCCCCCCGCTTCCGCCAGTTTGGGTGGTGATCACAAATGGGGAGGATCCGTGAGAGTTAGAGAAAGTTAGCTCGTAAAAAGTCCAGGCATTTGAGCCAGACGATGTGCCAAAGTTTTTATTCGCCGCCACCCTGTTTTCAAAGGTACCACCTGTTAGAGTAATTATCCCTGCGGTACCTGCCGCAGTACCGTTAACGGTAACATTCTGGGTGCCGAGCAAAGTTCCGGCGGTCATGGTTAGATCGTTAACTACTTCGACGGCGGCGTTCGGCGTCCATTCGCCACTGGAACCGTTGAAGATTAAATTATTGAATTTACCGGTCGAACCGCTAAGCGTGCCTTGAATCGTGTTGCCGGTATCGGTGGCATTAAAGGTGACGGTGCCTGAATTGTGAGTAAATGTACCGGAATTGGAATAGTTACCGCCAACAGTCAGGGCACCGCTAGTACTGGTAAGCTTGGCGCTGGCACTAATGGTTAGATCGCCCTGGGCATTAATAGTCGGGTTGTGTGTTGAACCGATACCGTGACCATCAACGGTTAGAGTGCCAGTGGCAGTAATGGTTTGGCTACTACCGGTGCCGATCGGGGTTTGAGAGAGACCGAGGCGAACTTTTATAACTTTCCCAGGAGTGGTAAGCGTTCCGAAATAAGCCAAACCATTCGGTTGGTCGATTACGGCACTTATTGCACCCAATTCACCGCTATCAAACGTGATCGCTCCGACGCGCGTAAAATCACTTAACTGGACTTTTACGACTCTGCCAGCGGTTTGACTTAGATCGTCGTAGGTTCCGAAGTAGGTCAGACCGTTAGGTTGGTCGATTACAGCGGAGTAAACCCTACTTTCCCCGGCACTGAAGGTTATCGCTCCGACGCGCGTAAAATCACTTAACTGGACTTTTACGACTATGCCAGTGGTAGTAGCAGTGCCGAAGTAAGCAAAGCCGTTCGGCTGGTCTATAACTGCGCCAAATTGGAGATTATCTTCCCCGGCACTGAAGGTTATCGCTCCGACGCGCGTAAAATCACTTAACTGGACTTTTACGACTCTGCCAGCGGTTGTGTAGGTTCCAAAATAAGCGAAGCCGTTCGGCTGATCGATGACGGCGGCGAAGAGACTGTCTTCCCCGGCACTGAAGGTTATCGCTCCGACGCGCGTAAAATCACTTAACTGGACTTTTACGACTCTGCCAGCGGTTGTGTAGGTTCCAAAATAAGCGAAGCCGTTCGGCTGATCGATGACGGCGCTACGAATGCTGTTCTCACCAGTGTCGAGGGTTATGGCTCCAACGCGAGTAAAATTACTCAAGTTTATCTTTACTATTTTCGCGGGACTATCGTTAGTGCCGAAGTAGATAAAACCATTGGGCTGGTCAATGACACCTGGGGCGTAAATACTGCCCTCACCAGAGTTAAGAATAATTGATCCGACTCGCGTAAAGTCGCTTAAACGATACTTTATGATTCGTGAGGGGCTGTCGTTGGTGGCGTAGTAGGCGAAGCCATTAGGCTGGTCGATAACGGCGCCGAAATTATTGGTTTCACCGCTATTATTATTCAGCCCAGCAGCCCGAGCTAGGCCGTTGTTACCGCCGATTTTTAGTTGATTGTAATTAATGGACGGCGCTACAGCCCCTTCACCGGCGTAAACTACTGTTGATGTATCAGCCTGGAAAGTACCCTTGCTGGTTACATTTAACGGTGTAGTTGAGGGCGATCCAGATAAAGTGAGCGTGGTACTGCTGGCGGCAAAAGTATCGCTGACACTGGAAGAAGCGTTGCCGATTGTTAATTTCTGTTGAACGGTCGAGTTACCAACGGCCGTAAAGGTGGTAGCGTTACCGTCAGCGTTATTGCCAACAAGCAAGTTGTAATAAGTGGCGGCGGTAACATTTGTCGCACTGGTGCCGGCGTAGGAAACAGATGAGGTGCTGGGAGTGAAGGTACCTGTCACAGTAAGCGGCGTCCCGCTGGCGGTTAAGGTGACGATTGAGCTACCGGCCGTCAGAGTACCGCCAGTAACAATGTTTAAGTTACCAGTGGATAGGTTGTAATTAGTCCAACCTGGAGCCAAAACCAGATTAGCGGTGTTGCTAGTAGTCCTGGTTATAGTTGTAGTTTTTCCAGATGCGACCGTTAAATTACCACTGACATTGGCCGTCAAAACCGACGATCCCGAAGCAATAGTAGGATTGATCGTTAGATCACCGTTAACTGTTAGGCCAGGCGAGGCGGCATGATCAGTCCAGGTAATTAAATCAGTAGATTCCCAAACAACAGCGTCAGCAACCTGGTTGGTGGCGTCATGTCTTCCCCCAACAACATATTTTGCGCCATCATAGATTATTGAATATGCCCATTGTTGTTCTACTCCAGCGGAAACGATCCGTGGCGTCCAGGTAATTAAATCAGTCGATTCCCAAGCAAAAGCATCCAAGGTCCCCATAATATTGTCATAGCCTGTGGCAACGTATTTAGAACCTCCATAGATAACTGAATATAAAACCTGACCGCTCGTACCAGAAGCGACAGTTCGTGGTGTCCAGGTAATCAAGTCACTTGATTCCCAGACCAGACCGTCGCCGCTTCCAACACCTAAATCGTACCCAGCGACAACATATTTTGCGCCGTCGTAGATAATAGACAGTATATCTTCGGACCCTGCGCTATTTGCGACAGTCCGTCGCGTCCAGGAAATCAAGTCGGTCGATTCCCAAATATAAGCGTCGCAATTACCGAATCCACAAAAACCAGGAGTGACGGAGCTATCAGTACCGGCGGCAACGTACTTAGATCCGCCATAGGTGAAGGCATTTATTACTTGATGATTCGCGCCATTTGCGACAGTTCGTGGCGTCCAGGAAATCAAGTCGGTTGACTCCCAAACGACAGCGTCGTTAGTTCCAGAGGCGTCATCATTTCCTGCGACGATGTATTTTGAACCTGTGTAGATGATCGAAACTAGATTTTGACCTCCGGCGCCAGAAGCGACAGTTCGTGGTGTCCAGGAAATTAAATCCGTCGATTCCCAAACATAAGCGTCGTAAGTTCCAGAGGCAGCGTCCCCACCAGCAGCGACATATTTTGTGCCATCGTAGATCAGGGAAGATATAGTCTGGTTACCTGTGCCACCGGCCACGGTTCGCGGTGTCCACGAAACCAAGTCAGTCGATTCCCAAATAACAGCGTCAAAAGTCCCGGAGGCGTCGTCAAATCCCATGGCAATGTATTTGGAGTTTGCGTACACAAATGAATTCACTCTCTGATTAGATGAACCGAGAGTATAGGTTCGGTTGGCAGTCAGAGTAGGCGTAATCTGGAGGTTACCGTAAACTGGTGCCTGAGAAACGGTTTGGGCAACATCAGAAAGATAACGCGTAGTCGAGGCGGAATTGAAAGCGTAGGTCTGGAAAGTAGGCATATTTCGAGTAGTAGTTTGAGTGGCACCGGAATTGCAGGTGGCGTTAGTTGAGCCAGTTGTACCGCCAAGACAAAGCGTTGCGCCCGAAGCGATTGTTAGAGTACCGTTGGTCGCACCCGGACCGGTGATATTATTAGCATCAACATTGAAAACTCCAGCAGTGATAGTTAGGGCAGCTCCGGAAACATTATTTATCGTAACTGCCCCGCTCATATTAATAACGGTAGCGGTCGAATTGATTGTTAATTTATGAAAAGTGGTGGCGCCGGAAAGGAAAGTCGGTGTTCCGGAAGCGCTAGTAACTTTTACTTCTGATGTACCAACGGTGAAAGTACCAGCGCGAGTGAATAATGTACCAGAGATGCTCGTGAGGGTGATAACTGAAGACGCACTGGCGGCGTCAAGTGTTCCACCGGTAGCAATATTAAGTCGACCGGTTGTGAGATTATAATCGGTTGAGCTTGGACGTACATCGATCTTAGAAGTGGCGGTGCCGGTTCGGGTGATAGTGGTCGCTTTAGTTGCGGCGACCGTGATATTGGCGCCCATGTTAACCGTTAGTAACTGGGTCCCGCTGGGCGAGATAGTAAAATTCCCGTTTATAGTTAGGGCGCTAGTACCGAAGGTGTATGTTCGCCCCGAAGTGGAAATGGCTGGGCTCAAAGTGAGGTTATAAAAAGTAATTGGGTTGTTGGAGGTGATTCCTCCAGAGGCATCTTTGTTCATAACGACCGTTGAGGTGCCGGCATTAAAAGTACCAGTTTGAGTCCAGGAGCTTGCTGTTGAAGTGATAGTGGAGTTATTAGCAGTTAGCGTTCCTCCCGATCCTGTGTTATCTATGTCCATCGTTCCAACCGATAGTGCGTAACTATTAGAGGCAGTTGTATTAACAACTGAAGCTCCGGTGCCGGTGCCAGTGATAGTTAAGGTTCTATTGGCCGCAATAGTAGTGGTACCGCCCAAATTGACGGTGAGAGTTTTAGTTGTCGAGCTGGCGGTGGGGTTAACTTGCATGCCACCGTTGACGGTCAATGTACCGGTAGTGAGGGTGTAGGTTCGGTCGGCGGTGATAGTTGGAGTAATATAGAGGTCGGTGTAAGTGGTGTGTTGAATATCAGCAGTGCCATCGCCGCTAAATACGGTCGTCGCCGGTGAAGTGAAGGTGCCTCCATCAATGTAAAGCGGTCGAGCGGTACCAGTGCCTGACTCATTTAGTGTTAGAGTTGCCGAGAAATCTCCGGGGATGCCTGTATAGGTACCCTTGATATGGAGCTTGGGCGTAGTTACTGACCCGCCGGGAGCAAAGGCTTTACTAGTTGGGATGTGCAGTTCGATACCCGACTCAAGAATCAAAGTGTCAGTGGCGGCATTTTCGGCGTCGTAAAGCATATCGGTATTGTTCTGGTCAGAGTCGTAATCAGTGAGGTTATCTATGACAATCGAGGAGCCAGTGGTGTAAGTAACTGATACTCGGTTTTCATAGAGATCTATACTGTAGGCGCCGTTGCTCTGAGCGACTAAAACAGTATTGGCTTTCATCGTTGAAGTCAGATATATCGTGACGCGGTCGCCGGAATTGACGGTTAGGCCGGTGAAGCTGAAAACAGCGGTAGTGTTACTGCAAGAGGCCGTGTTCTCGGCACCACCGTTGACGCGCAGACTAACATTTGTCGCCGCACCATCGCACGGCCCGCCATTACCGGATGTGCCGATAGTGGTTTCGTTGGCCATGTAAACCGTACCGGTAATAACGGCGGTAAAGCTCCAATTGGTATTGTTATTACCATCGTAGTTAGTTCCATTACCGGCGCTGATCGTACTACCTGAGGAAGCGTCTGAGCGTGAAACATTGACATAAGCTACATTGGTTTGAGTGCCGGAAACATTTAAAAGCCACGAACCACTAGCGGCCGAGTTTCTAAAGAAAATCCTCGTACCAACAGCCGCACCGTTCCAGTTAATATTGGTCATGGTGTAGGTCGAGCCGGTGTTGTATTCGACTCGTACCGATGCGACTGCGATAGTGTAGTTGTTGGTAACAGTGGCTGAAGCAGCAAAATCTATTCCGGCGACAAAATTTGTTCTTTCATCATCAGTTGCATCAGCCCCAGAAGCGTTAGTCAGAGTTAAATTGTAAAACGCCGAGGTGGTTGTCATCGTACCGGACAGGGTTTGGGCGGCCGCGCCGTTCAAAGTTACGGTACTGGTGCTAGCGGTGAAAGTGCCGTTGTTAGTGTAATTTCCCCCGACATTATAAGTAGTAGCACCACCCGAAGTGAGTGTGCCGTTAACTGTTAAGTTTAGGGTGGTTAGAGTTTCACTGCCACCAACAGTCAAACTATTACTAGATAAAATGTCTAAGGTTTCGTCGGCATAACTACTAGTGGCATCAACCGAAATAGTGTTAGAGATCGCCTTGTACATAACATCTTCATCAGCATCGTTATCGTATAGAGTCAACTCCGAATAAGTTTTGGTTTGGTTATCGGCCGACCCCACCGAAAAAGTATGGGCGGTCAGCACCATGCCCGTGATGTTACCGCTCCCATCGTAGTTGGTAATACCGGTAGACTCGTTGGCGTCACTGGCGCCGTCGTGCCAAACTATCACCACTCGCCCCTTACCGACAAAAACCGAAGAGATCGTCCAAGCTGAGGAGGCAACCGTGGCGTTTTTATTCACTTGCAAAACCCCATCCACCGCTACGGCGACGGTCGCGGCGTCAACCGATGACGACCCAGATATATCGATCGTTGAGCCGATCTCAATCCACTGAATGCTGGCCATGGCAAAATCCCAGACGACTGTTACATCACCGGCCGCACTTCCTGGTGTGGTGGGACGAAGACGAAGGTTCATCTTGTTATTGGCGGTATCAATTAGGTCTTCGGGGTTGATCTGCTGGCCGTAGACTGATATCGACAGATTGCTTATAGAGTCAGCGTAAGCTAGCGTGGCGGAGTTAGAAGTGGGGTTGAGTTGAAGCCAACCACCAGTGGCCTGGTTGAAGCCGCTATAGTCTTTGAAACCAAATTGAGCGGTCAGCGCCGTTGCACCACAAGGATTCCCGAAAGCCCCGCAACCGGAAAATCTGGTCGCAAAATGTTGGCCGACAATCGAGCTATTAGACGGTTGGGTAACGGGGAAGGAGATATTAGAACTTGCTCCTTCTTCAACGGTGGTGTCAGGTGTCGACTCGTTATCAAGGGCGTAGAAAGCGTTAGCATCGCCAGTGCCCATGGTAGTGGACTCATCTTCGGTTTCGACGTCAAAGGTGTTTGGTGAGGCAGGGCCGACTAGATTTCTGGTGTTGGCACAGTCTGAAGCAGTGCCGGAGCCAAACGAAATCTGGCAGTCGCTACTGTCGGTATTCGTTGAACCGACAACCAGATAGGCAAAGTCGAGCCGAAGAGTAGTGGTGCTGTTTAGATCGCCGTAAAAGCGAATTCTCGTCTCACCCCCATTAATATAATCGGTGGGTGAGATATTATTCTTTGCCCAGGCGTTGGTGGCATCAGCCGTCGCACAGGCAATGGCAGCGGAGTTAAGGTTCTCCCATGATGTTGTTGTAAAGTTATAAATCGCAAATTGGTGATCGAGTCCGGCCGTGGCCGCCGAGCAATTGTAGTCTGCCTTGAAGTAGAAGGTATTCATACCGGCATATGTTTTGATGTTTTTAAAACTTAAATAGTAGTCGGCAATTGAACCAGCGGTGCCAGCTCCAGCGAGATAAACACCGTCGGCTGTGGTTGTCGATTGTTGGCCACTAGCCGAGTTACCAACCACGTGAGTATTGGCATAGGTGCCGGCTAGAGCACCGCCACTACCATTCAGGTTTGTGACTCCAGCAGGATGGTAAACTGTGTCAATGATTGGCTGAATTCTAAGAAAATCAACATCGATGGCAGTGGCTGTTTGAACGGTATTATACAAACGGATCTTAACGCCGTTACTGGCGTGAAAGAAATTTGTTAACGGTGTTGAAATGGCTGTTCCACCGGTGGTTCCAGTCGTAAAGTAGCCATCGAAAATTTGCCATTGAAGTGAGATTACGCCATTTGTCGTAAAATCAACGTCAACGTTTGAGGCGTTTTGCGAGTTTACCGAGCGCCAGCCGCCCGTGGTACAGTCGCCGTCAGCCGCCACATCGACCGAGGTTGACGAAACCCAGTCGCAGATTTGAACCTTTACTGCCAAAGCGGCATCGGTATCGAACTCAGTTTGAATGAGTAATTTATTGGCGCCATTTTGTTTGGCGGAAGTGAAATTTAACTGCATATTGTGATTCGTGCCCACAACATTAGCGCCGTTAATCGACCAGTGGTAGTTATCATCACCGAGCGTTCCTTGCCAACCACCAGTGTTGACGCCGGTGTTAACGGCGGCGGTTTGACCGAGCCTGGCAATTTCGGTTCCGGCGCCCAGAGTGTCGCCAGTGGGTGCAAATTGGTAGTTACGAGTTGGATGCGAACTATCTACCACCCAAGAGATGCTGACCATGGCGAAATCCCAGTTGGTGACAGCGTTATTGCTGGTTAAGCCGGAGGCAGTTGTGCGCAGGCGAACATTCATCACATTATTATTGGTATCGATATGGTCGTCAGGGTTTGTTTGGTTGCCGTATGTACCGATGGCTAATGCGGTAATCGAATCTGTATAGGCTTGGGTAGCAGTAGCCGACGTAGCACCGACTGCCGTCCAGCCCCCGGTTGCCGCCGTGCTGGTTGGTGTACCGGAATAATCGCGCAAGCCCATTTGTACCGTCAGGGCAGTGGTGGTGCAGACGCTACAGCCGGAGAATCGTCCAGCATAATGGTTGGCGACCACTTGGGCGTCAGAGGGGACTGTCACGGGAAAGTTAATGTTGGCGGCTGTCGCTTCCTCGAGAGTGGCGTCACCGTCATTATCAAGAGCATAATAATCGTTATTAACAGTGTTAGATTCGTCCTCGGCGGTATTGGCGAAGGCGACTGCCGTAGCTGGTCCAATTAAATCTCGAGCGTTGGTGCAGTCAGTCGCCGTACCCGTGCCCCAAGTAATCTCACACTGAGCACTATCGGAATTGGTTGAGCCGACCATCAAATAGGCGAAATCTTGACGAAGGGTGACGGTGGAGTTTGCGCTACCGTACATCCTGATTCTAACTTCATCACCAGAAGCTTCGTCAATATAATCAGCGGGAGTAATGTTGTTTTTGGACCAGGCATTAGTGGCCGCTGATCCAGAACAGGCGATAGAAGCAGAGGTTAAGTTCTCCCAAGTTCCGGCGGTAAAATTACGAATAGCATAGTCAAAGTTTATCCCCGTGGTACTGCAGTAGTACTCAGATTTAAAGTAAAAGGCATTCATACCAGTGTAGGTTTTGACATTCTTGAAGGTTAAGTAAGAATCAGAGATTGACCCAGCGGTGCCGGCAACATCGATCGAAACTCCGTCAGCACTCGTCACATTCTGCTGACCGGTGGCGGTATTACCGACGATGTGAGTATTGGCATATATACCAGTGACTGTGCCAACTCCAAGGTTGGTAAAGCTCGAGGCTTGATATACCGGATCAACCAAGGCATTAGCTCGCAAAAAGTCGACAGCGACATCAGCAGAGCCAACAACATCGCTATCCGACCAGTAACGAACACGAATTGGTTGGGTATCGCTAGAGGTAAAGTTGGTTAAGGGAGTTGATATGGCCGTTCCGCCGCCAGTACCACTTGAGAAGTAGCCATCATATATATGCCACTGGAAAGCGGCTGGACTCGTTAGGGCTATATCGACATCGACGTTGGAAGCATTTTGACTCATCAACGATCGCCAACCACCGCCGGTACACTGGCCGTCCGTGGTCGCATCGACCGAAGTCGACGAAACCCAATCGCAAATTTGAATCTTCAAAACTCGACTAGCCGAATCAAGGTCAACTTCTGTTTGAATGATGAGTTTATTAGCCCCTGCCAGTTTAGCGATTCCTAAATCAAGCTGCATATTGAGGTTCGGCGTCGCGGCATCGGCCGCTGTTACCTGCCAGTGAAAGTTGTCGTCGGACAGAGTTCCTTTCCAGGAACCGGTGTTAACGCCTTCGGTGGCTCCTGCCAACAGTGAGTTGGCATTTTGCCCTGTCCCGACTACTAGATTTCCGGAAGTTGGGACAAACTGATAGGTGCTGGCCAATGCCTTTGGGGGATTTTGGTTAATTGAAGATCTGGGGTTAATAAGCCAACTGGCTGAGCTGGTTACGGTGAGGAGGATCAAGATCATTAAGATCGGGATTCGGAACGGGTTATTTTTCCAGGTATCCCAAACTAGAGTCACGCTCTGGCGGTAGAGATTACGATAGATACCGTCCAGGCGTTTTTTGGCTTTTTCAACCCGCGCGGTCATCGTCTTACAATCTCCCAATTACCCAATATCAAATGACTCAATTGTGGAATTGGATATTGGGATATTGAGTAATTCACCGTGGTTTTCTCCCATTCGGAGCTTGACAAGTTAAAGCTATTTGTTATCATTTCTTTACACGCCCGGTACCTTTTGTACCGGGCATTGTTATATTCTTAATCTCAATAGCTAGGCGTCTGACGATTACTTTATTGGAGAGAAAAGAGAATTTTGATAAGACCTTTTGCTTGAAATGGTCATCGAGATCGAAAAGCAAACTACTTTGAGATTTTAGAGCGATTGTTAAGGGTAAGCGCGAGCTAAGCGAAACTAGATGAACCTTCTTGTTGAATCTCTGAGCGGTCTCGATAGCGTAGAGTAAGTCAGCGTCACCGGTGATAATTAATGCTTCGTCGTAACTATCAGTAGCCGCACCTACTGCCATATCAATCGCGAGGTGCACATCAACGCCCTTCTCTTTGCCTGTGGTCTTGGAGAAGTGTCCTTGGTAAAAAATGGTTTTGTGGTTTTTCTTGACGCTGTCGAAAAACTTCCTTTGGGTTAGCGCTAAGGTTCGCTTGGCCTTGGAATCAGTTGAGAGGTGACGCATATAGGTTCCGTAAAAGTAAATTTTCTCTAGTGAAAAATCTTGCTCCAATTGCCCGACAAAGTCAGAAAAGTTAAAGTATTGACCAGAATTCAACATCTCGGCCATCCCACCGAAAAGATTGGAGCCGTCAACGAAGGCGACGACTCGCCCGCTATCTGATTTAGCTTTGGCACCAGCCATACTCTAAAACTCCCCCTCTCCCCTGTAAGTGGATAAAAAGTAACCCTCCATGTGATTTCAATATGAAATATTAACAGTTAAATGTCAAAGAGTACCGAACCTGGGGAAAATGGCAAAAATTAAGACTAAGAGTCAGAGATAATTTAATCTTATGTAAATAAAGTAACTTTTAGTTGAGGCACAGTAGATCAGCTCAAAGAGTCAACGACGGTTTTTGAGAGTAAGAACGCTTGCACCAAGGATATTTGCAATTTCTTTGAGTTCAATTGCTAAAGATGCGATTTGTTCCTTGTATTCCACGGTAGTTTGATCGATGATAATTAACCAGTAGTCTGTCTCGTTGGCTGACTTGAGGGCGATTTGAAAAAAGCGAAGATAATCCCGCCTTGAGCTTGAAGACTTTGCTTCGTGAACGTTGGCTCCTATCGAAGTAGCGCTCCGTAGTAGTTGGTCGGCAATCGATCGAAGATATGGCTTCCGGTTAATCAACTCACATAACTTTACAGTTCTAACGGAAAAAGCAATCAATCTCTTATAAAACTGCTCTTTAAATTTTTGTTTATCATTTTCCATTTTCGTATTTACATTTTAATTTTACCACTAGGTCGTCAAGAAAATTAACAGGTTCAAATCGCTTTGAGGTTTTACGAGATCCTACCGGAAGAAAACGATCAAGTGTCTAACCCATTCTCCGGATAGATCGGGGGGCTTTGGCGGCTCGGAGGAGTTTGGCGAATTTGCGTTTCTGACGCTTGCGGTAGATGAATAAGAGGACAAACAGGATTAGTAGTGCGATGCAAAGAATAATTAGCCACATCGGGAAGACATAGAAAACTAACTCCGAGCTCAGCTGGTCGCCTTTTTCGCCGTAGAGGATATTTAGGGTGGCGACATAACGACCGATCTTCAACGGCTGATCGTAGGATTGAGTAATTAAACGATCGGCCTTCGGAAAAATGTTTTTCTGATCGAAATCGATGCTGGCGGTCTTACGGCCGAAGATGTTAGTCAGGGTGATAAAGCCTTTTGGTTTGATATGGACAGAACCGTTGTTGTGGATTCGGGAATTGAACGTGATAGGTGAGTGTTCAAAACGTATTTTATCGACTTTAAATTCTTTAACATAAGCCGAGTAGCTGATATCACCAGCCACAGCTACCAGAATTAAGCTACCAACCTTTGTTCTCGTAACGGCACCCGTGCCGCTAACTTTGTCGTTGTTTGCTAAATAGGCCAGAATTGAGCCGTATTGACCGCCTGGTTCAGCGTTGACGGGGATAGTGATAACGAACTTAACGACTTGTGTCTGTAAGGGGGTTAGGGTGAACTTCGACGGCGTAATCTTCGTCCAGTTTTTTAGGAAATAAATTGAGTCATCTTCCGCGACGATTTTAGCTTGTCCGAGTTCGTTGCCAACGAACGGCTGGATTCCCATCTGATATTTTTGGACAATCCCGCTGGTGTTAACAACTTTCATTGAGCTCTTTATGGTATCGCCGGGCTTGGCAGAGAGCTCAAAGAGCGGTGGAGAAATGGAAACTTTTGCTTGGTCTACAGTCGCTTCCTGAGCCCGGATATTGGCTGGCAAGACAGAAAAAACTAATACCAAGACCACCAGCGCTAAAATTCTCAATTTACAATTTACAATTTTCATTAAATTTTCAATTTATCAATTTTCAGTGTACCCGTATTTTGGCGTAAGCTCGATGTTATTTTCTGAAAGATTAGGGTTAACTCCTGACATTCGCTGACGATGGGCTCAGGTGGTTCAGCCAATGATGGCAGTGCTGTCCTAAGCATTCGGAGCCAATGTCTAGTTTCTTGAGCCTCTTTTTTACAGATGAAGATCTTATTACTAAAGTCTTTGCGCGAGCTAGCAGCGTTGGCTTCAGAGTAGTTTGCCCCGATGCTGGTTGCAGAGCGAATCAGCTGATTAATAATAGGGCTACAAATAGAGTCCTGCTTAATCGTTCGGCACAAAATAATCACCGATTCGCCAAACTGCGCCGTTCTTTCCTCTAAATCATATTTGCTTGATGGTTGTGTCATCCAATTGATAATTAGCTCATTGTAAATTTATTGTAAATTGCAAAATTGAGAACTGAAAATTATTACCCATTTTCAAACTATACACCCCAGTTGTCTCAACTCAACACGCTAAAACGTTCCGGTCGTAATATAGTCGGCGGTACCAGTATAGGCACCAGCGGCCTGAGTAGCGTCAGCCGAAAGCCGCCAACCGGCATAGGCGACATCACTTGAGACACCAACGATGCTCGACATAATAGTTGACGGAGCTTCAGATGCGCCTATATCGGCAACAAGCTCAAATTTTTGAGTGCCACCGCCGCATTGCTCGGCCGCCGTATCCCAGCCAGCGTTAGCTGTGGCTGCGGCATCCCCGGTGGTGTCGTCCATACAGACAGCATAACCGTTGTTAGTAGCTGTAGCCCAGGCATTTGGGGTTGTTAGGTTACATGCTCCGTCACAGGTACCAACCGCAAAAGCATTGGCGCCACTGTCTAAGCCCGCTACTGTGTAGACTGTTACTGTGTAACCGGTGCCAGCGTTGGTTACCACGGTCAGTTGTTGGCAGATATCGTAAAAAGCTTCTGTCGAGATTACTGCGTAGGGAATTGTTGTGGAGGTTGAAGTAATTTTTGTTCCGCCGGTAGTTGTACAAGAACCGGACGTAACAGCGGCAACAGCAAGAGTTAAAACCTCGTCAAGAGCGGCCGAAACGGCTATGGCCGCGGTTACGACAATGATTGTGTCTTGGGAATCTTCGTCGGTGGAATCTACCGCTAGATTGTAAGTGGCGGCTGTTGAGTTAACAATTTGCGTATTACCGGTGCCACCGCTGGTGGCGTGCGTTCCGATTTCGATGACGATTACAACACCCGCCGCCTCACCTGCATAAGTCCCACAAGCAGTAAAAGTGAAAACATCTGCGGCCACAGTGGTAATCTCGATCGTGTCGCCAGCGCAAGCGTCGGACGAATCTACAATCGTCTCTTCAACAGCGTTAACGGTGATGTCGTAATCAAGCGCATCAGTACTGGCAAAGCCAGATGTGTCAAAGCCTGAAGCAAAGGTGAGAACGAGCGTATCGCCGGCGCTAAAATCACCGCCGGTGGCTTGGTCTAAGGTGATGGTGTGGTTTGCGGCAGTCGAAGGGCGAGAATCGGTAATGACATCCTTTAGGCTGTCTGGTCGGGCGGCAAAGGCTTTTGGCACAGAGAAGCCAGACAACACGATGGCGACGATGGCCAAAAATATTAACCCCCGCTCAAGCTTTACCCTCTGCGAGGTGAACACCTGAACTGATTTTGCTAAATAATACATGTCTTTAGAATGTCCCCGTTGTAATATAGTCGGCAGTACCGGTGTAGGCACCAGCTGCCTGGGCACCGTCAGCCGATAATCTCCAGCCTATCTTGGAGATATCCGTTACCCCAACGGCACTCTGCATAATCGTTGAGGGCGTTTGAGGACCAGATAGATCGGCAACTAGTTCGAACTGCTGAGTACCTCCGCCGCACTGCCCAGCCGCTGCCCAGTCGGCGTTAGCAGTTTCAGCAGCGTTTCCGGTCGTGTCGTCCATACAGATAGCGTACCCATTAAAGGTGGCAGTTCCCCACGGAGCAGGATCGGTTAAAGTACAAGCGCCATCGCAGGAACCAACTGCAAATGGATTAGCACCAGCATCCAAACCAGTGACAGTGTAAACGGTGACTGTATAACCCGTACCGGCATTGGTAGCTACGGTCAGTTGTTGGCAGATATCGTAAAATGTTTCTGTGGATATTGTCCCGTAAGGAATTGTTGTTGCCGTACTCGCAGCGGGTTTCGTGCCACCGGTGGTTGTGCAGTTTGCATCCGCGGCCAGACCGGCCACTGTTAGGGTCAAAACTTCATCGATTGTGGCCGAAATTGCTACACCTGCTGTTAGAACCAAGACAGTATCCTGAGAGTCATCGCCGTAACTGCCGGCCACATTCAATTGAGAGGTGCCCGCTGTGGTGTTGACAATCCGGGTGGTCCCGCCAGCGGCGTTGGAACCGAACTTCATGGTGATGGCCGTACTGGCCGCCTCAGCGGTGTAGCCACTACAGGCCGTGAAAGTCACCACCTGGGAAGCAAGCACATACTCGACACTATCCGTTGCGGTACAAGAAGCTATTAGTGTTTCGCTAGTGGCGCCGTTCACAAAGTCAACATCAGTCAATGTTAAGGTCGTCAAGTTGTACCCAGCCGGGAAGGTAACAATTACAGTTTCACCAGCAATGAAAGTAGTGCTTCCAGAGAGATCGAGAACTATCTCGTGGTTAGACGCAGTCGAAGGGCGAGAGTCACTCAATGTATCCTTCAAACTGGTTGGGCGAACGGCAAAAGCGGATTGAATCCCGAAGGGCTGGGCAATTATAGCAATTAAGCTTAACACCGCTAAAACAACGCGGTAGCGATTAGCTAATTGCTTAGTTTTAGGGGCTACAAGGTAACCACGAACCATTAGAGCGACCTGATTTAACAATGATTTTATTTTTCCCCCTCGCACATACTATATATACATTGAAGCGTATCCAACAGATGTGTCAACCCCGCACTTTTCAACCGTCTTGAAGGCAATGCCCAATACGCTTTTTCAACCTTGCGTAAGACTGACCAAATTGTTTGAGCTTCTTCTCTCGATCGAGCGCATCTAGTCTCGAGGCATAACCTTCAAGGTAGACAATCTTCCACGGTCGGTAAGGTTTTGTCGCAACTGACTTACCTTCGTTGTGATCGAGTAGTCTTTTCCGCAAGTTGTTCGTCTGCCCGAAGTAAAGTCGCTGTTCTTTTCCGAGTAGTACATACACCCAATGCATAAGTTGATTGTAGCAACTTGCGACGGTTGAATAGTGCGGGGTCAACCCCACACTAATTTTTCCGATCATCTGCTCATAGCTCGCAAAAGTTTAGCTCGACGCCGGCGGAAGTACACGGTTGAACCAACCGCCAGAATTGCCAATAGCAGGACTATAATAATGAAGGGCCAGGGGATGGAGACAAATCGAGAACTGGCCACTAAGATTTTTCCGTCTTGCTTAAGAGTGAATTTGGCGTCGTAGACCCCGGGCCAGATTGTGCCGGTATAGGCGCTGATATATTGCCTCGAAGACTCGGGCATTAGGACCGAGCTCGCTAACTGGGTGACCATCTTTTGCTCACCCCAGGTTGGCGTTAAAGTCAGATCGCCATCAGCGAAAAAGAAAAATCCGGTCGGGTTACTAATTTCGGCCAGGAACGGTACCGGTGTGCTAACAACTATTTTCGGTGTCTGGAACGAGCTGATGCTCAAGCTTTCAATGGTTGGCTTCGTGGTCGAATCGACCGAAAGCAAAAACGAGGTGCTTAATGCTGGAATAATTCGGGTATTGGCGTTTTCGTCAAAATAATTTGCTGGTAGGCGAGCCTGGAAAATCAGGGCGGCGCTGTAACCACCCGGGACAGTACCCTTGGGCGCTAGGATGGTTACCTGAACTTCTTTACTGCCTTGGGCGTCCAAAATGAGGTCTGGACTGTCGAGCGTTAGCCATTCAACACCTGAGTGTGGCCTTGGCTCGGCCGTAAATTCGGGTGATCCGAGGTTGTTAATGCCACTAATACTAAATTTAGAAGCGGACAATGGGATTGGTTCCTTCCCAAGATTGGTAACTTTAATCTTCACGATCGTTTTCTCGCCTGGTTTAACGGTCTGCTGAACTAAGCCAGGGCTAATTGACAGTGTCGGGCTAATGGCGCCTTGGCCTGACGCTGACAAGGTGAATGCAAATACCGACATTAAGATTGCCAGCGTTAGAATTTTCAATTTACAATTTACAATTTTATCGCGTTCGCTCATTTTTCGTTCTGGCGAACTCAAAATCATTGAATTTTCAATCATCAAATTTTAATTTATCGGTTTTACCACATTCTGTCATTTGAAATTCAATCGAAATTTGAAATTCGCCTCTCGACTCCGCTCGAGGCGACCTGAGCACCGTCGAATGGTCGAAATTTGAAATTACTTTTCTCATGGAAAAGTTGCTGTTATCACATAAACGACGTCAGCTGTGTAATCGCCGTTAGCTTGGGTGTTCGATGGGTAGAGGCGGTAAGTAATATCGTTGGTGGCGCCTGTGGCCGGTGCGGTTCGGTCGGCAACTGGGTCGCCCGGGCCGGTGTGAGAAAAGCCAGCAAATTTAGCCCCGCCGTTGGTAAAACGATCAGCCGTGCCGCCGGTTAACGATGAGTCGTCGGTTGAATAGCCAAAGCCGTAAGACCCAGCACTGAAGGTTGTCGGAGTCGCGTTCGTACCCGTCCAATCGGCTAGTGTCACCCCACCGAAGCGGACATTAGTCATCGCTTGGGTTGACCAAGCGTAAACGACATAGCCGTTCAAGGCATTACTAGAAGCGGTCAGCGTCGATGTTTGATCACTGGGGTTGGAGCCGGGGTTAATGGTACCGAAGTCTTTCGAAGTGGAGTCCAGGCCTAGGGTTAGTGTCTGACCAAAAATCCAGTTAACGGTGTTACCGCAGTCGGTGTTGGTGCCGTCGCTAGCGATAATTGTTGATCCGCCAGAGGCATCAGATCGAGAGACATTAACATACGAGGTTTTTATTTGGTCGTTACCAACGGCAGCGACATTTAGGAGCCAACTACCGGTAATGGCGGAGTTTCTGAAGTATAGTCTCGTTCCAACCGCTTGCCCGTTCCAGTTCATATTGTTAATCGTATAGGTGGCGCCGGATTCGTATTCTACTTTCACACTAGCTGTGGTGATGGTGTAGTTGTTGGTGACGGTTGCGGCGGCGTTAAAGTCGACTCCTGCCACCCAGCCCGTTCGTTCACAGTCGGATGCAATCGTGCCGGAGCTGTTAGTAATGGTCAGGTCGTAAAACGCGTTGGTTGTCAGCATCCCACCAGACAAGGTTTGGGTACTGGTGCCACTCAAAGTGGTCGTGCCGGTATTAGCGGTAAAGGTACCCGAGTTAGCGTAGTTGCCTTTAATTGCAAATGTTGCGGCTGAGGAAGCTTGGTAAGTTTGATTAGCTCCGATAGTAAGGTTGCCGGTAACGGTGATGGCAGGATCACTCGTTTCAGCATTAACAACGGCTGATCCAGCGCCAGTCAGGGTGAAATTGCCTAAAACTTCAGTTCCAGCACATGCGTTATGTACTAAGTAGCTATTAGCATAGAAAAGGTTGTAGGTGTCAACTTCGATATCGTATACAGTTACGGTCTCACTCACTTTTTGGATACTTGTAATAGGTTCCGTTCCAGAATAGGTGGCAAGCAGATCGCCAACCCGCAGTTCCTCAACAGCTTTTGAGCTGTGGTCAGCCATAATAAAGACGTGATTTGCTGTGGCCTGCACCTGGTTGTTAATGATGTAGTACGCATCTTTAGTCCCAATAACTGTTCCAACAACTGGAGATATGACTACTTGGTTACTACTGAGGTCGTAGGATTTGACAAGGTCACCTTCTTTAAGCTCTTCAATTGGCGTACTTCCCGTGGGGGTAAGTACTTGGGTCCCAGCAAGGAAGGACGTGGCCGAAGTGGTCATTGTGTAGGTCGGTGTACCAGAGGCCGGGCTGGTTTGGAGGTTGTAATAAGCTCTCGTGCCACAACCACTAGTGATGTTGGCGCTAGTGGTATTCTCGTAGCTAATCGTGGAAGCGTTGGCTGTAAATAACCCGGTCTTTGAGAAAGGAGTACCGCTACCAGTTAAGTGGTAAGTGCGATTGCCACCATCAAAGGTGGTGGCGGCCGAAGAAATACTCATGACGCTACTAACCGTAATATCTCCGGTTCCACCAGTTTGAGTGGTAATGGTAGCGGCGGGAGAAGCGGTAAACGTAAGGCTACTAAACGTCCAAGCGGTTGAGCCAGAAGTGGTGCCAAAGTTTTTAGCGCCTGCCACACTTTGGGTGAATGTGCCGCCGGTGAGGTTGATGATACCTGCAGTTCCGGCGACGTTACCATTGACAGTAATATTCTGAGTACCGAGCAGCGATCCGGCAGTCATCGTCAGGTCGTTGGTAACAACCAAGGCGTCCTGAGGTGCCCAGCCACCGCCCGAACCGCTGAAAGTTAGGTTGTAGAATGAGTCACCAGCAGATTGGATAGTCTTACTAGTGGCGGTTGCGTTAAAGATAAAAGTAGATGTCCCAGCGTTAAACACCGCATTACTTTCATTCGTAAAATTTGTTCCGACATAGACTGTTGAGGATCCGGCGGTAAAAATCGGTGCCCCGGTATTACCAGCTACTATAAAAGTCCCGACAGTAAGAGTTTGGTTGGCGGTGTCAAACTCACTATTTCGAGAGTTTCCCCAGCCAAACCGTAACGATCCGGTGATGGTAGTTGTTCCTGCCAAGGAGATTTTATAGCCGGTGCTGATATTGTCTGTAATGGTGGTATTGTAGGTAAACGCCGGGAGGGTGAAGTTGGCAGATCCGCTGAAGTCGATGCTTCCATTACCGAGTCCAAAAGTTCCAGCAGGGTCAAGACTGAAACTCCCCCCAGTTTTGTTCATACCTTTTGAATTAAAGTCAAAGGTTCCTGTCCCGAGAGTGAATGTGCCGTTATGGGCAGCACCGTTGTTTGTTATCAGTTGTGTGGTGTTGCCACTTTGGCCAACGGTCAAGTTGTAAAATCTGGGCTCCCAAGCATTTGTCGAGCCATTTTTGATAGTTTTTGTACCCGTCCCATTCATCACAACCGTTGAGGTACCTTCGACGATACTGACACTGTCTTGAGCAACTGCACTAGTATCCCAATTACCGGAAACCGTAATAATTGAAGCCCGTTCTGTGAGAGACCAGGTGCCGGCGTTACCTGTCAGGTTGCCGCCAATAGTTAGAGCGTAGTTAAAGGTAGTATTGGTATCAAAAGTGCCGTTAGTAATATCGAAATTGTTAGTGACGCTCATCGCGTCTTGGAGCGTCCAGCCCCCACCCGAACCGTTGAAAATAATATTATATAATGCTGAGCCGCCAGTCATGGTTCCAGTGAGGGTTCGGCCGGTACTCGTTGAGCTGAAGGTCACTGTCCCTGTGCGAGCGGTAAAGGTACCGGAATTTGACCAGTTACCCCCAACTGTTAAGGCATAAGGAGTGGCCGTCACATCAAACTCACCCGCGGTGATAGTGAGATTACCACCATTATCTGTAAGGGTTGCTTCCTCTAGCACATAAACCTCGGAACCGTTATTAACGGTTAGGTGGTGGTAGGTAGCGGACTGAACGGTTGAGTTGCCACCAGCGTTGTTGCCGGTGTAGGCGAAAGTGGAGGTAGCGGCAGTTAAGGCTCCAGCCGGGGAGGCGAGCAGTTGGAATGAGTCACCGGTTGTGCCACTTAAAGTCCAGGTGCGGTTACCAGCATCTAACGTTGTGGTGGCTCCAGAAGAATCACCGGATTTTCCAACCCTCAAAATGTCACTGACGGTTATTCCACCACTTCCACCTGTTTGGGTGGTAATAGTTCTTCCTGCTGCTGGGGCACCGAGCGAGTTAGAAAAAGTTAGATCATAAAATGTCCAAGCAGTACTGCCACTTGTTGTGCCAAAGTTTTTATTAACCCCTACCCGCTGTTCAAACGTCCCCCCAGTTAAGCTGATAACCCCTGAGGTTCCAGCGACATTGCCGTTGACGGTGATGTTTTGGGTACCGTTCAAGGTGCCAGCGGTCATCGTGAGGTCGTTAGCAATTGCCACGGCTGCATCAGGTTGGACGGTTGCGGCTCCGTTCACGATCACGTTGTAAAGGGTCTGGCTGTTAGGAGAGTATGTCGAGGTACCAGTCGACGGGGCAAAGGTGAATGTTGAAGTGCCGTCATCGACCGCTAATGTTCCGGTGCCGTTGACGAACTTAACATGGCCGGTTGCTGAGATGAAAGCGGTTTGGAAATTGGCAGTATGAGTTCCGCCATTGGAGTTGACGTAAAAAGTGTCGGTAGCACTCGCGCGATTGAAGGTGGCGGTGCTTGATCCCCAATTCGAACTCGTGGCGCCATTGTCGGTTGAGTCGCCCTGGACCCATTTATCTGCGTTAATGGTGTAGTTTTGGGTATTAAAGGTTGCCGTTCCCGTAGCGTCTGCTTTTACCTGCGTGTATCCGCTGGTAGTAATATTACCCCCGACATTAAAAGTCACCAGTCCCGCGACATCGCTGTGCATCAGGATACTCCAGGTGCCGTAGTTGGTGGCACCAGTGACGGTAACAGTCGCGGCGCTTAGTTTACGCAACTGGAAGGTGGCATTAGAACCAGATAGGGTTGCTCCTGTTCCTAATACTAAGTCGGCTCCAGCTGTTCTAAACAGTTCAAATTCACAGGTGACCGAACACGTCATCGTGCCGCCACTGGCATCACCGATGGTTAAAATGCCAAAGACATCGGTTCGGGCTCTGGTCATCGTGGTTGTTTTGGTGTTGTAGGCAACGGTCAGGTTTTCAAACTGGGTCGTACCCGTACCTGCGATATTGCCGTCACCATTAAGCTGAACGGTTGAGCTGTCGCGGGTGAAGACACCGTTTAGGTCCACCGTCCAGTGGCGACTGACGGTGATTGTTGAAGTCCGGGCTCGGAAAACAGCACTAGCACTACCAGCGATTGCGACATCACGGGTAACGTTAACGGCGTGGTTACTAGTAGTGGTGTCAAATGTTCCGAGAGTAATAGTAAGATCGTTAGTGATGATGACCGCGCCACTAGGTGTTACTGTTCCCCCAGAGCCGTTCAAGATCACGTTATATAGAGATTGACCATTCGGAGCGTAAGTCTTAGAACCGGAAGTATGGACCCAGGTAATTGTCGAAGTTCCAGGGGTTACCGTTATAGCGGGAGTGCCGTTAATAAACAGAACGGCGCCGGAAACCGTCACTGACGAGCTACCAAGATTAAGGGTACTGCTTGTTCCGCCGTAGGTAGCGTGAGGAAGGATGGAGTTGGTTGTACTACTCAAAGTAACGGTGCTAGAGCCGAAGCCAACAGCAACCGGGCCATCACGCCCAGCATTGCCATCACCGAACTGCAAAGTAGCCGCGGTTAGAGCGAAGTTTTGGGTGTTGACAGTTGTTCCAGTTACAGCCGTATTGGCCGCAACATAGACACTTCCGGTAGTTGTAATATCACCAGCGAAATTATAAATGCTGTTATTAGCAGTTGCGTACGGTTCAATGGCCCAGTTCCCGTAATTGCCACCGGCCATTGTGAAAGTGGAGCCAGCCCCTCCGTTAATAAGGAAGCTCATTACAGAGCCACCAGTGAGCGTGGTAGCGGCGCCAAAGACGAGAGGAGTTTTGCTAATACTACCAGCGAGGTTAATGTACGAGGCGGCCTGACTGACCGTTCCCCCATTCAGGGTCATCACTCCATTAACTTGGTTCATACTGGTGCCGACGGTAATCGTTTTACCCGAGCCGGCCAACTGAAGGTTGTACATCTGGCTAGCAGAGTTGAGGGTACCGGTGTTGTCAGCCGTACCAGTCATATTAACCGTTGAGGCAGTGCCTTCGGTGAATTTGTTGCCAGTATCGTTAAAATCGTTACCAACAGTAATTGTTGAACCGTTACCAATCAGAACAACGCCGGCAGTGTTAGCTAGCGTCAGGTCTCGAGCGACGTTAACGGCGTAGTTTGAGCCGGTCGTATCAAGCGATCCGTTGGTAACTGTCAGGTCTCGGCCGGTGCCGGTTGTACCTTCAAGGACGAAGGTTTCGGAGGAGTTGTTGGGGATTAGGTCGTAGTAAGTTGCCGACTGAATAGTTGTACTGCCAGCACCGTTATTGCCGGTGTAGGTGAAGGTTGAGCTGGCGGCGGTTAGTGATCCGGCGGGGGAAGCAAGTATTTGGAAAGAGTCACCAGTAGTACCAGACAGAGTCCAAGTGCGATTGCCGGCATCGAAGTAAGTGCCACAACCGTCAGCGGCCTTACCTATTCTCATAACATCGCTAACTGTTATTCCCCCTGATCCGCCGGTTTGAGTCGTGATGAAAAATGCGGCACAGATTGGGGAGTTAGGATTCGAAAATGTCAGATCGTAGAATGTCCAAGCGGTTGAGCCGCTCGTTGTCCCGAAGTTCTTGGCCGCCCCAACTCTTTGCTCAAAAGTCCCACCCGTCATAGTAATCGTTCCTGCGGTGCCAGCAACGTTACCACTAACAGTTACATTTTGTGTTCCATTCAAGTCACCAGCCGTAATAGTAAGATCATTAGTAACGGTTAGAGCGTCAACAATAGTGATATCGTCGCCAGTATCGTCAATAATAAGGTTGTAAAAACTCTGGCCGGCAGAGGTCATGTCGCCATCGGCAGTTGCGTTACCCATTGTTACAGTTGATGTCCCAGGGGTGATCACGGCGGTATCGAGATTTTCCCAGTTACTACCTATGGCGTAGCTCGCCGAGCCCAAACTCATTGCAACTGTGCCGGCAGTGGATGTAAAACGGAAAAGTGCTGTCACGATCCAGGCAGTATTGTTGACGGTATTATCAATTGTTAGTGCACCGGTAATATTATTAGTAGTTACAAATGTATAAACATTCATTGTTCCGGCTCCGATTGTGTAGGTTTGAGTTCCAGACGCTGGGCGGAAGTAGAGGTTACCAGCATAAGTATAGGCAGGGATGGTGGTGCTGCCAGTCATGGAATAATAGAAGTTGGGGACACTAATTGTGCCAGTGTATGAATAGGTAGGAGTTGCATTAGTAACATGGAAGCAACCTCCACTGCCGCCAATAGTACCCGCAATTGTTAATGTGGTGCCGGTACCGCCGTCGTAATAAATCGCTTGGGCGCAGCCGGCAACGCTGTTGAGCGTTCCTTGGATGTTGAGATCACTGATGACATGGATATCTGTTGCTGTCTGTGTGTAAATAGCTCCACCAGAAATAGTTAATTTGTTAAAGTGAGTGCCCGAACCGCCGTTGGTGGTAATCGTCTTAGTTGTTCCCGAAAGGACGACTATTGAAGTCCCATAGCCAGTGGCCTGAGTTGTCCAAGTTGAGTTGCTTTGCGTCCAGTTGCCGCTAACAGTAATAGTTGAGGCCTGGGCTTTATAGGTAGTGCCGGAGGAAAATGTTAGATCGCCTGCAACCGTTAGGGCGTAGTTACCAGTTGAATCGGCATCTACCGTGCCATTAGTTAAGTTGAAATTACTGGCAGTCTCAACTGCTGCGCCGTACGTCCAGCCACCACCGACGCCGTTGAAAGTGAGAACATAAAACTTGCCTGTTGCACCAGTCATTGTCCCAGTGAGAGTTTTACCGGTAGTAGTGGCGTTGAAAGTGACGGTTCCAGAATTAGCTAAGAATGTTCCAGAGTTAGAGTAACTACCGCCGATGGTTAAGGCGAAGTTGCCGGCAGTCACGTCTAATGTACCGGCCGTAATAGTTAGGTTGTTCGAAGTGATTGTTGCGGCTTCTAGGACGTAGATCTCAGAGCCGTTGTTCGGAGTTAGATTGTAGTAAGTGGTTGATTGAATGATTGTGTTGCCAGCGCCGTTATTGCCAGTGAAGGTAAAAGTGGATGTAGTGGCCGTAAACGTTGGACTGGCGGTGAACACAAAAGGATTACCGTTGGTTCCCGAAAGAGTGTATGTTTTTGCGTCAGCGTCAAATGAAAGCGTATCGGCGGTGGCGTCAAGCGTAAAAATACCTGAAACGGTAATCCCGCCACTTCCGGTCGCTGCGATTGCTGTTCCTGCTGAGTACGAAGCAGTTAGGGAAAGGTTGTTGAAAGTCCAAGCAGTGTTGCCCCCAAATAAAACGGCTCCTGATCCACCAAGAGTAAGAGTTCCGCCGGTTAAATTGATCGTCCCGTTACCTGTTAGGTCGGGATCGGCACCACCGTCGCCGACGCTAAGGTCTTGGGTCCCCAGTAACGATCCCGCCGTCATGGTTAAATCGTTGGTAGCCGTAACCGCCGCGCTTGGTGTCCACTCGCCGCCCGAACCGTTAAATGTAAGGTTGTAGAAAGCCGAAGCACTGGTCATGGTCCCCGCTAGAGTATTGCCAGTATCGGTCGCGTTGAATGTTATGGTACCGGATTGAGCGGTAAAAGTGCCGGAGTTAGAATAATTGTTGCCGATCGTCAGGGCGTAGTTAGAAACTGTCACATCAAGAATGGCACTAGCGTGAGTGATGGTGAGATTATTTGTTACAACAGTGTCTCCTTCCAAAACGAAGGTATCAGCGGCGTTTAGCTCCAGGTCATAATACGAGCTGGTCATTGATTGGATGGTCGTATTCCCTCCAGCATTAGCTCCGGTGTAATAGAGTTTAGAAGTACCACCTGTTAAAGCTCCGGCGGGGGAAGCCAAAAGTTGGAACGGATCACCGCCAGTACCAGATAGGGTCCAAATTCTATTGCCGGCGTCCAAGGTTGCCGTACCTGCGTCACCGCTCACACCAACTTTCAAAATCCCACTAACTGTAATCCCGCCAGAGCCGCCTGTTTGAGTAGTAAAGGTAATTCCTGACACACCGGTGTTGGAAAAAGACAGACTACTAAACGTCCAGGCCGTAGAGCCCGACGTGGTACCAAAGTTTTTAGAGGCAGCCGCAGTTTGAAGAAATGTTCCACCAGTTAAGCTAAAAGCTCCGGCTGTGCCAGCGACGTTACTATTAGCCGTGACGTTTTGAGTTCCAAGGAGCGTTCCGGCCGTCATCGTTATATCGCCATTTATGTTAACGGCCGCGCTTGGTGTCCACTCACCGGCAGCGCCGTTAAAGATGAGGTTGTAGAAAGACGACGAACCGCTCAGAGTTCCTCCGAGCGTATTGCCCGTATCTGTGGCGTTGAAGGTGACGGTGCCACTACGAGCCGTGAAGGTGCCGGAGTTAAGGTAATTGCCGCCGATTGTGAGGCCCCAGTTGGAGCCACTAACCGCATCCAAAATAGCAGATGCCTGAATGGTTAAGTTTCCAGTTGCTGTAGTAGCTTCCTCTAAAACATAGGTGTCGAAGGAACAGATCGCGGAGCAGCCTATATCAAGATTGAAATATGAGCCAGCCCCGCCTCTTTCTATAGTTGTATTTCCCGCCCCGTTCTCACCCCGATAAGCAAAGGTTGATGTCGAACCAGTTAACGACCCTGCTGGAGAAGCCAGGACTTGGAAGGGATCACCAGCAGCGCCGCTTAATGTCCAAGTACGGTTACCGGCATTGAGAGTTGTTGTCGCTCCGGCGGCGTCGCCGGACGCACCGACTCGAAGAATTGAAGAGACGGTGATACCGCCAGAACCACCGGTCTGGGTGGTTACAGTAAACGGACTGGAAGCGTGAGAATTAGAGAAGGTCAGACTAACAAAAGTCCAGGCACTGGAACCGGAAGTCGTACCAAAATTCTCCGCTGCCGCTACCCTTTGCGTAAAGGTACTTGAGCCGCTCATGGTAATTGCTCCAACTCCAGTGGCGCTACCGTTTACTGTCACATCAACCGAACCGCTCATCGTCCCGCCAGTATTGGAAAGATCATTGGCAACCTGAACAGCATTAGTGCTTAGCGAGAGCGTACTGGCGCCAGAATGAGTGAGGTTATAGAATTGCTTCGTACTGCCGGTACCGCCGGAAATGATCGTTTGGGTACCGCTGGTGGCGGCAAAATCAACTGTGCCGGTGTCAGCGTTAAAGGTGCCACCGATACTATTTGTCCAGCTACCTTTGACGGTTAAATTGGCGGCGCCCATCGTCAGTATCCCCTGGGATTGTGAAAACGTGACACTGCCGTTGAACGTGACAGTTTGGCCGTTAAGATTGGTAATATTGGCTCGACTACAGCAGTCGCTTACCGTCAGATTGCCGGTAAAGGTTGTAGTCCCTTGGAAAATAAGACTATAGGTATTTGGGAGGGAGTTAACCAGGCCGGAGTTATAGGTATAGGCGAGTAGGTTAACGTTGGCAGAGCCGCCGTGGAAGTAGAGCGAGCCGTTACCAGTTCCCCAAGTTCCCGCAAGAGAAAGTGGATTTGTCGGCGGAGAAGCCATAAAGAAGGTTTTTGAATTCAGGTCAAAGGTACCGGCCCCTAAGGTCAGCACGTTTTCAACAGCGAACGATTGTTGCATCTGGGTTGTTTTACCGACGGCCTGACCGACGTTCAAGTTCCAAAAACGGCCTTCCCACGTATTAGTTGCCCCTGTCGTTATCGTCTTCGTTCCGGTTCCGTCCATGATAACCGTCGAGCCACCCTCAACAATATTGACGCTATCTTGGGCAATCGCTGATGTATTCCAGTTCCCTGAAACAGTGATAGTCGAGTTACGCTCATTGAGTGTCCATGTTCCTGAGTTACCGGTAAAATTGCCGCCGACAGTTAGGGCATAGTTAAAAGTACTGTTAGTGTCGAGGGTCCCATTAGTAATATCGAAGTTGTTAGTGACACTCATCGCATCTTGGAGGGTCCAACCACCACCAGAGCCGTTGAAGATGATGTTGTAAAAAGATTGGGCGTTGGAGGTAATGGTTTTGCCGGTGGCGACGGCATTGAATGTGACAGTGGAAGTTCCAGGCGTAACGGTTATTACCCCGGTGCCGTCTTTGTATTTTAGGTTGCCTGCTATCGAGACCGATGAAGATCCCAAGTTCAAGGTATGTGTGCCACAGTTCGGACCAACATAAAGTGCGTCGGTAGTGCTTGTTAGCGATACTACAGATGCATTGAAACTAACTGCCCACGAGCCGGTTCTCGTTGGTGCACAGTCAGCGATAGAAAAAAGGAGAGCAGTAATAGAGTAGTTACTAGCAGTTGTTGTAAAAGCACTTCCCGTTACACCGTTAGCCGCTTGGAGTTTCATTACCCCCGTCGTGGTAACGTTTCCGCCAAGTTGCCAAGTATTGCTGTTGGATGCCGTGTAAGTGTCAACACCCCAGGATCCGTAGTTTCCTCCGGGGATCGTTATCGTCAAGCTAGCAGCATCCGGTCGGAAATACAGATCTCGATTACCTGTAAGTGTCGTTGCTGAGGCAAAGACTACCGGCGTGCAAGAAATAGTGCAATGAAGATTCAACCAAGACGAGCCTCCTTCGGCGACTGTTCCGCCATTGAAAGTTAAAACATTATAAACATCGAAGCTGTTGGTTGAGATAGTTGTTGTGAAACCCGATGACCCCCACTGGAGATTATAATACTGACTACCACTTGCAGATGTGAACGTCCCGGTACCGGACATAATTACTGTTGAAGTATCGTGGGCAAACTTGTCGCCCGTATCATTGTAATGTCGGGCGATATTGAGTGTCGAGCTACCAGCGGTGTAAGAAACTCCAGCCGTGTTAGCGAGTGTAAAGTCACGAGTAACAGTTAGATTTTGGTTGCCGGCCGTGATAGCGCCGTTGGTGCCATTAAAATCATTGGCCACCTCGACAGCGTTACTGAATGTCCAGCCACCAGCGGCGCCATTAAATGTTAGGTTGTAGAATTTGCCAGTCGCGCCGGTCATCGTGCCGCCGAGGGTTTTGCCGGTGGCAGTGGAGGAGAAAGTTACCGTGCCGCTGGCGGCGGTGAAAGTGCCGGAATTGCTCCAGTTGCCGGAAACGGTGATGGCGTTGGTGGTGGAGACGGTCAAAGTGCCGCCGTTATCAATGGTGACCCCAGCGACCGTGACCGAAGCGGTGTCCTCGGTGATATTGTGGGTGTTAAGAATTTGAACCGTATCGCCCGCTTGAGGCGTAGTGAACCCACAGTTCGTCCAGGAAAGGGCGTCGCTCCAGTTACCGGTGGCGGCTGATTGACAGGCGTTGTCGGAGGCGATTAACCACGACCTGGGTTCCACCCACTTCGTGGAATTTTCAATTTTCGAATTTTGTCGGACTTCGCCTCCATAGCTTCTTCGCTGCGCTTCGTCGCTATCAGTTTTCAATGAATTTTCAATGCTTGAATTTTCAATTTCCGCGGGCTTGCCCGCCGTAGTTGCCTCCTTCGCCGAAGTGGCTACGGAAGCCGAGTCAACGGAGGCGGGGCCGAGTTCAAATAAAAACGGTGAGATGTTAGGGGTTTTGAAGGAATAAGTGAGGGAGTAAGTTTGACCGGCCTTGGCATCGATTGTCCAGTGTAGTTTAGTTGGGCTATCTGCGGTCTTTGTTACCTTCGCTTCTGTATCTTTAATCTCAAAATTATTTGGTACAAATTCATCCAAACCGTAACTGCCGTCTTTGGTGGCTTCGAAATTGAGGGTGTAGTCGTAATCGACGGGTGGATAGGTTCGGGTGGCGCCGACGCGTTGGAGATAGAAATCTTGATTGGCTTTGACGCTAAACTGGTCGTGGAGGGTGCGAGTGCCTTCTCCGGCCTTAGCAATGATTTTAACTTTGTAGTTGCCCTCAGCTTTTGGTTGATAGTTGGCCTCGTAGTCGGGGCGATCAGTTTTACCGTAAACTTCACAGTCTTTATTGACTCGAACGGTGCCGTTGGCAGTGTCGAGGGTGGTGATTTTGCCGTTTGGGTCAGTGACCTCAACGGTCATTGCGGCCGTACAAACCATTTTGCCCCTATCGTCGAGCACGGCCAGGCTAAAGAAAGCCTCTTTGCCAACTGGATAGACGGCGTAGTCAGGGTTGAAAGCTAACACGCCCCAGAGAACTTTTTGGTCGTTGACCACTTGATCGGTATTTTTCTTGAGGGTTTTGATATCGTAGGCGCCGGGTGAAAGCTGCTGATTGTTGTCGCTAATCTTTATTTCATCTGGGCTAGCAGTGTCAATCTTGACTTGGTCAGTGATTGTCTCGCCACCAACAGCTTTAGTTAGAGAGATTTCGGTTTCGCCGACGGCTGTCTTCGGTTGCTCTAATTTAACAGTGTCTTCGGCCGAAACAACTTCGTAATTACCCTTGAAATACTCGTTGGGTTGGCTACTACGAGCGGCGACCTCCGCAACGGGAATAAACTGCGGATCAAGTTGGATAGTCTCGGCAACCGTGGTCTGGCTGACGTTGTTAGAATTAACAACTTCGTTAAGTTGGGCGCGAATTGGTCCAAAGAAGGCCAGCACCCCCAAACCGATGACGAGGGCGAACAGAAAAGAGAAAAACCTGACCGGTCGAAGGGCATATTCAGACAACACAGTTGCCCGCGTCTGTCGGAATATTCCGTCAAGTCGAGTTTTTCCTGGTATTGGCATACCCTAATACTCCCCCTCTCCCCTGTAAGTGGATATAAACAAACCCTCCATGTAGATTAACAATGCCTAATTTCTGTGGGGTCGTCAACCTGATTTAACAGGTTCAAAATTAGTTGACGATTGATCAAAAAAAAGCTGTCTGGTTGGGTCTTGAGAGTTGGCTATTTACTTCTTTTCCACCCGGGTGTAGCTGGCGGTGAGTTTGGTTTTGGCAATCGAGTTGTCTTCGATTTCTTTCTTCGCTTCGGCCAGGCCGGCATCGGAAGTAATTGAGAGAGAATTATTTTCGATGGCGTAGAGGGTGAAGGTGTAATCGTGGGCTTCGCCTTCTGGCGGGCAAGGTCCGCCGTAAGCAAAGTTGCCAAAAATGTTACGACCGATCGTGCCAGGTGGACGAATACCTTGGGTAAATTTCGTGGTTCCGATCGGAATATTCCAAACCGTCATATGGGCTAGAAAAGGGGAGTCCTTGTACTGGTTCTTATCCAAGTCTTGGTCTTCGACGATAAAGGCTAAAGACTTGGCTTTTTTGGGGATATTGCCGATAGTGAACTCCGGGCTAAGATTGTCACCGTCACAGGTAAACTGGGTGGGCAGTTGATCACCAGTTTTGAAAGAAGGGCTCCGGAGCTTGAAACTAGTCTCGGATCTGGCGACGCGCTGACTATTCCAAGCTAAGCCGGAGATTCCAATTATCACTAGCAAAATCAGCATGGCGATGTTGTAAGGGTTCCGTAGAAAGTGCCCAATCCATCTCTGTGGTCGTCTGGGTCGCCAGGTCAAAAAAACGGTTAGGCGTGTAAGTCTCGGTAGCGTTAGTTTTGGAAGCCTTATTCTTGGCAACTGCATAACTTCAAGTAACCCGAACACGCAAAGAAGTTCAAGCTTTATGGTTGGAACATTTTCGGGTAAAATTAGGCGCGATGAAACTTATGAGCCAAAGGTTGGCGAAAAGTCGCCTGAAGTTTGACGTAGAACTAACCGCCGAGGAAGTGGCGGTGCATTTTAAACACGCCCTTGAGCACTTAGCCACAACGGTCAAGGTCTCTGGTTTTCGTCCAGGCAAAGCGCCGGCCAATTTAGTTAAAGAACAGATTGACCCCTCTAAGTTACGTGAGGAAGCCTATAGCTTAGCGGTGCAGTCCGCCTGGCGCAAAATACTCGAAGATCTCAAAGAGCTTCCGATCCAGGACCCTGAAGTTGACTTGGTTGAGTTTGTGGAAGGGAAGAGCGCCAAACTTGCTTTGGAATTCGACATCCGCCCAGAGGTGAAAGTCGGAAATTACTCTAAAATAAAACTACCGAAAATTAAGGGTGAAGAGGCGAGTGACAAAGAGGTAGAGGTGCTGATGAACTCGTTGCGACGAGCGCACGCTAAAACTGTTGCCAAAATGGCGCCGGCAAGTTTGGGTGATAAGGTTCATGTGGACTTTGGGGGCTCTATAAAAGGGGTGCGCAAAGACAAGCTGACCAGTAAAAATTTCCCACTGGTTTTGGGCCACGCTAACACCATTCCCGGGTTTGACCAGCAGCTAGTGGGATTGAAAAAGGGTGACAAAAAAACTTTTACGCTCCACTTTCCAAAAGACCACTTCGATAAAGAGCTTGCTGGCCAAGCGGTAGATTTCAATGCGGAAATCCAGGAGGTATTTGACGTTATTCTACCAGAGATAGACACGGAGTTTGCCAAGAGCTTCGGCCATACAAAACCCGAACAGCTAACAAAAGCAATGCGTGAAGATATCACCCGAAGAAAGACCGAAGAAAACTTCACTCTCCAGAAGGCGAAGTGGCTCTCCGAATTTGAAAAGTTAGTGAAATGCGAGCTACCAAAGACGTTAGTTGAGGCAGAAGTGGATCGTTCACGTGAGGCTTGGCAGAAGTTTCTAACAGATCGGCTTCTCAAACAGGATCAATGGCTTAAAGACAGGGGAATGACGCTGGAACAGCTGGAAACCGACTGGACCAAGGCAGCTCAAGCTTCAGTAAGAATTGGTTTGGGTCTGGCCGAAGCGGCGAAAGCGATGAAAAGAGAGCTCAAATCGAACGAAGAGTTCCAGGGCTTGCTCGATGAGTTAGTGAAGAAAGCAATTGACCCCGCACTAAACAGCTAAACTTTTGCCCCCAACTCTTAGCTAGCTCAGCGGACTTGGCTCCATTTCTGGAGATTCCATAGGAGTATCGTCTAAACAAAAGTAAGGGTGAAGAGTTGTTAGTTGTTAAGTGCGGGGTTGACTTCTGTAAAGGGAACTTTACAATTTCTGTAAATGTCTAGAGAAATCCAGAACCAAATACTCGTACCCATGGTTATCGAGAAAACGCCGTTTGGTGAACGGGCGTATGACATCTATTCGCGGTTGCTTAAAGACCGAATTATTTTTGTTGGCGGTGGTATCGATGATCACGTTGCGAACCTTATTATGGCGCAGCTTCTCTTTTTGGAGAGCGAGAACGACAAGAAGGATATTCAGATTTACGTTAACAGTCACGGCGGCTCGGTGCCGGCAGGTTTGGCAATTTACGACACGATGCAGCATATCAAGCCAGATGTATCGACGATTTGTATCGGCATGGCCGCTTCGATGGGAGCGTTTCTGCTTGCCGGCGGCGCTAAGGGCAAGCGCTTTGCTTTGCCGAACGCTCGGATAATGACGCATCAGCTTATGGTTTCCGGCCTTGAGGGCCAGGCGAGTGATATAGAGATTGAAGCCCGCGAAGTGCTGCGAATGAAAAAACTCATGAACGAAATCCTGGCCAAAAACACCGGTCAAAAACTCGAGAAAATCGAAAAAGACACCGACCGAAACAACTGGATGAGCCCTGACGAAGCCAAATCCTACGGTTTGATCGACAAAGTTCTCCAGAGCCCTTGACGCCCGCCGTCGCGATCTATAGAATTAATATTACAATTTGTCTCTTTAACAACTGACACAACCGTCAGGTGAATATTTGGCGGTTGCAAGAATGCTACGGCGCGAGAGCGTCGTAGAGAGTTGACTCCACTGGGGTCAACTCAAGCCAGTTCACGAGTATGGAAAACAACTCGTGCCTTGCTCGGTTAAACGAGCAGGTGCAAAGTTTTCTGCGAAACTGGGAGTTTTACGCTTTATATCGGTCAAGCCTAGAGTTTGACTGCGAGACGTTTCTCTTGAAGAAACGGCGAGAAGCAAACTCTCATAAAAGTTTCGTAGAAACTTATTATGAGAGTTTGATCCTGGCTCAGGATGAACGCTGGCGGCGTGCCTAATACATGCAAGTCGAATGCCACACCTCTTAGCTTTTGTGCATAATGATGAAAATGCATTATGTCTACCTGCTAAAGAGTAAAAAGAATGGCCGATTGTATACCGGATTTACCGATGACTTGAAACAGCGTCTTCAAGATCATAACACGGGTAAATCGCCGTATACGAAAAACAATCGGCCGTATGTGCTCATCTACTACGAAGCGTATGCTTCTAGATTTGATGCACAAAAGCGGGAACGAAGCCTCAAGCTTCGTTCGAACGCGTCTCTCCAATTACGACGACGAATCAAATTGTCGATCGACGAAGGTTGAGAGGTGTGGCATGGCGAACGGGTGAGTAATGCACAAGAACGTGCTCCGAAGTTGGGGATAACCCCTCGAAAGAGGGAATAACACTCAATGGTCCCAGCGCATCTCATTGCACTCGATGCGAATTACCAATTATCAATTTGCAATTTTCAATAAATGTTCAATGAATTAATTTTCAAACATTGAAACATTGGAAATTCAATGAAAATTGAAAACTGGAAATTTAGAATTCATCGAGCGTAGCGAGATGTGCTGGGTAAAAATTTATTGCTTCGGAAGCGGCTTGTGTCCTATCAGCTAGTTGGTGAGGTAATGGCTTACCAAGGCGATGACGGGTAGCTGGTCTGAGAGGACGATCAGCCACAGTGGAACTGAGATACGGTCCACACTCCTACGGGAGGCAGCAGTAGGGAATTGTCGGCAATGGGCGAAAGCCTGACCGCGCGACGCCGCGTGTAGGAAGAAGGCCTTCGGGTTGTAAACTACTTTTGTGAGGGACAATTATGATGGTACCTCAAGAATAAGGGGCTGCTAACTACGTGCCAGCAGCAGCGGTAATACGTAGGCCCCAAGCGTTATCCGGAATTATTGGGCGTAAAGAGCGCGTAGGCGTCTTTATAAGTCGGTCGTTAAATCTCACTGCCTAACAGTGAGACCGCGAGCGATACTATAAGGATTGAGTTTTGCAGGGGCTAGCAGAATTTCTGGAGTAGAGGTGAAATTCGTTGATACCAGAAGGAATACCAATGGCGAAGGCAGCTAGCTGGGCAATAACTGACGCTGAGAGCGCGAAAGCGTGGGGAGCGAACGGGATTAGATACCCCGGTAGTCCACGCCGTAAACGATGTCTACTAGCAATAGGGAGAGTCGACCCTTTCTGTTGCGAAGCTAACGCGTCAAGTAGACCGCCTGGGAAGTACGATCGCAAGATTAAAACTCAAAGGAATTGGCGGGGGCTCGCACAAGTGGTGGAGCATGTGGTTTAATTCGACACTAACCGAGAAACCTTATCCCAGATTTGACATGTATGGAATCCCCAAGAAACTGGGGAGTGCCGCAAGGAGCCATAACACAGGTATTGCACGGTCGTCGTCAGTTCGTGGCGTGAGCTGTGAGGTTAAGTCCTTAAACGAACGAAACCCTTGTCCTATGTTGGATTTTCATAGGAGACTGCCCTGGTAACAGGGAGGAAGGTGGGGATGACGTCAGATCCGCGTGGTCTTTATGTCTGGGGCTACACACGTGCTACAATCCTATCGACAATGGGTTGCCAAGTCGCAAGACGGAGCTAATCCCATCAAAAGATAGGTCAGTTCGGATTGGAGTCTGCAACTCGACTCCATGAAGCCGGAATCACTAGTAATCGTGGATCAGCATGCCACGGTGAATACGTTCTCGAGCCTTGCACACAACAATAACTGCGCCAGGTAGTGTATTTTTCAAGGGGGTTAAAATCCCTCTCTGCCAGTTGGCGGATAGTTGAAAGACAAGGCAATCACCGCGAGGTGACGCCTGAAGAGTCTGAAGTAACAAAAAACAGCCTATCCCTCGTAATGAGGAAGGAAGCTGACAACGAGCTCGCCGGTGTGTCGGAGCGAAGTTGTCCAGATGAAAGCTTGAATGGATGTTTGGAACTGAAAATTATATGACCCTGGGAGATCTCATATTCTGCTAGAGTAAAAAAGAACATGAGAAGTCAGCAGCGTCGTAGTACTCCGCTACGCTTGAAAGAGCGAAGTGGGGGAAGGACAAAGCCGGTAATTTACATTATCGGACTCGCCGAGTGCGGGAAAACCGCTCGCTCGGTCCACCTACGCGTAAAGCTACGGTGGATCCCCTGAAGCTCGATCGAGCGAAGGGGGATGGGAACTCGGAGCTAGCTCTAAGCTACCGAAATCCGCCCGTCAAGTTGGCCGAATCGGTAACACCAGAAGCGTCAGGATAACCTGGCACCAAGGTGGGATCGGTAAGGAAAGCTAAGTCGTTGATTTGTAAAAAATGTTGCGACTCTCATCAGTAATGATGATGACAAAACTTGGCTATATGCTGGAACAACTCAGTATCCGACAGTACCCTTCGACTAATCCTCAGGGTGAAAATCTGTTCGGTGGAGTCAATCAGCAGGAAAGGTTTTATCACATTTATGTGATAAAAAATCCTCAGAGGCCATATGCCAAGCCCCGTTACAAACGGGTGAAGATATGGTCCATACGTCACAGCGATGTGATGACGAAAATGAACAAGGTATCGCTAGGGGAATCTGGCGATGGATCACCTCCTTTCTAGGGAGTATAAGTTACAGAAATCGATCAACGCTTAAGAGCGTTGAAGCAATCAGCCATCAGCCGCCAGCTGTCAGCATTTGCCGATAGCCGAAAGCTGAAAGCTGAGAAATTATATTCTTGCAACCGCTAAGTGTTAAAAACGCTAGCAACTCCCCGAACTTTAGTCGGTCACTTCCTTGCTAAGTATTTTTTGACGTGGTTAGATGTTTAAGGAGGATGAATTTTTATCGCAGAATGATTGTGTTTATCTTAAGTGTAAACCAGCGTAAACGAAGTGGTTTCACGCTAGTTGAGCTGTTAATGGTAATTGCGATCATTGGAATTCTCGCTTCACTCACTCTTGTCTCACTACGAGGTGCAGGAGCAAAGGCTCGCGACGCCAAAGTTAAAACAAACGTTGCTTCAATTGATAAGGCTTTATCTCAGTATGAGTTGGATAATCAAAAATTCTACGTAGATGGCGCTAATGCAACGATAGATATTACTGAAAGTGGTTCTCTGGCGATCAACCTCGCTACTTACATAAAGTCAACAGCCTTCAATCCAACAAAAGTCGCTAAATACACTACCAATCCATCTGGTTCGAGCTACGCGATGGCCTGGGAGCTGGAAAATACAACCGAGACGGCAGTTACAAGTGGTAGTGGTGTTTATGGAACTAATAGCGCAAACCTAGCGGGTCGAATTGTCGCATCCGGGACAACTTCTTCGGCGGCCTCCTTCAATGGGTCAACCAACCTAATTGCTACTGACAGCGCCGATACATATACTAACAAATCGCAACTTACAGTATTGGCGTGGATTAATCTCTTAACCACCCCTTCGGCTTACGGTCGCGTTGTCGGTAAATACAAATATGTTAGTGGCAACACTGGATCTTGGATGATGAGCTTCAATCTCGCAGGTACAGCCGCTAGTTGCTTAGCTAACACGGCTAATAACCCTTTTGTTGGCTCTGGTAGTACCGCAAACCTCAATACCGGCACTTGGTACCACCTGGCCTGTGTTTACGATGGATCTCGGGTTCGGATCTATCTTAATGGAGTTCAAGTCAATCAAAGTGGTATCATTTCGGGAAATGTTTCAACCACCGTTGGTGGCTATCCGGTAAGTATTGGCGATACGTGTAATGGTTCGGGGGGTTGCGATAATAAATTCAAAGGCAGTATTGATGACGTCCGAATTTATAGTATCGGGCTGGATCAGACTGCAATCCAATCAATAATGAACGGTGTCTATTCAGTTGACGATGAATCTAACCTGATAGGTGGTTGGTCACTCGACGAAGTTTTCAACACTGTCACGACAGCCAACATCAAATCTGGCGGTGCTTCAGCAACCCCAACTATTGGCGCACCAACGTGGGTGGCTGGTAATTCACCGCTGTCTATAAGCGGTCTTGGATCGTTACTGACTGGCAAGGCATTTGTTACTTACCGCTCGAGGTAGTAGTATTTAATCATGCTTTTACTTAAGGTGGTTGCAGTTGTGGGAGTGATAGTTCTTGCGGTACTTGGGCTGTTGTTGGTATTTGGGGCAGGGAGCCAACAACTCCAGGAGACTCTGATTAAAACGGCATGGGTAGTGGGGATATTTACTGCCGCATCCTTGTTAATAAGTATCGTCACAAAGAAACAAGCCTAAACACGGCCAGCATAAGTTTTGTGGGCAGATATCTGAGTTGCGAAGCTTGCAGAACCATTGTCTATAGCATACGCGTAACTATTGATTGAGTTTCGTTTTTCCTATATTCTTAGATATAGATGAAAACAGAGCTTCGAGCTGCAGTTTTAAGACTCCGCCTGGAGTCAAATATGAGTTACTCGCAAATCAGAAAGCAACTTCGGGTCTCAAAAAGCACCTTAAGTTACTGGCTGAGAGATTTCCCGCTTTCCGAGGCCAGAATTGCTGAGCTCAAGCTACAGGGATGGACAAAAGGAGAAGTAAGTAGGGAACGCTTTCGGAAAACGATGAGAGAAATTAAGGACAGAAAAGCCAGAGAAATATACAAAGCTCAACTGGAGAAGCTACGGAATCTACCAGATATTGCCCTGTTCGTGTCGGGGCTGGTGTTGTATTTAGCGGAAGGCGACAAGAAGAATCTTGGCCGGATCGGCATCGCTAATACCGACTACCGGACGATACGGTTCTTTATCAGGTGGCTCGAGAGGTTTATGGAGGTAGATCCTAGGAAAATCAAGATCCAACTCCATTTATACGAAACTATGGACATCGATGAAGAATTCAAATTCTGGCACAGAGCCTTAGGGTTTAATTCCGAACAATTCTATAAGCCGTCAATTAGGCCTATACTAAAAAATAGTTTTAATTATCGGGAATCGTATCGTCATGGGACCTGTAGTGCCTATTATCTTAGCACCGAGAAGAAGACTGAGCTGATGATGGCGGTCAGTGCTTTTCTTAAGGTGTCAGAGAAGATATAATTTAACATTGAAATATCTGCGCGTGTAGCTCAGCGGTAGAGCATTCCTCTGATAAGGGAAGGGCGGATGGTTCGACTCCATCCACGCGCACATGTAGAGGCTATTATTTCAGGGTAGTTTCAGGCATATTAGTGTAATGTCAACCGACTCATCGACTAGTAATTTTTCTGGCAAGTACTACATCCAGCTAATTATATTTATTATTGCCTTCGGTTTGTTTGTAGCTGTAATTTCAGTAATCATTAACCACTTCTTAAATCCCCATATTCAGCCGTTAACTCACGAAGTTGCTATTCATCCGTACCGTGCCCTAGCGCTTTACTTCGCTTTCGTGGCTGCTGCCTCGGTTGTGGTTCCAGTTCCAACTCTCCCCGTTGACTTACTCTTTTTTAGTTTGCTTGACCCAGCTTTTGTTATCGTTGTTCGAATCGCCGGTGGTATTGCCGGAGGCAGTATTAGCTACTACCTTTCTTATAACTTCGGTCGACCACTCCTAAAGCGTTGGTTATCTGGAAAAAAATATAAGTTTGTCGAAAAGCATTCTGACTCGATATCTTGGCAAAACTTCTTCATTATCACGATGATCCCGATCATTAACGCCGAACTGATGGCTTTTGTCGGAGGTCTTGGAAAGATTGGCTATCGCAAAACGATCGGTACGCTCTTGCTCGGAATCACCTACCGAGTTTTATTTGTCTACTTCGTGTTACAGTACTGATAATGCCAGAGCTAGTGCTCAAGGAAAATATCGCTTTAGCGCCTTTGACCACCTTTAAAATTGGTGGGTTGGCTAAATATTTTGTCCGAGTCACAACTGTTGAAGAACTATTGGCAGCCTTAGAGCTGGCAAGGAAGAATACCTGGCCTATTTTGATTCTTGCTGGAGGCAGTAACTTAATCGTATCTGATCGTGGCTTCGAGGGTCTGGTTATTGCTATTGAAATTATGGGATGGCAGATTAAGGGCGAAGAACTCATTAGTGCACCATCAACAACCATGGCAGAATTAGTTGATACTTCAATCGAGAAAGGACTGGCTGGCTTGGAATGGGCCGGTGGCTTACCTGGGTCTTTCGGCGGAGCAGTTCGGGGTAATGCTGGTTGTTTTGGTGCCGAGATGAAAGACATTATTACCTCTGTAACGTCAATTCATGTCGACACCAGACAGATGGTTACTCGAGGTCATGACGACTCCCAGTTTGAATACAGAGGAAGTTACTATAAATACCATCCAGAGGTAATTATTAGCGCAACTATTCGACTGCGACCTGGAGACAAAG